>PVBE011599750.1_pt1 | contig 16271 bp, 10 predicted proteins | sample 1631181 | NCBI WGS metagenome assembly PVBE01 (sample SAMN08397723, study PRJNA350692) | Marine metagenome, whole genome shotgun sequencing project. | isolation source: water | place: Pacific Ocean | collected 2012-04
CATGTGGGAGCGGCTCGGCCCGAGCGTCTACGGCAACCCCGGCGTGACCGTCGGTGTCGGATTCGCCCCCCACAAGATCATCGCGGCCGAGGTCGACGTTTCCGTGATGATCGCGGACCAGGATCTGCGGCGGGAGTACGAGGGGCCGGAGATCGGCACCAACTGGGACCCGTCCGATCCCTCGATCGCGCTTCGCACCAAGACCACGGCCCACATCGTCATCGATGCCCGCGCCCGGTTCTTCATGTTCCCGAGCAAGAAGTTCAAGCTGACCCCCGGCCTCGGCATCACCGCGATCCTGATGCAGGGCTTCCCCATCACCCCCGAGCCGCCGCTGGACTACAGCAGCCGCCCGCTCGCGGGCGTGCTCGGGCTGACCCCCGTCGTCGGCTTCTTTGCGCAGATCTCTCCGTTCGTCGGCATCAACGTCGACGCCAGCGGGACCGTCTACCTGACCCAGGGGGCGACGCGGTACCAGCAGCACGACGTCATCGCCCCGGTGGTCGAACCGGGCTACCTCGACCCGGCCAAGAAGCAGGCCCCCATCGAGCACCTCCCCCTGATGGGCCGCATCACCGCCACGGCGGTCGTCTTCTTTTAGGTGAACTGCCCGCAGCACCCGGAGCGTGCCGCGCCGGTGGTCTGCGCCATCTGCGCCCACCGATTCTGCGCCGAATGCGCCCCCGAGCATCCGTTCATGAAGGAGCCGGTCTGCCCCCGCTGTGCCCCCGCCGCGGCCCGTGCGGTGGTCGACTACGGGCGGACCAACCAGCCGACGGATCGTCGCGCCTGGCTCGCCCTGGGCATCCTCGTGGCGGTGTCGCTGTCGGTGTTCGCGACCCTCTCGATGCTCCCCCACACCTCGCCCGCCCCCCCCGCGGACGACCGCGCGGCGCCCCTTCGTGAGGCCTACGCCGCCCTCGAGGAGGTCGGCCTCGCGCTGGAGGCGTTCCGCGTCCGGGAGGGGCGGTACCCCAACCGGCTCGACGAGTTGGTGGGCGCCGACCTCGAGCGGATCCCTACCGACCCGTTCTCGCCCGACCGGGAGCCCCTTCGCTACGGCGGCCCCAAGCCCCGCGGCGAGGGCCGGGTGGTCTACTCGCTCGGCCCCGATCGGGTCGATCAAGGGGGCGCACCCCGCGATCCCATCACCGGACGAGGCGACCTCCCGCTCCCTGTGTTCTGAGCTGCCGGCACGCGCCTCCCGGCAGGTCTATGATTCGGCGTCATGTCGGCCCGCATCCCTCGCTTTCGTCCCACCGTCGCCCGCATCGACCTGGGCGCGCTGCGCCACAACTGCCAGCTCGTGCGGCGGCGGCTGGATGGCTCCGGGACCGCGGTCATGGCGGCGGTCAAGGCGGACGCCTACGGCCACGGGCTCGTCTCCAGCGCCCGGGTGATGGCGTCCGAGGGGATCGACTGGCTCGGCGTCGCGATCGTGGAAGAGGGGGTCCAGCTGCGCCAGGCGGGGATCACCGTCCCGATCCTCGTGCTCGGGGGCTTCGCCGACGGATCCGAGCCCGATTCGATCGCCGCCGGACTGACCCCGGTCGTCTTCCGGGCCGCCAGCGCTCGCGCCCTGAACGCCGTCGCCGCCCGCACGGGCGATCGCATCGGCATCCACCTCAAGGTCGACACGGGCATGAACCGCCTCGGCGTGCCCCGCGGACTGCTCGGCCCGTTCCTCGATCTGCTGGAGGGGCTGGACCACCTCTACCTCGACGGCCTGATGACCCACCTCGCGCAGGCCGAGCGCACCGACGACGACTTCACCGAGTACCAGCTGGACGGCTTCGAGGCCGCCCTGGAGCAGGTGCTCGAGCGCGGCCACCGCCCCCGTTGGATCCACGCCGCCAACAGCGCCGCGGTGCTCCTGGGCCGTGGCCCCCGTACGTCCGCCGCGGCCACGCTCGTCCGCCCCGGGCTGTCCCTGTACGGCCTGTCCCCCGACCCCGCCCTGGACGAGGCCTGGCCGCTGCGCCCGGTCATGTCTTTCGAGACCGGGATCTCGTTCCTCAAGCGCGTGCCCGCGGGGGCGCGCGTTTCCTACGGCCTGACCTGGACGGCCGAGCGGCCCACCAAGATCGCGACCCTCCCGGTCGGCTACGGCGACGGCTACCCCCGGAACCTGGGCAACCGCGCCGAGGTCCTCGTTCGAGGGCACCGCGCTCCCGTGGTCGGTCGCGTCTGCATGGACCTGACCTTGGTCGACGTCACCGACGTCCCGGGTGTGCAGGAGGGCGATCGCGTCGTGCTCATGGGTCGCCAGGGCGACAACGAGGTCAGCGCCTCGGAGCTCGCCGCGCTCCTGGGCACCATCCCCTACGAGGTCGTCGTCGGCGTCTCCCCGCGCGTCCCCCGTGTGGAGCGCAACGGTTGATCCGGCTGATCCTGTCCCCAGCGATCGCTCTGGGGGCGATGATCCTCAACTTCGTGCACGCCCTCGGGGGCATGACCCAGATGGCGGTCGACGCCTTCCTGCTGGCGCTGATGCCCCCCTACCGGCCGCACCTGCTGTTCAAGCAGATGGACTTCATCGGCGTCGGCTCCTTCATCATCATCGCGATCACCGGCTTCTTCACCGGGGCCGTGTTCACGCTGCAGAGCAACCTCGCGTTCCGGCTGTTCGGCGCCGAAGGGTTCACCGGCGCGACGGTGGCCCTGTCGTTGACCCGGGAGTTGAGCCCCGTGCTGGCTGCGCTGATGGTCTGCGGGCGCGCCGGGTCGGCGATGGCGGCGGAGCTGGGCACCATGCGCGTGACCGAGCAGATCGACGCCATGGAGGTGATGGCGGTCAACCCCGTCCAGTACCTCGTCAGCCCTCGGCTGATCGCGGCGGCGGTGATGATGCCGTGCCTCTGCATGACCTACAACGTCATCGGAATGCTCGGCTCGTGGCTCGTCGGCGTGGGCTACCTGGGCATCGATCCCAACGTCTTCTGGCGTCGGGTCTGGCTGTACGTCGACCCCTCCGACATCTGGAACGGTCTGATCAAGGCGGGCTGCTTCGGGGTGATCATCGCGGTGGTCGGCTGCTACCGCGGGTTCCACGCCAGCGGCGGCGCCGAGGGCGTCGGGCGGGCCACCACCCAGGCGGTCGTCATCGCCTCCGTCAGCATCCTCATCTCCGACTACTTCATCACCTCGCTGCTGGAGTACGGGATCCTCAGTGGCTGACCCCATCATCCGCATCCAGGGGCTGCGCAAGGCCTTCGGGCAGCACCAGGTGCTGCGCGGGGTCGACCTGGACGTCACCCCCGGGAAGGTGCTGTGCATCATCGGGCGCAGCGGCGAGGGCAAGTCCGTGCTGCTCAAGCACATCATCGGTTTGCTCCCCCCCGACGAGGGCGACGTGCTCGTGGCGGGGACCTCGATGGTTCACTGCAAGCCGAAAGCCCGCCGCAAGCTGCTCCGGCGGTTCGGGATGCTGTTCCAGAATTCGGCCCTCTTCGACTCGCTGACCGTCTTCGACAACGTCGCCTTTCCGATTCGGGAAAACGGCGAAAAGCGTGTGCCGATAGAGGCTTTGCGCGAGATCGTTGAAGAGAAGCTAGAACTTGTCGGGCTCAGCGGCGTCTCGAGCAAGATGCCCTCCGAGCTGTCCGGCGGCATGCGCAAGCGGGTAGGCCTCGCCCGGGCGATCGCCCTCGACCCGGAGATCCTCCTCTACGATGAGCCGACGACCGGGCTCGATCCGGTGCGGACCCACGCGGTGGACCAGCTGATCCTGGACACGGCGCGCAACCTGGACGTGACCTCGGTGGTGATCACCCACGACATGCAGGCGGTCTTCGAGATCGCCGACGAGGTGGCGTTTCTGTACGACGGTGAGATCCACCTGCAGTGCACCCCGGACGAGCTGCGGACCCACTCCAGCGACGTGGTCCAGTCGTTCCTCGCGGGCCGGCCCATGGACGACGCCTCCGCCGGGCAGCTGGCCTGATGCGGGGCGGCGCCGAGCTTCGGGTGGGGCTGTTCGCGCTCGTCGCGATCGCCGCCGCCGTCTACTTCTCGATGGCCACCACGGACAACCCGTTCAAGACGAAGGGGTACGTGCTGTACGCCCACGTGCCGACGGCGGGGGGGCTGCAGCCGGGCTCCTCGATCGAGATGGCGGGCGTGCGCATCGGCGCGATCAACGAGGTCACCATCCAGGACGGCGGCGCCCGGCTCGAGCTCGGCATGGACCCGACCTACCAGCTGCCGGCCGACAGCAAGGTCCAGGTGACCTCCAAGGGGATGCTGGGGGACACCGTGCTGAAGGTGGTCTCCGGCGTCTCGGACACCGTCGCCCCGCCGTTGTCATCGCTGAAGGCGCTCGCGCCGCCCCCGAGCCTTCAGGATCTGCAGGCCCAGGTGGGGGTCGTGGCTGAAGACCTGCAGGTCATCACGGGCTCGCTTCGCACCCTCCTGACGTCCGAACACACGCTTGGTTCGATCGATTCAATTCTTTCGAATATCGATGGATTCACCGCTGAACTCTCAGGGATTACCCGAGATAATCGGGGCAACCTCGACGAGGTGATCGAGAACATGCGCGTGCTCAGCGAGCAGCTGGCCCTCATCGCGGCGGACGCGCGCCCCGAGGTGCAGGGTGAGCTGTCGGCGCTGCGCGAGGCGACGGACACCCTGAACCGGAGCCTCGAGCGGGTCGAGTCGATCGCCGGGAAGATCGACCGCGGCGAGGGCTCGCTGGGCATCCTCGTCAACGACGACACCCTGGCGGAGAGCTTGACCGCCTCGGTCGAGGAGGTGGGGAGCCTCATCGACTCGATCGGCCGCTTCCAGATCGAGGTGTACTACCGCGGCGAGTTCCACATCACCCACCAGCTGCCGAACGCGCGGTTCAGCGGCAAGAACGTCATCGGCCTCCGGGTGAAGCCGCGACCGGACTACTGGTACGTCTTCGAATTCGTCGACGACCCCCTCGGCACCTTCACCGAGGAGACCCTGTACGTGGACAACGGCTCGGGTCTGACGTCCCAGCGCGAGGTGCGGAACACCGGAAAGCTCCAGCTGAGCTTCATGTTCGCGAAGCGGTGGCGGGACTTCGTGCTCCGCATCGGCATCAAGGAGAACAGCGGCGGCATCGGCGCCGACCTCTTCCTCTGGGACGACCACATCACGCTCAGCCTGGACGTCTACGACTTCGTCTGGGCCTCCTGGCCGGATCGGCGCGGCATCCCGAACATCAAATTCGCGGCCGACATCAGCCCGATCAAAAACATCTACTTCACCCTCGGCGCGGACAACATCGTGAACCACGCGCGGAGGGGTGAATTCGACTGGTTCGTCGGGGGCGGCGTCTGGTTCACGGACAACGACATCAAGTGGATCGTGGGGAGCCTGCCGACAGGCGCGTTGTAGACCCGCGTGCGCGGTTGTCCCTGGACGGCCTCATTGATACGATTCCAAACCCGCGCGCCCCCTAAGCTGCAGATACGCGCGTACGACCCATTCGGAGCCTCTCGTTTCATGGCCAGAAAGAAGAAGGCACCCGGGAAGAAGAACCCGGCCAAGGTCGAGCCCGTCAAGAGCGAAGGATTCGACGACGTCGACGACTTCTTCTTCGGATCTGAGACGGGTGCGTTCACCCGTGACGAGTTCGACTACGACCCCTTCGACGACGTGTCGCAGTCGGGTCAGCATCCCGTGGCCGCCCCCGAGGGCGAGCTCAAGAGCACGCGGATGGTCATGGAGGTCCCGGACGAGATCCGCGACAAGGCCGATGGACTGGTCGCCAAGAAGGGGAAGGGCAAAGGCAAGGGCAAGGACAAGGAGCCGGTTGCCACCAAGGACGTCCCCGTCGTCGAAGAAGAGAAGCCGGCCGCGAAGGCGAAGCCCGCCCCCAAGGGCCGCGGCAAGGGCAAGCGCAAGCGTGGAGGCAAAAAGGAGCCCGCCCCGAAGCCCGTGGCCAGTGGAGCCCCGGACCCGGACGAGGATTCGGCCACGGTCCGCGCGACCAGGGAGCACATCGACGCCGTGAAGGTCGAGGCCGAGGCGACGCAGCCTCCCGGCCCCGACCCCACCGGTCTGCCCGACGAGGATCCCACCGGGCTCCCCGAGCCGGACGTCCAGCCCACCCGCAGCGGCGATGTCGACGTGCCGCTGTCCGCCCGCCGAGCTGCCGGCACCGCCGCGCTGGCGGCGATGGAAGAGGGCCAGGTCTTCGTCGGTGACGAGGAAGATGGCGGCGCGGCCGAGGCCTCCGAAGAACACACCCCGGAGCCCCGCAAGGTCGCGGACCCGGCTGCCGTCGCTTCGGCTGCTGCTCCCGTGGCCGCCCCCGAGGTCCCCGAGGACGAGGAGCTCCCCGGAGCCCGCGACTGGAAGACCGCGGTGGCCGAGCTGGTCGCCGAGGCGGATTCCCTGTCGACCAAGAAGGTGGCCGCCGATCGAGCCGCCCTGTTGTTCGAAGTGGGCCGCATCCTCGCCCACCGCATGGGCGACTGGACCGGCGCCGAAGCGCGCTGGGAGGCCGCTCAGCAGGCGTCGAACACGTACGTCCCCGCCCTGCGGGAGCTCGTCCGGCTCTGCGCCGCCCGTGAGGACTGGTCTCGGGCCGTGGATCTGCTCGCCCGGCAGGCCGACGGTGCCAAGGACCCGGCCGGCAAGACCGCCGCCCTGTTGGCCTCCGCGCACATCCAGCTCAGCCAGCTGGACCGCCTCAGCGAGGCCGGCACGGACCTGACCCGCGCCCTCGAAGTGGCGCCGGACAACTACATCGCCCTGCGCTTCCTGCGCGAGATCCACTACCGCACCCAGGCGTGGAGCGAGCTGGTAGACGTGCTCCGCAAGGCCCGCGATCTGGCCGAGGGGGGCGAGCGCCTCCGCATCGACTACGAGCTGGGGCGCCTCCACGACGAGGTCCTCAAGTCGCCGTCCGACGCGGTCGAGGGGTTCCGCAGCTGCCTGTCCGTGGACGGTCGGTTCATCCCCGCGTTCCTCGCCGCCGAGCGGCTGCTGCAGGAGTCGGGCGACACCGCCGGTCTGCTCAAGCTCTGGCGCGGCGCGGGTGCCGCCTGGGGAGGGGCTGACGCCTCCTTCTGGTTCGCCCGTTCGGCCCGCGCCGGCGACGCCGCGTCGCTTTCGCAGGAGCAGGTGGACTCGGACTACCGTGCCGCCGTGGCCGCGTCCCCGTGCCCCGAGGTCCTGTCGGAGGAGTACCGGCACTGGCTCGAGTCGCAGGGCCGCTGGGCCGATCTGGCGAGCGCCTGCGAAGACGCGCTGGAGGCCGAGAAGAACCCCAAGGCGAGGGCGTACCTGCTCTCGACGCTGGGGCGCATCGCCCTGCAGCAGAACGGCGACGCTGAAGCCGCCGGGAAGCACTTCGAGGCCGCCGTGTCCGCGGATGCAACCTGCGTGGAAGCGGCCGAAGGCAAGCGCCAGGTGCTCGCCGCCGCCGCGGACTGGGACGGCCTGCTGTCGTTGCTGGCCGCGTCCGGGGAGGCCGCGTCGGCCGCCCGGGTCAAGCTCGCGACCAACCTGAAGATGGCGGAAGTCGCCGAGGTCAAGCTCGAAGACCTGCCGTCGGCGCGCCTGCACCTGGAGGCCGCCTGCCTCCTCGCGCCCAACTACCTGCCCGCGCTCGATGCCCTCATCGACGTGCTGGACCGGCTCGACGATCCGCGTGCCCTCGCGGAGCGGATGGAGCAGGCCTCGGCGATCGTCGACAGCGCCGAAGCGGCCTCCTGCTACTCGCTCCGCGCCTCGATGGCGTGGACCCGGGCGGGCGTGCGTGACAAGTCGATCATGGCGCTCCAGAAGGCCGCGTCGGCGGGCCCCGGTGCGCTCCTGGCTCGCGAAGGACTCGTGCACGAGTACGTGGCCGACGGCCGGTGGTCCGAGGCCGCGGAGACGCTGCGCCAGGCCGCCGCGGAGACCGAGGATGCCGCCCTCCGGGTGTCCCTCCTGTACCGCGCGGCGCGCCTCTACTTCGTCCGCACGGACGATCAGGACGCCGCCGAGGCCGCCTACCGCAGCCTCCTGGACCTGGTCCCCGACTTCCTCCCCGCCACCATGGACCTCCGCGCGATCTACGCGGGCCGGGGTGACTGGGATGCGTACGGACTGATCCAGCAGCAGGAGGCGGAAGCTTCCGAGGACCCGTCGACCCGGGCCTGGTGGCACCTCAGCGCCGGCCAGGCGTACGAGCGCGCCGGCCGGGTGGAAGACGCCATCGGCCAGTACCGCGCCGCCCTCGAGCAGGAGCCCGGCTCCCCCGTGGTCGGCTCGGCGCTCCGCCGGGTCTACCGCAGCACGTCCGATCGCAGCGCCCTCGCGGAGTCCTACGGGCTTCAGCTGCGGGGTACGACCGACGCCCGCGTGGCGGACGCCCTGCGCGTCCAGCTCGTGAGCGCGCTCGAAGGCATGGGCGACGCCGGCGGAGTCGGCACGGAAGTCGGCGAGCTCCTCAAGAGCGACACTGCCGACGAGCTTCCCCTCGCTTCCATGGGCATCCTCTCGGAGGGGCTGCAGCTGTGGGACCAGGCGATCAGCGTCTACGCCGCCGTGGGCGACCACAAGGGGATGGATGCCGCCGCCCGCGGGGCCTGCCTGTTCCAGCAGGGTCTGCTCCTGGAGGAGGTCCGCGAAGAGTCGGACGCCGCCGCCAACCTGTACGACCGCGCCGTCGATCTCAGCGGAGGCCACGCCATGGCCCTCGAAGGGTTGGAGCGGGTGCACGCCCAGTCGGGTGACGCCGGCGCCCTCGCGAGCGTCTACGCCCGCGAGGCGGAAGCGTCCACGAGCCAGCCGGTGCGCACCTTCTACGCGCTGCTGGCCGGCGAGCAGCTGGAGAACCTCGGCCAGACCGACGCCTCCATGGTCAGCTACCGTCAGGCGTTCGACGATCCGGTCGGCCGCGAGCGGGCTACGGACGCGCTCCGCCGCCTCGCGCTGCAGAACCGCGACCTCGAGACCCTGGAGCACGTCGCCCTCGGCTTGACCGAGATCACGGACGACGGCGAAGCGGTCTCCCGCTGGATGGAGCTGGGCGAGGGCCTCGCCGCCGCCGGTGAAGATGCTCGCGCGACCGAGGCGTTCACGCAGGCGCTGGAGCGGAAGCCCGGGTTCCTCCCGGCGCTGTACCACCTCGAGCGGCTGCACAGCGATCGTGAGGACTGGAACGAGGTGCTGCAGGCGCTGGAGGCGATCTTCGACGCGACCCGCACCGCCGGCGTGCAGAAGGACGTGGATGCCCGCATCCAGGAGCTGCTGAGCGACCGTGGTGTCACTTCCGACAGCGCGTTCGATTTCTACAAGAAGCTGCACAAGCGCGAGCCCAACAACCTCGTCGCGCTCAAGGGGCTGGGGGGCATCCACCTCGCCCGCGGCGAGCACGGCGACGCCAAGACCTACTTCGAGCAGTACGCCAACAAGGCGTCCGACCCGGTCGACAAGGCCGAGGCCTCGACCCAGTTGGGTCGGCTCGCGCAGGAACTGGGCGAAGGCGCCGACGCGGCCGTGGCTCAGTTCGAGGCCGCGATCGAGCACCACCCGACGCATCGTCCGGCGCTGGACGCCCTCCGCGAGGTGCACACCGCGGCGGAGAACTGGAACGGTCTGGTCGGCGTGATCGCCCGTGAGGTCAGCCTCGCGGACGAGGACCGCCGCCTCCCGTACTTCATCGAGATCGCCAAGATCTGGGAAGACAAGATCGGCAACGCCAAGGTCGCCATCTCCTCCTGGAACAAGGTGATGCAGGAGCAGCCGGAGAACGTCGAGGCGCAGGACCGCCTGCTGGCGCTCTACCAGGACGCTGGCGACTGGAGCCGCTACCTGGACGTCGCCGACGAGGCCCTGGCCCGCCTGAACGGGGAGGAGCTGCGGGATCGCAACGCCGCCCTGGGGCAGATCGCCATGGGTCACGCCCTCGATGTGGACCGTGCGGTCGGCTACTACAAGGCCGCCGTGTCGTCGGACCAGCCTTCGGCCGAGGCGCTGGCCGAGCTTCGGGCGATCGCCCGGGCGCGTGGTGACTGGGAGCAGGTCATCCAGTTGTGCGAGCAGGAAGTCGAGGTCGCCACGGAGTTGCCCGGCAAGGTCGCCCTCCTGGAGGAAGCTGCGCGGGTCAAGCTCGACCAGCTGCTGGACCGCGACGGTGCGGCGGGGCTGTTCAAGCGCGCCATGGCGCTGGACGCTTCCTGCAACTCGGCTTTGAACTTCTTCGCTGACTACTACTTCGACATGGAGCAGTGGGAAGACGCCCTGCCGGTGTTCAAGAACTACGAGGCGGTCATCGCGAACATGGACCTCGAAGAGGACGACGAGGCCCGCATCGAGGCCACCGGCTTCTATTACAAGTACGGCGCGGTCATCAGCCACGCCGGTGAGGACGACGAGGCGCTGGAGCAGTTCGCCAAGGCGCTCGAGCTGACCCCGACGCACCTGCCGTCGCTCGAAGCTGCGGCTCCCCGCTACTTCGAGGCTGAGGACTGGGGCAAGGCGCGGGAGACCTCGCGAGCCATCCTCCGCCTCCGCGGCGGCACCGGCGATTCGGCGAGCCTGACGCGGCTGTACCTGCGGTTGGGTCAGTCCGAGCTCGAGTTGGGCCAGGGCGACTCGGCGCTGAAGCGCTTCAAGAAGGCGCTGGACCGCACGCCGAACCACGTCCCCGCGCTGCAGGGCATCGCCCGGATCCACCGCCTCTCGGAGGACTGGAACAGCCTGCTGTCGACCTACAACAGCATCATCAAGTACGCCCGCGACCCGGAGCAGGTCATCCAGGCGTACATGACCAAGGGCGACGTGCTGGAGCAGAAGCTCGAGTTCACCGACAAGGCGGTGCTGCACTACGAAAAGGTCTTGATGTACGACAAGACCAACTGGGACGCGACCGCGCGCCTGGGTCAGATCGCGCTGCGTCGCGGCGACACCGAGAAGGCGTCGGATCTCGCGACGAAGGCCGGCAAGGCCGCTCGCTCCGACGACGAGAAGGCGCTCGCGGCGCTGCTGGGCAAGCTCGCCGCGGCCCCCGAGCAGGTCGAGGTCGGTGCGCTGGTCAAGGAAGCCCGTGGCGCCTTCACCGGCGAAGCGGACGGCGTGTTCGAGGCGTTCACCACCGCCGTCGGTTCCGACACGGTGGATCGCACCGAGGCTGCAGCCGCCTTCAGGACGACCTTCGGACCGATTTAGTCCTCTGTTTGCGTATCGCGGCACGGTGCTCGGCGCCGTCGCCGTCGCGCTCCTGTTCTTCGATGCTCCCGGCCACACCACGTTGCCCGTTGCGGTCCCGTGGCTGCTCGCGGGGCTCGGTCTTCGGGCGGTGGCCTTCCGCCACCTGGGAGGGCAGGGGAGGACGCGGGATCCCTCCCCCCCGTCGGGTCACGTCGTCACCGGTCCCTACTCGCGGCTCGAGCACCCCGTCTACGTCGCCAACCTGCTCATCGCCGCCGGCCTGGTGTTCGCCATGGCCCCCCCGGACCGGGTCGCAGCTGCCGGCTTGATCATCGTGACCGGGCTGTACGTGGCGCTCGCCGCCCGGGAGAGCGAACAGCTCCGAAGCCTGCCGATCGAGCGTCGAGCCCCGCGCACCTGGCCGCAGGTCGCTCGCTCCGAACGATCGACCTGGCTCACCGTGGGGGTGGTGCTGCTACTGGCCTTCGGATGAGGCCCACGCCATCGAGGGGCCCGAGGCGCGCTCCCAGTCCGCCACCTGCGCGGTCACGTCGTCGTCGCTCCAGCCCAGCAGGGCGCCCATTCGGGCCGCCACCGCCGGCGCCACGGCGCAGGTTGCGGCGTGGTCTCGAATCTCGAGCTGGGTGCGGCGGCGGAGCACGTCCCGCAGCGTCATCGCGAGCTCGGTGCGGACGGCGTGGTCGACCTCCGCCCAGAGGTAGGGGAGGTCCTCGACGATCGGCGAGCCGAGCCCCCGATCTTCGGCGGCCCGCTCCGCGACGCTGAGCCAGCTGCCGCCGTAGGTCTCCTGCAGGTGCTCGACGGTGCCCCGGCCGAGCACCCCTTCGAGCTCCCGTTCCGCTTCCAGCCCGCCGGGGCCGAGCGTGATCAGCTCCTGGCCTCGGTAGGCGATGCCGGTGCCGCCGGGCAGGAGCACCGAGCCGGTGGGGCATCCGCCGACGTGGAAGCCCTCCTCCTTCAGCCGGCGGGCGATGACCGCCACCACCTCCGCGGCCATGCGGCGGTAGGTCGTGAGCTTGCCGCCGGCGACGGTGATGAGCCCGTCGTCGTCGATCTGGATCGTGTGTTCCCGCGAGACCTGGCTGGCCCCCAGCCCCTCCTCGGCGGGCCCCACCAGCGGCCGCAGCCCCGCGTAGGTCCCGAGCACGTCGCCGGGCACGAGGTGGGCGTCGGGGTAGTACTGGTTGGCCAGCGCGATCAGGTAGTCCACGTCCGCCGCGCTGCAGGCGACGTCGTCGAAGTCCCCGCTGAAGTCCGAGTCCGTCGTTCCCAGCACCACCCGCGTGCCCCACGGGATGGCGAACACGACCCGCCGGTCGTCGTTGCTGACGAGGCAGACGGAGTGGTTCACCGGGAGGCGGTCGCGCTTGAGGATGAGGTGCACGCCCTTGGTGGGCCGCAGGATGCGCCGCCGATCGCCGCGCAGGCCGAGGGTGCGGTCCGTCCAGGGGCCGGTCGCGTTCACCACGATGCGCGCGTCGATGCCGTGCACGTCGCCGGTGCGGAGGTCGACCGCCTCCACCCCGCAGACCTGCGAGCGGTGGGTGCGGAAGCCGACGACCTTGCACCACGTCAGGACCGTGGCCCCCGCGTCGTGCGCGCCCCGCGCCGTCTCCAGCGTGAGGCGGGCGTCGTCGGTCATGCAGTCGTAGTACAGAACCGAGCCGCTGAGCCCCTCGGTGGTCATCCCCGGCTCCAGCGTGCTGGTCTTCTTCGCCCCGTTGGTCCGGTGGAGCTTGTACGACCGGAACAGCGCCAACGTGTCGTAGATGAACAGCCCGGTGCTGACCTGCCACAGCGGCCGTGGCTTCTTGTTGTGGATCGGGAAGATGAACGGGATCGGGCGCACCAGGTGGGGCGCCAGCTGCCGCAGCCGGTGGCGTTCGCTGACGCTCTCGAAGACCAGCCCGACCTGACCCTGCTCAAGGTAGCGGAGTCCGCCGTGGACCAGCTTGCTGGAGGCGGACGACGTGCCGGCGGCGAGGTCGCCCTTCTCCACGAGCACGGTGCGGAGTCCGCGCATGGCGGCGTCGCGGGCGATGCCGGCGCCGGTGATGCCGCCTCCAATGACGAGCACGTCGAACTGCGAGCCTGTCAGCTCGTGCACGCGCTCGTCGCGCGTGTGCCGGTCGAACGGAGGAGCTTCGGGAGGGGTCAGCTGCGGCTGCGGCACGGAGCGTCCGGTCTATGGACCCGCCGGCTCGCTGTCAACCCTCTGAGTGAACGCTCAGTCAGCCCGGGGGTACGGTGCCCGCCCCAGCCCCGACAGGACCGCCCCGCCGATGGCGGTGGAGCCGAGCCCGAGGGCGACGACGAACGCCAGCAGCGAGAGCCAACCGCCGGAGGTGCCGAGCACGCTGAGGCCCGCGAACAGGGTCACGCCGGCGACCAGGTCCCAGCCTCGGCTGCGCATCGATTCGGGTAGCGGGAGCCGATCCCCGACCGCCTCCAGCAGCCCCGTCATGCCCGCGGCCCACAGCAGCATCGTGAAGCCCCCCAGCAGGGGAGCGCCCACGCAGGTCAGCACGAGCACCGCGGTCAGCAACCCGAGCCCCAGGGAGGCCAGCGAGCCGACGATCAGCGAGGTCCCCGGGGAAGCCTCGATCGTGCGGCGCAGGTTGCGGGTGCGCTCGGGGGCGATCGTGAGGAAGAACAGGCCGACACCCAGCAGGGCGACGCAGCCGATCAGCGCGAGGGCCAGATCCAACCCGCCGAAGCCGGCGGGCACGCCCAGCGCGCTGGCCACCGACTCGGAGCCCGCGGCGCTGGCGCCGTCCAGGCTCCCGACGAGGCGGTCCGCCGTCAGCGTCGGGTCCTTCATCAAGGCGGCGAACCCGACGAGCCCGACCAGCACTAGGTCGGCGACCGCGAAGGCTGCCGCGGCGGGCTTCCAGCTGCCGAAGAAACGCTCGATCCAGGAGATCGCGGACTCCAGCGGCGACGCCGTCGGCGCGGCGGTGGGCTCCGGCTCGGCGACGGCCGGGGGCTGCCAGCGGTTCATCGCCGCATCGACGATCGAGGCGGGCATCGTGTCGTCGGCCCAGGCCACGGCGGCGCGGGCGACGGCGGAGCGGTCCAGAGCCGCGAACATCGACTCGTAGGCGGTGATGCGCGAGCCGAAGGCGTCGTCCTCGTCCATGCGAAGTTCGACCTCGACGGCCTCCTCGTGCTCGAGGGTTCCATCGAGGTAGCGCTGGATGAGCAGGTCGTCCGGATCGAGGGGGACGTCTTGTTCGTCGTGATCGTGTGTGTCGGTCATGGCCGAATACCTCGCTCCAGGAGAGCGGCCTGGAGCTTCTTGCGGGCCCGGAAGAGCCGGTTCATCACGGTGCCGTCGGGGAGCTCGAGGTGGGCGGCGATCTCCCGGTACGTCATGTGGTCGTAGTGGTAGAGCTTGATGATCTCCTGGTACTTCGGGCCCAGCGTCGTCATCGCCTCTTCCACCGCCGACATCAGGTGGTTCTCGTGGGCGATCTCGTCGGCGCGGCGGCTGTAGGCGCGGCCCTTGGTCTCGGGGTTCGCGGTGATCTGCTCGTTCAGCTCGGACGTCGGCTTGCGGCGCCGGTAGCGATCGATGCACAGGTTCCGCGCGATGCGGTTGATCCACGGGCCGAAGGGCCGGGTGGGGTCGTAGCGGTGCATGTTGGAGAGCGCCTTGACCATGGCGTCCTGGGCGACCTCGGCGGCGTCTTCGCGGTTGCGCAGCATGCGCAGGGCGAGGCCGAACACGGCGTCGTGGTGACGGGATACGAGGGTGCGAGCAGCGGTTTGGTTTCCTTGAAGCACTTTCTTTGCGAGCTCCTGATCGTCGTGGTCGTGTCGATCGTTCATGGGGCTCTACGGGTGTGCGGGCGGAGGTATTTCACAGGGGAATCGATTCGATCGCCTGTTGAACTGCAAGCGGTGCGAGAATAGCCTTTACAGACGGAAGGGAGCACGCGCCGCACTGGGATGAAGCGGACCGAGGACGAACGGACGGACCGATTGCAGGTCTACGACGGCAAAGACTACTCCGAGATCATCGAGTTCCCCGTGGAGCTCGTCGATCGGGACGGGGTGGTGCGCCGCTATTCGTACGAGGAGTCGCTCGCCGTCTACCACCGCCGGATCCAGAGCGCCCCCTGGCGCTACAGCGACGATGACCTCATCCGGGCCGAGATCGGCCACTGCACCCGCCGCATCGAGCAGATCAAGCGCAGCTACAAGGCCCGCAGCAAGCGCGGCCGGCCGTCGTCCGCGCCGAACCCGCGGACGGCTCTGGGGGAGGGGTACGACCTGCTCCGCCGCCACTACGACAGCGTGCTCGTGCGCCGTCGCATGCGGTTCGGGGCTGACGTCGACCTGACCGTGTCCCTGCTCCAGGATGAGCCCTCCTGCCGCGTCTACCACGTCGGGTTCGGGGGACGAGGCGGCCACCTGCTGTACGTCTACCCGTTCGATCGCATCGGCGACGGGGACCCTCGGGAAGCCTACGAGACCGCCCAACTGGCCTACCGCGCCCAGATCGGCGGTACGGGCGTGGAGCGCCTCCTGATGGCCGAGACGGGCCACGACGCCGGCTTCCTCCTGACCGGAACCGACGAGCTCCCCGAGGGGCTGCGCGCCCAGGCGGTCAACGCCGACGGCGGCGCCGACGGGATGATCGGCGGCTTCGACGACGACGCCCAGCCCTGGTGGTTGCAGTACTCCAGCAGCGGCGAAGAAGAAGAGACCGACGTCGCCGACCCCGACTTCGAGGCGGGCGTCTCGGCGCTCCGCGACGGGCGCAACGACCACGCCATCGAGTGCTTCCGCGTGGCCGTCGAGCGCAACCCCTTCCACCGTGAGGCCTACCTCGCGCTGCTGGCGGTCCTGGACGGCGAGCAGCGGTACGAGGAGGCGGACCTGTACGGCGCGATGGCGGGCCGGCACCTCCCCGGCGACGGGCTGATCCGGTACCGCCAGGGCATCAACCTCGTCCGGCAGGGCGAACTTGACGGTTCGCTGGAGGCGTTCGACGAGGCTGCTCGACTGGCGCCTTCGCTGTACCAGCCGCCCTACTTCGCGGCCCACGTGATGGTCGCGCGGGGCGGGAAGCTCGACGGCGCCATCAACCGGCTTCGGGCCGCGATGGCGGCCGACGAGGGCGAGGC
>PVBE010361819.1_pt1 | contig 16270 bp, 14 predicted proteins | sample 1631181 | NCBI WGS metagenome assembly PVBE01 (sample SAMN08397723, study PRJNA350692) | Marine metagenome, whole genome shotgun sequencing project. | isolation source: water | place: Pacific Ocean | collected 2012-04
CAGGCATCGGCGTCAGCGACCGTCGCGACCGGTGCAGCACTTCTGCCGAGGGCATCTAGGCTCAATGCAGGTCACTTAAGCTCGAAATCCTCGCGCAGAGGCGCAGAAGCGCAGAGGGTCAAGGAGATCCTCTGCGCCTCTGCGCCTCTGCGCGAGATACCCCCGGTTCCTTAAGTGACCTGCATTGGGACTAGGCTGAGACGGGGTGCTCCAGCAGCACGGCGCCGTCGGCGCTCGTGGCAGGACCGGTGAACACGAGCTGGCCCTCCCCCACCGCGGTCACCTGACCCGCCGTGAAGTGCGCTCCGCTGAAGTCGGCGTCGGTGAGGCGGGCGCCGTCCATCCGCGCCCCTCGCAGGTCGGCGTGGCGCAGCACGGCGCCGCGCAGGTCGATGCCGGTCAGGTCGGCGCCGCCGAGCAACGCGTCCTCGAAGCGGACCCGGCGCGCGTCGGCGTGCTCGAGCTGCGCCCCCGTGAGGTTGGCGCGGCTCAGGTCCGCCATCTTCAAGTCGACCTGCGACATCTGAGCCTGGGACAGGTCGGCGGCGCTGAGCAGCGCGCCGCGCAGGTCGGCGCCGAGTGCGCGGGCCATGCGCAGGTCGGCGTCGCGCAGGTCCATGCCCCACAGGATGGCTCGATGAAGCGTGGCTTCGCGCCACAGCGAGCCCATCGCGTCGACGCCGCGCAAGTCGGCGTGCTCTGCGGAGGCCATGAACAGCTCTGCTCCACGCAGCGAAGCCCCGACGAGGCGGGATCGTCGCAGCACGACTGCGCGCATGCACGCGCCGTCCAGCTTCGCGCCCCGCAGATCCGCGTTCGAAAGGTCGCAGCCGCGCAGGTCGGCGCCGGTGAGGTCGGCGTTTCGCATGGAAGCGCCGCGCAGGTCGAGGCAAGACAAATCGGTCTGTCGAAGGTCGGCTCCGTCGAGGCGCCCGCGCACGCGCAGCACCTGTTCGACAGAGTCGCGTCCCATTCGCGGTCTCGCCGGCGTCGCAGCCATCGCGCACCTCCCACCTGCTCAAGCGAATGGAAGACGGCGTGACTTACTGGTTTTGCCAACCTGGGGGGTCAGAGACTCAGAAATCGTGTCGAAACGTCAGCGTGGCGTGCCAGATCGGCCCGCCGGAGCTGTAATCGCCGACCGGGTCGGTTCGATTCGTCTTCACGATCCGGCGCTCGGCGAGCCACGTCAGCTGGCCGGTCAGGTCGAGCGTGATGGGCGTCTCGTGAATCGCCAATGGGTCCGGGAAGCTGTAGCCAAAGCCCGCGCCGAACTGGTGCGCGTCGCTGTCGACGTAGTTGGTGTAACCGCTCTGCGCCGGAAGCGGGGTTGGCCGCAGCCCGTAGCCCCCGCGCACGGCCCAGCGGTCCGCAGGCCGCCACTCCACGCCGGCGCGCGGCTCGAGGGTGTCCACGGCGCCGAAGTCGACCGGGGCGCTGCGGCCTTCGATCTCGTCGAGCCCGATCTCCTCGCCGTCGAGGGTCACCCGAAACCGGGCCGTCGGGTCCGGCGAGCGGCTCCATCGCGCCCACAGCAGGTCGAAGGTGAGCGTGAGATCGGGCGTCGGGTCGTACGCCACAGCCCACGTGAATTGCTGCGGCGTGTAGGCCGACGTGCCCTCGACTTCCGCGACCAGCTGGCCGACGTCGCGAATCGTCACATCGGTGATGAGGTGGTAGCCGAGCGCGAGTTCGTCGCGGAAGGAGAAGCCGAGCCGCACGGATCGCCAGGGCCTGACGAGCACGCCGGCCGTCAAGGCGAGGTCGGCGTGCACGTCGACCTTCAGCTCCTTGCGCGCGAACCGCTGGTTGAGCAGATCCAGCTCCACGGTGGCGTCCCCGGTGAGGTTCCCCAGCACCTGCATCCCGATCCCGAACGAGAACGTCTCGTGCACCTCGAACGCGCCGCCGACCGCCAGCACGAGCTTGTCGGGCAGCGCGTCGTAGCGGTGGAAGTGGGGTGTCGCCGGCGGCAGCGCCTCCACGCGCGTCACCTGAATCGCCGGCACATATAAAGGCCGACGCCGAGGGCGAAGCGGTTCTGAATGAGGCCGCCCAGCGGGAAGAGCACGCCGAGGTTGACGCCCATGTTGGTCGACGGCAGCTCGCTGTCCGGCGCAGACGGGTCGTCCGCGTCGCGGTCGATGGAGAGCTCGGGCACCACCAGCACCAGGCCGGTCCCGACGTGCGGCGACTTGCGGACCGTGAGCGCCGCCGGGTTGTAGTAGACGGCGGTGTAGTCGTCGCTCGCCGCGGCGTGGGCGTTGGCCATGGCCGTGGCGCGGGCACCGAAACCGTACGTGTCGAACACGCTCGCGTGGGCGTACGTCGCCAGGGCGAGCAGCAGGAGGGGCGCGCGCAACGTCAGGTCGCGCGGATGTCCATCGAGAGGTCGACGGCGACGGCCGAGTGGGTGAGCGCGCCGACCGAGATGAGGTCGACGCCGGCGTCGGCGAAGGCGCGGATGGTGTCGAGGGTGATGCCCCCGCTCGCCTCGACGATGGCGCGTCCCGCGACCTGGCGGACCGCCGCGCGGGCCTCGACGGGCGAGAAGTTGTCGATCAGCACCACGTCGGCCTTGGCGGCGAGCGCCTCGTCGAGCTCGTTGGGGGTCTCGACCTCGACCTCGACGCGCAGCGCATGGGGCGCCCGCTCGCGCGCGAGGCGGACGGCCTCCCTGACGCCGCCGGCCGCGACGAGGTGGTTGTCCTTGATGAGCAGGCCGCCGTCGAGGCCGTGGCGGTGGTTGGCGGCGCCCCCGACCCGCGTCGCGTACTTGTCGAGGACGCGGTGGCCCGGGATCGTCTTCCGGGTGTCGACGACGCGGGCCTTCGTCTCGGCGATCGCGTCGACGTAGCGCCGCGTCAACGTGGCCACCCCGCTCATTCGCTGCAGCAGATTCAGGACCGTGCGCTCGACGACGAGCAGGTCGCGAAGCCGCCCGTCCAGGACGGCGACGACCGTGTCGGGCTCGACGAGCGACCCCTCCGCCACCTGCCAGGTGATCGCCGGGGCCACCGGGCCGTAGCGCCAGAGCAATCGCTCGACCGCAGGCGCGCCGCAGAGGACCAGGCGCTCACGGGCGATCAGCATCGCGCCGCCGACGACGTTGGGCGGGATGACGGCCTCGGTCGTGACGTCTCCGCACCCGATGTCCTCCGAGAGCGCCAGGTCGAGCAGGGCGTCGAGGGCAGGTGTGGGCGTCAGCGTCGGAATCGGCCGGAGGTACCACGACCCGCGCGGGGAATCGAGGCGGGCGCGCCGACGGTTGCAGGGGGGCGAGGCGCGCGCTACACCTGCGAGCCCGTCCCCCCGGAGATTCTGCTTGTCCCAGATCGTCGCCGCCGCCGTGCTCGTCCTCGCTCAGCTCGGCAGCCCGACACCGCAGGGCGCCGCGGCCGACTCGACGCTGCTCGAGGACATGGCCCGGCGCGCGCTCGCGCGGGTCGAGCGGATGCGCAACCAGAAGCTGTCGAAGCCGCTGCGGATGGGCGTCAAATCCCGAGGCGAGGTCACCAAGTTCATCCAGGAGCGCCTCGCCGAGGAGTACGGACCGCAGAAGGTGGCGGCCGAGGGGCGATTTCTGAAGCTGCAGGGGCTGCTCCCGACCGAGCTCGACTACGGCGCGTTCGTGACCAGCCTGCTGGCGGAGCAGGTCGCCGGTTTCTACGACCACACGCGCCAGACGCTGCACATCGCGGCGTGGATCCCGATCTTCATACAAGAGCCGGTGATGGCGCACGAGATCTTCCACGCCATCCAGGACCAGGAGTGGGGCGGCGGGAAGCTGATCGACTCGAAGAAGTACACGCACGACCGGTTGCTGGCGCACGCCGCGCTGCTCGAGGGCGACGCCACGGTGGTGATGCTCAACTACCCGCAGGCGCAATTCGACGTGAACACCGACATGAGCACGTCGGCGTTCGCGATCAACATGGTGGCGACGAGCCTGCCGCTGCAGATGGCGAGCCCGCAGTTTCCGATCATGTCGGCGGCGCCGGACTATCTGAAGCAGTCGCTCATCTTCCCGTACCAGCAGGGGCTGCTCTTCATCTCCGCGTTGCGGCAGAGCGGCCTGGCGTGGTCGGAGATCCGGAAGGTGTATGCGGACCCGCCGACGTCGACGGAGCAGATCCTGCACCCCGAGCGCTACTTCAAGCAGCGCGACGACCCCAGCGAAGTGAAGCTGCCACCGTTCGTCCGGGAAGGGTTTCGCCGCACCTGGGAAGGCACCACCGGTGAGTTCCACGCGCGCCAGCTCCTGCTGAGCGCGTTGCCGCTCGCGCAAGCGGTGGACGGCGCCTCCGGGTGGGACGGCGACCACACTGCGCTCGAGGTCAACGGCCAGAAGGCGGTGGTCGTGACACTGGCGACATGGGACACGCCCGGCGACGCGCTCACCTGGGAGACGGCAGTGCGCGTGGCCTACGACAAGCGCCCGGCGCCGAAGCCCCCGCTGGCGATCGTACGCGCGGGCATGAACACCGCGTACGCGTGGTCTGCAGACGCCGCGCTCGCTCGCGAAGCCGCGGTCTGGGCGCTCGAAAAGGGCACGATCACCCGGAAATGACTCCCTCCGGTCCTGCGATCGAAATTCAGACCGTATAGAGCAGACAGAACCTCACACCGGAGGTCTGCCAATGCGTGCAGCAATCGCCTGCTTGATCCTCGCGACCGTCGGCCATGCCGCCGACGTGCCGATCCACCCAACACAGATCCGCCGTGTGGACGTCTCTTCGACGAGCGACGCCCAGCAGAAGGGCAAGGCCGTCTACGACGCCTCGCACTTGCGCGACGGAGTCGACTGGTCCGCGTGGGGCAGCCGCCCCGCGGAGACGGACGGCGCCTGGGTGCAAGTCCAATTCGACACCGTGCGGTACGTCTCGGGGCTGGTCTTCGTGCCGGGCCACGCGCGCAACGCCGCGACGTTCCGGCACTGCGGCCGACCCGCGGCGCTGACCGTGTCCTCGGGCGGCACCACGCATCGCTTCGAGCTGCTCGACGAGCGCTGGAAGCAGTCGCTGACGTTCGATCCACCGCTCGCGGGCCACTCGCTGCGCATCACGGTCGACGCCGTGCACGGCGAGCGGGGCCACGCGGGGGTCTGCGTCTCCGAGCTTCGGCTGCTGACGCCGGCGGATCCGGCGTCGCTCATCCCGGAGCTCCCCTCTCGCCTCCAGCTGGCCATGTCGCTGCTCGCAGACGACGGGCGCGCGCCCCATGGTCGCCGAGACCTGCTGGCCATCGGTGGACCGGCGGTCTCGGCCGTCCAAGCCGGCCTCGACCCGGCGAACCCGAACCTGGCTTCCCGCGCTGCCGAGGTCCTGGGCTCGCTCGGTGACCGCAGCGCCATCCCCGCCCTGCGCCCGCTGGCCGAGCATCGCGACCCGCAGATCCGGAACGCCGCGCTGTGGGCCCTCGGCGCCCTCGGAAGCGAGGACCATGTCGACGCCGTCCGTGAGTGGTTCGATCGCTCCGCCGGCAAAGAGCGTGACCGCGCCTTCGACGCCCTCGCCCGGTCCGGCGACGCCCGCGCCCTCGAGGTGGTGGTCACCGAGCTGATCGACGGCAGCGCCGCGCGGCGCGAGTCCGCCGCCCTGCACCTCGGCCGCTTCGGCGCCGACGCGGTGACTGCGCTCGAGCCGCTCATCGCCTCCAACGTTCGCAAGGAGCGGGCGTCCGCGCTCGACGCCCTCGGCAGCGTGGACCACCCCGACGCGGACGCGCTGCTGCGCGCCGGCCTCGCCGACTCCGACAGCGACGCGCAGGCCGCTGCCGTACGCGGACTTGCGCGCCGCGGAGGTGCCGACGCCCACGCCCGCATCGCTACTCTATGGAGCAGCCGCTACAGCGACGTACGACGCGCGGTCGCCGGCGCCCTGGGGCGCTTTGGTGACCCCGACGACCTCGAGGTGCTCGAGCTGCTCACCGCCGACAGCGCGATGAGCGTGCGCAGCGCCGCGGCGAGCAGCCTCGGCGCCCTCGGCAAGCCCGCTCGACGGACGTTGCGCAACCTCGCCCTGCTCGGTCCCGACGGCGCGACCGCCTCGGCCGCAGCCAGCGCGCTCATCGACCAGGTCCGCGAGGCCAACGTGGCGGTTACGCTGCTCCGCTCGCGCTACGAGGAGGTCCGCGAAATTGCAGCCGGCGCCCTCGCCGCCCACGGACCCCGAGGCCGACTCGCCCTCGTCGCGGCCGTGACGGGGAAGAACGACCGCGTACGTGGCCCCGCATCCACGCTCCTGCGTCAGATTGGTGCAGTGGCGGTGCCCGATCTGCTCATCGCAGCGGCGGATTCGCCGCCAGCGGGACTCCCCGAGGTGCTCGACCTGCTCGGCGCCTTCGGCGAGCCGATGGCCGTGCCGTTCGCCGCCCGCATGGCGATCGAAGGCGACGACGTGACCATCCGCGTCGCCGCGGTGCGCGCGCTCCAGAAGTGCGCCCATGGCAACGAAGCCACCGACACGTTGATCGAGGCGCTCGACGACAAGGCCCCGGAGGTCCGCGCGGCCGCCATCGACGCGTTGGGTGCGCTGGAGATTCCGCAAGCGACGGCGCTGCTCCTCGACCGACTCAGCGATCCGGACCGGCCGACGCGCCGGGCCGCCGCACGCGCGCTCGGCCTGATTCGGCAGCGCGCCGCGCTGCAGCCGCTGGTCGACGCCTACCAGCGCTCCAGCGCGCGTGAGGATGACCCCGCGCTCCGCGAGGACCTGGTGGTCGCCATCGGTCGAATCGGTGGTCGCGCGAGCCTGAAGGTGCTCATCGAGGCGGTCAGCGACAGCGACGCGCGGGTGTCTCGCGCCGCCGCCCACGCGCTCCAGTAGCGCGAACACCTGCAGGCGGGCGCGCCGGCAGCGGCATGCATGTGCGCGGAGGAACGTGCCGTGGCACGGTGCCTGCGCATGATCCAAAAGGCACCGAACCTCTGTTGGGCGGCGATCCTGCTCGCCGGCTGCATCGTCGACGGCGGACCTGCAAGGGACGACGACTCGGACGGCGAGGCGCCCGGACACACTGTGGACGCCGGCAGCGAGCCCCCGAGCAGGCGCGTCTCCGACCGGCACCGGACCGGGCCACGCTCGAAGATCGACATCCTGCACGTCATCGACGACTCCGGATCGATGTGCGAGGAGCAGCGCGGCCTCGCGGACGCATTCGGGCCGGTGATGACCGACCTCGTCGAGGAGCTGCCGGACGCGGACTTCCGCTTCGCCGTGGTCAGCACGGACATGCACCCACCCAATGACCGCGTCGGCCGCTTTCTGGTGGCGCCCGCGCCGCCCGTGCCGTCGCTCAACTGCCGCGGCCCCGACGGTGAGGCCATCGCCCCCGACACCGCGGACTGTGCCGAGCTGCTGGCGGATGGGCTTCTGTCACCCATCCTGCATTGGGGGCCGGGCGGCAACGCGGACGACCTCGAGGGCCTCGCGCGCAAGTTTCGCTGCATGGTGACCCTCGGAACCAGCGGCGACGGCTTCGAGAAGGGTCTGGAGGCGATGCGCACCGCGCTGTCGTGCACGGGCCCGAACGACCAGTTCTTCGGCGCTTGCTGCGTCGCGGGCGAGTACGACCCGGAGTGCGACGACGAGCCCGACTTCCTGCGCCCCGACGCGCTCCTGGTGGTCGTCTTCCTGAGCGACGAGAACGACTGCTCCGACACCGCAGCGGACCCCATCAGCCGCTCGGAGAACAGCAATTGCGAGTGGATGCGCGACGCCCTGGTCCCGACCGCCGAGTACGTCGACTTCCTCCTCGGCCTGAAGGGCGGGCGGATGGACCAGCTGCTCGTGGCGCCGATCGTCGGGCTGCGCAACTACACGGAGAGCGGCTTCGAGATCACCTACAACCCCGGTGAATTCGAGCCGGGCTGTGACCCGGACACGCCCGACTTCGATCCTGATATGGCGCTCGACCATTGCTGTCCCGAAGGGCGGTGCGTTGGCCGCGTCCAGCCGTCGTGCGCGTCGGAGAACGGGGTGGCATTCTCGGGGCGGCGCTATCTGGAGGTCGCCGAGGCGTTCTGGCCCGGCAGTGGAATCTGCTCGCCAGATTCGCGTGACGATTCGGAGTGCCCGCACATCTGCGCCGCGGACTTCCGGGAGCCCTACACGCGTGCCGCCGGCGGCTTTGCCAGAATCATCGCGAGCTGGTGTCTCTTCCGGACGCCCGACCCGGTGGATCCCGAGCTCAGCGTGACCGTCGGCGGCCGCCCGCTCGCGGTGGATGAATTCGAGTTCTACCCAGACGAGCCGGGCTGCCCGGGCGGAGCCGCGGTGGAGCTGCGCGACGAACCGCCGCCCGACACCGAGGTGGTGGTCTCGTATCTGCGCGCGCAGCTCTGACGGTCAAAGGGTTCGCGCAGGAATAACTTCGGATAGCGAGGGCGCAATCCTGTCGCATATCGCGAGCGCGCCCGCAGCGACCGACCGAGCCGTACCAGAGGTACGGTGACCGAGGGAGCGAGGACGAAAGCCGCGAGATGCGCTGGGAGTGCGCTCGACGCCCGGAGTTATTCCTGCGCGGACCCAAAGGAAGTTCGCCCCGGCGGGCGGTCAGGCCTCGGCGAGCGCGGCGCGGATGAGCTTGAACAGCGCCCGGGACGCTTTGGGCGACGCGCCCTGCTCCCGCTGCTTGTGGGCCTGCCGTGCGAGCTGGCGCAGGCGCTGCCGGTCCAGGCCGGCGTGCTCGCTGCAGAAGGCGTCGAGGGCACGGTCGCCCTCATCGATGAGCCGCTCACGCCACGCCTCGGCCGCCTGCAACGCCTCGGTGTCGTGCGATGCGCCGCTCTCGGCGCGGTCGAGGGCCGCGATGATCGGCCGCTGGTCGACACCCTGGAGCAGCTTGGCGACGAAACGGATCTCGCGCCGCCGCGCCCCGCTCGGCTTCATGGCGCGCGCACGAGTCAGCCGCTCACCGAGTGTCAGCTGGTCGTCGAGCGGCACCTGCACGAACCACTCCTGCCGCGCACCTGCCAGCCGTTCGGCGAGCGCGCGCGCAGCGGTGTCCTCGGCGTCTCGGGCCGCTCGGCGGGTGAAACGGTCGTTGGGCTCTTCGTCGTCCACGCGCGCACAGTACCGCGAGTGCGGCGCCGCCGGAGCAAGTAACGTGTCGAAGAGTTGACGAAGCACTCCCATGCCCTGTCGTTGCTGGCCGCGATGCTCGCGTGCGACGACGACCACGACCCGGTCGCCGGGCGCGTGCGTTGGCGGCGTTTACAGGCTAAATAGCGTCGCCGTGCTCTACCTCTACGCCGCCATCGCCGGGTTCCTGGCCGGGTCGTTCCCGACCGGGGTGATCCTCGGCCACTACGTCGGTCGCGACCCGCGCAGCGCCGGGAGCGGCAACATCGGCGCCTCCAACGTCACCCGCACGCTCGGAAAGAAGTGGGGCGCCGTCACGCTGCTGGTCGACGTCCTCAAGGGCGCGCTCCCAGCCTGGCTCGCCTGGCGCTACGGCTCGCTCAACGCCGGCCTGACCGCTGGCGGCCTCGCCGTGGTGGGCCATTGCTACAGCCCGTGGCTGCGATTCCAGGGCGGGAAAGGCGTGGCCACCGCGTTCGGCTCGCTGGTCGTCTTCGCGCCCGGCGTCGTGCTGGTGTCGGCGGTGGTGTGGATCGCGCTGGTGATGTTCACGCGCATCCCGGCGGTCGGCAGCCTCACGGCCGCCTCGCTCTTCGTGGTGTTGGCGAGGGTGGACGAACAGCCCTTCGAGGTGCAGGTCTACACCGTCGGGCTGCTGCTGCTCATCCTGGTGCGCCACTCGAGCAACATGAAGGTGCTCGCGCAGCGCTACCTGGGCAGGAAGACCTAGCCGCCGCGCCTCTTACAGGTGGGCGGGGATGGCGTCGTCGACCTCAATCTCGACGAAGCCGTCGTTGTAGCGGACGAAGCCGAACACGCGGTGCTGTTCGTTCGGGATGGTGCAGTTCGCCCCGATGTTGCACTCGTTTCCGCCGCAGTGGTACTCGCCGCGCTCGCTGTCCTGGAGGCGCAGGCCGGTCTGCGAATCGCGGTCGCCTTCCTCATCGTAGAGGAGCTGGCCGGCGCCGCAGCTGTTGCAGCAGGGGCGGTCGGGACCACACGCCAGCTGCGTGCAGATCGCGTAGGTGTTGTTCACGAAGCCGTCGATGGCGACGTACTTGCCGGCGAACTCCTGCGCGTTGGCGAGCACCTCACCCACCGTCGTCTTGACCGAGCAGCGGCCCGGGGCGTCGGCGATGTGGGGGCGGGAGACGCAGCGCAGGTCGGGCTCGCAGCGCGAGATGTATTGCGGGGGCGCGAAGCCGCCGCAGGAGCCGCCGGGGCCGGAGAACTCGGTGCACTCGCCGGCGTCGCAGCTCTGTTCGGTGCAGCGGCACCAGCCGCCGACACACTGGTCGTCTTCTTCGCAGTCGGTGCGCTGGTCGGCGGGCTGGCAGGCGCCGCCGATGCAGGCGAGTCCCTCGCCGCAGGCGCGGTCACGGTCGCAGATGGCGAGCTCGCCACCCTGGGGCTGGCAGACGTCGTAGGCGGCGTCGCACGGGGCGCGGACGCAGACGACGTTGTTGAAGCCGCAGAAGGTGTCGTCGCCACACTCATCGTCACCGAAGCACTCGCCCTCGCGGCGGCAGTTCTCGGTGCACTCCGCGGTGACGCGGTAGTTGGCCTTCCACACGAAGGTGGGACCGTAGACGACCATGTACGTGCCGCTCTCGGGCACGGTGATCTCGAAGTTGACGTAGTCGCGGAGGCGCTGGACGTCGATGGCGCGCCGGAACAGCGGCCGCCCGTCGCGGGCCCGGCGCACGGACGGGCCGTACACCGCAGCGACACCGGCCTCGGTCGCCTTCACGCTGACGCTGATGGTCTGGCCGCCGATGAGCTCCATCGCGTGGCCGGCCAGGTAGTCGGGGTAGTTGATGGTGGTCTCGACCTGCGAGCCGACGGCGAGCGATTCGCCGATGGTGGTCAGGCGGTTCGACGCGTAGTCGGCCTTCCCGTCGTCGATGAGACCCGCGCTCGGGTCGAATTCGGGCTTCTCCTCGGAGGCGGTCGGCTCGGCGCACGCGGCAAGAGCGACGGCGGCCAGAACGGCAGCGAAGCGAATGGATATCAGGATTTCCCCATTTTGGGTTTTGTATTCGGACAGGCCCCTGAGCAACGACCGTGCCACCCGCATCGCACCGCGGTGTCGGGCGTTTGCGGCCCTGTTGGGACCCACAAGTCCCGTCGCAGGTGACTACTCCAGCCGCCGGTGTTGGAGGAGATGTGCACCATGTGAGACACATCGCGCCTGATGGGACGCTTTCGAGCCGCAGCCTGGACCGTACTCGGCGCGATGCTGCTTTGGACGGCGGTGGATCGCGCGTGGACGCTCGACGACTCGGGCATCCGCGTGAAGGTGGATGGCGAGGACCAGCTTGCCCGGTACAGCGACTCGACGCCGCCCATCGCTCCCTTGCTGCGCGCCGCGACCGCGGGCTCGCTCGACGCGGCGCGCGCGCGCATCACCGAGGCGCGCTTCGAGCTGAACATCGCGATGATGCAGCGGGTCGCCTCGCGCCGGGCGCTGTGGATGCGCACCGTCCAGAACCTGCTCCTGCACGCCACGCTGCTCGGCTTGCTGCTGCCCCTGGTCGTCTGGCGCGGAGGCCACTTCCGGCTCGAGCGGCTCCCGCACACGTTGCTGTCGACGGCGCTGCTGATGCTGCTCGTCGCCGCGCTCGTCGACGGCGCGTTCGTGTCTCAGACTACACAGCAGGCCATCGCCTCGTTCGGTAGCCCGTCGGTGGCGGTGAGCGACGCGCTCCTCCACTACCTCGTCGTGAGCGACGACGCGGAGCTTCTCGCGCTGGTCGATCTGCTCGGTCGCGCCCGCTCCGCCGATGCCTGGACCGCGGCGGGGCTGCTCGGCCCCCTGCTCGAAGGGGCGCGGGCGGCGACCGAGTCCCAGGTCTTCGCGGCGGTCCAGAGCATCGTCCGCGCCGCAGGGACCGTGGTGGATCTCGCCGGCCCCCTGCTCGGGCTGCTGGTGATCCCGCTGGTCGTCCGCTTCGCGGCGCCGATCGTGCGCGACGTCGTGCGCTACCCCGCCGCCGAGGACCCGCCGACGCCGGGGCGCTTCCTCTGGTTGCAGCTGCGCGTGCTCGTGCGCGAGATGGCCGTGGTGCTCTGGATGCTGGTGGCGCTCGCGCTGACCACCTGTGCTGCGGTGGTCGTCGTACGCGTCGTCACCTACCCGATCACGGTCGCCGAAGCCCGAGCCGTGCTGGCCGCGACGGCTCAGGTGAGCGCCGGCGGATCGGTCCCCGACCTGACGCTGGTCGCGGGCGCGGTCTCGGCCGGGGTTGCCCTCGCCGGGCTGGCCGCCGGCGTGCTCGGCGCCGCCGGTGTCGGACTGACCCAGCTCTACCTCGTCAGCCGCTCGTGGATGCAGGGCACCCGCGGCTTCCCGGTCTTCCGCGAGAATCTGCGCGGGCTCGTGCTGCACGTCTTCGGACGCACGGTGGTCGCCGCGGGCGCTTCGGTCGCGGTCTACGCCACCGTCGACGCCCTCTGGCCCGCCACGCGCGTCTGGTCACCGATGTTGTTGGGCCTTGTCTTCGCCGTCAGCGCGTGGGCGCTGCGCGTGCACCGCCGGCTGTGGACCATCGCCTGGCGCGACCCGGTTCAGGGCACCCAGGCCACCCCGACCGAGGCGAGCTCGCGCCGGTAATCCGGACCTCCGGTCGGCAGCGTCCAGCTGCTGGCGCGCAAGACCACCGACCAATGTTCGTCGACCGGGCGCTCCAACCGCAGCGTCAGGCTCGAGCGGGCCTCACCACCGAACGACGCCGCCTCGTTGTCACGGTCGGCCACATCGAAGCCGTACTCGTGGTTGATACGGAGCAGGTACAGCCGCAGCGAAGCGAGCAGCTCGAAGGGCAGCGGCGCCGTCAGATTCGCCTCGAAGGAGTGCAGCGTGTAGTTGCCGCGGTCGTGATTCGACTCGTTCACGCCGTAGGTGTAGCCGACCCGCGCCAGCACCGTCCCGCGATGGCGCAGACCGACGCGGCCGTACCACGCCGAGTCCTCGCGCTGCTCGTCCTCGAGCGGTTTCAGGATGGCCACTCCGTTGTCGTCACGGCCAGTGATCACCCACGGCGGCCCGACCGATGTGCGCTCGCGTGCGCTCCCGGTGACGCTCGCCGAGAACCCGCCAAACCCGCGGCTGAGCGTGAGGTCGCTGCCGTACGCATCGGCGTTCAGGTCGTGGTCTGCCTTGAAAACATGCCGCTCCGCCACCGCAGCGAGGCTCGCGACAAACCCGGCCGCGCGCAGCTGCAGCTCGGGCCTCGCGAGCATGCGCGCCCGGTCCTGGCTCTGCTCAGGGTCACGCGTGGTGCGGTCCTCGAGGCGCCCGCCGATCGCGAGGGCGAGCCAGCCCGCGGGCGCAAAGCTCAGCCGGCCCGCGAGCCGCTGGCGCAGCGTGTCCTCTCCGCTGATCTCGCTGAATCGCTTGGCGCCCGCCTGGTAGCTGGCGGTGAGGCCCACGCGGCGATGGGGACGCAGGCTGTCGGAGACGTCGAGCACGGCTTGCAAGAGGGTGTCGCTGCGCGGGATCGCGGACTCGGTCTCGACCTTGGCGACGTTGGTGTCGACGCCGACATTGCTCTCCAGGCGAACCTTAGCGGCGAACGCGCCCGCGCAGGTGCACACCAGCAGCAGCAGCAGCGGCGCTCTCAACGTCGGCTCATTGCTCCAGGTTCTCGGCCTTCTCTTCCAGCGCCTTGCGGCGGGCCTCGAGCTCGGCCGCCTTCTTCTTCAGCGCCGCCTCGCTCGCACGGACCTGGCGGATACGCGCCTCGATGTCCTGGGACGAGAGCTCGCCGATATCGCCCTCGAGCTGCCCCGGCTCGAAGCTGGGCTGGACGATGACCGCGCCGCCAAGGTCGGCGTCCCCGGTCTCGACCTTGTTGCCGCCCGCAACGAACGCCTCGGGGGCGGCGGGCGTCTCGTCGAGTGCGCCGCCGTTATCAGCCGTCGGTGCGTCGGGCTCCGCGTCGCGGCCGGGGCTGGGATCGGCGGCCTCACCGGCGCCAGCGAAGTTCTCGGACTCGTCGTTATCACCGTCCTCGGGGGCCGCGGGCGGCGGCGAAGGCGACTGGTCGTTGGGGGCCCCGCCCTCGTCGCCGCCACGTTGACCGGCCACGTTGGCGATGCCGTCGCCGTCGTCCTCGGCCGGTCCCTTATCGGTTGCGGTGTTGCGGGTCCGGCCAGGGTCACCGATGCGGCTCGCCACCCCGGTGCCCGGGGTGGTGGCCGTGGCGAGACGTCGGCTGCGCTCGTCTTCCCTGAACAACTGGGTGTCGCGCTCGAACGCTCTGTCGGCGCGGTGCAGCCGTTGCCGTTCCTGGAGATCTTTCAGGTGCTTCTGGAGGCGCTCCAGGTCGCCACGCACGCGGTCGACGTGGTCCTCGGTCTCTTCCTTGAGCAGACGCAGCGTCTCGGGGTCCTCCTCACCGTCGGTGGCGGGCAGCTCGACCCGCTCGGTCGGGGCGCGGCGCGTCTCGGTGAGCAGGGTGGCACGTTCGGCGACCATCTTCCCGAGGGTCTGGAACCGCGCCCGTCGCTCCGCCGGGGGCGCAGCCGCCATTGCCCGGCGCTGAGCGGCCACGGCCACGTCGAGCCGCTGGACCAGCGCCACGCGGGCGTCGCCGACCCGCTCACGGGCGTCGACGACCTGGCGGTCGAGGCCCTCGAGCTGCTCGGCGAGGACCTGAGCCTCCTTGAGCTTCGCGTCGAGGCGCCCGTCGGAGACGCCGCGCAGCAGGGGTCCGCTCGCGGTCTTCAGCGCCGCGATCTCACCGGCGAGGTGCTCGTGCTGACTCGAAAGCTCGGCGCGGCCCCGCTCGACCTGCGTCAGCGCGGTGCGCGCCTGCTGGTGGGTGTCGCGCGCCGCGTCCACGACGGGGGTGCCGAGGAGCTGGAGCGCGAGCAGAATGGGACTTGCGACGATCATCTCGACAACGATTCTAGCAAGGCCCGGGCCATCTCCCCAGCGCCTGTGCTCGCGGTCACGCGGCGCGAGCCCGTCAGTTTTCTGAGACGCGGGGTGGCGGCACCACGGATATCCGCGATAGTAGGCCGCCGTGCAGCTGATCCACACCAACGACTACCACGAGGCCTGCCGCCTGCGAGACGCGGGCTACGAGCCGATCGAGTGCGCCTTCGGCCAGTACGGCTCGGTCCTCGGCGCGCACAACCTCGACCATCACGGTACGGAGAGCCATCGCGAGGGTGTCGCAATCCGCGCGTGCCGCGACCTCTACGGCGCGCGGGCCGATGATCAACGCTTCGTGGTCACCGGGACCGCCGACGCCGACGCCGTGCTCGCCATCGTGGCGCTCAGCGCAGCGGTACCGGCCGAACAGATCCCCACCGAATTCTATGAGCTCGTCGACCGCCACGACGTCGACCCGATCGGCCTCGACCTGCTCGACAGCCCCGAAGGCGAGGACCTGGCCTGGTTCAACCAGCGCCCCCATCTGACCCAGTCGGAGAAGGGCTTCCGCGAGGCCATCGGCCACATGGTCCGGCTGCTCGAGGACGGGATCGACGCCAAGACGCGGAAGAATGTGCGCTCGTCAGACAAGGCGCGCCGCCGCAAGGCGATGGACGGCGTGCTCTCGCGTCGCGCCCAAGACGGCATGGAGCTGCCCATCCCCGAGTCGGTCGAGGGGTTGCCCGTGCTGCGCGGCGAGATGGCGGAGGCCGAAGCCGCCCGCGTGCTGGTGGTCAAGAGCACCGTCTGGGGCTTCGACCAGTGGTATCGGCTCGCGCCGGTGGTCGTGAGCTATGCCGCGCGCATGGCCAAGGTCACGGTCGGCTGCCCCGACATCGACACCGCCGAGCGCATGTTCGGACCCGGTGGGCTCAAGCGGGTCTGGAAGGCGATGGGCCGCGGCTGGGGCGGCCGCGAGACGATCGGCGGCTCACCGCGCGGGCAGCGCCTCGCGGTCAGCGACACGCACACCACCGCCGAGACCGCGCTGAAGCTGCTGCGCTAACGCGGCCCGCTACAGACCGGCTCTCAGCTATCAGCTCTCAGCGTTCAGCGTGCGAAGCGGCGGAGCGTGCGCGGCTGAACGCTGAACGCTGAAAGCCGAACGCCGGTTCGCGCTGCGTTAGCGCGGCAGCTCCTTTTTGACCACCAGCAGGTGGTTGAAGCCTCGCAGGTAGAAGTTGCCCTCGACCGCGGCGTTGCGCCGACTCGACTGCTTCAGGTTGCGGTTGTGGCGCGTCACGGC
>PVBE010520775.1_pt1 | contig 16270 bp, 17 predicted proteins | sample 1631181 | NCBI WGS metagenome assembly PVBE01 (sample SAMN08397723, study PRJNA350692) | Marine metagenome, whole genome shotgun sequencing project. | isolation source: water | place: Pacific Ocean | collected 2012-04
CATTAATCTGGTCATGGTCAATAATCCAGCAGAAGCTTAAGGAGATAATATGAACCGCAGTTTAGGACAGATCCTGATCGGTGAGAACATGCTTAGTCCGCAGCAGGTGGATGAAGTAGTAGATTATAAAACAACGCATCGCTGTCACTTTGGTGATGCCTGCGTACAACTGGGTTTCCTCAATGATGAGCAGGTGCTCACGGCCCTGGGTATCCAGTTGTATATGCCCATGGTGGATTTAAGTTATTTGAACATCAGCGTAGAGACATTGGAGCTCATCAATAAAGAACAGGCCAAGGAAATGAAGATAATGCCCCTGTTTGTACTGGGTGATACCTTGACCGTGGCCACTTCGGACCCTATGAATATCGGTCTTACTGACCGGCTCAAGAAAATGTCCCGTAAGGAAGTGCAAACCGTACTTGCTTCCGAGAAGATGATCCAGGAAGCGTTCGCCAATAATTATTCCACCGGCTCGGCTTTTATGGGTGGGATCTCTGATGAAACCATCGCAGGCGAAGAACAAGACAGTGAAGAGAATATCAAGATTGCCGAGAATATTATGATCGAAGCGGTAAAGACTGGTTCAAGTGATATTCACATTGAGCCTGGTGAAGAAAAATTGCGGGTGCGATTTCGCAAAGATGGTATTCTGGAAGAAGTCCTAGCCCTGCCGCCCAACAAAGCAGCGGGGCTGGTTTCCCGTTTTAAGATCCAGGCCGGGATCGATATCGCTGAGTCACGCAAACCCCAGGACGGACGCTTCCAACAGGAAGTGATGACAGGGAAACCGGTGGATGTGCGTGTCTCTACCTATCCCACTCCCTACGGCGAAAAGGTAGTTATGCGTGTTCTGGACCAGTCTAAAGGGATCACCAACCTGAATAAACTCGGCTTCAGCCGTAAGACGATGAAAATCTGGGAAGAAGTATACCATAGCGGCAATGGCATCGTGCTGGTCACCGGCCCCACTGGCAGCGGTAAATCCACGACCCTTTATGCGACCTTGAGTAAGGTGAACTCGATCTCGGAAAATATTATGACCATTGAGGATCCAATTGAATACCAGCTGGAGGGCATTGTCCAGGGGCAGGTTAACGAAAAAGCGGGTATGACCTTTGCAGCGGCCCTGCGCTCCATGCTGCGCCAGGACCCGGACATCATTATGGTAGGGGAAATGCGTGATAATGAAACCATAGAACTAGCCGTAAGAGCAGCCCTGACCGGGCACCTGGTGTTCAGTACCCTCCATACCAATGATGCTGCTTCCACTTATACTCGATTGACCGATATGGGCACGGACCCTTTCCTTTTGACCACAACGATACGAGGAATTCTGGCCCAGCGGCTGATTCGGCGCCTTTGCGAAAAATGCAAGATCAAGTACAAAGCAACTGAAGTAGAACTGGATACAATTGGGATGGCCGGGTACGCCGGGAATCTATATCAGGCCGCTGAACAGGGCTGCGATGATTGCAACAATGGCTACAGCGGCCGGGCGGGGTTATATGAATTACTGGTGCCCACGGAAGAGATCAACGAGATCGTAAAGGTTGGCGGGAATTCGCTGGATATTAATAAACTGGCCATAAAGCAGGGCATGGCCACTCTCCTGGATGCGGCCCACGATTTTGTAAAGAAAGGATCCACCTCTATCGAAGAAATCTCCCGGGTGATCTAATGCCTGCCTACAGCTGTAAGGTAATGGATGCCAGCGGTGCCATAAGCGAACGCAGCATTACCGCACCTTCGATTATTGATATTCACCGTATCCTGGATCAGAAGGACGAGCGTCTGGTCTCGGCCAAAAAAGGCGGGTTAAATCTGGATATGAATATCGACCCCTACCTGGAAAAGATCGGCCTGGGACCCAGCAAGAAACTGTCCATCAAGGAACTCAATATATTCACCCGACAACTGGAACTGCTCTTAAGCACAGGTATCGCCATGCTGGATGCCCTGGATGCCCTGGAACAGGCGGTGGTGAGCGAAAAACTTAAGAATGTGGTTCAGGACCTGCGCACCTCTGTCTCCCAGGGGGAAGCCCTATCCGCTGCCATGGCCAAGAACCCGGAGGCTTTTGACAATTTTTATGTCAACATGGTCCGTGCAGGGGAGGCCAGCGGTCAGCTGCCCAATATCTTTAACCAGGTCAGGGATTTTGTAAATCGCAATATGGAAGCCCGGAAAAAAGTGAAAAAAGCAATGCGCTACCCCACATTTGTCATTGGCGCCCTTTTTATCGCTGGTTATATACAGATATCCGTTGTTATGCCCAAGATGGCCAAAACATTATTCTCTAATATGGCGCCTTCAGACCTGCCGCTTCCTACAAAGATCATGCTGGGTATCGGCGATTTTCTAAGCCAGTACATCCTGGTGACCATTTTTGGCGCGGTAGTCATTTTCGCAATTGTTAAATACATTATTAATACCCCCTCAGGAAGTTTATTCTGGGACCGTTTAAAATTGAATATTCCCAAACTCGGCGGCCTGGTTCAGGCCGGGATAATAGCCCGTTTTGGCCAGATCTTAAATACGCTTGTAGGAAGCGGTGTAAAGATTGAGAATGCCCTGGAAATCGCTAGTGACACTGTGGATAACAAGGTGTTTGAAAAATCGCTGCTAAAGGCCAGGCGCCAAGTGTTGGAAGGAGTGCCCTTAAGCGTAGCCCTGAAAAGCGACTATATGCCGGAAATGGCCACCAGCCTGATCAACATCGGGGAACGTACCGGTGCCCTGGCACTGATGCTTGATTCCGTAGCGGAATATTTTACCGCTGAACTGGATGACAAGATGGATGCGGTCATGGCTTCCATGGAACCGATTTTGACCCTGCTTATTACTGCATTTGTAGGCGTTTTTGTATTGGCCGTGTTTATGCCCATGGTGCAGAATATGGTCAATATGATGTAAAAATTTGTTTTATTTAATCCGATTGTGATTTTTGTTCATAATGCCTTACCGGTGTAGAAAATCATTGCTTATGAGAATCGATAGTTTGATTTGGAACTCCGTCGTATATTATGGAATGGAGATAATTACAGCAATGTGCCGGTCAGTTCCGGAATTTATTTTTTTGCCCTGGAAACAGCGAACTTCCAGTTGGGTAGAAAAATGATATTGCTGAAATAAAACAATTTGATAAATACATGAACTCCCTGGATGATTTCACCCTGAACCGCAAAAGATTGCGCTGTGTTATCAAATCCATGGCCCTGACCGCGCATTTTGTAGGTTTTGCAGATCGAAAATTTGACCAGAAAGAGAGGGATGAAGCAGCAAAGATGGGCTCCCTGTTTCAGAAGTGGGACACCCTGTTTTACACCCTGTGGGCAGAGGAGGTAGACGAGGAAGAGATCCGTGGAAAACTGGCAAAAGAGATCGCGAAACTTGATGATAGCTCTCCGGAAAAGCCAGAGATCCTGGCAGAGTTTACGGAGCAGTACCAAGCAGCCAGAATGCTGTTCAAATATACGGTGGAATTGTTAGACAGCATGGGAATAAGCGAACTCATACTAACCAGTAGAATTGAAGGTTTGAGTATAGATATGGATCAATTTGAAGATACGGGAACCGGCCTGAAAGAACTACGGGCCGAGATCTACGGCAAGCTCCCGGAATCATTTGAGCACCGCGTGCTGGCACTCCTGGTCCAATACGGTACCTTAATTGCTAACGTTTCCGGATTTTCCCTGGGCAGGTATAAAATCAGCAGAAAGGAACTTACATCTGTTTACGAAATCAATCGCTGCTGGGGCGGGACAGATGAAAAAGCAATGGAGATTATTGATCAGACCAAGGATGCCATCAGTGTGATGAAAACAGCAAATAGATTTTTAGGCAATGACCAGATCGCTATTCCCATCCCGAGGCTTGAAAAAGATTCTGAGGATGATGGTAGCTCTATTGATGATGAAATCACTGAAAAAGATGAATCCGATAAACAAAATTGAAAAACAGAATTGATTTGCACCTTAATACCCCAAATAGATACATTCAGTGGTTAATTGGAATTCGGGTAATTAATATACCTGAAAATAGTCAATTTGAGTATTAATGAGGTAATTCTGATTGCGATTAATAGTTTTAAGTTCCATTATAAAATGGAGTGTGCTTAAACACAATACAAACAAATCCGAGGAAAAAACATGAATAAAATAAAGAAATCAGTGCAGAGCGGTTTTACCCTGATCGAACTTATTGCCGTGATGGTTATACTGGGCATCCTGGCAGCGGTCATTATCCCTGCCATTGGCAGTCTCACTGCCGGGGCCTACCAGTCTAATGCCCAGACCATGTATGGTGCCATTAAAAATTCTGTGAGCAATCAAGCGGTGAAAGCTGCTATGACAGGTTCACGCATGAAACAGTATCCGGTTATATCTAGCGCAGCTATAAATAATTATCTGGATCTATGGATTGAAGATTACGATAAAGAATATTGGGTGCAATGGCAATTTGATAATCATGTTACCAATGCAAATGCAACTGATAATGCAGTTGCCGCAGCTATTTTCGGTTACTTCCCGCATGGGATACCCAATGAAGTTGGTAATGGAGGTGCAGCTGTAGATATTGATCCACCTGGCAGTGCTGCTAATACCAGCCAGGAAGATGTTTATTATATTGTTTATGCTCCGATAACTACATTGGATGGAACAGATGGTGGAGTAGAATTTGATGGATTTACATTATCACTATGGCATGATGATAATCAGAACCATGCATACAATGGGGCTATATCTAGTGGTAATGGTTCGGCTGCTCAGGCGGCTTTAGGCGTTGCTGCTACTCTCAATAATGATGCAGTTGTTTCTGATGAGTATTGGCATTTGTCAGCAAAAGCAGCAGATTAATTTTAATTAATTGAAATTATATTCTTATAATAAAAACGCCGGCATACACCGGCGTTTTTTGTTTTTCCGATCTTTACTAGAAGGCTGCAGCTCAAAGAAACTGGGCAGTAAATCAGTTGTTCTGGTGACTCTATCATTTTTCATCATGTTTGTGTACAATGCCTGTGGCGGTATTTCAAACTATGAAAAGGCTGTGGCGGATATGTTCTATGCGATAAAAGGCCACCTTGACGCTCCAATACAGAAAAAAGATGGGTCTAAGAAGATCACCTTGACTAGCGCATTAAAAGATAGAATGGAAGCGGGGAAATCGATGGCTATTCACACCTATCCAGAAGGATCAGAGTTCAAAGACTGGAACACGGATGGCAATAGATATTTAAAAGAGTGGGTGGGCGATTTTGATGAGACCCGCTGGGCCCAGATCACTGTTGAGAATATTTTTGCCAACGGACCTGCGGTGGCAGAAGAGCACAAGAAAACAAATGCTGTCCTGTTTGGTTATTTTCCCCATGGACTGCCTTTTGTATTTGGCGGCGAAGGTGCCAACTACGAAGACGTGTACTGGATCTTTTATGCGCCCCTTACCACCAAGGCCGGTGAAGCGAAAGGAATTGATAAAAATGGTTATCACCTATCGGCCTACAGGGATGGAGACCAAAACGGAGCACTTGGGGCTTTTATTGGGAGCAGGATTGCTGATGGAACACTGACGGTACTTCCCGGCGATGATGAAGAGATACCGGAATTAAAATATACTTCCATGCCATAGATTGCATCTGTCACTTTATCGTTTAAATACTTGAAAAATTCGCCGAAATTTATCGGCGTTTTTTATGCGTAGAACGTTAACAGGATTTACAATGATCGAACTGATTGCCATTATGGTAATCGCTGGTATCTTGGGCACATCTGTGGTTTCCACATACAGCAATTATAATAAATGGCTGAATATCAATGAAGAACTCCAAGCCATGGTCCGCAGAATACAAAATGCCCGTGACTATTGTATGGCCAAGGGCGAACCTTTTCATTTTTCTATCAATACTGATAACGAATCGTATATTCTGCAGTACAAATCTAGCCCATCAACCCTGATTCTTCCTGGTGAAACTGCCAACACATTCACCATGCCAAGCTATATAGATTTTACCTCCGTTACCGGTTTTAGCTCCGGATCCTTGGAGTTTAATATCCTTGGAGAACCTACAACAAACACTAATGCGGTGATCAATATCAATGATGGCGATCGAACGATCACTATTGTTGCCCCGACGGGATATATTTATGTTCAATAAACGCATTTCATTCCCAGGATATGCAGTTACGGAAATCTTGCTGGCGGTGGTCATTATTTCTATTGCCTTTATTGAAATTTCCCGGGCCTATGCTAATATAAGTAATACAGCAACATCTGCTATTTCCATGTCTCTTTCGAGTAATCTTGCACATGCCGCTATGGAGCGGGTTATGGCTCAGGATTTTGATGCTAAGGGGAATGAAAATGGTGATTATGCATTAGTATTTGATGGGAATGGTGATTATGCGGATGTTGGCAATGTCGCCACAGGAGTACAGTCTATTTCGTTCTGGATAGAAGTAGATGATATTACTTCCCATACAGATTATGTTATTGATCTCAATGGTACAGATTATATCAAAATTGTTGATGGCGAAGTAACAGTAAATAATATTTCATCGCCGACATATTATGTTAATGGTATTAGCGGGGAGCGAACCATTGCAACAATAGATGCCTGGTATCATGTTGCGGTTACCACCGCTACCGGTATCAATGCTTCGGATGTAGATATAGGCAGGGTTGAAGGTGTTGGATATCTTGATGGGAGAATAGACCAAGTACGGATCTGGAATGATGTACGGACTGCCACCGAAATTAAAACCAATTATAATCGTTCCCTTTCTAATCCATATGGCGATGGGAATATTGTACTTTGTCTCATGATGAATAGTGGTTCGGGCAATATTGTTTACGATCACAGTTCCAGTATGAACCATGGTTCAATCGTTAATGCTGTCTGGACCAGCCAGTTTAGAAGCTGGTCTTCAACCTTGGGCCGGGAAGGTGAAACTGTATGGTCAAATTATAATGATGTGGATGATTTTAACGGTATTTCCTTTAAGGACAGCGATTATACGGGTCTCGATGCGAGCAGCGACAATTTCAGTGGATTGGGTGGGCGCATCGCAGTGAAATATGTTTCATTAAATACCGGTACAAACCCGTATAGTTTTGATAATTCGGCATCCCCTACCGACTTTAAACAGGTCACTGTAAAAGTTGGCATCCCTGGCACATCTGATTCCACTCAGCTGGATGCCATTAAATCCTCCAAGGCGGCCCAAGACTACGCCTTAACCTTTTCTCCCTATGGCAGCTAAACACATATTAAAAATGAGGACCAGGGGATTTACCCTGATCGAAATGATTGCTGCCATGGTTCTGGCATCGATTGTGATGTCTGCCGTCGGTTTAATGGCCCGAGGAACAATGATGAACCTTGTTTATACTAATAGTATAGTAGATATGAATAAAGATGCGGAATTTGCCCAGCGCAATTTCGTTATGCATATCAATGGTGTTTCTTCATTCACCGATGGCAGCCTTACGGCGACACAGTTGCGTTTTACCAGCTATCTTAGCGCAGCAACCTATGTTTATCAAATCAGCGCATCTGACAGTACGATAAAGTATTCCAGAACTATCTCCGGCAATACATCAACGGGCATCCTAGCAGATGGGGTTATTAATGGGAAATTTGTTTATAAGGATAAATACAACCAAAACCTGACAACCCCTACAGATGCGACTATCAAAGGTATAGAATTAACCTTTGACCTGATCCGGGGCGAAGACAAACATTCCTATACCACCTTTGTTATGCCGGACGACATTCATCTGAGCTTATGAAATTTCTTCGCAAATCCCAGAATGGTGTTTTTATCAGTGTATTTGCCATGGCCACAGTGCTGCTCATGACCATTATGATCAGTTTTATGGCAGACCGGGTATTAAACTTACTGGCGAACCAGGCAGATGTTTTTTCGCAAAGACATGTTTACTGGCTTTCCTATTCCGGGATGGAGGTATTGGCCACAGATCGTTTTGCTGGGTTGAACCTTGGACCAAACAACTATAGTTTGGCAGGGGGAACAATTACAGCAACTGGAAGTGCCAGCGGAATCCACAATGGGGGCAACAAAACAAATGTAGTTACATCTAAAGGATCAGATGGTAACAGTGTTTACAATCTGAAATGGACTGTTGGCAACCCTGTATATTCTGCCCTGTCTTTTGATGGCAGTAATGATTATGTGGATATTGGAAATGTTTTTAATGGTGTTAAGACCATTTCGTTCTGGATACACATAGATGATATCACATCCAATACGGATCAAGTCATTGATCTGAATGGCACCGATTATATCAAGGTTATAAATGGAGAAGTAACAGTGAATAATATTGATACTCCAACCTATTATGTCAATAGTGTGTCCGGGGAACAAACCATAACAGCCGTTGATACCTGGTATCATGTGGTAGTAACTACGGCAACAGGGATTGATGTCAATGATATGGATATTGGCCGTTTAGAAGGTGACATCGATTTTATGGACGGTTTGATTGATCAGGTTGCGTTATGGAATACAACATTCAACATTAATCAGGTGCGATCTCTGTATATCCAAGGCAGGGGTTTTGATGTCAGCACCTTTGCAAGCGGAAACCTGAAAGGATATTGGCCTTTTGAAAATAATGCCAATGATGGTTCAGGGAACAGCCATAACGGTACAAATACTGGAGCTACATATACGGGATCATAATCCTAAGCCTTTATCCTAGTTCAGCAAAATCAGATGTGGATGCTGACTGCACATTGTAAGCGTAGAAAATGAAGGCTATATTCTCCTAACATAATTCTAACAAAACAAAATCTTATTGTTATTGGAGCAGGTCTAATAATATGAAATATTATATACATTCATTTACGAATAGAACCGTATTAATCCTGACCCTGCTGGGCCTGAGCACGCTGCTTTATGCCGGTGCCGACACCACAGGAAACAGTGTCAACTGGATCCTGCTGATCACCAGTCTTTTTGGCGGTCTGGGCATGTTTCTCTACGGCATGGAAATGATGAGCGACGGTATGAAGGTCACTGCTGGCAACAAAATGCGCACCATCCTGGAAAAACTCACTTCCAACCGTTTCCTGGCGGTGGGAGTAGGAGCTTTTGTGACCATGGTCATCCAGAGTAGTAGTGCCACCACGGTGATGCTGGTGAGCTTTGTCAACTCGGGCCTTTTAAGTTTTGCTCAAGGACTTGGTGTGATCCTGGGGTCCAATATTGGCTCCACCGTGACGGCCCAGATCGTGGCTTTTAAAATCACGGACTATGCCCTGGTACTAATCGCCATTGGTGCAATCATGTCCCTGTTCTCTAAAAAAGATACTGCAAAGAATATCGGTTTTGTAATACTGGGTTTTGGACTGTTATTCTACGGTATGAAGGTTATGTCCGATACCATGAAGCCGCTGCGATCCAATCCCACATTCAATTCGATCCTGGTGAGTTTTGAGAACCCCTTTATGGGTATCTTGGCAGGAGCAGTGTTTACTGCCTTGGTACAGAGCAGCAGCGCTACCACAGGGATCGTAATCACCCTGGCCAGCGGCGGTTCCATTACCTTAGAAGCGGGGATCCCGCTGATCTTTGGTGCCAATATAGGCACCTGTGTCACGGCGCTGTTGGCGGGGCTTAATGCTTCCCGGGAAGCGAAGCGGGTAGCCATTGCCCATGTGACATTCAACGTGATCGGTGTGGCCGTTTTCTGTTTCTGGATACCCACATTCGCAGATATTGTGGCCCAGACATCGGACAATGTGCCGCGGCAAATCGCCAATGCCCACACCATTTTTAACATCATCGCTACCGTTATTTTCATTCCTTTTACCACAATAATTGCTGATTTGATCATCAGGTTTTTCCCGGACAAGGAAGAAGTACGCAATATTGAAAAAGCAGCGGTCTTAAACCTGGATGAAAGTGTGCTCAGTTACCCAGCTGCTGCCATTAGTAATACCCAGGCCGAAATTCGCGGTGTAGTGGGGCTAATGGAACGGGTGATAGGTTCGCTGGTTAACCCGTTTATATCCGATGAACTGTCAGGTGATGTTGAAGACCCTGATCAGGATTTTCAAAAAGGGCTACATGTACGGCTGGACAAGATCGGCCAATTAAACCAATCCATTCTGGATTACCTGGTCAAGATCAGCAATGAAGAGCTTAATGAAAATCAGTCCCGGGAGATATTTACCCTGGTCTCAGTAGTGAATTACCTGGAATCAATCCGCAGTGCTGTGGAAATGCGATACAGTAATCTCATGGATAAGAAAGAGACGCTGGAGGGAGAATTCTCGGAAGATGGGCAGAATGATTTGGCGGCTTACCACTTAAAAATGATCAAGCAATTAAGCCGTATTGGCAAATTTTTTAAAAAGTATAATCCTAAAAAGGCGGAAAAAATTGTGGCCAAGGGAGAAAAATACAAGGATTTGGAGGAAAAATACCGGCTGGCTCACATCAATCGGGCCAGTGCCGGAAAAACTGGTTCCAGCGTTGCGGACCACCTGCACCTGGAACTGATGGACCTGCTAAAAGAAATCAGTGTCTTTATTGATCTGATTGCTTCGAGTTTGCTTCAGTTGCAAACGATTGATAAAGAGTTAACATCCAATTAACAATAAGAAATAAAATTATTTAGTTTTATCGCGTAGGTTTTGATCCTTGGATTTTATTGATTATGGTGAGATTACCTGTGGGGCCATCAATATCACAAACATACCAATATCTGCCACTGCCTTCACTTGGGATAGAAATAGTAGTGGCATTACAATCAGGATTATCATAGATATTAATCTGTGCTTCAGAACTAGTTAGTTTGGAACCTCCGGAGTAGTTATATATATAATATACATAAATACCTTCAAATGCCTGCTTGATGGTAATAGTCTCAGGTCCATAACCATTTGTATCATCTGTATCCAATATCACATAAGGTGCGGCTGTGGGATTACCGCGATTAAGATAGCTAATATGATATGATGACCCCTCAATTTCAGGCGTAAGGAGATGAGAATCTAGATCCTGCGGTTTCGCTCCCCAGTTAAGAACGAATCGAATTTCTCCCGGATCCGGTATTGGACTCATTGAAAAATTATATGTAAACGTCTGATGGGGGGAATTATCCGGAAGAGTGAAATGGCCGGTAAATGGACAAAATTCGTTAACTGATCCTGAAGTTTCATGGTCTCCTTCGGGAACATATTGAATGATATAAATACCGTTTTCATCTGTAACTGCGGAGAGATCAGAAATTGTAATTGCAACTTCTGGAATTGGGTTTCTATTGACAGCGTTGGTTACCTTTCCAGAAACATGAACACTGTTTGAAGGTCCAACAATAATTGTAACAGTTGCCACATCGGAAGCACCATAATTATCTGTGACCCTGCAGGAAATAAAATATATTCCATATTCCATAGGCGCAGTCCACACTGCAGAATCTTTAATTACTGAAAAAGAACCGCTGGAAGATTCCCATGAGTATGCCAACGGATCTTTATCTTCGTCCTGGGCTACACATTTCAATGATAAAAGCCCACCTGCTTCTACCAAAGAATCACTGGTATTAAGTGATAGAATTTCTACTGGGCCATTCATTCTTTCACAGCTAAATATGAATAATATGATAAAAAAGATATGAATTGGATGAAAAATGATTTTCATAGGATTGTTATACACACAATGATAATGTTTTATATAAATCGCATAAATGAATATTTAAAATAAATAGATTAATCACACTAGGGTGCTATGAGTTTTAATTTAATCTCATAATATGCATCTACATGGTATTGACCATCGTTTGTTGTAAAGTCTATAATCAAAGTATGTGGACCGGGATCCAATGATTTTGGACTAGCAGGATTTACTGCAACTGAATCGGATGCACAACCTAGGCCACCGCCAGGAGCATGCCCATCACCAATAACGACTCCATCCAATTCAAATTTAATTAAATCATAACCAGCTGACTCAGCTTCGCCAATTCCCGAAAATTCTAACTCCAAAGTAATAGGTTCAGAGCCAGTCACTTGTATATTTGCTATGGCTGTTCCATTTTGAGTTTTAGAATTATTTCCACCACAATTAGCACTATCCTCTACTTTGAATTGAAGAGATTGGGAAATTGAATTTTCTGTTTTATCCTGTATTGTTACATTCCATCCATAATCTGCATTTTCTATACTACCATCCCAATAATCGGTTATTCCTGTATTATTTTCATTTGATGAATTTGTACCATTTAATAATCCATCATCAGTTAATGTCCATTCCAGACCATTCACGGGGACAGGACTAGATGGATTTACATTAATGGTAACAGTTGCGACATCGGAAGCACCATAATTATCTGTGACCCTGCAGGAAATAAAATATATTCCAAATTCCATTGGCGCAGTCCAGACTGCAGAATCTTTAATTACTGAAAAAGATCCACTGGAAGATTCCCATGAGTATACCAAGGGATCTTTGTCTTGATCCTGGGCTATACATTTTAACGATATTATCCCGCCTGCTTCTACCAAAGAATCACTGGTATTAAGTGATAGAATTTCTACGGGACCATTCATTCTTTCGCAGCTCCATATGAATAATATGACAAAAAAGAGGAGAATTGCATGAACAACGATTTTCATTGGACTGTTATGTTCACCATGGCAATTTTTTATATAAGTGACCTAAATGAATTTGTAAAGAAAATAAATTAATTAAATAGTATAAAACCCATATTTATCAGAGCAGTTGTTACTATGTTTTTATAATATATTTCTGTGTCCCCATCATTTAAATCATAATCAGCACTAATTGGGTCACTATATATGGTGCTATCATTTAGTCCATTTGATCCAAAGTAATTACCTTGGCCTCCTAGGACTGCTTGAATAAAGGATTTGAATGGGTTGCTGCCGTCGTCATTTACATGGAAAATATGTCCGAAATAAGTAAGCCCTTGTGTGTTATGGACAGTGTTGATTTTGTTTCTAAGGTTTTCTATATCCGAATCATACGAATTTGTTCGGTTATCTGTATCTGAAAAAGAATTACTGTGGTATACATCGGCTGCCTCATCCTGGAATACTAAGATTACGATATTATCAGCGTATTCAAAATCTTTTCCTGCTGCTGTACTGAATCCAGTTCTAGCAATTTCGGTAAAATTCTCATCTGTAGAATACATAACTCCTTTATTTGCTAAAAATCTAAATGTTCGTTCAGAGTCTGCCTGCAGCAAATAAACATGATTATCGTATGCATCTGAACCATTTGTAGCTTTATCGAGGTTTCCATATTTCTGTGTTGTTCCTGTAGCGTAGAAGTCCTGTAAAGTGTTTCGTAGAGATGAAGAGTCTGTATATGCTCCTGTTGCCATGTTTTGTAATGGAGAAAGTGTGCTGTTCATAGATCCTGAATTATCAAAAATAATCATGATATATGTATTAGGACTAACTACCTGCCCATTAGATGAATTGACCATAATTTTAACAGTTTCCACATCGGAAGCACCATAGTTATCTGTGACTCTGCAGGAAATAAAATATCTGCCAAATTCCATGGGAGCAGTCCACACTGCAGAATCTTTGATTACTAAAAAAGATCCACTGGTAGATTCCCATGAGTATGCCAACGGATCTTTATCTTGATCCTGGGCTATACATTTTAACGATATTATCCCGCCTGCTTCCACAAAAGAATCGGTGGCATTAAGTGATAGAATTTCTACGGGACCATTCATTCTTTCGCATCTCCATATGAAAAATAAAATAAAAATAAATAATCCCGTTGAGATAACAAATTTCATTGGACTGTTACATTCACCATGGCAATATCAGTGCCGTGATCAGGGTCTTCTACAATGCAGGATATGGAAAAAATTCCTAAGATTGCAGGCGCTGTCCAGGATGCGGTGGAACCTCCATAATCTTGTAAAATAGTTCCTGCGGCGGCATCCCAGGTATAAGTAAGGTTATCATCTTTATGACTGTCTGCTCCTTCATCATCACTTGCATTGCAGGTAAGAATAACAATGCCCCCAGGTTCTACAACTTCTGGGTCTGCTATCAGACTTTGGATGATCGGCTCGTGATTGTATCCACAACTCAAGAGAAAAAATGAAATAAATAAGGAAAAAATTTGTTTAGGCATATTTCATCTGGAAATTTTTATCTTCTCTACTATTAAATGAATAATCATTTATAGAAAATTTACTAACATGATTTTTTTAATTAACAAATAAAAACAGGAATGAAAAACTCCATAATAAATTGTTAATTCTTTGTAATCTTTGCACTCATTATTAAAACACAAACTATTTATTATAGGGAGGAATAGCATTGAACTATAGGCAACTCGGCCGATCAGGATTAAAGGTCAGTGAATTTTCCTATGGTTCCTGGGTCACCTTCTCCTTCCAGTTAGGGGTAGATGAGGCGGCTGCTATGATGAAAACCGCCTTTGACCACGGGGTGAATTTTTTTGATAATGCCGAAGTCTATGCCAACGGTGAGTCTGAGATTATCATGGGCCAGGCTCTGAAAAAATTGGGCCTTTCCCGGGATATATTTATTGTTTCCAGCAAGGTGTTCTGGGGTGGTGAAAGGCCCACACAGCAGGGCTTAAGCCATAAACACATCATTGATGCCTGTCATGGAGCCCTTGAGCGGCTGCAGGTGGATTATTTAGACCTGTATTTCTGCCACCGCCCAGACCCGGAGACGCCCATAGAGGAAACTGTCCGGGCCATGCATACTTTGATCATGCAGGGCAAGGTCTGCTACTGGGGCACTTCGGAATGGTCTGCTGGTCAGATCGAAGAAGCTTACACCATTGCCAGGGAAATGGGCTTAACACCACCCACTATGGAACAGCCTGAGTATAATATGTTCAACCGGGTAAAACTGGAACAGGAATACCTGCCCCTATTCGAAAAAGAACAGCTGGGCACCACAATATGGAGCCCTCTCTGTTCCGGTTTGCTTACCGGGAAATACATGGATGGGGAACCACAGGGCACACGAACAAGCCTGAAAAACTATAAATTTATTAAGGATCAGTTTGAATCAGATGAATTTATCCAGCGACATGAACAGGTCAGACAGCTCCATAGCCTGGCTCAGGAAGCGGGACTCCCCCTTGTGAATATGGCTCTGGGCTGGTGCCTGAAGAATCCGAATGTCAGTTCAGTGATCCTGGGCGCTTCCAGGCCCGAGCAACTCAAGCAAAACCTGAAAACAGAAGAATATATGTCAACTATTGATGACAGTTTGTTGGCCAGAATTGAAACTATTCTTGATAACAGGCCCTAGGTGAACCGGAGCTGGAAAAAAATCTTCCTGTTTATTTGGCTGGTAATACCTGCAGCCCTGTCCTCGACGCCGGATTCGTTGCAGACAACACCTAATCATGACCCCTGGCTGGCCTACGATAAGGTACTCCATTTCGGCATCAGCTGCTCCCTGGTTCTCAGCACTCAGTATGTTTTGGAAAATACACTGAATATAGACCGGGAGACTGCCCTTCCTGCAGGTATAACTGTTTCTGCAGCGAATGGTGTTATAAAGGAATACTGGGATAAAAAGACGGGCAGTTTTTTCAGCAGGCGTGATTTAATCGCTGATGCTGCCGGGATACTTGTCGGAGTGCTGATCATTTTTATGGGCAATTAACCATGCCTGACAACTTTTTTGAAAATCTTCCGCTGTGAAAAAAATTCTGATTCGATTGATCATAGCTACATTACTGATCTTCCTTCTGGGTATTTATCTGGCGGTCTGGACCACCCATTTATAACCGTGGTTTCGCCACTAAAAAAAATTATTGTATTAATTCTATGGATGGCTGTTTCTGCCTTTCTGGTCGTCGGCAGTCATAAATTATTTGGCCTACCTGATGAAGTAGCTGGCAGCCTCTATTTTATCACCATTGGAATTACTGTATCCAGTGTTTTAAATTATTACAAGAAACGAGAATCCGTATAATTAGATCACATTCATGGCATTTAATAAGGCAATTTTCATAATCATTTTTATAATAGTAGAGAGCAATTTTGCCCAGGTTAAGGAGAATACTATGACCCAGGAAAAAGAAAAAAGAACGGAAAAGGAATGGCAGGAAACGTTAACCCCAGAACAGTACCGTATCCTGCGGGAAAAAGGTACAGAGAGGGCTTTTACGGGCAAATACGATAAATATTTTGAAAAGGGAACTTATACCTGTGCCGGGTGCAGTACCCCGTTGTTTGAATCTGAAACCAAATATGATTC
>PVBE011679272.1_pt1 | contig 16265 bp, 10 predicted proteins | sample 1631181 | NCBI WGS metagenome assembly PVBE01 (sample SAMN08397723, study PRJNA350692) | Marine metagenome, whole genome shotgun sequencing project. | isolation source: water | place: Pacific Ocean | collected 2012-04
GATTTGGAGCGTTGACGGCGGCGCAGACGCAGTCGCCGACGACGAGGGAGGAGGTGAAGGCGAGGGAGCGGTCGTTGGACGCGGCGTTGGTGCGGGTGAGGAGTCAGATTTTGTTTTGCGAGGAGGCGAGCGGACGCGGGCGGAGAACGCTCGAGGCGTACACGTGGACGGAACACGACGTCCTGTGCGCGGCGTTTCGACGGGCGATGTACGACGGAGACGGGTTGAAGCGGCGCGCGCGTTTTTAGATGAACAGAGCGATTTGCGCGCGCGCGCGGATCACGCGAGCGCGCTCGAGGAGGCGTTGTCGAGACTCGAGCGCGACGTCGAGTTGCTCTCGACGCGCGACGGCGAACGACGAGGCGACGACCCGTTGGACAGGCTTTGGCCTGGCGAATCGCTCGACAACGTGGACGACGGCGTGCGACTGTTGTCGAACGCGCTCAAAATGCGCTCGGAGTGGGCTCGCAAAAAGGCGAAACAATCGATCGAGGCGCATTCCAAGCACCTTCGAGACATCACGCGCGCGCAAAACGATCTCTTCGCCACCGTGATGGACGAGGGGGCGCAAACGGCGGAGAAAACGGCGGCGAAAAAGGCTATCAAGACATCAATCATGTTTTACAAGGCGATATACACGCTTGCGCGCGCACACGCACGTAGATTGGAGAACGCGGCGCGCGTTCATTCAGAATGCACTCGACGCAGTGCAATAAATTTTCATACACGTCCATCGGGAAACATTCATCCGGGAACGACATCGTCGGATCGTCCACTCGACTCCAAATCCGCGTCGGTAACGCGACGTTGTTTCGCCGTAACGCCTCTCCCATGATGGTCCCGTACCCGGTACACACCAATAGCCGTCGAGCGCCCGCGCGGCCCGCCGCTTGCATATCAGTCACAGTGTCCCCCACGAACGCGCACGACGACGCGTCCACCCCGTTCGCCTCGCACGCCTCTAAAATCATCCCCGGCGCCGGTTTCCTCCGTTCGCACGGCTCGCTCCTCGCCTTGCACGCGTAATAAATCCCTCCGGAAATCGTCGCGCGAGCGTCTTCGCGCGTCAACGCGCGTCAACGCGCGTCGCATCTCCTCGTGCACCACATCCGTCAGATAGCGCTCCTCCATGAACCCTTTCCCCACCGCCGTCTGATTCGTCACCACGCACACCGTAGCGCCCGCGTCGTTGAGCGCGCCGACGGCGCGCGCCGCGCCCGGAATGAGCGCAAATTGTTCGACATCGGTCACCCCCGGCGGGCCCACGTCGACGTTGATGACGCCGTCTCGATCGAGACACACGAGCGACGGCACCGCGCGCGCGACGATACGATCGCGATCCGGTCGTCGCGGCGTCGCGTCGACGACGAGGACGCGCGGGACGAGGACGCGCGCGTGCATGTGACGGTGCCGAGCGATTCGTTCGCGCGAATGTCCGCATTCGGTGACGCGCGCGCGAGAGCAGACGCGCGCGAGCGGTATCGGTAGACGGAAAAAGGCACTGAGCGGTCATGTTTAACGCGTGCGCGCCCGTCGCGGCGCAGTGCGGGCGGAAGAAGGCGCCGAAGGTGAAGCCAGAGTGGGCGAAGGGCTTCGAAGAATTTCGCAAAGAGCGCGCCGAGTTGACGCCAGAGGAGGCGGAGCGCGCGTGGGAGGCGCAAAAGACGGCGATGATGCAGGATGAGGAGGTGTCGACGCGGCTGTACGCGGAGATGGACATGTTGGAGGGACCGGGAGGTGGACGAAGCGTGCGCGCGGTGAGAGAAGAATTCGTGAGCGAAAACGTGCGTCGCGCGTCGCCTCGCGAAGCGGACGTGCGCGCGGCGCAGGAGGCGGATGTGAATCCGTTCAAGTGATGTTCGCGCGCACGCGTCGCGCGACTGTAATGCTAGCGTAGAGAAAATTGTAATTGAATCGTCGCAACGACACATTTTTTCGCGTCGGTTTACAACGGACAGACGTTACTTAGGCTTGGACTTTACCGAATTTGTTCTCGATCCATTCGGACGTGACGGATTTGGGGCGCTCGATGGGATATCCCGACGCGCGAGAGAGGGTGAGTTGGCTCAGGACGCCGATGGCGCGAGACGCACCGAATAAAACCGTGTAAAAGTTTTCCTCGGTGATGCCGTAGTATTGGAGCAAAACGCCCGAGTGCGCGTCCACGTTCGGCCACGGGTTCTTCACCTTACCGGTCTCGGTCAAGACGCCCGGGACGACTTCGAAGAGCTTACCGACGAGCTTGAACATGGGATCGTTCGGTAAGTGCTTCAACGCGAACTCTCTTTGACAGGTGTATCGCGGATCCGTCTTGCGCAAGACGCCGTGGCCGTAACCGGGAACGACTCGACCGCTTTTGAGGGTATCCCAAACGAATTGCGTGAGTTGCTCATTGGACGCGTCGTCGCCAACCTTTTCGCGCGTTTCGTTGAGCCACTTCAACACCTCTTGATTCGCGAGACCGTGAAGCGGTCCCGCGAGACCGTTCAAGCCAGCGACGAGGGAGAGGTACGGATCGCTCAGAGCGCTTCCGACCAAGTGCGTCGTGTGCGCCGACACGTTCCCACCTTCGTGGTCAACGTGAATAGTCATGTACAATCGCATGAGTTCTTTCACGGCGTCGGAATCGTGACCCATCATGTGCGCGAAATTTCCGGCCCAGTCCAAACTCGAGTCGGCTGCGATGAGTTTACCATCTTTGAACGTGCGTCTGTAGATGGCTGCGCACACCGCGGGCAAACGCGCGATGATATCCATCGAATCTTCGAACGCATGTTCCCAAATTTTTGTCTTGTGCACGCCCTCTTGGTACGCCTTGGCGAATTTACTCTCCGGTTGCATGGCGAGCAACGCCGCGCTCAACTGCGTCATCGGGTGCGTATTCTTCGGCAACGCGTCCAACACGTCGAACACCGCCCGCGGCACCTCCCCTCGAGTCGCCAACTCCTCGGTCAACGCTCGAACCTGCGCGTCGCTCGGAATCTCACCCGTGAGCATCAACCACATGATCCCCTCCGGCAGCGGTTCGTCCCCGCCGCCGCTCGCCTTCGGCAATCGTTCCCGCAACTCCGGGATCGTGTACCCTCGAAATCGAATCCCCTCCTCCGCGTCCAACAGCGACGTCTCGTACATCATCCCCGTGATCCCTCGCATGCCTCCCATGACCATGTTCACCGTCACCTCGCCCACGCTCTGATCCCCGTGCGCCTTTTTAATCGCTCGCAACCTCTCATTCGTCTTCGGTATCTGCGCCGCCACCGTCGCCTTGAGCGCGCACTCTCTCGCCCGCGCGGACGCCCCGAACGATCGCCCGAACGCCCGTTCGAACCCACCGCGCGGTCCCGCGCGCGCGATCGCCGCCACCACCGGCGCGCTCGCCCAGCGCGCGCCCCAACCGCCCGGCGCGCTCGTCGTCGTCGTCGTCGTCGTCATCGCGACGACCGCGCGCGGTGTATTCCACGCGCGCGCGAGCGCGCGACGCGCGGGCGACATGCGCACAAAATTCACCCGTTCGGTCGCGCGCTCTCTCGCGCGCGGGTCTCGCGCGCGACGTCACCGCGCGCGATCGATCGCGCGCGCGGTCGCGCGCCGCCGCACGCGGGTGTATCGTACCCTTCCACACCGCCGATCATGACCCATTCCTTGAGTCACGATCGGTGGAAAACAGCGTCGAGTCCCCTCCCCGCGCGTCTCGCCACCGATTCGTCGCCGCACGCGCGCGCGACGGGAGGTCGTCGACGACGCGAGAACAGCGCGCGCGCGCGCGAGGGAATCGTTCGGAGACTCGCGCGCGAGCGATGGCGCGCGCGAACGATGAGTCGGACGACGAGGGGTTGGCGATCGCGCTCGGCATGGGCGTGGGCATGAAATTCGCGCGAGGGGACGGAGGAGGCGAGGACGACCGAGGGGCCGACGGTGTGCTCGCGGCGATGGATCGTCTGGGATCGGGCGCGCGGGCCAAGGCGAGGAGGGATGAGGCGTTGATCGCCGAGGCGCGCGCGTTGGGACGCGCGGAAGAGGAGGAGGACGAGGACGAGGAGGACGAGGAGGAGGCGCCTCGAGAGTTGGCGCTCGCCGAGGCGGCGAACGCGCAGGGTTCTCGAGCGTTGCAGATTCTGAAGATGAATCCAGAGGTGAGAAACGCGGTGGCGGAACAGATGTTCTTGCCCGCGATTCATAAATCGCTCGCGCCGAAGATTCGAACGGAGATGAAGACGAGCTTGTTTAGACCGAAGCTTCCCGCGTGGGCGCAGACGAAGAAGGAACACTTGGAGATTACGGGGAGTCTGGAGGAGGTGCAGAGGGCTCTGGACGCGAATCAGAAGTTCCAGTTGGACGTGCGTGCGATGTTAGAATCCATAGATGACAAACTCGCGAAGAACGAGATGTTGCTCGCCGAGGTGACGCGATGCAAGAATCGGAAAGGACGGCGGTTGCACTGGTCGCTGCAGGAATCAATGTACGAATTGTGGGGACAGAGGAGCGAACTGTACTTTCGAGTGCCGTCCGCGTGGACTCTCTCGCAGCGTTCGAATTCTCTGAACGAAGAGGACGGCAACGGTCTCGTGTCTCAGGCAAAGTTACAAAAGCAAATCACTCCGAACGCCGACCAGCTTCGTCTCGGATGGCCTAACTTGGTGGACAAAATTCCGCTCTGTTACACCACGCACTGTCGAACGTGGACGCCGAAAGACGACGAACAACTTCAAAAGGGCGTGCACTTTCAGTTGCAAAAGGCGCGTTTGGTGACGGATCAGCGTATGAGTCTGGAGGAGCTCGCGGGGGTGTCGCTGCAGTCTCTCAGCACCCTCCTCGTCCCAGGCGGCTTGGACGTCATCGCGCGCGACGCTGAGGCCATCGACTGGAGCGAAGTCGTGCGCATGCACATGCCGGTGCGCACGGTGGATGACTGTCGCCTACGATGGATGAATGTCGTCGACCCTCGCATCAGCACCGCGGAATGGACCGAAGAAGAGGACGATAAGCTCATCGAGCTCGTCAAGGAAAACCAGGAGCGGTTGGATTGGTCCGTCGTCGCCGAGGAGATTTACGCTTCAAATCTCACGACAGATCGGCTCGTTCGCACGCCACATCAGTGCGCGGTGCGGTACCAGGCTGAGTGGAATCCGTCGTTGGTCAGAAGCACCTGGACCGCGGAGGAAGACGCCTTCATCTTGAAGTGGACTCGCGAGCACGGCGCGGGACAGTGGGTCAAGCTCGCTCGCTTGTTACCCGGACACACCGGTCAGCAGTTGCTCCATCGATGGCGACGACTTCAGCCCACTCGACGAGTCGGTGCCTGGACCGAGGAAGAAGATGAGGCGTTGCGCGTCGCCATCGGCGCGTACACGTCTGGCGAGCGCATCAAATGGTCTCTCGTCGCAGCGCGAATTCCGTCGAGGACGGACGTACAGTGTCGTGAACGTTGGAAAAACGTGCTCGATCCGAAGATCAAGTTCGGTCCTTGGAGTGCGGAGGAGGACGCCGCGCTGATCAGCGCTCTCGGCCCGGCTTTAGAGACGACTGAGTTCAACGAGTGGTCTCGATTGACCGAGCTCTGCCCAGGTCGAACGCCGAAAAATTGCATGCGACGCGTTCGTGCGCTCGGTCGCAAACTGAAGAAGGATGCTGAAATCGCGAAGAAACGTGCGGCGCTGGCCCAAAAGCGAGCCGATGATAAAACCAACGCCGCCAAAGCAAAGGCAGAAGCAGCGGCGGCGGCGGCGGCGGCGGCGGCGGCGGCGGCGGCGGCGCAATCTGCACCGCAAGCGGAAGCACCGCCCGAGCCGCCGACGAAGCCCGAGCCGAAACGGCGACGGACACGCGCGACGCGTTGAGCGCACGACACAGTTAGATGACCCTGTACTTGCCAACTTTTAGACTAACACATGTAACGAATTGAAAAGTATTCGCGAGCACGCGCCGCGCGTCGTTTGTCTTGTGCGGTGAGAATTTCGACGAAAATGGTGAAAAAAATGTAAAATGTCATTCGGATTACAATCAGAGTCTTGGAAAGTGCGCTACGCGCACCAGCGCTAGAATGCGCTTACATGCGGGAGGCGGCCTCGAGGGAAGCTTCGAACGCCTTGGCGCACGCGGCTTCGTCAACCTTGCCAGCGCACGCGCGTTCCATCGCTGCCAAGTCGCCGTTGCCGAGTTCGAGGGCAATGTCAGCCGGGAGGATGTTCAACCCATCGACGAGCTCTTGCACCACCATACCGGAGATGGCGATCATCGCGAGGCGGCCGTTGTTGAGTTCCTTCGAGGCGAGTTCGTCCAACTCTTCCGCGGACTTGCCGGCGCCGAGTCCGAGCGGGTCAAACTCCAAGTCGCCCGGTTGGTAGCCATCCTTGAGCAAGAAGAGCTTGTCGGACTGACCCGGATCTTGCCAGCCCTTTTGCACGCGCACGGATTCCGCGATCGCGATCGCGGCGCCGATCGCGAACCAGAACGGAAGCGGCACTTGCTGGAAGTGGTTCACCGCCGGGCCCGTCACCTGGGAGTCGAACAAAAAGGAGCTTCCTTCCACTTGTTCACCGACCAAGAATCCGACGGTGGCGACCATGGCGACGCGACCGTGCGTGAGCTCGGCCTCGCGGTAGCGCTGCAAAGAGCCACCGTCGATGCCGTTGCAGAAACCGAGAACGTCGAGCCCTTCCGGGAACGGCGCGGTGGCGCCCTTGAGACCAGCCGCGGCGGCCTCTTGAATGTTCGCGTATTTCTTCCCCTTGGTGAAGACACCCGCGGCGGCGGCGCGGACGGTGGGCTTACCAGCCATCATGGTGACGAGAGCGGGCATCGTGTCTGCGTGTCGTGTCGTGTCGTGTCGTGCGTGCGTGCGCGCGAGTGAGTGCCGTCGACGCGTCGGATGTCTCATCCACGGTGCCCGATGATGAAAACGCATGGCCGTGACGTCATCCGTTTTCATCAGTTTGACGAATCACGACTCAAAAACACCTCCCCCCTCGCGATTCGAAGCGGCACACCCGCCAGCGTCAGCGAGGAAGGGACACATCGACCGGTCACGACCCGTCACGACCGACGCCCCGCGCACGTCGATGACGTCGACGACACACACATCGTGACGTCACGCGTGACGCCGTAGTGCGCGCGCGCGAACGCCATCACGCGAACGCACGCACGCACGGTCGTCGATGGGCGTTCTCGCGCGCGCACTACGCGTTCGTAAACGGAGAATAGTCGGACAGACGGAATCCAATCATCGCGCGACCGACCCGACGGCGACGGGGACGGCGACGACGGGCGGCGGAGGGCGACGCGCGCGGGCTCGTGGATCGGAGATCGTCCGCGTCGTCGTCGCGCGCGTCCGATGCGCGTCCGGAGCGCGTGATTCCGTCGGTAAAGGGCGAAAGCAACGGTGGTTGGATTGGTCGATTTCGGATTGATTCGATTCGGGGCCGTCATGACGGCGAGAGCGGTCGCGGTGCCGACGCGCGCGGAGACGTCGAGCGCGACGATGGCGTTCGCGGCGACGATGGGTCGGGAGGGCGAGAGCGCGGCTGCGCGCGCGGTGGTGAGCGAGGCGTTGGTGGACGCGTTCGCGAGGGGCGCGGCGCTCGACGCGCGAGAGTTCGAGCGCGTCTTGGAGGGTGTTCGACGAGGGATGGCGTGCGTGGGGCGACGAGGGAGAGCGTGTGTGGGTGCGTTTGATGTTTTCGGCGCGCTGAGCGGCGTGGTGGGGAAGAGCGAGGCGTTGGACGCGGTGGGCGCGGCGGTGGCGGAACGCGCGGCGAAGAAGACGGAGGGCGACGACGACGCGCACGCGGCGCGCGCGATGGAGGCGTTGCGGTTTTACGTCGTGCGTCGAGGCGTCGTTCGTGAAGATGGGGTGATCGCACCGGACGCGGATTCGAACGTGGGCGAAATCTTGGCGCCGATGGTGAACTTTGCGACGAAACTGCTCGACGCGGAGACGTCGAGCGAAGACGCCGCGCAAGCCGCGCTCTTTCTCGCCGCCGTGTGCGCGGTGTGCGGACACTTGAAAGGCGTCGACGATGGATGGCGCGCGAAAGCGCGCGCGATCATGAACGCCTCGCCCATCTCCATTCGAACCCTCGTCGGCGCAAAGGTCAAGTACATGTCGCGCGCTCGAGCGAAGGACGCGGCGAGACGCGCGCTGAAAAAAATATCACACGTGACGACGCCCATCGCCGACGCGACGCTTTCGAAAGACGCCGCGCGCGCGCAAACGATCGACACATCGTCATCGTCGTTGCCGCCGGTGCAGACGCCTCGCGCTGTGGTGGAGGACGACGAGCGCGAGGACGCGGCGACGCGAGACGCCGAAGCCGAAGCCGCGGCGGAAAAAAAACAGACAGACGCGTCGTTCGCCATGCGACGACACTTTGAATGCGTCTTCACGGGCGACGCGAGCGGTGAACTCTCCGTGCACGACTTCTTCTCGTACAAAATCGACGTCGTGTGCGCCTTCTCGCAAGACTTTCTCGGAACGGTATCGTCGGCGATAAAGTGGGTGCGCAAATGCCGAATGACGCAGCGAAGAGCCATGCTCTTAAAAGTGAACGACACGAGTCATCGCACGATGGAACACGCGCTTCGAACGAAGATAGAGGCCAACATTTCGGCGCTCGGTCGTCTCGCGCACCTGGCGGACATGGTGGGCGTCAGAAGACTCATCCTCGCGAATAAAGACAAGCCTTTCGTCACCTCGAGAAACGTCGATGAGTGGGTGCAGAGCGGATTCGATCTCGTTCGCGTCATCGCGCGATCGACGCCGAGTCTCGGCGCGTTTTGCGTCGTCGCCTTTGCATCGCACACGCCTTCCAACTCGAGAGTCATCGATTCGCTCAGCGTGCTCTCCGCGCGCATGGCTTTCATTCGATGGTCGCGCGCCATGTATTCCCGTCGCGCCGAAGCCAAGGAAAAGCTCGTGGCGTTGGTACACTACGAGACGGCTGTCATGCGAAAAGCGTTCGGCGCGCTTCGCGAGTACGCGCCGTATCACCGCGAGCGTTCCAACGAGTTGGTGTTAAAATTTGGTCGGCGATGGAGAAATAACGCGCAATCGAGATCACAGTACGTCTCCTTCGATCAAGAGTACGCGTCGTCGTCGACGAATCTCGCGGCGAGCGGATCGGATTCCATCGCGCGCGCCAACTCGTTTTACGGCTCCAAACCGTGGTCGCCGTCGATCAAGGGACCCGGGAGCAGTGCGCGCGCGAAATCCCGCCGCACGCTGAGCGTGTTGAGTCGAGGTTCGAAAGGTCCGCTCGCCGACCATTGGGATTTGGAGCCGGACGCGCCCGTCGTCGCGCTCACCGACGAACAACGGAGGATGCAAGAGTTTTTCCACGCGTGGATCGAATTCGTGTACGAACAGATCTCCACCGGATCGAGTATGCGCGCCATCGAGCACAGAAACGTGTCGCTCATGCGAAAGAGTTTCAAAGCCATGCGACGATACGTCGTGCGAAGCGTCGGCGTTCGAGAAAAAGCCGTCGCCGTGGAAAACGCCGCGCACAAGCTCGATTTTTTCATCACCGGCGGCACCGCGTTTAGACGATGGCTCAAGGGTGTGCGGTACATCAAGCGTCTCTACGCGTTCGTCGACGAAGAAGTCGTGCGTTGGCGCACGGAATTACGCATGAATTGTTTCCGAGCGTGGCGCGAAGTCGCGGCGTCGGGCGCGCAGACGACGCTGTGGGAGGAACAAATGCTCGCCGACGTCACGCCGACGCTCAACGAGTATCGACGACGCGTGTGGATGCGGCACTGGATCGACGCCACGCACGCTTCTTTAGAAGAGCGATACGACGCCGCGCGGAAGCACCGAACGTCGACGTTACTGCGCGCGTGGAAGACGTGCGCCGAACGTCTCGCGATTCGTCGGTGCGTGGATGAGATGATGTCGAGATTGTCGCTCAAGAGCGCAGAGTGAGTGCGTAGCGTTAGCCTTCTAATAGGAAATCGTGACAGGTAGCTAATTACACAATTGCGAGACGACTCACGCCACGAGCACGCTCGGCTTGGTGGGATAGAGCGGTTCGCGAGGGAGGTTAATGTTCCAGATGCCCCACACCAGCGTCGTCGCGACGGTGAGCCAAATCGCCAACGGCGCGATCACGTACCCGGCCGTCGGTAAGACGTTATAGTACTGATACACGACGTTATAGGCCGACGAGACGACGAACAATACGCCCACGGCGGCGACGCCGAGCCTCTTCTCGACGTTATTGATGGAGTTCCACGTGTCCCCGATGGAGAGGTGCGCCACAAAGGCGAGAATCGCCGGATGCGTCACCGTCCCCGTCGCCGCGAAGACGAGCATGGTGGACAACGAACGCAAGAAACCCATCGAGATCCACACCAACGGAAACACCACCGCCGGCGGCGTCCACGACGGTCGCTTCTTTTGCTTCTTGGCCAATTTTTCATTCGCCACGCGCGGTCTCGACGCGTTGAGCGGCGAAAACACGCGACTCCGAAACGACAACGCGAAAAACATCACCGCGACGATCGTCTTGGCCAATCCGAGATTACTCGCGTGTAAACCGCTCAGCGCGTACTTTTGCACCGCGCTCAGGCACGCCGCGATCGCCCCCGCCTCGAACGCCGTCGCCGCGACGTACTTGGCCGCCGCGGCGCCGTCGAAGCCCTTCCCCAGCCTCGCGTTTCGTTCGCTGATGGACGCGTACGCGCGTCCAGATTTCCCGCGTCCATCGCTGAAGGATACCTCGCCCGCGCTCGCGACCGTCGTCGCGCGTCTCGCGCGCGTCGTCGTCGTCTTCGGTCGAGCGTTCGCGCGCGTCATCGTTCGCGTCATCATCGTCCCCGCGCGCGCGCGCGTCGCGTCGCGTCGCGAAACGGTCGTCAGCCGCGAAGCGGTCGTCATCGTCGTCACCATCGCTCGCGCGCGATGTCGTCGCCGAGGCGCGCGCGCGTGTGACGACTCGACGATTGCGCTCGCGGTGGATAAGGAGCGCCGAGACCGCGGGAGGCGTCACACGCGCGCGCGCGAGGCGATCGATCGCGAATGCGCGCCTCGGCGACGACGACGACGGCGACGACCGCGTCCGCGTCCGCGACGGGGGCGCTCGCGCGCGGGGTGCGGGGCGCGAGAGCGACGCGAGGGATGGCGCGCGCGCGCGCCCTAGGGAAGACGGCGCGCGCGACGGGCGCGCGATGCGCGACGGCGCGCGCGTCCGCGACGGCGAGCGCGGACGTCGTCAACGTCGATCTCGGTGATCGCTCGTACCCGATCTACATCGGCTCGGGACTGTTGGACGACGGCGAGGCGTTGCGCGCGCACGTCGCGGGGTCGACGGCGTTGGTGGTGACGAACGAAACCATCGCGGGATTGGGATACCTGGATCGCGCGGTCGAGGCGCTGCGTGGGGGGGATGGCGCGTTGCGCGTGGAGACGGTGGTGCTTCCGGACGGGGAAGAGCACAAGAATCTGGACGTGTTGAACATGGTGTACACGCGCGCGTTGGAGACGCGACTGGACCGCGGGACGACGTTCGTCGCCTTGGGAGGGGGGGTCATCGGTGATATGACGGGATACGCCGCGGCATCGTACCAGCGAGGCGTGAAGTTTGTGCAGATTCCGACGACGGTGATGGCGATGGTGGACAGTTCGGTCGGTGGGAAGACTGGGGTGAACCACGCGTTGGGGAAGAATATGATTGGGGCGTTTTATCAACCCGAATGCGTGTTGATCGATATCGATTCGTTGAAGACGCTTCCGGATCGCGAATTCGCGAGTGGAATCGCGGAGGTGGTCAAATACGGATTGATTCGCGACGGGGCGTTCTTTGAGTGGTTGGAGGCGAACGTCGATAAGCTTTTGGCTCGCGACGCGAGCGCCATCGCGTACGCCGTCGAACGCTCGTGCGTCAACAAGGCGGAAGTCGTCGCCGCGGATGAAAAGGAGGGCGGCGTTCGTGCCACGCTCAACCTCGGTCACACGTTCGGTCACGCGATCGAAACCGGTCTCGGATACGGCGAGTGGTTGCACGGCGAGGCGGTGAGCGCGGGCATGTGCATGGCCGCGGACATGTCGGTTCGACTCGGATGGATCGACGAGTCTCTCAAGAACCGCACGATTGATTTGCTCAACAAGTGCAACGCGCCCATCGATGTACCGGATAAGATGACGACGCAAATGTTCATGGATCTCATGGCTGTCGATAAAAAGGCTGCCAACGGCAAGCTGCGCTTAATTCTTTTGAAGGGTCCACTCGGCGAGTGCGTCTTCACCGGTGACTTCGATCAGAGCAAGCTCACCGAAACGTTAGAGGCGTACGTGAAGTAAGTAATAAGAATACGTATCATCATTTCATTCTTTCGTAGACTTTCGTAGACTAGATTGCGTCTGCACCAGAAGGCTTGCGCGGTGCGAACGGTGGCGGTCGCGACGACGGCGGCGGGCCCCGACCGGGCGGAGGCCCGCGACCGCCGCGGCCGGGTGGAGGACCTCGTCCCCCTCGACCAGGAGGAGGCCCGCGACCGCCGCGACTCGGGGGCGGTCCGCGTCCACCGACTCTCGGCGGAGGACCGCGGCTAGTGGTATTCACCGGTGCGGGTGGCGCGGACGGCATCGTCGGCGGCGCTTCCGCCGGACGCTGCTGGGGCACTTGCGCTGGACGCGGTTGCTCCGGCTCCGCCGGCTGCGGCGCGGATGGCTGCGGCGGATTGGTCTGCCACATGGGAACTATGGGTTTGCGCGCGGCCGGATTGCCCATCATGACGAAGGGTGCGTTCTGCTGTCCTCCGGCTTCGCTATCGGGAGTTTCATTCTCCACGTCGTCCATGACCATGGTGTTCGGAGTCGTCAAACTCATCGATCTCTGCATCTCGTGAGGCACCACGGGTGGACGAGCGTTCATCATCTCACCGTTCGACACGCCCGCGTCCATGGGCTGTGCCGACATGTGCGGCGGAGGGTTATTCATCGGCGCGTACGGATTGCCAAACTGAGGCGCGTACGGCGGCGGCCCGCGCGGCGAACTGCTCAGGGATGGAATTTGGTCGGAAGGCGCACTCATGGGCGGCGCCATCATCATCGGTGGCGCGGCAGAACCTGAACCAGCGCTCGGATTGAAGTGTGTCGCCGTGTCAGCGTGTTGCAGAGGCGGAATATCGCGCCGGCGAGGAGAGCTCGGTTGCGCCGCATTCGCCGCATTCGCGTTCGGCGGAGGGCCATTCCACTGGTTGGACTTCTTCGAACTCTTTCTAGATCCATCTCCGAAGAGAACGCTCACGACACGCATCAAAATGAGCGTCAACACGATTGGCGGACCGAAGATTGTTGCATTGACGCCGAATTTTATCAAATCCTTGTTCGACGCAAGCGCCGAACCGGCGACGGAGTCGATCTTTACGGCGATTGAGGTCAACGTCTCTTCACATTGTTCCATGAAAGAAAGCAGCTTATGACCGTGTTTTGTCTTCCACACGCGCGCGAGAAGAGCTTCCATCACACGTGACATCAAACCTAAGATGTACATGGCGTAAGGTGAAATGAAGGTGACACCTCGAGTAAAAGCGTCACGTGCGTAGTCAATGCCAGAGGGCGCTTTCGGAATCTCAGGGAAAGGATCCATCGACTCTTCGCCTTCTTGCGGTGACTGCTCCTCAAGTTTTCTTTGCGCAATTTCGTCGCTCCAATCCATTTCTTCCAGTTTTTCCGAATCGATTGATTTCTCATCCTCCGGAGACTCTGGCGCTTCTCTCGGCGCTTCGCTCGGAGTTTCTGCGTCCTCTCGCGCCTCCTCCTGCTCTTCTTCGACAGCTCTTTCAGAGAGCGGTTCTGTACGTTCCGGCTCACGATAATCGACACTTGTATCTTGCTCTGCAGGCGCATCGAGTGTCTTGGTGTCCTCTTGCGAAGTGGCTTCCTCCTCCGTTTTGCTCGACTCGTCGACCTCGTGCTCAGGCGAGACTTCTACTTTTTCCGATGGACTCTCTTCCTTTTGCTTGAGACTTGACTCCTCTTCTTTGGGCACATCGATGACAGTTTCGTTCGTATCAGCTTCCGAGGGCGGAGCCTCTTCCTCCACCTCGGCAAGCGTCTCGTCAACAGTCGCCGTCGCCACTTCCGGACAGACGGATACTTCCGGGCACGTCGGGCACTTCTTCCCGCAAAGTTCGCGTTCTTCGTCTAAAATCGTCTGCGTAGTCGCAGCAAGTTTGACTTGCTCCTCCAGAGACGCGATGGTGACGTTATGCGCGCGCTCGAGCTCATCGCATCGCTCCTTTTGCTCTTCAAACTGGACCTCGGCGTCAAACGTTCGCTTTCGAAGAGCGTCCGCTTGCTTTTGCAAGTTGGTGCGCAGTTTCATCTGTTGACGGCTGCACTCTTCATCGCAGTTCGGCTCGTCCGTCGTTTGCTCGGTTTTACCTTCAAGATCTTTCTCAGCTCTGTCCAGCTCCGCCTGTAACAGCTTGACTTCGTTGATGTGATTGCCGCTGTTCACTTGGCACTCTTGAAGAGCTTTGCGATGCTTCTCCGCCTCGACGGTCTGTTCTTTAAGTTGCGCGACGGAGGACTCCGATGTCTCGAGTTTGAGCCCAAGAGCCTTGAAATCGGCCTGAAGTTGCTCCAACTCCTGTTTCTGACGCTCGAATTCGTCCTTAGAGACAACTGAACGGACAAGTTTGTCGTACTCGTCGCGCAAGAGCTCGTAATCCTCCATGGATGGGTTCGCGTCGGATGACTCCTTATGATTTCCGTCAGTTCCCGCATCCTTGCCCGGCTGGGCGGAACACGAGCTATTGTCTCGAAGGTTCTCTAGTTCGGTTGTGAGCTCAGCGATGAGCGCCGACGCCTGTTCTAATTCTTCGCTTCGCGGCGAATCCTGTTGCGTCGCGGCATCTTCGAGCTGACGTTCGAGCTCAGCACTTCTTGACCGAAGCGTTTCCATCTCTTCGCTCAGCTTATCCATCTGCAAGCTACTTTCACGAAGAGACTCAACCTCTGATACGAGTTCCTCCGTCTCGCTCACCTGCTTTCCCATCTCAATGAGCTTGTCGTTGAGCGCCGTCAACGGCGTTTTCAGTTCCTCGTTTTCAGACGTCACCTGCTGCAACACAACCGAATTGTCCTCAGCGCCCGTACGCACGTCCAGATCCTTCTTCAACTTGCGCATTTGCTTGCTGACTCGCAAGAACGTATCCGATACCTTTTCGACAGTATCAACCGCAGACGCGTGAAAGTCAATCGGAACTCTGTTCACGCTCAACCATTCGCGTAGGAACATCAGCGCAGTGTCCGCGTCCGTGCCTTGCGGTACGACGATCTTTTGCGACGGCATTTGCTCGATTCTTGGCGGTTCTGGTTCCGGCTCCGGTTCAGGCTCTGGTTCCATTTCCGGTTCAGGCTCCGGCTCCAGTTCCGGCTCTGGTTCCGGCTCTGGTTCCATTTCTGGCTCCGGTTCCGACATCGGCTCCGGCATCGGTTCCGCCTTCATCTCCCCCTCCATCTCCGGCGCCACCTCGATCGACGCGTCGTCGTCTTCACTCACATCGAACGCCCCACCGATCTCCATCTCCGCGTCCTCGCGCGACGTCCCCGACCAATCGTCTTCGTCTAGCCGCTCGCGCGCATCCGAATCCGCGTCCTCCTCCTCGAAATCCTCCGGTCGGTCCCACCGCGACGTCTTCTCCACGCTGTCGTAATAATACGGCATTTGCCTGGCGTCGTCGTAATACACTCGCCATCGCGGGCGCGCGTCGTTCTCGCGCGCGTCGTCTCCCGCGAGCGCCGCCTCGTCATCGGCACCATCCATCGCCGGTCGCGTCGCGTCCAGATCCATCGCGCGCGTCGCGCGAACGCTCGCGCACGCGATCCCGAGCGCGATCGCGACGACGGCGGCGCGACGCGCGCGCGCGCCTCGACCGCGTCGAGCGCATCGCGACATGGTCGCCGTCGTCGATCAGTGCGGACGACTGCGCCGTCGTGGAAAAGATCTTTCGCGTCGTGACACCGAGACTCGCGACTTCGGGGACGTCATGGCTCGGACGCGAGACGACCGACGCGGGCGACGCGACGGTGAGAAAGATGCGTCCACCGCGAGGGGATTCGCGGCGCGCGCGCGCGCGACGGTGGGCGATTGGCGGGATGGATTCGTGCGGTCGCTCGCACACGCCACCGAGCGACAGACGGTGTTGCAGTGGCTGTCGCTCGCGCTCGTCGTCACGAGCGCGCTCATGCTGTGGAAGACGCTGGTATTGGCGACGCAAAGCGAGTCACCGGTGGTGGTCGTGCTCAGCGGAAGCATGGA
>PVBE010961283.1_pt1 | contig 16264 bp, 13 predicted proteins | sample 1631181 | NCBI WGS metagenome assembly PVBE01 (sample SAMN08397723, study PRJNA350692) | Marine metagenome, whole genome shotgun sequencing project. | isolation source: water | place: Pacific Ocean | collected 2012-04
GGCTTCTTCAGTCGGGGCGTCCCGCCGCGAACCGGATTGCTCTATCCGCATGCCACGGCGCGGCCGCTGGAGGACCTCCCGAGCGCCGAGCGGCCCGAGCACCTCATCGTCCTCGACGGAACCTGGCCACACGCGAAATCGCTCTACAAGGCCAACCCATGGCTCGGCGCCCTGCCCCATTACGGGCTGACCCCGACGGAGCCAAGCCGCTACAGAATCCGCCGACAACCTGCCGAGCACTGCATCTCCACCCTTGAGGCAGTCGTGTGCGCGCTAGCCGTATTGGAGCCCGAACTCGAGGGTCTCGAGTCGCTGCTCTCCACGTTCGACGCCATGATCGACCGCCAACTCTTTCACATTCACACGCACCCGAACCCGCGTCGGAAAGCGCAACGCCGGAACGCCGCTGCGCAAAAAACCCTGTAGTTACCGGGCATTTGCAACTCTCAACCGCGGCACCCGCGCGCCGGCCGGACGGTGGTTGATCGATGGTCTTGACGGGAATGAGGGGCCGTGGGCATCTGCCAATCGTGACAAGCCGTGACGTTTTGGCGCGCTCTAGCGCTCGGAGATCGGTGCTCGTCCTCGCGGCAACAGGTCTGACGGCGCTCAGCGTCGCCTGCGGAAGCGATTCGGAATCGGGGCCGAACGAAGCGACCGGGCCCAGAGACGGGACGGAAGACGAGGACGTCTGCACAGCCCTCCCCAAGACCACGAGCACCTTCCCGACGAGCCTCGCGGCGAGCGTGCAGCAGGCCATGGACGACGGCCTCGAGGCAGTCAACGCGCCCGGCTTCGCCACCTCAGTCATCATCCCAGGGGTGGGCTCCTGGTACGGGGCATCGGGCAAGGCGCACAACGTGACCGGCGAGCCGATGACGGCTGCAGCCGGTTTTCGTATCGGCTCCATCACCAAGACTTTCACCGCAGCTGCCGTCCTCCAGCTCGTCGAGGAGGGGCAATGGCACCTCTCTGATCCTGTGACGGACTACGTAGACACCTGGGACCTTCCTCCCGAGGTGACCCTCGAAAGACTGCTCAGCCACACAAGCGGGATCTTCAACTACACGGACGACGCCGGCTTCCTCAAGCTGGCCATGTCAGTGACCCCTCCTGAAGACGTCGTCAACTTTGCCCTCGAGCACGACTGGACCGACGACCCCGGGGTCGCGTACTCGTACTCCAACACCGGTTTCTTCCTCTTGGGGCTCGCCCTGGAGACCGTCGAAGGGAAGCCTTACGAGCAAATCTTGCGCGAACGCTTTCTGGACCCGTACGGCCTCGAGCGCACCTACATGGAGCAATACGAGGAGGGACATTGCACCGTCGTCGAGGGCCACCTCCTTAAAGGGCCCACTGCCGAGGTCGACTTCAGCATGAGCTGGGCGTGGGCCGCGGGCGGTTTGGTGTCCACGGTCGAGGACCTCTGCGTGTGGGCGGAGCTCCTCGTCCGAGGCGACGTCTTGAGCGAAGCATCGCGAGAACTCATGCGAACACGGGCACCCGTCTCCAAAGGATCGACGAGTTATGGCCTCGGCCTGAGCTGGCAGAAGCGGGGCGGACGCGACGTGCTCGGCCATACGGGCTCGACCATGGGCTTCAACGGCGAGCTTCGCATCGACCCGGACACCGGAGTCTGCGTGGCCGTGCAGACGAACGACTTCTTTGGCAAGCACGAACCCGGAGCCGTAGCGGTCTGGGACGCCATGGCCGCTGCCGGCTACTGACGAGACGCGACGCGACGGGCCTTGCCACCGGTCGTCGCCTGCGCGAGCTTTAGGCTCATGATGCGGATCCACGGCAGCGCGTTGCTTGCGGCGCTGGCACTCACGCTGGCATTCCCGGGCGTCGCTCAGACGGGCGACGGCCCCGGCCAGAGACCGGCCCCAACCGTTCGGGCGGCGGCGGACCGGCTCTTCCTCGAAGGCCGGCAGCTTCTGCAAGAGAACGACTACAAGCGAGCGTGCGCCAAATTCAAGGAGAGCCACGCCCTCGACCCGGCGGGCGGCGCGTTGCTCAACCTGGCCGCCTGCTACGAGCGTGACGGCAAGACCGCGAGCGCGTGGCGCGCGTACAACGAGGCGCTGGCCTGGGCAAACGCGGACCACCGCGACGATCGCAGCGAAATAGCCGTCGAACACATCCGCGAGCTCGAGCCCCAACTGGCACGCTTCGTCCTCACACTGCCGGGGCACACGCGAATGCGCGACGTCACCGTGGTTATCGACGGTGAGGCGGTGGACGCGATGTACGGAACTCGGGTCGCCGTGGACCCGGGTCTGCGTCTGCTCGAGATAGTGGCGGACGGCCGTGAGACCTTCCAAGTCGAAGTCACAGCGATCGCCGGCGAGGAGATCTCCGTCGCGATCCCGCCCCTTCGCGATGCCCCGGACGACAAGAAATCCTCCGCCGGCGGCGGGTCCATGTCCCTGGGCGGAGATACGGCAGCCGAGCCGAACGGCGCCAGCGGGCCAGCCCCAATCCGCGAAAACCCGGGGGCTTGCGGATGCCGAATGGCGAGACCGAGCACCGAGTCTCGCGACGGCGTCGTCAGATTTGGGGCGCTGAGCGCCGCGCTTGCTTTGCTCTTATTCAGGCGCCGCCGCTGAGCGACACGCTCGGCTGACTACGGACGAAAGCGATCGGTCGCGCGGATCAGCTGGTCCACATTGCCCACCTCGAACGCCGAATGCCCCGCAGTCGCCACAAGGCGGAGATCAGCTTCCGGCCAGGCTCGGTGCAAGTCCCAGGCGGTTGTCATCGGGCAGACACAATCGTAGCGCCCCTGGACGAGCACCGCGGGGATATGCCGAATGCGATCCACGTTGTCGAGGAGCTGATTCTCCGACTCGAGAAAACCGCCATTGACGAAGTAATGGCATTCGATGCGCGCAAATGCCGCGGCAAATTCGTCTTCGCCCGCCTCCTCGATGTGCTCGGGGCGCTGAAGCAGGAAGCACGTACTCGCCTCCCAGGTGCTCCAGGCTCGAGCCGCGCGCAAGCGTATCTCTTTATCGTCGCTCGTTAGGCGCTTGACATAGGCCCCCATCATGTCGTGACGTTCGTCCTCGGGGATGGACTCGATGTACTTCTCCCACGCGTCGGGAAAGAGCGAGTGGGCGCCCTCTTGATAGAACCAGTCTAGCTCCTGTTTGCGGACCAGGAAGATCCCGCGCAAGACGAGTTCCGTGACCCGCTCCGGATACTTCTCCGCGTAGACGAGCGCCAAGGTGCTCCCCCAAGACCCGCCAAAGACCTGCCAGGTTTCGATGCCCAAGTGCTCTCGGAGCTTCTCGATATCCGCGACCAAGTCCCAAGTCGTGTTCTCCTCGAGAGAAGCGTTGGGCGTGCTCTTTCCGCATCCGCGCTGGTCAAAAAGCACGATGCGGTAGACTGCGGGATCGAAGAACCGGCGTTGCTTCGGCTGCGTCGCTCCTCCGGGACCGCCGTGCAAAAAAACCACCGGCTTGCCGTTGGGGTTGCCCGACTCTTCCCAATAGATCTCATGGAGATCGGAGACGCGGAGCATGCCCGTCTGGTTCGCCTCGATCTCCGGGTAGAAGTCTCGCAGCTCCGTTGCCTCGCCCGGCGTGTTCCCCGTAGTCATCGCGATACGGACTGTCTCAGACGCGCAGGCACGTGTCCACTCCGAGGGGCGTCGCTCCCATCACGACAGGCGCCCCGTCACGACAGCGAACGCCGCTCCGCCGACTCCGCTCAAGCCGCGCGCGGACGAGGGTAGGCAGCCCGGATCCCCAGAGTGAGCAACTTGCAAAGCAGATCCCCATAGCTAAGACCCGCTGCCGCAGCGGCGCTCGCGAACTCCGCCTCGCTTCCGATGTCGGGATTTGGGTTCGCTTCCAGGAAGTAGGGCTTTTCCGACTCGGAGAGCCTGAAGTCGATGCGCGCGCATCCGCTCATCGAGAGCAGGCGATAGATCCGCTTGCTGGTCTTCGCGATCTTCTCGGTCAATTCTGGGGATAGGTCGGTCGCGGCGCGCCACTGGACGTCGTGGCGCTTCTGGTACCGGATATCCCACTTCACTCGACTTGTGGCGATGCGGGGCGCGCCATCGCGAAGGTTGCTGATGTCGAGCTCCCAAATGGGAAATGTTGTGAGGCGCTCGTTGCCCATTACGGCGACGTAAAGTTCACGACCGTCCACGTAGTGCTCGGCGATGGCGTCTGTGCCGACGCTCTCGTGCACGAATGCGACGCGCTCGGCGAGGCTCTCGTCATTGTTGACGAGCGACGCTTCCGCGATGCCGTTGGACGCCTCCTCCATCAGCGATTTCACGATCAACGGAAAGGTCAGACGACTCGGGCGTCTCGTTCTGCGTCCTCTCCGAAAGACGTGGAACTTCGGGGTTCGGATCCGATGGTAGTGGAGGATCTTTTTTGCGAGTCCCTTGTCCCGGGCGATGATCAATCCGCGTGGGCCGCAGCCTGTGTAAGGAACCCCGAGCAGCTCGAGGTAGCTGACGACGTTGTGGTCGTAGGTGGTTTGCTCGGCGAATTCCTCAAGCAGATTGAAGACAACATGGGGGGCGTAATCCCCGACCGCATTGCGGAGCGGAGCCAATTCGTCCGTCAGACCCAGGCATTTGACGTCGTGCCCCATCGCGCGCAGGCCCTGGACGACATCGAATTCGGTGCGGAATGCCTGGCTCTGCTGGGGCGTGAAGCCATCGAGTGAATCAGGGGGAATGAGATCCTGATGCATGATGGCGAGCACGCGCAGCTTTCTCACACCGAATGCCACTCCCCGCCGCCGTAGACATAGCGCGTGGCGTGCACTGTGAGCATGACCGAGAAATCCAACATCAACTCATGCTTAGGTGCTTTGGCGACGAGGCCAAGTTCCCGACAGCGACGGATTAGGTTTTTCAGCAAGTGACTGAGGGTCAGTTCGTACCCACCCGTCCATTTCGTAACGAGCTGGCGGACTTCTTGGCGATTTCTCTGGATAAACGTTGCGGCACTGAGCGAGCGTTCGCCCGGCGTCCGCGTTGAGAAGATCTTCTGCAGATCGTCGTCGTAGTCGCGACTGAAGCCGACGGCGTAGTGCTTGCGGCGGGCTTCGTAGTGGTCGCGCAAGGTTCGCGTCTCGCGGATGATCTTGCCGGGCTGCGCCCGGGAGCGCTGCTTGACGGGGGCCGTCCTCAGCTCCGACATGAGGCCGTCGACGTATTTGAGCTTCTCGAGCGCTGGCCAGCCGACGTAGCGGCGACGCCAGTCCGAGCGCGGCTTGAGCCAGGTTGCAAAAGTCTCCGCGAAGTCCTCGGCAGGATGGGCTTGCGCGTACCAGCCTTCGAGATGTTGTACGTAGCCCTTGCTCTCGGGATCAGGCCGGTAAGAGTCCGGATACGGCTCAGAGCAGAGACCGAAGTGCCGCTGCCACTTCCGCCTGCGATGGAGTTCGTACGCGTTCTGAATCGCGTGGCCGACTTCGTGGCGAAGCAGCCGCAAGCACTCGGCGCGGGTGCCTCCTTCTACTTCGAGCATCTGCGATTTCTCGAGACGCATAAGGGCCGGGTGCGTCAAGTAGAAGGGGACCGCAACGCCCGGTACGCCATCGGGCGAGAACCACTCTTGCGCGAGCCAGAAGTGCGGACGAACGCGGATCCCGCGCGCCCGCAGCTCACCGAGAACCTGGGCCGTCATGGCCTCGACCCACGTGCCTTCCAGAGAGACGCCAAGATCACAAAAACGGAGATCCAGAAGCTTCTCTCGTCGGTGCCTGGCCCAGGGAAAGTCAGGTCCCGGCTCTATCATGCGCGTCATCGCCCTCATCGCCCTCGCCGTGCGTCTCGCCTCGTCGTGGTCAGCGGGACTATACCCTGACCTCGCGCGAAGCCAGTCGCAACGACGGGCGTCGAAAGATCCCCTACCCCAAGGCAAACGCGGAACGACGGCGGCGCTCACTAGCGCCGGTCGCTAGCTCAGAAGCGACCGACTACAGCGGCGCCCGCCGTCGTCTTGTCCTCGCCCAGCTCGAGTTGAGGGATGATATTCCAATCGATCCCGCCCGTGCTGGGACCGTAGTAGTGCCGAAGTGCGTTGTTCAAACCTCCCCAGTTCGCAAAACCCCAGAACGCGGTCGGCAGCCCCACCGCCAAAGGGAGGCCCACACCAACGCAAAATGCGAGGCTTTCACGGTCGCAGCCGGGCGCGACCACGATAATGTTGACGACTCCGTACGCCGAAAGGAGCGATCCGATGGCGGCTGCCACGTTGCCCGGATGGTCGATGTCGGTAACCTCGTCTTTGGGGATGGGCCTCGCCGAGCCGCCTGCCGTCTGAAGGTAGATGTCCTGGGCGTCGGCTCCGACGATCTTCCCGTGGATTTGCACGCCGTTGCGAATCATCAGCGTTGCAGAGGTGCCGCAGCCCGCGAGCGTGGCGCCCACGGTGGTGGCGGCCAACAAGGCGATCGAGAGGTTCTTCATCTTAGGGACTCGAGCAAGCAAGTGGGGGAATGGGATAACGACAGCGCCCGACAAGGCAGCCCGGATCCGAAAACTCTCCCGATTGCCCGTTTGGGTCAGGACATTCGGCGCAAGCTTCGGGCGCCGGGGCTCTTTCGTGGCTTCGGGCCCCGGCTTCCGGCCACAGGCGTCGGTCGAACCCAATCCCCCCCCCGTGCGCGCCGAACTCGCGACACGGCTCGGAGGCCGGCGCTCGACAGGCCGCGCGGCGCCTACCATTCGTCCGAACCGAGGTTCGGCTTGCCTCTCGGCGCCGTTGCCGGTACGCCACGCCCCCGCGGCGAAGCCTTCCCGGAACCCGGAACCCGCCGCTCGGACAGCCAGCCATGATTTCTACAGAACGCCTCTCCCTCATGTTCGGAGCTCGAACTCTCTTTGAAGAGGTCGATATCAAGTTCACGCCGGGCAATTGCTACGGGCTCATCGGCGCGAATGGCGCTGGCAAGTCCACGTTCCTGCGGATCCTCTCCGGTGAGCAAGAGGCAACCTCGGGCTCCGTGGTCATCCCCAAAGGCCTGCGACTGAGCACACTGAGCCAGGACCACTTCGCCTACAACGACGTCACGGCACTGACGACCGTCCTCATGGGCCACAAGCGTCTTCACGAGGTCATGGTCGCGAAGGATGCGATCTACGCCAAGCCCGACTTCAGCGACGAAGACGGAATGAAGGCCGCAGAACTCGAGGGCGAGTTCGGCGACATGAACGGTTGGGACGCCGAGTCCAACGCCGCGCAGCTACTCAGCTCGCTGGGGATTCCGGAGGCGGATCACGACAAGCTCGTGAGCGACCTAGAGGACAGCCAAAAGGTCCGCGTCTTGCTAGCGCAAGCACTCTTCGGGGATCCGGATATTCTGCTGCTCGATGAGCCGACCAACCACCTCGACGTCGACTCGATCCTCTGGCTCGAGGAGTTCCTCCTGCGTTTCAAGCATACGGTCGTGGTCGTCTCCCATGACCGGCACTTTCTCGACAAGGTGTGCACACATGTCGCCGACGTGGACTTCCAGAAGGTCACGCTCTTCAGCGGCAACTACAGCTTCTGGTACGAGTGCAGCCAGCTCGCGCTGCGCCAGCGCCAAGAGTCCAACCGCAAGAAGACCGACAAGATCAAAGACCTCAAGGCCTTCATCCAGCGCTTCAGTGCCAACGCGTCCAAGTCAAAGCAAGCGACTTCGCGCAAAGCACTGCTCGATAAGATCACGCTGGACGACATCAAGCCCTCTTCGCGCAAGTACCCGCACATCGTCTTCGAGATGGCGCGTGACCTTGGCAAGGAAGTCCTCTTCGTTGACGGTATCTCGAAGACCGTCGACGGCGAGGTGCTCTTCAAGGACCTGCGCTTCTCGGTAGGGCGCGGCGAAAAGGTCGCCATCGTCGGAAGCGACCTCGCATCAACGACTCTGATGGACATCCTCGCCGGCACGCAAGAGCCCGACGAGGGCGAAGTCCGCTGGGGCCGCACCGCGATCGTCGGCCACTACCCGAAGGACAACACGGCGTTTTTCCAGAAGGACACGAACCTCATCGACTGGATGCGGCTCTACTCCGAGAATCAGGAAGAGAACTTCGTCCGCAGCTTCCTCGGACGGATGCTCTTCTCGGGCGACGAGACGAAAAAGTCGGCGACTGTGCTCTCGGGCGGCGAAAAGGTGCGATGTATGCTCGCTCGGATGATGCTCCAGGATCCGAACGCGCTCTTGCTGGACGGACCCACGAATCACCTCGATCTCGAGTCGATCACTGCGCTCAACAACGGACTGATGAAGTTCGGTGGCAGCATGGTGGTGTCGTCTCACGACGTGAAGTTCGTCGATACGCTCGTGACACGCGTCATCGAGCTGGACGGCGACGAATATTTCGACCTGGGAATGAGCTACGAGGACTATCTTGCGGACGAGGCGCGACTCGGTCGCCTCGGTAAGGCGGCCTAACGCCGCCGGAATCCGCGAGTTAGATGACCACGTCGAAGAAAGTCGGGAAGCGGCTCTGGATACTGGCCGGCGTCGTCTTTCTGGTCTCGCTTATCGCTCCGGCCGGTGCGTACGGTGGTGATCCGCGCGGGAGCATGCTGGTCTCCCAGACCCTCATTCAGCAGGGTACGGTCAAGCTGGATACGTACGAGATTTCGACAAGCCGCCACCAATTCGAGGAGGTCAACGGCCACACGTACTACGCGTTCCCCATCGGCACGTCATTGCTAGCCCTCCCCTTCGTAGGAGTGGCGAACCTGGTCGGCGCCGATATGCGCGAGGATTTCCACGAGGACGTGATGCACGCTCTGCTGCGCGCGCTCCTCGCCGCCGTCGCGTTCGTCCTCTTATTCTCGATCGCGCGCTTGTTCTTGAGCGAGCCAGTCAGCTTGTTTTGGGCCGCGTTGTTTTGGTTCGGGACTGCGTTCGCGAGCAGTCTGGGGTCGGCGCTCTTCTCGCACGATGCCGCGGCAGTCGCGACGTTGATCGCCGCGTACTTCGTGCTTCGAGCGCAACGAGACGATGCCCCCGCTCGCTACGTGCTGATCGGGCTAGCCCTCTTTGTTGCGTATCTTTGCCGACCGACCCTCGCGCTGGCCGCGCCTGTTTTACTCGTTTACTTGTTGCTCTTGCGACCTCTCGACGCCGTGAAGGCGGGGGTCGTGCTGGCGCTAATGCTTGGCGCGTTCATAGGTCTGAGCGCGCTCGAGTACGGTCAGCCGCTGCCGCCGTATTATGCTCCGGAGAGGTTGCTTAGCCCGACTTTCTGGACGGCTTTCTACGGGAACCTGCTGAGTCCTGCGCGCGGCCTCTTCATCTATTCGCCGTTCTTGCTGCTGCCAGCGATCTTGCCGCGTCAAACCGTACGCGCGTTCCGCGCGAACCCAGGCTTATTCCTGTTCGCGCTCTGGCCTCTGGTGCATCTCGTCGCAATATCCAGCTTCCCCCATTGGTGGGGGGGAGCGTGCTACGGACCCCGATTCATGTCGGATGCGCTTCCGGCAATCTTCGTGCTCTTCGTGTTTGTGATCCGAGAATGTCCATCGCTCCCGCGTCACGCGCGGCCCGTCCTATGGGTCCTCGGCACGTACTCCGTCTTCTTGAATACGGTGATCGGACTCTTTGTCTGGAATGCCGTGCACGGATGGATGCGTGATTTCGAGCCTGACCATCACCCCGACGCGATCCTCGATTGGAGCCACCCTCAGTTCTTGTATTGGCAGAGGTCCGAGCGCAAAGATGAATGAGGGGATCGCCGCGGGCGGTCTCGGCATGCCAGCCTGGCCAGCCTCGCATTCACGCGCCACGCGCGGCCCGGTGTTCGGCCCAGAGTTCGCCCATCATGGCGATATCTTCGACGACGCTCGGCGGCTCCGTCGTCCCGCTAAACTCGCGGTAGAGCGTGCCTACATTAACGGCAACCCGCTCCGCCTCGCCCCAGGTAGAAAACCCGTCGAGTGAGATATCCCGGGCGGCGTCATGCGCGCTCATTCCGGCCTCGTAGCGGAGCCGGGCTTCCTTCTCGAGATAGACGAGATACTCGCGTATCGCCCGTACGTCGGCCTTGGTGGCGATACGACCGTGTCCCGCCACGATAACGTCCACATCGAGCGCTTCGATGCGATCACAGGCGCGCACCCAATTTGAGACCGGGCCGGCCCAGATGATCGGATGAGCCTCCACAAAGAGAATGTCTCCCGTGAACAGCACCCGCGAGTCCGGCACGTGGACGAGCGTATCGCCCTGGGTATGGGCCGGACCCACCTCTATCAAATCCACGCGGCGGCCCCCGACCTCCAACGACAGCTCACCGTCAAACGTGCGAGTCGGGATACGCAAGTCGATGCCGTCAAAATCGTACCGACCGAACTCCGCGGAGACGAAGGCGGAGGCACGTCCGAGAGCCCCCGCCTTGGCAGCGCCCAGCTTACCCAGCGCCGCGGCGATGACCCGCCCCGGAGCGCCCAGTTTCTGCGTGGCTCGGGCGGCCTTGACGAACGTACTCAACGTGCTCGGCGGTAGCTGGGCCATCTCCGCGGCAGACCTCCGCGAAGCGACGATCTCAGCGCCATCGACGACCTGATTGCCCCAACAGTGATCGCCGTTAGCGTGGGTGTTTACAACCGTGTCGATGCGTCGGGCCGCGGGACTCAAGCGAGCAAAACCATCCAACATCTCGCGAGTGAACGACGGGTTGAAGAGCGTATCGACGAGCAGCGTCGCCTCGTCGTTGACGATCAGGCCCGCATTGTTCAACCACCAACCCCCATCCGGCTGAAGGTAGGCGTAGACCCCTTCGCCGACCTCATGGACGCCCTTCGTGTACGGTGTCTTCGACATGTAGACGCAAACTTGAACTGTGTGCGCCGTCACCGCAATAGTCCTCAGCCATCATTCGCCACACCGCGACCAGCCGGACCGACCCTATGCCGCAGCGTACGCTAGCGGGCCGTGAACGAGTTATCCCGAAGGGCGACGACGAAAGCATGACCGAGCCGAACGCCACTAGTCTCAAAACAAAAATTGAGCCAGAGCATGGGCATCACGTTCAACGCCAAGGCTGGCCTCACCTACTACATCGACTTGGAAGCTCCCGCTAACTTCCCGACCTACAGGTGACCCTGACCTGCAGCGATTGATCAATCGCCGGCAGGTTCACGAAGCGGCTAACGCCGCCCGCTGATCGATGCGGCGGCCGATCTCGACCGAGACGATCACCAGGGCTAGCCCCAAGAGGTGCGACCAGCCAAACGCCTCGTGCAGAAACAGGTAGGCCCAAAGAGCGGCGAGCGCCGGCAGGACTGACAAGATCAGAGCAGCCAGCGCCGCGCTGATCCGACGATGCGCCCAGTTGACGAGCAGGTGACCGTTTCCTGGTCCCAGAGCCAAAATCGCCACCCAAACCCACTGCCCCGCATCCGGAACGTCGGACTCGATGAAGAGCATCGCGGGCGCAGTGACGATGAGCGCTATCCAAAAAATCGTAGCGGTCAGAGTCACTGTAGGAGCGTCGGCGAGCCTCGCTTTCTTAGCCGCAAGGAAATACACCGTCGCCGCGAGAACGTTGACCAGAGCCAAGAGGTCGCCAAAAAGCGAACGGCTCGCGGACTCGAGATTCGCGTGAAGCACGATCGCAATGCCGCCAATGGCCAGCAGGGCACAACCAAAGAGCCCTCGGGGAACGGCCTCGCCGACGGTTCGGCGACTCACAAGCGCCACCAACAAAGGCATCGTCGCCCCCGCGAGCGCAACCACGGAGACGGACGTCCGCTGGACCGCGCTGATGTAGAGCAGCTGGTGCGCGCCGAAGGCAAGGCCCGCCAGAAGTACCGGACCACGCAGTCGCGCCCACGACACCCGAAACGCGAGCGCCACAAGCGTGAGCACGCCGCCAGCGATGATGAGCCTAGACGAAGCGATCACCGGCGCCGGCAGCCCGATGACCTTCGCGAAAATGAACCCCCAACTGAAGAGGACTGTCGCGAAGCCTACCGCGACGCTGCCCGCAAGACGGGAGCCTCTAGCCGCGGGAGTCGAATCCATACCGCCAGAGTGCCTCGTTTTGGGTCACAAGAGAACAAGAACGCCGCACGGCCGTGCTACGGGTCGCCGTCGAGTCCGTGCTCAGAGCTTCGTCTAGAAGCGCTGTCAGCACGCGCTTCGTCTAGAAGCGCCATCAGCACGCCGACTCGTCTAGCACGCTCAGCAGCGTCTCACTTGGCGCGAGCTGCTTTGCGCTCTTTGACCTGCTCGATGACCTTCTCGACGATGTTGCGCGGGCAGGTCGCGTAGTGGCTGAACTCCATCGAGAACTGGCCACGACCGGACGTATTCGAGCGCAGATCGCCGATGTAGCCGAACATCTCGCTCAGTGGACAGTCGGCCTTGACGCGCACGGCCGTCGGCGTGGGCTCCTGGCTCTTGATCATGCCGCGCCGACGGTTGAGGTCGCCGATGACGTCGCCCACGTTCGCGTCGGGGACGAAGACGTCGACCTTCATGATGGGCTCGAGCAACTCGGGCTTCGCCTTCGGCATCGTCTGCCGATACGCCGCCTTGGACGCCGCTTCGAACGCCATGGCCGACGAGTCCACGGGGTGGAAGCCACCGTCTTTCAGCGTCACCTTGACGTTCACGAGGGGGTAGCCACAGATGGGGCCCTCGGCCATCATCATCTTGAAGCCCTTCTCGACCGAGACCCAGTACTCGCGCGGCACGTTGCCGCCCGTCACCTTGGACTCGAACTCAAAGCCGCCCCCCTCTTCAAGAGGCTCGACGGTGTAGTCGATCTTCGCGAACTGGCCGGAACCACCGGTCTGCTTCTTGTGGGTGTACGTATCGTTGACGGCGGCCGTGATGGTCTCGCGGTAGGCAACCTGCGGCTCACCCACCGCGGCTTCGACGCCGTGAGTGCGCTTCAAGATATCGACCTTGATGTCGAGGTGCAGCTCGCCCATGCCCTTGAGGATGGTCTCGCCGGACTCCTGATCGACTTCGACGTGGAAGGACGGATCTTCTGCGACCATCTTGCCGAGGGCCGTGCTCATCTTCTCGCTGTTAGCCTTGTCTTTGGGCGTCACAGAGACGGAGATGACGGGATCCGGGAAGACCATCGGCTCGAGCGTGGCCGGCTTCTTGACGTCGCAGAGGGTGTGACCCGTGCGAACGTTCTTGAGGCCTACGATGGCGACGATGTCGCCGGCTTGCACGGTATCGACCATGGTGCGGTCGTCGGCGTGCATCTCCACCATGCGACCGATGCGCTCGGTCTTTCCGGTGAACGTATTGAGGAGCGTGTCGCCCTTCTTGATGGTGCCCGAGTAGACGCGGGTGAAGGTCAGGGAGCCGAAACGGTCGTCCATGATCTTGAACGCGAGGGCACGAACAGGCATGTCGGGATCGACGAGAGCGAATTCGCCAGTGGGATGGCCTTCGAGGTCAACCTCGGGCTGAGGGGGAACTTCCGTCGGGCTCGGCAGGTAGTCGATGACCGCATCAAGGACCTGCTGCACGCCCTTATTCTTGAAGGACGAGCCGCAGTAGGTGGGGAAGAACGTGAGGTTGATCGTGCCCTTGCGAATGCAGGCCTTGATGGCCTCCATGCTTGGCTCTTGGCCCTCGAGGTACTTTTCCATGACGTCGTCGTCTTGTTCGACGGCCATTTCGATGAGCTCCGCACGCCACTTCTCGACGTCCTCCTTCATGTCCTCGGGGACCCCTTGGACCTCGAAGTTCTCGGGCTTGCCCGAGTCGTCCCAAACGTACGCCTTACGCTCGAGCAAATCGACGACCCCGACGAAGTCGGACTCGGTACCGATGGGAAGCACCATCACGAGGGGATTCGCGGCGAGCACTTCCTTGACCTGCTTGACAACGCGGTAGAAGTCCGCGCCCAAGCGGTCGAGCTTGTTCACGTAGATGACGCGCGCGACCTTGGAATCGTTCGCGTAACGCCAGTTGGTCTCGGACTGGGGCTCGACGCCGCCAGAACCGCAGAACACGCCTACACCACCGTCGAGCACCTTCAGCGAACGGTAGACTTCGATCGTGAAGTCGACGTGTCCGGGGGTGTCGATGATGTTGAACTGGTAGTCCTTCCAGAAGCACGTGGTTGCAGCGGACTGAATCGTGATACCGCGCTCCTGCTCCTGATCCATGAAGTCGGTCGTCGCCGCGCCGTCGTGGACCTCGCCGATCTTGTGGATCTTACCGGTGAGCTTGAGGATGCGCTCAGTGGTGGTGGTCTTGCCCGCATCCACGTGGGCGAAGATTCCGATGTTCCGATACTTGCTGAGGTCGACCATTGCTTCGATTCCGGCGCTGATCCCGTTTCGTTCTGAAGCGGGTGAGGAGTTGAACTGAATCCCGCCTGACGCGGGTGTGATGTCTCATACGTCCCGCTGCGGTGATGCCTAAGCCAACGGGCGCTCTAAGGCGTCGCGTATCTAGTCGTTCTTTGGGCTACAGTCCAATCGAACAGCTCAGAAGAGCCCTCTTGGCACGGTCTTGCCCCCAAATTTGGCAAATTCTCCAGGATTTCGGGGTGTTCGGCCGAGACCGGCCGCTCGCCCCGCCGACGCCCGTCGGGGCGCTTGCGGCGCTGGGGCTCGTGATCGACCCCCCAGCAGGAGCCGGCTATCGCCTGATTTGCTGCGGATCGGAGGGAAGATGCCTGAGCCCCATCCAGCCGAGGGCGGCCACCTGGCTGGCCACTTCTTCCTTTGTGAAGGCCTCTTTCTCGCTCCACCACCACTCGCCAGAATGCACGACCATGCCGATGAGAGCGTGGGCGTAGATGGGCGCTGCCCTGGGATCGAACCCGGCCTCGCGGAGCTGCTCCTCGAAGACGCCGCCGACCCGCTCGCCAAGATGGCTGATCACGCTGCGCATTCCGCGCCCCGTCATGGCGACGGGTGCGTCCTGCGTGAGCACCGCAAAACCATCGGGCTGGCTCTCGACGTAGGTCATGAACGCCAGAACGGCCTGCTCGTAGCGCGCACGGCCGGTTCCCTCGGAAATGGCTCGCACAATGCGCTGGAGGAGCGCCTCCATTTCGCGATCGACGATGACCGCGTAGAGCCCCTCTTTGCCGCGGAAGTGCTCGTAGACGATGGGCTTGCTGACCTCCGCGGTTCGAGCGATTTCCTCCATCGTCGTGGCGTCGTAGCCGTGTTTCGCGAAAACCGATCGGCCCACCTCGATGAGTTGGGCTCGCCGGTCGGCGTGGGTCATTCGCTTTGCTCGGGGCATTGATTGAACCGGGATGCGGGCTCGTAAGGGCGCCGGGAGACACTAGACGAAGTCGCGCCTGCGTGACAGCACGTTAGCATCTGATACGTGGCGCTCACGAAACGCAACGGCCGGTATCCCTCTCAGCATGCCGGCCGTTGTCGCTAAAGGCGCCTATCGCGAACTGCTGAGGGCGCTCAGGGCTTCGGCTGCAGGTTGCCGCCGATCCCTGCGAGGTATTCGAGCGTCCACTCGAGGAGCGGCGTGTCATCCGGGCCAGATACTCGAGCGTCTAGCTTCTTCTCGGGATCCGGCTCGGTGAGGTAGAAGAGATCGGATTCGATGCTCGTATGGTTGGTGCCGACGAAGACGAACGACTGATAGTGGCCCGGAGGCTGACCGGGGGGATTGAGCTCAGCGATGCCGGCGAGGAGCCCTTCTTCGTATTTAGCCGCGCCGAGGTCCGGCGGCACGAAGGGCGGCACCTTGCAGTCGTTGTTGCCGAAGCCGTAGAACATTCGCATCGTCCCGTCCTGAGCGCTGTCGATGAACCCGCCGAAGGTGCCGGCTTTTATGCTGGCCTCGACGACCGTCTTTGCCATTGGCATCGCGAAGTCCAATTCCGTGCAGGCCGGGCAAGTGTGGCCGATCGAGTCCTTAAGGCCCCAGAAATTCCACAACTGAAACTGGAGACAGGGGGCGATGTACTCAACGCTCATCGGAGGCCCTGAATCGTCAAGGAAATCGAAGGGAGTGTTGGGATAGAAGTCTCCTTGAAATCGCACGTAGTTCGCCAACACGCCAAGACCGCCGGCGCTAAACCCGCTCAATACACCGCGCGTGATATTCGGGAACCGTTCCTTCACGTCGGTGACGACAATCTCGATATTGGAATAGCCGACGAACTTCTGCCCGGGGCCCGGGGTTCCCGGGAATACAAAGTCCGGGTTGGCACCGGCATGGACGTCGCCGGTGCAGTAGGGAACAAAAATGGCTCTCCTGACGGTCTAGTCCTTAATCAAGCGCACTTGAAGACGGGCGGTTCGTGATCTTTCGAGACCAGTCGGCGAGCGCA
>PVBE011465392.1_pt1 | contig 16263 bp, 15 predicted proteins | sample 1631181 | NCBI WGS metagenome assembly PVBE01 (sample SAMN08397723, study PRJNA350692) | Marine metagenome, whole genome shotgun sequencing project. | isolation source: water | place: Pacific Ocean | collected 2012-04
CTGGCGAAGGTAATTACTGGAGTTGAATTTAAAGATGGTATCGAGGTGACAACGATCGATCAGGTCGCCGCTTGATTCAACTGCCTGAACACCAGATTTGACAATAACTCACGTGGAAGCCGTATTGGCGAAGAGCGTGTTCGGTACGATCTATCCGCGGGCAGAAGCGGAAGTCATCCTGGAAGAACCGATCGGCGGAACGTATGCGGCTCGCATTTCGGTAGTCGACCCGGTGATTGATGCCGCCAGCGGTACGTTCAGCGTACGCCTTGAGCTACCCAATCCGGACGGTACGATCCCGGCCGGCCTGAAGTGTACGGTGCGCTTTGAAGCCGAAAAAGTGCCGGCCGGCACCACCGACTGAGGGGCATTTCAGGTGCTGCAGAGACGGTACCGAGGTGAGTTCGTACGCATCGGTGGTAACCCGGCGCCCCGTAGCCGATAATGCGGGCACCCAGGCCCGCCACCGCATGGACCAAGCGCGACTGCTGAACAGAAAAACTAATAAAATTAATTGCTTGGTGCCGAGGAGAGGATTTGAACCTCCACGGGGTTGCCCCCACTGGCACCTGAAGCCAGCGCGTCTACCAATTCCGCCACCTCGGCAAAGAGGCGCGCAATCTACCGAACCCGTCTCTGTGAGTCAATGAACCCGAGGAAAAAGAAAACCCAAGATGTTCAAGCCGTCGACAACGGTTACGACGTTCCCATCCCTTCGCGAGAAACCCTAACCCAGTTCCTCGAAGCCGCGACGTCGCCGGCGAATCTGCGCGAGATAGCCGCCGCCCTCGACGTCACCGAAAAACCGGCGCTCATCGGTTTGCGGCGCCGTTTGAAAGCGATGGCCCGTGACGGCCAGGTCATGCATACCCGCGGCAATCGGTTTGGTCTCCCAAAACGGATGGAACTCATTGCCGGTCGCGTTTTTGGCCACGCCGATGGTTTCGCCTTTGTGCGGCCGGACGACAATGACGCGGACATCTATCTGTCGCATCGCGAAGCCCGCGGCGTCCTTCACGGCGACCGGGTGTTGGTGCGCGTCGCCGGCTACGATCGGCGGGAACGTCCCTACGGTAACGTAGTCGAGGTGCTGGAGCGTGCCAATACTGAAATTGTCGGCCGTTATTACCGCGCCCGCGGGGTCGGGATCGTGACCCCCGACAATCGCCGCATCAACCAGGACATATTGATACCCAAGGCCGGTAAGCGGGCCAAAAACGGACAGTTTGTGGTGGTTCGGGTGCAGCAGCAGCCGGACAACAGGCGCGGGCCCATCGGTGAAATTGTCGAAGTACTCGGTGACCACATGGCACCGGGTATGGAGATCGACGTTGCTATTCGAAGCTACGGGCTGCCCGTCGAATGGCCGCGAGCCGTCATCGATGGAGTCGATCAGGTGCCCGCCGAAGTCGATAGCGAAATGCTTGCGGGCAGGAAGGATCTGCGCGATACGCCGTTCGTTACGATCGACGGCGCGGACGCCCGCGATTTCGACGACGCGGTGTTTTGCCGCAAATCCGCAACCGGTTACGTCCTTTATGTCGCCATCGCCGACGTCGCGCATTACGTTACACAAGGCAGTGCGCTGGATCTCGAAGCACGCGAACGGGGTACTTCGGTCTACTTTCCCGATAACGTGATACCGATGCTCCCCGAAGCATTATCGAACGGGATTTGTTCGCTGAATCCCGAGGTTGACCGCCTGGTCATGATCTGTGAAATGCGTTTCGACGCGCGCGGTGAGATGACGAAGTACCGATTCTACAACGGCGCGATCCGATCCCATGCCCGTCTGACCTACGACGAGGTCGCGACCTGGCTGAAAGCCCCGGCTGTCGCGGAAAAAGGATCGGTCAAGTTTCATGTGGCGACGCTGTACGCGCTGTATCTGCTTTTGAAGGAGCGTCGGGATCAGCGCGGGGCGCTCGAATTCGAGTCTCAGGAGCCATATTTCGTCTTCAACGAGCAACGCAAGATCGAGCGCATCGAAGCGCGGCAGCGCAACGACGCCCACCGCATGATCGAAGAATCGATGATCGCGGCGAACGTCGCGGCGGCGACCGATCTCATAAAGCATCGGCGCGCCGCGCTGTTTCGTGTCCATGCACGGCCCGATGCCGAGAGACTCAGTGCGCTCCGCGAATTTCTGACCGGCGTCGGCTTGCAGCTCGGCGGCGGTGACGAACCGTCGGCGCTCGATTTTGCTCGTGTACTCCGCGACGCCGAAGGCCGCCAGGATCGGCATCTGATCGAGATGATTCTGTTACGGGGTCAAAAACTCGCGGAGTATAACGCCGAGAATACGGGTCACTTCGGTCTTGCCCTCGACGCTTATGCTCATTTCACCTCCCCGATCAGACGGTATCCCGATCTGTGCGTACACCGCGCGCTCAAAGCACGGATCGCCCGGCGCAAACAATCGCCCGAACAAACCCGCGAGGTTCCGGCCTTAGGTCAGCACTGCTCGATGACGGAACGCCGCGCCGATGAGGCGACCCGCGATGCGGTCGCGTGGCTCAAATGCGAATATATGGAAGATAAGATCGGCGACAGGTTCAGCGGTGTCGTCAGTTCGGTGACTTCTTTCGGTGTTTTCGTGGAACTGGACGATATCTTCGTCGAGGGTCTGGTTCACGTGACCGCGTTGCCTCAGGACTATTACGAGTTTGACCCGGTAGTTCACTCCTTGCGCGGGCGCGCTTCCGGGCGCGAATTTCACATCGGGCAATCCTTGGAGATCACCGTGGTGAGGGTGAGTCTCGATGATCGAAAGATCGATTTTACGCTCGGCCAAACCGCGCCGCGGCGCCGGCGTCGGCGGTAGCGATGGCCGGTAGGCACTTTCTTAGCTGGGGGATCCACGCGGTAGAGGCCGCGCTGACCGTCGCCGCCGAAGGCGCGCTCGAACTTTGGTTGAAAGAAGGGAAGCCGTCGGCCGAAATTGCGCGCATCCAGGAGCTGGCCGATGTTGCCGGCGTCTCGACTCAACGGGTACCGTCGAAAACGCTCGCCCGTCTGGCGGACGGTGCTGCGCATCAGGGCGTCGTACTGCGCCGCCGCGTACCGGCCGCGATGGAATTCGACGATTATCTCAGTCGCCTATCCGCGCCCGGCCCGCCGCCATTGCTGTTGGTGCTCGATCAGGTTCAGGATCCGCAGAACTTTGGCGCCTGTCTGCGGGTCGCCGATGGGGCCGGCGCGGACGCCGTATTGGCCCCTAACGATCGTTCCGCGCGGATCGGTGGGGCCGTCGCCAAGGCCGCGAGCGGTGCGCTCGACAGCGTACCCATCATTACCGTCGTGAATCTCGCCCGCGCGCTCGAAAGCCTGCGCACCGCCGGATTGTGGCTGGTGGGCGCCGCGCACGATGCCCCGGCGACAATTTATGATTGCGACCTCTCTGTGCCGCTGGGACTGCTGCTTGGCGGCGAGGGGAAGGGATTGCGCCGGTTGACGCGGACGAAGTGCGACCGCTTAGCGCGGATCCCGATGGGCGGCGCGCTAGCGACTTTAAACGTGTCCACCGCAACGGCGATCGCTTTGTTCGAGGCCAATCGGCAGCGGCGGTGCGCCGTATAATAGTCCTGCCAGTATTTCCGCTGCGGGAGCGCCCGTCCGGCCAGCGGTCGCCGGAGGCGCGGGCCGGCGGGCGGGGTTTTGCAATGCGGCGCCGGTTTGCCTAAAATACGCGCCTTGATCGGGCCTATCGGCCCACCTTATACCTCCTTGCTTCACCGCAGCCGGCGGGAAGCTTTAATCCACAAGGGGAACCGAAATGCGGCACTATGAAATCGTGTTTCTGGTCCATCCGGACCAGAGCGAGCAAGTGAACGCCATGATCGACCGCTACCGATCGATGATCGAATCGGGCGGCGGTACGATTCATCGCCTGGAAGACTGGGGGCGGCGGCAACTCGCTTACCCCATCAACAAGATCCACAAGGCACACTACGTCTTGATGAACGTCGAATGCGACGCGCCGACTCTCGACGAACTGAGTAGCGCTTTTCGCTTCAACGATGCCGTTATCCGGGATCTGATCATCAAACGCGACCAAGCGGATTTGGAACCGTCGCCGATGGCCGAGGCTAAGGAAGAGCAGGACGCCCGCGAGACGCAAAGTAGCGAACGCAGCACGAACAGGGAAGGAAGCGGCCGCTCGCAGGAAGCCGTCCGCGAATCGCCCGCGGCCGACGAAACCGTTCGTGAACCGGCCGCGACCGACGGGGCGGCTGAGGAAACCGCTGAAAAAAGCGCCGATGCCGCTGAAGGCAAAGCAGAATCCACCGCCGCGACGGAAGCGGCTGGCACAGACGACTGAGAATTCGGAGGACCCCGATGGCAAGATTTTTCCGACGACGCCGATTTTGTAAATTCACCGCCGAAGGCGTTAAAGAGATCGATTACAAGGACCTCAATACGCTGAAGGCCTATATCACCGAGAGCGGCAAAATCGTTCCCAGCCGGATATCCGGGACCAAGGCTAGATATCAACGGCAGCTGGCCACGGCGATCAAACGGGCAAGGTATCTGGCACTGATCCCCTACTGCGACGCGCATTAACCCGTACTTCCCTTTCGTTTGACTCGCGTGTCGCGCCGATGGGTGAGAAAGGCCGACTCGCAATAATCCGCGCGATGCCGGCCGGCTAGGATGCTTGCGATCGCAAAATTTGCGATGCGCAGCCCCATGGCGGCGTCGATCAATGCCGCCGCTTATGCGGTGTTCGCCTTGTTTTTTGCGCCGTTCATGATTGTCAGCGGCGCGATTATTGGTTTAGCGACGTTGCGCTTCGGGGCCGCCGAAGGGGTTCGCGTCAGCGGCGTCGCAATACTCGTCGCCGCCGTGGCGTATTACGTACTGTTGCAGCAGGCCGCGGCGGGCGTGCTGCTATGCCTGACCTGGGTGCCTGCCTTAATCGTCGGATGGGCGCTGCGAAGATCGGAGAGTCAGGGCCTGGCGATGACGATCTGTGCGCTGTTCGCCGCGCTTTATGCGGCGTCGGTACGCGCGCTCGTACCCGACGTCGTCGCGTACTGGACGCTCCGTTTGGAAGCGCTCGGCGAAACCGTCAGAGCACAGGGCGGAACGTTTTTCGACCCAGAAGAGATTGCGCTCGCTGCGGGGGTTATGCACGAAGCGACGGTCGTGGTCATGTGTCTGTATTGGATGGTCACCATAGTGCTTGCCAGATGGTGGCAGGCGGAATTGTATAACCCGGGTGGATTTGGTGGCGAATTCCGTGGCTTAGTCCTGCCGCGAGTGGTCTCGCCGATTGCCGCGCTGGTAGCGGTCCTCGCGTTGCTGCAGTTGAGCGCCGGCGGGGTCCACGGTTTACCGAGTGACTTGCTCGTCGTGCTGGTGGTATTGTTCGCGTCTCAAGGGCTCGCTGTGATCCACCATCGCGTCCACAAGCTCGGTTTGGCGAAATGGTGGCTCCTTGGGTTTTATGTGTTGCTGATCGTGATGCCGCATCGAATCGGGTTGATGCTAGCATTCATCGGTATCGTCGATACGTTGGCCGACCTTCGTCGGCTACGCCGCGAAAATTGATCGGGCGTGCGTGCCGCGGCCCGCAGAAAAAGATTGCATTCGAGTAGAGGAACGCTGTTATGGAAGTGATTCTGTTGGAGAAAATCCACAAGTTGGGCGACCTGGGTGATAAGGTTCGGGTGCGCGCCGGGTATGGCCGGAATTTTCTTATTCCTCAAAAACGGGCGGTGCCGGCGACCCAGCAAAATATAGAGAAATTCGAAGCGCAGCGCGCGGACCTGGAGAAGGCACAGTCGGATGCCCTGTCGGTGGCGCAGCGTAGAATCGAAGGGATGGCGGATCTGTCGGTTACCATTGCCGCCAAAGCGGGCGCGGAAGGAAAGTTGTACGGGTCCATCGGTACGGCAGACATCGCCGCGGCGATTTCCGCGACCGGTAACGACCTCGAGAAGCGCGAAGTGCGCCTTCCTGATGGACCGTTGCGCGAGTTGGGCGAACATTCCGTGACCCTACACCTGCAAGCCGACGCCGAGACATCGGTTATGGTATGCGTGGTCACCGAAGACGAACCCGTCGTCGATTCCGGACACGAAGAGCCGGTCGAAGAGTAGAGAACCGCCGCGGAAAGGCGGATTTCGCCAGGTTTTCCGATCCGTCTGATAACCGAGAAAAACTGTTCGCTTCCAATGAGAGAAAGATCTGACTCAAAGTGGCTTTTCCTCGCGACGACTTCCATTCTCGAGCGGGCTCCCGACCCGGATAGCTCACACTTTCGAACCGTCCCTTCACGGCCGCCGAGACACGAGCAGATTTTCTTCCCTCGCGAAGTGGAGCCGTCTCTGGCTCGGGAGGTCAAGCTCTGCCGCGCGCCAACGGACTGTGTCATCGCAGTAGCGAATGGCGACAGGGCGAGGCCTGGCGGCGTTCGGGTCAAAACGACCGGGCCCCCGTAGCATGGTTTCCGAAAACGCGACGTTTGCCGGCGCCCGGCGTGATGCGGTCGCAGATTCGCTCAAGGTTCCGCCCCACTCCATCGAAGCCGAGCAGTCGGTGCTCGGCGGGCTGATGCTCGACAATGAAGCATGGCTGCAGGTCGTCGAACGACTCACCGAGCGCGACTTCTACCGTCGCGACCACAGCGAAATATTCCGCGCCATCGACGCGCTGGCCAACGATGCAAAACCATATGATGTGGTCACTTTGGCCGAGTGGTTGCAGAAAAATGAACTGCTCGAGACGGTCGGCGGGCTGCCCTATCTGGCTGAGCTGTCGGAAAACACACCTTCTGCCGCCAACATAGCCGCCTACGCAGACATCGTACGCGAACGTTCGATTCTGCGGTCCCTGGTGCGTGCCGGTACCGACATTGCCGATAGCGGATATCGTACCGAGGGCCGCTCGGCCGATGAGTTGCTGGACAACGCTGAACGAATGGTCTTTGAGATCGCCGAACGAGAATCGCGCGGGAAACGCGGATTTCGTCGCGTCAAGGATCTCCTGGTCGACGCGCTCGATCGCATCGATCAGTTGTTTCAGCGTGACAACCCGATCACTGGCGTCGCCACCGGGTTTTACGAAGTCGATGCGATGACTTCCGGATTGCAGGCATCCGATCTTGTTATCGTGGCCGGGCGCCCGTCGATGGGTAAGACCGCTTTTGCGGTCAACATAGCGCAACACGCGGCGATCAAAGAATCTCTGCCGGTTGCGATGTTCAGTATGGAAATGCCGAGCGAGCAATTGGCGATGCGCATGCTTTCGTCGCTGGGGCGCATCGATCAACACAAAGTTCGCACCGGAAAGCTCGGCGATGACGATTGGCCGAGGTTGACCCATGCCGTCGGTATCCTGTCGGAAGTCAACATGTATATCGATGACACGCCCGCGCTGTCTCCCGGTGAACTGCGCGCTCGTTGTCGCCGGCTCGCGCGGGAGCATGGTCTCGGGCTCATCGTCGTGGACTATCTGCAACTGATGCAGGTCCACGGTTCGAAAGAGAATCGGGCGACCGAGATCTCCGAAATCTCTCGATCGCTTAAAGCGTTGGCGAAGGAATTGAACGTTCCGGTGTTAGCCCTGTCGCAGCTCAATAGAAGCCTCGAGCAGCGTAACGATAAGCGGCCGGTGATGTCGGACCTGCGCGAATCGGGTGCGATAGAGCAGGATGCCGACGTCATCATGTTTATCTATCGCGATGAAGTCTATGACGAAGATAGCGTCGATAAAGGCATTGCCGAAATTATTATTGGCAAACAACGTAACGGGCCGATCGGGATACGCAAACTACGATTTTTCGGGGAATACACAACATTCGAAAACCTTGCCTATGAGGATTTCTCCTCTGCCGAGGGACCGGGATGACTCGACCCGCACGGGTCATAGTCAACGTTTCGGCAGTTCGGGCAAACTTCAAAGTCGTACAGGCCTATGCCCCGCGTACGCGAGTCATGGCCATTGTCAAAGCTGACGCATACGGGCACGGCATTGCCCGCATCGCAGGTGCGTTGGAACGCCAAGCCGACGCCTTCGGCGTAGCATCTCTCGACGAGGCGCTCGCATTACGGAACGCCGGGATAGAAGGCTCCATCGTTTTACTCGAAGGTCCGTTCGCCGCCGATGAAGTTGGTGAAATCGTAGCCAACGGATTCGAGACCGTAGTGCACACGCAAGCTCAGCTTAGACCCTTGAGCGAGGCCAAAGCTGACATTCCGCTCTGGGTAAAGATCGACACCGGAATGCATCGGCTCGGATTTCCGCCGCCCGACGTAGACGCCGTCGTCCGGCGTTTGCGCGGAACGCACCGCCCGATCCGATTTATGACCCACCTTGCCAGCGCACATCACGAAACCGATGCGAGTGTCACCGAGCAATTGCGTGTTTTCGGGTCCGCCGTCGCCGCGCACGGCGGGGAACGCTCGATCGCGAATTCGGGTGCGGTGTTGGCCTGGCCCGCGTGCCATGCCGATTGGGTTCGACCCGGTCTCATGCTCTATGGCGTGTCGCCGTTTCAGGGTAGCCGCGGCGCCGATTACGGTCTGCGACCCGCGATGACGGTGGCGTCGAATCTGATCGCCGTTCGTGAAGTGGAGGTCGGTGGCAGCGTCGGCTATGGCAAAGGGTACGTGTGCCCGGAACGCATGCGCGTCGGTGTTGTTGCGTTCGGTTACGGGGACGGTTACCCGCGGCAGGCGGCTACCGGTACACCGATCGATGTCGCCGGCGTCAGGACGCAGGTTATCGGCGAGGCGTCAATGGATATGTTAACGGTCGATTTGCGACCGGTCCCACAGGCGGCGGTCGGCGATCCCGTCGTACTCTGGGGCCCTGATCTGCCGGTAGAAGAAGTAGCGATCAGCGCGCAGACGATCCCTTACGAGCTTCTGTGCCGGGTACGCATGCGGGCGCGTTATGTCGAGAGCGAATAGGGCCGACAGGATCCGATGAAAAGTAAGCGCGAATACCAATGTCAGAATTGCGGATCGACACAACCGAAGTGGTCCGGCCAGTGCGGCGAATGCGAAAGCTGGAACACGCTGGAGGAGACGCGCGTCAGTACAGTTCCGTCGGCGAGCCCGCGTTTCGAGCCCTACGCAGGACAGCGCACGGAAGTTACTCCGCTCGCCGATGTAACGCCCGAAGAAGCCGTCCGCATGACCTCCGGTATTGCCGAGTTGGACCGCGTTTTGGGCGGTGGGATAGTTCCCGGATCGGTCGTGTTGATCGGCGGCGACCCCGGGATCGGAAAATCGACGCTGTTACTCCAGAGTCTCGGCAAGATTTCCGCGTTGCCGGGTATCGCGCCGCTCTATGTCAGCGGGGAAGAGTCTGCATCGCAGATTGCGCTGCGAGCCGAACGTCTCAGGTTGAACGCCGAGGGCCTGCGGCTGCTCACCGAGACCGATGTGGACCGCATCATAGAAGTCGCAGGGAAGGAGCGTTCGCGGCTCGTTGTGGTGGATTCGATTCAAACAGTGTACTGCTCAGATTTGCAATCCGCGCCCGGCAGCGTCGGGCAGGTCCGAGAAGCGGCGGCGCGCCTCGTCCGTTTCGCTAAATCGAGCAACGCGGCCGTGTATCTCGTCGGTCATGTAACCAAAGAAGGCGCTTTGGCAGGGCCTCGCGTGCTGGAGCATATGGTCGATGCCGTACTCTATTTCGAGGGCGATCAAGCCGGGAGATATCGCTTGATCCGCGCGTTCAAGAACCGCTTCGGCGCGGTCAACGAGCTGGGTGTATTCGCAATGTCGGACCACGGATTGAGGGAAGTATCGAACCCGTCCGCGATCCTGCTGTCGCGCCACGACGAACCGGTACCCGGCAGCGTCGTCCTGGTCAGCCGCGAAGGCACTCGGCCGTTGCTCGTCGAGGTCCAGGCGCTGGTCGACGAGAGCGTTTTGACGAACCCTCGCAGAGTCACCGTCGGTCTCGACCACAATCGCCTGTCGATGTTGTTGGCGGTGCTGCACCGGCACGGTGGTATCGCGACCGCGGATTGCGACGTATTCGCCAATATCGTCGGCGGCGTTCGCATAGCCGAGACGGGAGCGGATCTGGCGGTGTTGTGTGCGGTGGTTTCGAGCCTCCAAGACCGACCGTTATCGCGCGAGCTTGCCGTGTTCGGCGAAGTCGGGCTTGCCGGGGAGATCCGGCCCGTACAGAATGGTCAGGAGCGCTTGCGCGAGGCCCATAAGCAAGGTTTCAAACGCGCTATCGTTCCTTTGGCGAACGCGCCGAAGGAGCAGGTGGGCGAGTTGGAAATCGTCCCGGCGGCGCGACTTCTCGAGGCGTTGGACGCATTATGAGGTCGGTTTTCGGGCGCCGTCGTTGAGAGATTCCGATGTCGTGCTCACGATTTCCGCAGGCGGTGTGACCCGCGCGTTTTTCACCACGTGCTCGGTGCCGTGCACGATCTCGATCGTGTAGTCATCGATTCGCAGACTTGTGCCTTTTTCCGGAATATCCTCCAGGGCTTCCAGGATCAGGCCGTTGAGCGTCTTCGGACCGTTTTCGGGCAGGGTCCAGTGATAGGCGCGATTTAATTCACGAATATTGGCAGCGCCGTCGACCAGAAACGTGCCGTCATCCTGCGGGTAGACGTCGCGGGTATAGCTTTGTGCGTCGGTCGTGAACTCGCCGACGACCTCTTCTAGCAGGTCGTCGATCGTCACCAGCCCTTCGATGTCTCCATACTCATCGACCGTCACAGCCAGTCGTTCGCGTCGGCGTTGAAAGTTGATCAGCTGCGTATGCAAATTCGTTTTGGTCGGGACGAAGTATGGTTCGCGCAGCATCGCCGCAAAGTCATCGATGTCGAATTCTTCCATCCCGCGTAACAAACGCGTCAGCGCGCGTACGTGCAGAATGCCTACGAGATTGTCCAGACTGCCCCGGTAACACGGTACCCGCGTATGGCGGCACGCGGTTAACTGGTTCACGATATCGGCCCACTCGTCTTCCATGTCGATGGCATCGATTTCGGCTCGCGGTACCATAATATCTTCGACCGTTGCGTGCTCGAGGTCGAGGATCCCGAACAGCATTTGTTGGTGTTTGCGCGGGATCATCGCGCCTGCTTCCTTCACTACGGTGCGAAGTTCTTCTCGATCGAGCGCGTCGACCCCGACGCGCTGCGGGCTGATGTCGAACCAGTTCAAGATCCCATTCGATATACCATTCACGATCCAGACGAACGGGTAACACAACCATAACAACGGTTTCAACAAAAGCGTCGAGGGAAACGCGACACTTTCGGGGTTGAGCGCGGCAACGGTCTTTGGAATTACTTCGGCAAAGATCAGGATTACGATGGTCAGAAGAATCGTCGTAAATACGAGCCCGTCGCTACCGAGGATGTGCAGCGTGAGAATTGTCGCGATCTGCGTCGCGACGATATTGACAAAATTATTACCGAGCAGGATCAAACCTATCAGTCTATCCGGCCGCGATAAGAGCTCGCTAGCCCGTTTCGCGCCGGCATGATCGTTTTCCGCGAGGTGTCTCAGGCGATAGCGATTGAGCGCCATCAGCGCAGTTTCGCTGCTCGAAAAATAAGCCGACATGCCGATCAGCAGAATCAGCACACCGACGAGAACCAGGATCGATGATGTGGTCATAGCGGGCTAGATAATTGATCCAAAATGCGCTTCATGTTGTTCGTAGGTCCGCCTGCCGTCACCTCGGACTCGATCCGGGGCCCTTATTCCGAAAGTGATCGATATTTCGGAACAGCAATATAGCCTTGCGGCGGACTTTCGCCGTTTCCCAGCGGCGCAAGTCTGGAACGTCGCCCATCGGGATCACGTTGAAAGTGATGCATCTTTTGACAGCGCTATTTAGACCCGCTGTAAGATGAGTTCTAACACCACTTTGGTCCCGAAGAAGCCGAGCGCCAATAATAGAAACCCGAAGATTACAAATTTGATCGCGCGCCGGCCGCGCCAGCCGAAGCGCCACCGTCCAAAAATAAGGGTCGCGAAAACTCCCCAAGCCAACAGTGAGAAAACGATTTTGTGCGCGAGGTGTTGCGCGCGAATGTCGGCGATATGCAGCGACCCCAGAGCTAAGCTTACCGTGAGCAAAACGAACGCGAAGCCGGTGAGCTGGAAAAGGACGTTTTCCATGGTCGGCAGCGGCGGCATAAAGTCCATGCTTGGCCGATGACGGCGGAGTTTGTAATCAGCAATACCGAGGTAAATCGCCTGCACCGCGGCGATGGCGAACAGTGCGTAGGCGATGATCGACAGCACGATATGTAATTGGATCGCGGGGGCCGTACCGGGCGGGAGGACATGGCTGCTCGGGAAGAGGATCGCGAGCGCAATCATGACGGCGATCGTCGGGAATATCACCACCGCCAGGCTGTCTATCGGGCGCCAGATCATGATCAACAAGATCGAAGCGCCTATGCACCAACCGGCAATGGACGCCGTATTGAAAATCGCGAGATTGACGCCGCTGTTCGCGAAGACGGTCCCATAAAGGACGGCACCGTGCGCCGCTGCCGCGGTGGCCAACAGCGCGATTGCCTGACGTTTCGCGTCGAGACCCGCGATCGGTTTGCCCGCAAGCGGTTTCGCGATACGGATGGACGCGATCAAGTACAGTACAATCGCCGCGAGTGCGATGTTCAAGTTTTGCATATGTCGGTGTCGATAATCGCATATCCTGTGTCGATCATGAAGCAATCCCTAACCCCGCGCTCCCGATTGGTGTGAGACCCGCCGCGCGGATCGCGTTTTGCTGGGAATTGGGCCGCGGGCTCGGTCACCTCACTCCCTATCTGCCCTTGATCCGAAAGTTGAGCGCGCGCGGAGACGAAGTTTTGTTCCTTGGCAAAGATCATCACCGCGTCGCCGAGGTGTTCGCCGATTTGCCGATCGAGGCGGTCGCGATTGAGAGCGGTTTCACTGCCCCGGCGGATCAGATCCGCGGTGCCGACAGCTACCCCGAGGTCCTCTACAACTGCGGGTTCAACGACGCGGAGGCACTGTCCCGGCGCGTAAACCATCTTGGGGCATCGATCCGGGAGATCGCCCCCGACGTTCTGATCGCTGATTTCGCGCCTACCGTCATGCTCGCCAACCGCATCTTAGGATTACCCCTAGTGGCAGCTGGCAACGGCTTCCAACTACCCGTCAAATCGATACCCATGCCCCGTTTCCGCTACTGGCAGGGCGCGGTTGGACAATCCCTCCAGGAAAATGAAACCCGGGTGCTGGAAATCGTCAATTTAGCGCTCACCGATGCCGGCGGGCCGCCGCTGGACTCAATCGCAACTTTGCTGCAGGCCGATTGCGAATGGCTGAGGACATTCGCGGAGCTCGATTTCTATGGTCGCCGTGACGGTGAGCGCTATCTCGGTGCTTTCCCCGCCGATCATTTCGGTCAGCCGCCGCAATGGCCTGCCACCGGCGACCCGCGCGTATTCGCTTATCTGACCCCCGGACCGGCGACCTCGACGGCGTTGCGCGCATTGGTGGAAGCGGGCGCCGCCGTCTGCCTTTATGCCCCGGAACTCGCCGCCGCGGAAAGAAGCTCGTTGGATCACGAGCGGATTTGTGTCGCCGCAGACCCCGTCGATATTACGGCGGTGGCTCGCGATTCCGGGTTGTTCGTGACGAATGGGAATCTGAACACCGTCGCGGCGGCGCTGCTGGCCGGGAAGGCGCAGTTGGCACTGCCGACGTCGGCGGAAAAGTATCTCAACGGCCGGCGTCTGGAATTGCTCGGTGCGGGCCTCGCCGTGCCGCAAGCGAATCCCGGGCGAATCCCGGATAAGCTTCAGGCACTGTTGTCGGACGGGCGATATACTCGGGCCGCCGAGCGGTTCGCCGAAAAATACCGAGCTGCCTCGAGAGAAACTCAGACGCGCACGATGCTAGACGATCTCGACCGGATCCTTGCCCTATAACGGTTGCCGGCCCTCGCGTTTCCACTAACATGGCGAGAATCTGTTTTACCTGGGAACTCGGGCAAGGCTTCGGCCATCTGGTCCCGTACCTGAATATCATCCGCCGCCTCGTCGAACGCGGCGATGAAGTCGCTTTCCTGGCCCGGGACGCAAAGCGGGCAGACACTGTGTTCGCGGGTTTACCGATCCATATTGAGCAAATTGTTCCGGGTATCACGCCGGCCGACAAATCGTTGCCGCAACTCAGGTCTTACGCCGAGATCTTGCATAACGTCGGCTTTTACGCGCCCGATCCGCTCGCGCGGCAAGTGCAGCCGTGGCTCGAGAAATTCACCACACTCGCCCCCGACGTCCTGATCGTCGACCACAGTCCGACGGCGTTGCTGGCGAATCGAATCTTCGGGCGGCCGCTGATTTCCGCCGGCACCGGGTTTACGGTGCCGCCGCGGTCGTCGCCGATGAAAGCGATGCGTTATTGGAACTTATCTCAACCAGCGGGAATGGTGGACAATGAGCGGTCCGTTCTCGATGTGACCAATGCCGTGCTGCGGCGTGCCGGCGCACCGCAGCTGGCGGCAGTGTCCGATTTACTCGCGGCGGACGTGGAATGGCTGCTGAGCTTCGCCGAACTCGATCATTATGGCGTCCGCGAGGGTGCGCGCTATCTTGGCCGCTTCCCCGCCGCGAGCTTCGGTGAGCCGCCCCGATGGGAGGCGGCGCCGGGGCCAAAGATATTCGCCTATCTGTCGGCGGCGAGGATCGGCGATGCATTCGCGGCGGCGGTCCGCGAGCTGGAAGCGAATCTCTGTATTTACGCGCCGAATCTGGGTTCCGGGGAAATGGAAAAGTTGCCGACCGCGCGGACCCGTCGGGTTGCGTCGCCGGTGAATCTGGAGCTTGCTGCGGCGCAATGTCAGGTGGCGGTGAGCAACGGCAGCCTCAACACCGTCGCCGGGTTCTTACGGGCTGGAAGGTCGCAACTCGTATTGCCCGATAACTTGGAACGCTACATGGTGGGCCGGCGTCTGGAATTGATCGGGGCCGGGCTCGTTGCACCGTTGGCGATCCGCGCCGGGATGAGCGCCAGGTTACGCGGGGTCTTGATGGATCGGAGCATTGCGCGCGCGGCGGAGCATTTTTCCGACCGATATCGGACGGAAAGTCTCGACCTTCAGGTTCATGGCATGCTCGTCGATATTGATCGGCTGCAACGACGCAATGGGATGGGATCCGGAGTGTAAAACCGGTATGATCGAGCCTCGTTGAAGCGCCCCGGTGAAGCGCCCCGGTGAAGCGCCCGTTTCTGCGGGTGAGACTGTAATAAAAAAACAACAATTGCAATACCTTACGTAGCGTTTGTACTGTAATTTATTACGTAATATACCTTAGGGGAAATCTACCTTGGCTGGGTCCGAGTTGAGTTTGCGCAGCGCATTGGGTGCGGTGTTGGTTTTGGGTTCGGCGCTGCCCGCAGGCGTGCTGGCCCAGGCATTGCCCACCCCGGGGGTGGTACAGGAGCAGATCCAGAAGCGCCCGTCGCTACCGGTGACGCCGAGCGATGCGGAACTCGGAGAACCGGCGGCGCCGCCGCCGGCCACCACGGGCATCGCGCCCGGCGGTAAACAGATCCCAATCGAGCGTTTCGAGATCACGGGCAATACGGTGATCTCGAGCGAGGAGCTGCGTCAGATGGTGGCGTCGCACGAAGGTCGTTCGCTGACCTTGTTCGAGATCTACGAGGTGGCCGACGAGCTGACGGCATATTACCGAGAGCAGGGATATTCGGTGGCGTCGGTGACGGTACCGGCGCAGAAGGTCAGCACCGGGACGGTGAAACTCGAAGTAGTGGAAGGTCGTATTGGTGCACTGTCGGTGGACGGCAACGAGTTTTATCGAGGCTGGTTTTTGGAGCGGCACATTACGGGAGCGGCGGTAGGCGATGTGATCGCGGAGAAGGCGCTGGAGCGGGATCTGCTGCTGCTGAACGATTTGCCGGGCCTGAAGGCGCGAGCGGTGGTGGAGCCCGGGTTGGAGTTTGGCGAGTCGGATCTGACGGTTCGAGCCGAAGAGAAGCGTCTGGACGGGACGGCGCGATTGAATAACTACGGGCGGAGTTCGATCGGAGACTGGAAGATCGAGGGCGATCTGTCGGTGAATGCGCCGTTGGGACTGGGGGATCAGTTGGACTTCAATATCGCGCATGCCGAGGGAGGAATGCTCGATTACTTCAACGTTCGATACAGCGCGCCGATTCTGTATCGGAACCTGTCAATGGAAATAGGACACATGGTTTCGAAGTTCAAAGTCTATTCTGGCTGGCAGCGGCTCTCCTTTTGGGTTTGAACTGGCGGATTGATCCA
>PVBE010374299.1_pt1 | contig 16262 bp, 12 predicted proteins | sample 1631181 | NCBI WGS metagenome assembly PVBE01 (sample SAMN08397723, study PRJNA350692) | Marine metagenome, whole genome shotgun sequencing project. | isolation source: water | place: Pacific Ocean | collected 2012-04
GCCCACTCACCTAGTGAAAGCTCGATACGCCCAAGCCCCGACGCATTCACCCAGAACACGCCGGGTTCGTCAGCACTAGGTTCGACCTCAGGGCTGAAGCGCCACAGCAACTCAAGCAGCCGTGACACCCCACGGTCGATTTCCTTGCCATGGACTTCTCCGGCACACAACCGGCGACACAACAACAGCCCAGCGGCATAGCGCGTTCCCGGTAACACTCGCGCACGGTATGCCCTTTCGTTAACCCACAGGACCTTGCCCTGCGGTTTATCTTTATCAACAACAGCTACTGGCCGATCAATCCATTCCGGGTGGCGTCGTACCAAGAGCTGTAACGGCAAAGACGGCACATAAACACACGCTAGGCGACAGGGGTGAATGGCAGTGTTGGTGGCTTGCACCTCGCGTGCGGGAGCAGTAGTTGATACGTGTTGCTCCCGTTCGGGCTGCGGGTAACGGGGCATTCCCTTGAAATCCTTCTCGAGATCGTTGCCCGAACCCCAAGGACCCGAACCGACCTATTGGTTAATTAATTCTCTAGTACATTCCTTCAGGGCCACAGCAGATCTCGGTATGCACCCAGTCCGGTCCTCGATGCTTGTCCTTCAGCACCCTTAGTTCGCAAGCAAAGCGATCGTCGCTCAACCTGCGGATGCGTGCCTCTCCCCGAAACGAAACCAGAGGGCCCAGCGACGAGGCAATGCCTCGTTTCTCGGTGAGACAAAGAATCGCTGTGTCGTGCTTGTGTGCCGAGCTTCGTAACCTTGCTTGCAGTGCTGTGGGCACTCGCGGGTTAGCACCCAAATCTAGGACCAGGAGGCCAAAGGCACCCGAGCGCGCCAACCTGTCTGCGGCGCGTGCGACAGATGGCGCGTCAGGTACCCGAACTACAGCGAGTGCTTCCAAATCAATACCGGCGGCGGCAACATCGAGCGGAAAAAAGCTGCTGTTGTTGCTAGTGATCCATGCCGTTGTTTCTTCCTGACGTTGAGCATCGAGAACTATCGACGTCGCCAGGGTCAGGCATGCACTGCCTCCCACTCCAGAGAGTTCGGTAAGCATCCCAGCAATCTCCTGCAAACCCCACCTTGGCATCAGCGGTATAGAGTTCGCTGAAAGTGGTCGCGATGCGAGCACCGTGGCTCCCCGTGTCACCCCCTGCGGCAACGAATCCAAGACGGGCATGTCGGCCTGTGTCCCGGCAACGGTCATCTTTCCTCCACACACTGGAAGCGTATGCCGCCGCCACTCATCAGACGCCTCCTTCTAAAAGGCGGCGGACTTCGACGACCTTGCCGAGGATCTGCACCTCGTCGGGATTGGGAACGATGGGCTGATAATCGGAATTCTCAGGGCGTAGCTCGATGTGCCCGCAACCACCTGTGGAGGAAGAGTCCACGGCACCGGCGCTATTTCTTATGTAGAGAGTCTTGACCGTAGCCTCGTCGCCAATCAGCGCCACCACAACCGATCCTGAACTGGCCGTGGGCTGCCGCCGTACGATAGCCAAATCGCCGTCCATAATGCCAGCATCGCGCATGCTGTCACCCTGCACGCGCAAGGCAAACATCTCATCGTCGCTTCCGAACCGCGATGGCAGGTAGCCTTCAACCTCCTCAACCGCCAAATCAAGGGGGCCAGCCGGTACCCGGCCAAGCAAGGGAACGAGACGAGGTGCCCCGCCTTGGACCATGGTCTTGGGCAGTGCATAGCCACGTGCTTTGCCTGGTTTTTTGAGGAGCCGTCCTTCTTTAACAAGTGCAGTCAGATGAGAACGAGCTGACTCCACGGCACGAAAACCGAGTTCATCGCGAACTTCCCGTACGGTCGGCGGTTGCCCATCTAACAAGCGGTCGCGCATAAAACGAAAAATGCGCTCGCGGGTCTGCCCTGGAGGAGTGTGCGCCATCAGAATTCTGTCCATTCAGTCGGCTAGCTTGCTCTGCTTATACTGCCGGCTTTCGTTTCCGGAATAACAAAACGAAGTAAAACAGACATTTGTCTGTTTTGCAAGAGAGAAATCTATGCACCATTAAGTTGATAGGTTTTTCAAGGTAACGTGCTAGCGAAATCGGGCTAGAAGTCGAACAAAGATCAACGGCTAAACGCCATCTATAGGCAACCGGATCTCTACGATGAGCCCACCATCGGTGGCGTTGCGTGCGTCAACTGTCCCACCATGGAGCCGAACAGCACGCTCCGTGATCGCCAACCCAAGCCCTGTTCCGCCGCTCTCACGATCACGCGAATCGGCAATCCGGTAGAAGGGCTCGAAAAGGTGAGTCAATTGGTCGTCGGAAACACCTGGCCCATGGTCACGCACCGAAACGACGGCACAACGTGGCGGCGCCCTGTCACCTGACGAATCATCGACAACCATGTCTGAGAAGGTCAGCACGATCTCGACATCCGTTCCAGCGTCGGTGTAGAGAACCGCGTTGCGCACAACATTTTCAATCGCGCTACGCAGCAACAGTTCGTCACCTCGAACTGAGCACGGCTCCGAAGCCTTTACCTTGACCCCTGCGTCCTTGGCCTTGGCTTCGAAGTCAGCATCGGCAGTGACATCGTCAATTAGCCTATTCAAGTTGACACTGACGAATTCCGGTTCCGAGGCGCCACTTTCAAAACTTGATAGCGACAATACGCGGCCAATCAGAACGTTGAGCTGCTCGGCCTCGACTTCAATTCGGTCAAGGGGGCCCACTATTTCTTCACCAGAGCGTTGCCGGGCTAGGGCAAGCGCCACGTTAAGTCGGGCAAGCGGTGAACGTAGCTCGTGCGAGACATCGCTCATCAGTTGGCGCTGTGTAGTAAGCAGCGACTCAATACGCTCGGCCATAACATCAAAATCACGTCCCAGTTCAGCAAGTTCGTCGCGGCGCTTGCCCACGGCAGGACCAACGCGAACACCCAGGTTGCCAGAGGCAAATTGGTGTGTTGCATCGCGCAGTCGCAAGACAGGTGCCGTCAAATAGCGAGCCAATCCGAAGCAGAGAATTCCGGCGGTAAAAAAGACCGCAAGCAACCGCAATACCAGCTCGCCTGGCTGATCAACTAACGACGACCAAACACGCCACGCCGCCAAACTTGCCGGCGGGCCAATGGTGCCATCTGGGAGCCTCGCGCCCCGGCCTCCTCGGAAATTAATACGTCCACGGGCATCACCATCTTCCAACCGGCCGGCCTCGCGGCGACCATCTGCGTCCGATCTACCCCGGTACGGCCACTCCATCTCAGTGAGCACGACGTAGGTATTGCCTTCCGGACTGACGACCTGCAGCGCTATTAAGCGACCCCCCTCGAACGTTTCTATCACGAGCTCGTCATTACTGCCCGCCCGCTCGACGAGCTCGACACCACCATCGGGCACGACCCTGCCCGACAGCTCTTGAGCGTTATCGTCGAACAAGAAAGCGTTCAGTCGGTATCGTTGCTCTATGCGACCGAGATAATTAGCAAGGCCTTCACGCCCACGATCCTCGTAAGCCTCAATCACGGACTCCGCTGTTAGCGTCAAACCGGAAGCTACCGCGACCTCACCTGAACTATCTTGCAACGTAACGGTAGAGATCACGAATGCCGTACCGACCAGTGTCATTGCCAACCAAAACCATATGAAAATCTTGAAGTAGAGATTCCGCATGATCTGATTAGTCCACAGTGTCGACGTCTTTGCTCGGCAACGCATATAAATAGCCAACTTGACGCACCGACTTGATACGCTCCATGCCTTCGATCTCGTGACCAAGTTTCTTACGAAGGTTGCTAACGTGAACGTCGATGCTGCGGTCGTAAGGTGAGTACTTACGGTCTAATACCTGCTCTACAAGGCTTTCACGTTCAACTACACGACCAGCATTTCGCAGCAAAACTTCAAGAACGTTGAACTCCATAGCCGTCAAGTGAATCGGAGTGGTGTCACGGGTAACTGTTCGCGAACCCGTGTCGAGCTGGATATCACCAATTACCACCTTTTCATTCAGGGCAGTGGCACCGACGTTAGCGTGCACGCCGCTGCGGCGCAGGATGGCTTGAATGCGGGCGACGAGCTCGCGCGGATTGAACGGCTTTGGAAGATAGTCGTCGGCCCCAATCTCCAACCCAACGATTCGGTCGACATCATCACCACGGGCAGTAAGCATGAGAACGGGAACGTTTGACTGGGAGCGGATCCGTCGTAGAGCCTCGAACCCATTGATTCCGGGCAACATGACATCAAGAATGATTAGATCGTAGTCGCTCTCGAGGGCACGGTCGGCACCATGGTCCCCATTACCTTCGGTGTCGATCTCGAACCCTTCCGATTCCAGATACTCACTGACCAATTCGCAGAGTTCAGCATCGTCGTCAATGACGAGAATTTTTTCCCCCACCGGGCCGTTGCCCCGCACGGGTTTATTAGGTTTTAGGCGTTTGCTTGCGGCATTCATCTCATAGTCACCGTAGCATGCGGAGGTCTTGTTTCAGGAGGGGAGCCCTGTTAAGAACTGTTAAGCCAAACCGCATGCGTTCTTACAAACTTTTACGTTGCCCAAACGGACACTAAACACCAATTCCTGCACAATTCGTATCCAGTAAACCGGTGAGCTTACCGAGACGGACTAGAGAGCAAGAACCAGGCCGATGTCAATGGGAGCGGCGGAGACTTGGGATCGTGCCAGTGTCCGGCTCAACTCAGCGTGCTGGTGTCTCAGAGGAACGGGGCACGTGTTCTATTGAAGGTGGAACAACCTCCGATTTAAAGGGGACGGACCTAGTTGCTTCTCTTGAAATCGACACGTGCCCTATCCTTTGACTGCCCTAGCAAGATGTATCTATCTGACGAAGACAACTCAGTGGCCATGCGCCAATAGTTACCGAAGCCTATAAGAGACTGTTAAAATTTTTTACTTGCAACCACCCCCACCACATTTCCCTTCTTAGCGCCTGGAAACCTCCATGAGCGAACAGGCTGTTGCCGAATCGGCCCCAACGGCCTCCAGCCAGCTTGCGATCATCGATTGCAAAGGGCTCGGAAAGACTTACATTTCTGGCAAGCTCGAAGTGCACGCCCTAAAGGGTGTGGACCTGCAGGTGATGCGCAACGAATTCGTCGCCATCATGGGACCATCGGGCTCTGGCAAGTCGACTCTCATGAACCTCCTGGGCTGCTTGGATACGCCCTCATTTGGCTCGTACCGACTAAACCAAACCGAGAGCGCTAATCTTGACGACGATGAACTCGCTGCAGTCCGCAACCAAGAAATCGGTTTCGTCTTCCAGACGTTCAACCTGCTAGCTCGGGCAACGGCGCTACACAATGTTGAGCTGCCACTCATCTACGCTGGCATGTCATCGCGCAAGCGACATGAGAGGGCAATGAATGCGCTCGAGCGCGTCAATCTAGGTCATCGTTGGGATCATCGCCCCAATGAACTATCGGGTGGAGAACGCCAAAGGGTGGCTGTGGCCCGGGCGTTAGTAAATAAACCAGCCATCGTGCTCGCAGACGAGCCCACTGGAAACCTCGACTCGCGAACTTCATATGAAATCATGAACCTCTTTGTGGAACTTCACAAAGCAGGCCAGACAATCATCATTGTCACTCATGAAAATGACATCGCCCGTTACGCACACCGTGTTATACGCGTCCTCGATGGCAACATTGTCGAGGACAAACGGCAGGTCCCAGCGACCCCTTCGCCACCACCATCCGAAGGTGAAGAGCAGGAGGCGCATGGCATCAGTGACATGCTGGGGTCCAATAAGTAGTAATGCCAGCGCCTTCAAGACGCTACGCTTGAACAAACAACGCAATCATCGGATAAGCCGGCAGGAAGTCCCAGCTCTCATATATGGGAGCAGGATCGAATCCGTTGCCTTACACTCGCGAAAGAGGCGTTAACGATCGGGGAGAACCGCCATGCACACCTTCGTCACGTTGCTGAACTTTACCGACCAAGGCATTCAAAACCTGAAGGACTCGCCACATCGCGCCGATATGTTCTTGGAAGTTGCCGAGAAGGCAGGCGCCCGCGTGAAGGATATGTACTGGACACTGGGTCACCACGACGGTGTTCTTATCATCGAGGCACCAGACGACGAGACCGCGGCCGCGGTCCTGCTGTCACTAGGATCCAACGGCAACGTAAGAATCGAGACGCTCCGCGCCTTCGACTGGGCTGAGTTTCAGGCGGTACTCGACCACATTTCCTGACCAATACCCCAAGGCGGGAACGGCACTCCGAGAACACCCGCCGTGTATCCAACGACTGATGGCCAAACAAATAGCCGAACGACCCTTGACCTACGGCCGAATTTTTAAGTTCTGGGCACCACTCGCCGGGACCTGGTTGATGATGGCCGTCGAGGCACCATTTCTGGGTGCCATAATCGCGCGACTCCCTGGCCCCACCGAGAATCTAGCAGCGTGGGGTGTTTCGGTTGCCTTCGCCCTACTCATCGAATCTCCAGTAATCATGCTGTTGAGCGCTGCAACGGCACTGGTTCGCGACAAAACTAGTTACTTGGCCCTAAGGCGTTTTACTTACACCCTGAACATTCTGTTGACCGCTGTGATGGTGCTGGTTTTGATACCTCCCGTGTTTCGCGTCCTCACGGGGACATTGCTGAACTTGCCAAACGAAGTCGCGCAGCTAACGTACGGTGCACTGGTGTTGTTGCTTCCATGGCCGGCGGCAATCGGTTACCGGCGGTTCCTGCAAGGAACACTCGTACGACACAACATGACCCGTCGGGTCGCTTATGGAACGGTAGTACGAATGGTCTTCATGGCCTTGTCAGCCGCGATTGGGGTCAACTTCTTCAATTTTTCTGGCGCACAGGTGGGAGCCTTCGCCCTCTCCGCAGGTGTCGTGGCAGAGGCCATCGCTAGCCGGCTAATGGCCGCTCGGATCGTCGCCGAACTGCTTGGTGGCCGTCGTGAAACCACCCAATCACAGGAGCTGACGTTGACCGGGATCGCCAACTTTTATTTCCCACTAGCAACGATGTCGATTTTGGCGATGACGCTACACCCCATGCTGACGTTCTTCGTCGGTCGCAGCCGTCTCGCATTGGAATCGCTCGCCGTCCTCCCCGTGGTGCACGGGCTAGTGTTCTTGTTTCGCGCGGTGGGGTTGTCGTATCAAGAGGTGACGATCGCATTGATGGGCGATCGTGCCGAAAACTACGACCGGATTGCCAACTTTGCGATCATTATAGGCGTTTCCACGTCAGCGATACTCAGTCTCATCATCTTCACACCATTGGCTAATGCCTGGTTCCAAACCGTCTCCGGATTGTCCCCGAAGCTTGCTGAATTGGCTCTTGCACCGGCTCGTATAGCAGCACTTTTGCCGGTACTTAGCGTACTGATGTCTTTTCAGCGAGCCATTTTGGTGCATTCACGACTGACGCGGCCATTGACTGGAGCCACCGTACTAGAAATTGCAGCGACTGCAGTGATTCTGTCAGTCGCTATATTCGGGTACCAGATTATGGGCGCGATCGCTGCAACGCTTGCGATGGTACTTGGACGAGTTGCAGGCAACCTTTATTTGACGCCTCCATGTATCAAGGCGGTGCACAGCTTACGCAATGGAGGCCACACGAAACTGTAACAACGTTGTTCTTAGCCAAGTTTTTGAACGATGACAACTTTTGAGGCCTATGAGTTGAAGGATAGTATTAGCGGGATTGATTGGCAGGCCAATATCGAGATGTTTAGGAGTTTTTTGTGAAGATGAATAACTCATTGCTTGTGCTGTTCGCAGCTATCCTCCTGCACACGCCTGTCAGCGCCACGGATGACTACCAACGAAATTGGAATGTCGACGTGATGCACTACCGGTTCCACCTGGAACTGCGTGACGACACCGACTCGATCGACGGTGAAACTGACATTACCGTTCGCTTCGTGACTGATGGAATCAGCGAATTTTCGCTCGACCTAATCGGTCGAGACCCAGGAGCAGAAACGGGGATGGAGATCTCCGATGTGAGTCATAACGGCGAACCGGTCCGCTTTTCACACGCTGAAGACCGAATCACGATCTCGATGGCCTCTCCCTCGTCGGTGGAGGAACGTCGCATCTTCACCGTCTCCTATAAAGGCATACCAGCCGACGGCCTGATCATTGCCGAAAACATGTTCGGCGATCGCACTTTCTTTGGCGACAACTGGCCCAACCGCGCCCGTCACTGGCTGCCAACAGTCGACCATGTGTCAGACAAGGCAACGGTCGAGTGGATTGTCATCGCTCCCAGTCACTACCAGGTCGTCGGCACCGGGCGCCTTATAGAACGAACGAGCTTGAGCACTGGATATCAACAAACGCACTGGGGTTCGTCCATCCCGATCCCTCCTAAGGTGATGGTCATCGGCGCAGCACGTTTTGCCGTGCAGTATGTCGGGACGGTCTCCTCGGTACCGGTGCAATCTTGGGTTTATCCACAGAACCGCGATGAAGGTTTCTACGACTATGCCATCGCCGAGAAGGTACTGCGTTTTTTCGACGGTCATATCGGCCCGTTCCCATACGAGAAACTTGCCAATGTCCAATCAAAGACGCGTTACGGCGGCATGGAGAACGCTAGCAATATTTTCTATAGCGAGCGATCGGTGAGTGGCAATCGAGCCAGCGAGGGACTGATTGCTCACGAAGTCGCACACCAGTGGTTCGGCAACTCAGTTACGGAAAAAGACTGGCATCACATCTGGCTCAGCGAGGGATTCGCTACCTATTTCACCCAGCTCTACAACGAATTCACTCAGGGGCACGATGCCATTGAGAACGGCATGCGCGGAGCCCGGAATACGATTATTGCCTTTTACGCACAAAACTCAGAGTTGGCTCTGATCGCGGAGCAGCTTAGCGACCCAAATCGAATGCTCAACCGCAACGCTTATCAGAAGGGTGCCTGGGTATTGCATATGTTGCGCCGCCAAATCGGCGATGAGGCTTTTTGGGCCGGCATCCGCGAATACTACCGTCAGTACCGCGACACCAATGCACTAACCGAAGATTTTCAACGCATCATGGAAAAGGCTTCCACCCAGAACCTCCAACAATTCTTTCAACAATGGGCGTACGTACCAGGCCACCCGATACTGGAGGGCACATGGCGCTATGACACCAACGCTGGACAGATCAACATCACCATTCACCAGACCCAACCCAGTGGAAATACCTTCATGTTCCCGCTCGATATCGGAATCTCCGTTAGTGCGGAAGTGCCAACGCGAGTTGAAACCCTACAGATGAGTAGCGCCGTGGAAACGTTTACTATCCCCGTCGATTCTGAACCGAACACAGTCACCCTCGATCCTGACACTTGGTTGCTATTCGAAGGTGAGCTATCACAACAACAAGGCGACGTATCTCAACGCTGATGTCCACCTGTCGACCCCGCAGATTCGAAGCTGCCGCGAGCATCGCTGCGGCGACGCTGCTGGCAAGTTGCGGAGGACCTCCGCCAGTTACTCCCTCACCTTTCCCTGAAGATACGCCGCGCCTAATGCTGTTTCTGGTCATCGACCAATTTAGCCAAGAATATCTAGCTCGGATGGAACAGGTGTTGTCGGGAGGGTTCGGGTACTTGCTCGACAACGGTGTGGTTTTCACAAACGCACACCAAAACCATGCCAACACCGTCACCGGCGCTGGGCACGCGACGCTGGCAACGGGAGCTTATCCGAGGCGCTCGGGAATAATCGGCAATAGGTGGCACGACCGAGAAACCGGTGAAGAGATCTACTCCGTTGACGACGAACAACACGGTGTTTCACCTAGCAATCTCTTGGTCGACACGATCGGTGATTGGCTTAAGAACATGGACCCGCAGTCAAAGGTCTTCACAGCAAGCGGTAAGGACCGCAGCGCCATACTGACGGGCGGCCACCAGGCCGACGGCGCTTTTTGGGATAGTGATGGTAACTGGGAAACTAGCAATTACTACTCAGAACCGGACTGGCTCGATACTTTCAACGAACAAAAATGGCTCGATCAGTTCTTCGGTGAGTTGTGGGAACCACTACCGGTTGAAGACGATGTGCTCAAGGAACTAAGTATCGTCACACTAGATGAAGGCATCTATCAGCGTTCCTTTCCCTACGCCTTTGGCTCAAAGTCTTTGCTGCCTAATAGCGATTTCTACGAAGCCTTGAAATCGTCGCCTTTCAGCGACATGTACCTGGCGGAACTGGCAAAAACAATCATCGTTGAAGAGAAACTCGGCACCGATGAGCACCCTGACTTTCTTGGCCTTGCTTTCTCCGCGGTCGATAGTGTGGGGCACGACTTCGGACCCCATAGCCGCGAAGTTCTCGACACCATTCTTCGACTTGACCAAACCTTGGCGGATCTATTCAAGTTCATCGATCAACTCATCGGGCTGGACAATGTTGTCATCTCGCTAAGCTCTGACCATGGCGTTGTCCCGATCCCTGCCTATCGTGAATTGGTTGGCAATTGGGGCGAACAAACAGATATGGACGACATTGCCTGTTTCCAGACTGCCGGCCGGACGCTTTCTGAACGGTACGGCGACGCCAATTGGTTGAAAGTGGGTCTGTATCTAAACGACGAGGTGATCGAAGCAGCGGGGATTGATCGTCTCGAAATCGAGCGCGGGGTCGCCGCCATGATCGGGGCTTGCGATTCTGTCGAACACGTGTGGACCGGTAGCGAGTTGCTAGCAATCGAACCAACGTCAGCAGCCGAGCAACCTGCTGAGGGCGAAGCGTATTTCAAGCAACTGTTCTTCAACAGCTACCACTCGGAGCGGAGCCCTGACTTCAGTGTGCAGTACGCACCCTACTACCTCGATTCCATGGGCCGCGGCTCGTCACACGGCACGCCATACGCGTACGACACCTGGGTTCCATTCATCGTCATCGCTCCGGGCTTCGGGTCACAGGAGATCAGCGGCCGCGTCCACACCGCCGACATGGCACCCACGCTAGCCAGCATCATGGGCATCGAAACATCAACCAAACTGGACGGGTTCGACCTCAGCGCTTCCCCGAGCACGATGAGATCCTTGAGAGAATAGAACCCATAGAATGCTGCCATAGAAAATTCTCTCGATTTCCTTCTAATCGCTTAACGGTCAACGCTGCGCACCAGGCGACCTCCCCACCGCATGCCGCGATGGTCAGCAGGCTTATTGATATCCTCGCGGTCTGACACCCGAAGTCGACGAATACCAAAGGTCCAATCGCCGCCACGAGTACCGATGCCATCGGCGTTAAGTACCTCGTATCCACCGCGCGCGGAGCGGCGCGCCCCTGGCCACCACTCGACTTCCTCACCTGCTGCATTGCCCGCAGGAGACAACTCACCATCACCGTGGCGGCCCTGGTAACGACGTCCGCCGGAACGACCAACAGTCACGACCATCTCAGCCACATTGCCACTCATCTCAGTAACCCGATAATACGAACCACCGAAACTCAAACGTGATGTCGCCAACGGCACGAAAGCACTGGCTCGGAGCGGGCCCGATACACTACTCTCCAGTCCGATCGTTCCGTCGAAGGCAACGTTTGCGCCTGTAACCTGGTTGGTGATGAGTTCCTCAGGCGTATCTTCATCCTGCAAGACATACTTACCGGCTGGCGGTACCTCCGGGCCCCAGGCGAATTCCCCGGGGTTAGGATAACGATCACCCCGAGCCGCCTTCTCGAACTCTAGTTCGCTCATGGGACGCAACCCGCTCCAGTCTGCAAACGCCGCAACGTCCATCCACGACAACCAGTTGGCGGCGCGATTGTAGGGCATCACTCGAAACTCCGCGCTGGATGAGATCGCATAACGATGTCCCTCTCCCGCTGGGACGCTAGAGGCTGGATTGCGCGTGCCCTGTTGGGAAGGGTCAATCAGGTTGAGGAAGTGGGCATAGTCACCCTGGGTAAGCTCGTTCTTCATAACGTAGAACGACCTAAAGCCTTTGGGGAACTCATCTGGGAGCGTCTGCTTTGTCTCATTTGAAAAGTCGTCCCAGAACTGCTGTGAAGTGGCGCTTGAAACGCGACGGTCGTGGTTTCCGAGGCTGTTTTCCCCACCACCTCCGAGTGTTATTTCAGCTTCGCTACTGATCTCGAATGACTGTTGCGACACTCCACGTTCGAACTGGGCAGCGACCAACGTCTCTACAGTAGTACCGTCACCGACCATGAACGGGCCTTCCGGGATGTTAACCATCTGCAACGCGATAACCTCGATTTCCACGGAGGTGCTCCTGGCAACGCCATCACCGATAAGCGGCCAGGATAGGGACACTTGATTCCAGTCGATGGAACTGAAACCGGTGTCGGCACGGTGCAGGAATATGCCACGGCCATCTTTAGACGGGGTAAGCGTGGCCAACACACCATTGTTTTCACCGATGCGATGTGCTGAGGGAGCGGGCGAGATGCCAGCATGGCGCCACGGTTGCCCGGGTTCATGAAATTTCACGAACACCCACACCGCGTCCCAGTTCAGGTCGTCCCGGAATGAGTTTTCCCAGGCAATATCAAAAATAATGCTTGCCGGTTGCGCGTCCGTCGACGGCATCCTGAGTGTAACGTTTTCGATCCGTACGTCGGAGTATCCGCCGACACCAAATCCGCCACAGCCAACCACCAATGCCATCAGCAACGCCAGAGCAACGAAACGAGCTTCATCCACCTCACGCACCGATGGTTGTTACGTACACGGACACTGCCACAGATTCGAGCACAGTAACTGATGGCAGTTCAGTTTGATTGTAGGACTGCTATCCATCAAGACACTCCTTGCGAAACTAGCTGATTCTGACAAGTCTCTATCAGTCACACAAAGCTTCATGAAGGCCGGCCCAAGCGTTGGTTGATCCAATGCCAAGCAACCACCGCTAGCCACCTACGTAGGATCGAAGCACGGTACCCACCACAGCCCCCATGTAATTCCCCATCGCATACCCGAGCAGGCCAACGGCAATCCCCGGCAACAAAAGATTCGAGTAGCCACGTGCCCCAGCCAACGCCATCGCCGAGGCCGGCCCACCGATGTTTGCCTGCGAAGCAACCGCCAATGTGCGCGCGTCGATACCGGCTAGGCGACCGATACCGAAAATGATAATTCCGTGGACCGCAACGGTTGCCAAGGCGAAATAGAAAACAGCCGGGCCGATCACGAAGATATTAGCAATCACTGACTGCGCACCATTAGCGGCAAGAAATAAATGCAGCAGATAGTTGCCCCACATAGCGCTGCCCGACAATTCTTTGACTGCAGGAACCTGAGCGGCAAGCAACACTAACGTTGTCAGGATTAGAACCTCGGGCACGACCCAGGCAGCGGCCAACACGTCAGCGAGCCAAACCAACCCGACCGCGAGCATAACCAACGTCGCAGCCTCGACAAGTGAAACAGCGTTGATAGTGCTGTGCAGGCTCTCCTTCAGGTCCGAAGAAATCCCCGTTGCGCCGACCTCTTCGCCTATTTCTTCGAGGTCTGCTTCGAGCATTAAGTTTGAATTGGACAGCTTTGCAGTCGTGTTTGAAGTAAGTTCGCCAGGCTTGGGCCCTTCTACGCCGAAATCATGCCTTCCGCGAGACAGTAGTAAGGGGATCGAAAGACAGGCAATGAGCCAAATGGCTGTGATCGCAACATCAGCTGCAACCGCAGCACTGAACATATCGCTGCTAGTCTCAAAGTACTCACCAAGGGCAGCGAAGTTCACACCACCACCCATGTACGTCCCCGTGTACTGCCCCGCTAACTTGTAAGTCTCGGGGCCTACGGAGTCACTGAGCAGCAACGCTGCCGAAGACGCCCCCAAAGCCGTGCCAATGGCACCGATGAAAAACGCGGCCAACATTTGGGGCCCGGCGCTAAACACCGATCGCAGATCAACCGTAAGCAGAATTAGCACAATGGCGACACTCACCCCGGTGCTGGCAAGGAATTCATAGATCGGTGACTTGTCGGGCAACAGGCCAGCGTTAGACAACGCCATCGCCAGCAAAATCGCGACCAAAACAGAGCCTAGGGCACGGAATACCTTGATGTTTCGGGCAAGCTCAATTGATATGTAGACGACCGCCGCCAAGACGACGAGCACGGCGAAAGGATCATTGATCATAAGCTCTACTCTATACTGACTACACGGGTGTCCCGCACCGGGACACATGGCATGGAAGTCGCCGTGATCCTCGATTCACATCCCGGCCGATTTTGGCACAAGCTCTCGGATGACAGGCTCCAGTGTGATCTGTGCCCACGTTTTTGCCGCCTCCGCGACGGACAGCGCGGCCACTGTTTCGTGCGCGCCAACGAGGATGACATGATCGTCCTGACAACTTACGGTCGATCAAGCGGATTCTGTGTTGATCCGATCGAGAAGAAGCCGCTCAACCACTTCTTACCGGGAACCCCGGTGCTATCGTTCGGCACCGCTGGCTGTAACCTCGCCTGCAAATTTTGCCAGAATTGGGATATCAGCAAGTCGCGCGAATTCGACACGCTAGCCGACCAAGCTTCACCGGAAGCCATCGCCCGAGCAGCTAAAAAGGCGGAATGCCGCAGCGTGGCGTTCACCTACAACGACCCCGTAATTTTCCATGAGTACGCAGTCGATGTGGCGCAAGCGTGCCGTGAAGTTGGCATCAAGACCGTCGCCGTTACTGCTGGCTACGTATGCCCAGAGCCAAGAAACGAGTTTTACCGTCACATGGACGCTGCAAACATCGATCTGAAGGCATTTACAGATGAGTTCTACAACAAAGTCACTCTTTCCGATCTCGCCACGGTGCTCGAAACACTCTTGTATCTGAAACATGAAACTGATGTCTGGTTCGAGATCACCAACCTGCTGATCCCGGGCCTCAATGATTCTGATGCTGAGCTCAACGAGATGACTTCGTGGGTTGTTAAAGAATTGGGTACTGATGTGCCGATGCACTTCACAGCGTTTCACCCTGACTACAAGATGATGGACATTTCTCCAACGTCACCGTTGACATTGACCCGGGCAAGAGAGATCGCCGGTGGTAACGGCGTTCGATACGCTTACACGGGAAATGTCCACGATGAGACTGGCGGCAGCACCTATTGCCACGAGTGCGAAGGCCGCCTTATAGGGCGTGATTGGTACGAACTGACTTCGTGGAAACTCGACGAAGGCGGAGCCTGCACTCGCTGTGGAACATTTTGTGCCGGTGTTTTTGAAGCGACGCCGGGAACCTGGGGTGCTAAGCGGGCACCATTGCGTATCGCTTAGTAATTAGTAGCCGCTCACCGTTTGTGTGCGAAAGCTCCGGGCAACCTACTCAATTCAGGTGGCAGCACGATAGCAATCAATAAGCTGTAGCGCGCATCGGCGTCACTAATTCGTACCAAAGGAGCCAGCCTCTTCAACTTGAGCACCACGCAGTGTTATCGCGATGCTCGCTGCCACACCTCTACGACTGCCGTCTCAATAGTATGTTCGTTGAGAATCGTTGCCTCTTCGACGGAAAGTTGTGACGAAATACCAGGAACGTTCTTCTGGCCGACGGCTCGAGTTGGGATACCTTGGAATTTCTCCACTACATGCCCTTGGATGGTCCGCACAAAGCCAGCAAACGACCGGTCTTCGGCAGCGATCACTAGGCAATTAGTACGGGCGACACTTGCGTAGACGGTTTCCAGATCCGGAGGAACTAGTGTGCGAAGGTCAATCACCTCAGCTTCGATCCCTTCTTCAGCGAGGTTTGCAGCTGCTGCCATCGACGTCCATACCGCCCTGCCCCAGGCCACTATCGTGACGTCTTCGCCCGAACGACGTATTGCTGCTTTACTGAACGGTACCCGCACTGAAGGATCAATCCTGGGGATCTCGCCTCGCATGATTGACTTCTTGAGCGCGTTGATCTCCTCAAGATCTGAGGGTTCCCCCGGGAACGCGGGACCGAGCAACTGACGATAAGCAAACTTGGGCTCGAGGCAAATAACGGAACCACCATAATCGGCGGCAGTCATGAGCAAGCCGTAAACGTCATAGCTAGTCGACGGCATCAGCAGAACGAGACCAGGAATCGGAGAGAAGTAACCATCGACGCTCATAGAGTGGTATACCGAGCCGCCACCAAATGGATCGACCGGCATACGCACGATCACTGATGACTTCGCATTGCCATTCGAGCCCCAATACATGTTGCCCAGATACACCATCCAGTGAAAGGTGTTGAGTGAGTAGTCGGCGAACTGAACCTCGGGCATCGCAACGATGCCATCGTGCAAACCTGCCCCAACGGCAGTGCCAACGATCAA
>PVBE010550989.1_pt1 | contig 16262 bp, 17 predicted proteins | sample 1631181 | NCBI WGS metagenome assembly PVBE01 (sample SAMN08397723, study PRJNA350692) | Marine metagenome, whole genome shotgun sequencing project. | isolation source: water | place: Pacific Ocean | collected 2012-04
CGTAAGAATCTACCGCAACACCCATAAGGCGCTGTCGAAGCGCCTTTTTCTTTTGCCTAAAATTGAGTGTTCGATTATTGCGAGATGCGTGGTTTCGCGGACGAGACAAAATGGCCTGCGTAGATAACCTGTTCGATGTCGGGCGATTCGTCGGACGCAGAAGGCCTATCCCAGCTGCACCCGGCGGATTCCCGGCACATCGGAGGCGACAGCCCGAAAGTGTCCGCCCTGACCGGAAACCCAAAAGAAACCACGCAGGAGAAGGTGCAAATGAACAGGTTCAGAATTGACAACAACGGCAGCCAATTATTCGAAGCCATTTCGAGAAACAGAATATCGAAGCGGCGAATTGCTATCGCCACAATATCCGTGGTGGCGTTGGCAACGGTGCTGGGGGTTGGCATGACCTTTGCCAAGGAAACGGACACCGCCGCTAGCGGGAGCCAAGTGCAGGCTCGGGCGTCAACAGGCGCCTCAACCGACACGTCAGGCGGCGCGTTGAGCACACCAGGAGCCGACCAGAGCGGACATCGCGCCGACGTTCTCCCTCGGATCTCGGTGATCGCGCAATACACTGCGGAAGAAGAAGAGCTGCTTGATCTCCCGTCCGGTGCATTTGTCGCCGACCAAATCGGACGACGCACAATCGGACTCTCCGAACGCTCGATGATCGCGCAGCACACGGCGGAAGAAGAACACCTGCCCGATCTTTCGTCCGGTGCGTTCGTTGCCGACCAAATCGGACGACGCACAAGCGTACTCTGCGAGAGCTCGTTGATCGCGCAATACACGGCGGAAGAGGAGCACCTGCCCGATCTTTCGTATGGAGCAAATGCCGGACTGACTCGATAAAAGAAGTGACATCGCTGCCTACGCATCGGGTCTAAAAGGGCAACCGAGAGATGTAGTGCATCTCAGTCTATGCAGCATCAATCGGCCTAGCCATCAGGAATCGATGATACGCGTACAGATGGCGACCGGGTTGGTAAACGACTCGAAGTGTGCCCTGTCCTTGCCGAAAACTGCTCGAGTCGTTTCGCCTCGCATCTCGAGCACGGCGACAGTCCGATGTTCGATGACATGTCGATGTCTTCCCGCCTCGCCAATGCCGTCGATTCGAGCCCAAATACTCCGGGTAGCGCCAGTTGCACTCCCCCGAACGGACTACCGTCCTCGATAAAACGGTCGACCACTGCGTCAACCGTTTTCGCGTGGCGAGATCGGTCGGGGTGATGGTGATCGGCGCCGTGCTCGATGATAGCGTCCAAGTGTAGCCAAATCGAAAGACGCGCACGGATCGCATCATATGGGGCAGCGAGCCTGGAGGTTATGCCATGTCGACTAACGAGGATCGGAACCAACCCATACGGCGGCTTTTTGGAAGCCGGCTGAGGCGAGCCGCGGCGCTGACGTTGATCGGATCGTTGCGGCGATATCGATGGTCGCTTGCGGTCGTCCGTTGGGATTTCGATTGGGGGCGGCGCCACGGAAACCAAGGCGGACATGTTCGGCGTTGGGTCGAATCCGGTTGTGAACACCGATATCGGGAACGGCGACGTGGAATTGATTCTTGGACCCGCCGACAGCATCACGGTGACCGCCGAGTTGCGGAAGCCGGAAAGCATCGAATACAGCGCGACTCGGGACGGCAACACGATTACCGTCATCGCGAAGACCAAAAACAACAGCCGCGCGGACGTGACGATTACAGTTCCCGCGGACACCACGTTCTCGTTGTCAACCGGCAGCGGCGACGTTGACGTGCCTGCGGTGAACGCGTCAGGAAGCGTGAACTCGGGCAGCGGATCGCTAACGCTGGTGAACACCGGAGGCGACGTTACGGGCAGCACCGGCAGCGGGAACGTTACGCTGACTGGCACGTCCGGCACGTTCTCCTTGAGCACAGGCAGCGGCAACATTGACATGACCGATGTTTCGGGCAGGTTCAACCAGTCAACCGGCAGCGGTCACATCACGTTGACAGACTCGACCGGGTCGTTCTCGCTCAGCAGCGGCAGCGGCGATGTCGATGCGCGTGACTCGGAGGGCAGCTTCGGACTGAGCTCTGGCAGCGGCGACGTCGATTTCAAAGTCGAGTTGGCTCAAGGCAGCGAGAATAAGTTCTCGTCAGGCAGCGGATCTGTAACGGCGCAATTGACCGGTACACCGAGCGTCGATCTCGACCTCGAGATCGAACAAGAAGGGAAAGTTCGGGTCGAGCTTTCCGCGACGGTGGTCGAAAATACAGAGCATCGGTTCGCTGGAACCGTCGGGGCCGGCGATGCGGCGCTGACCGTCCGTGTCGGCGATGGCGACATCGTCGTCGAGTAGTCGCGGCGAAAACTGAATCAAGTCTTTACTGGCGCGCGATTTGCGCCGCCAGTTTTGTTTGGCCCGATTGGTCTCGGCTGGCGCCAAGTTAGCTATCCGCGGGATAGGCGGCCTACACCCCCTCAGCGTACGCCGAATGGAACGTGTCGACGCCGGCGCGGAACGAATCCGGCGCCTCTCGCAAGATTACAACTGGGCTGGCGAACGTCGTGAAGCCGGCCTGGAACTCGCCGCTGATCGGGCGTAGTCGGTGTCCTCGGGACTCGAGCTCGGAGACGACGCTGGCGTCCAGCCTCGGGTCGATCAGGGTTTGCGGCAGGCTGCAATCGACGCGAGGCGAGTCGATCGCGGCTTGCGGTCCCATGCCAAAGTCCATGATCTTGACCAAAAGCTGCGTGACGCAGTTGGTGATCATGCGTCCGCCCGAAGCGCCGACCGCGAGCTTGACGCCGGAGCCGTCCATCGCGAGCATCGGGGTCATGTTGTTCAGCGGGAACTTGCCGGGCATGATCGAGTTCACGCGTCCCGGCACAGGGTCGTACCACATCATGCCGTTGTTCATCACCACGCCAGATCCCTTCGGGATGATTCCGGAGCCGAACCCGGACATGACAGTGTTCGTCAGCGAGACCGCGTTGCCGTCGGCGTCCATGGCGCACAAGTGTGTCGTCCCATTGTCGAGGGCCGGGGCGCTAGCCGCGAGCATCGACGTCGACTCGCGACCTTCTTCTCGCCACGGGTCGCCTGGAGTGGCCCGGACGAGACTCGCCATGTCGATCTCCTGCTGACGGCGCGCGGTGTAATCGTCGGATACCAACCCATTCCACGGAACGTCGGCGAACTCGGGATCGGCGAGGTATTCGAATCGATCGGCGTACGCGAGCCGCGCGGACGATATGTAGGCGTGAAGCATGTCGACGCTGTTGTGCCCCATCGACGACACGTCGAAGCCTTCGAGCAGCTTCAGCGTCATCGCGCTGGTGATGCCGGCGCTCGCGTACGGAGGCACCCTGATTCGCAGACCGCGATAGTCGAATTCGAGGCCGCTGTCCCACACGAATGGCTTGTACTCGGCTAGGTCCCGCTCGGACAGGATTCCGCCGTTCGCCTGGATGTCGGCGACCAGCGCCTTGGCGAAATCGCCTTTGTAGTAGGCATCCGGTCCGTCTCGACCGATCGCCTCGAGGATGTTGGCGAGCTCAGGATTGCGCACGCGCGCCTCGTTGAGGCCTCTCCGCACGGGCATCTGTCCGCCCGGCATCATGACGCGCCGGAGTTCGTCGTACTTGAAGAGCATTCCCGCTTGATTGCCTCGTGCGTAGAGGTTGTGCCATCCGAGAGAATAGCCTTCGCGCGCCAGCCGAACTGCCGGCGCCAAGACCTCGACGAGCGGCAGCTTGCCCAGGCGCGAGAGGGCCAGGCAGAGACCCGATACGGCCCCGGGGGTCGCGATGGAACGGTAGCCCTCAATGTTGGCTTTGTCGGTCACCCCTGCCCAACCGAAACCGCCCACCGACTCTTCGCCGGTGAGCTCGTACATGTCCGGAGTCGCCGCCAACGGCCCGCGCATCGGGAAGCCGAACACGCCGCCCCGTGCGCCCACCTCGTATACGAGATATCCGCCCCCGCCGATTCCGCTGGATTCCGGTTCCACGACGCCAACAGCGAAGCACGCGGCAACGGCGGCATCGACAGCGTTGCCTCCGGCTCGGAGCATCTCGAGGCCGGCTTCAGTCGCGTAGACGTGTTTAGTGGCCACCATCCCGCCAGCGGCTCTGGCCTCGGTCTTGGTGACGGTCGTGACGGTGGGTGTACTCAATGCAGTCCTCCGGTGTCGAAACAAGGTTTTCGCCGGCATTGCGCCATCCGGCGGGCCAAGGGTATCACCACCCCGACAACCGATCAACGCGAACGAGCGTGTCGTCAATCGCGTTTGAATTATCGGGCGCTATCCGATGTGGTTGATATGAACATAGGCGACCACGGCCGGCTCCACGTCCTCATTGGCGCTCTGGTCTTTATGGCGATAAACGAAATAAGTAGCGCCGGACAATGTGTGTCATTCTGAGGCCGCAGCCGAAGAATCTTGGGCCGCGCAGGGAGACGTTTTTCGTATACGACCAGATCCTTCGCTGAGGCTCAGGATGGCGAAATGAGGCGCCGTTACTTGGAAGCTCGTCGAAAGGCCGCCCTCACTCAAGCGTCGCTTCAGCCGTTATGGTCACTAACCCGACACGTTGTGCTCAACGTTTCTTGCCGTGATGGATACCCCCGGAGGAAAGAAGCGTTTGGGTTGCTGTTTGGGTTGCTCGGGCGAAGCAGTGTGTTCAGCGACTAGATTCTTCGGCTGCGGCCTTTGAATGACAAATCTCGTTCCGCGCCACTTATTCTGTTTATCGCCACCAGGGCCAAGCCAGTTTTCATACTTTGTTACAGGAGTGGCAACCGCCGCGAGTCGTTCAGCGGACATTCCGAGAAAAGAAAAACGCCCGCTGCTCGCGGACGCTCGAGGCGATGCATCGGGTGGCTCGGAACACTTGTGAACTCTTTAGCAATGAACTCACCGCTCTTGCGAAGGGCCGCCCTTTTGTTTGCCGACGCCCTCTTATCGTGTCACGTCGCGCCATCTCAATCCGCCACTATATGGGAAGGTTGTGGCTGTCATCGCGACCGTGTCTATCGTATGGTGTGCATACAAGATCCCACACTCTGGGAGCAGCACGATCGGCGCCGTCGATCGCGCACGATGCGTGACTATCAGGAGGTGTCGACGATGGATTCCGGTGACTCTCCTCGCGGAGGAACCAAGCACTTTCGGAACAAATTCTTCGACGCGCATGCGCCGATATACATGACCAACAATTTCACCAGGGGCACGCTGTGGGAGGTCGATTTCCTGGTCGAAGAACTCGCTCTTCGGCCGGGAGCACGAATTCTGGACGTCGGATGCGGGACTGGTCGCCATTTGATCGAACTCGCTCGCAGAGGTTACCGTGTCACCAATGTAGATTTATCTGGTGGCATGCTCCGGCAGGCGATGGCGTCGGCGGCCAGCCTCGACCAACGGCCGGACTGGGTGCGGGCGAACGCCACCCGATTCAGTCTTCGCCCGGTGCACGACGCCGCCATCTGCATATGCGAGGGCTCGCTTGGATTGCTCGCCACGGCGAAGATCCGGTCGAACACGATTCAGCGATTCTCGAGAACATCCACCGCACGTTGAAGCCCGGTTCGCCGTTTGTATTGACCGCTTTGACCGGCTACTGGACGATTCGGCAAATCACGCCCGAACAAATCGAGTCAGCTGAGTTCGATCCTGCCACGATGACGCAACGCATCACTGAGGAATTCGACATGCCCGGCGGACCCGTAGAAAGGTCATACCCTGAGCGGCTCTTCATCCCGCCGGAGCTGGTCGCCATCGTGGAAAGCGCAGGCTTCGACGTGCAACACGTCTGGCGCGGAAATGCGGCCCGATGGGAGCGTAAACCTCTGAACATGGACGAGATGGAGTTCATGATCGTCTTGTGAAGCCTAGGTTCCCAAGACTAGAAACACACGGGTCTGTCATGCACCGCGAGGGTCCGAGCGCATTGATAAATCTCCGGATATTTGGTAGTATTAATTAAGTCCCAAGGAACCAAGCCACATGCTTCTGGCATGAGAGCCGACGCGGCCCACCCGCGGAGGCAGCGGGGCGATGAGCAGATAGGCGAAGTCCCTTGGGGCGTTCTTGTGTCTGACATAATTCATTGCCATGCGGACCTGGCCGGTAAGGCGATGGCGTCCCGTTGCTTACTTCGGGGCGCGTTTGATCGCTCGTCGGCCCCCTACCCGCCCTCGGGCCGCAGCACTCCAATGAACGGCAGGTTCCGGTACTTCTCCTGATAGTCCAGTCCGTACCCCACCAGGAACTCGTCCGGGACCTCGAAGCCCACGTACTTTATCGGCACGTCCACGATGCGACGGGCTCGTTTGTCCAGGAGCGTGCACACCTCGACCGACGCCGCCCCTTTTGACCGCAGATGGCCCAACAGGTAGTTCAGCGTCATGCCGGTGTCGACGATGTCCTCGACCAAAACGACGTCGTGGCCGTACAGGTCGATGTCCAAGTCCTTCGTGATCCGGAGACCGGCGCCGTCGGCTCCGCGATAGTGCGAGATCGACATGAAGTCCATCATGACGGGCAGCGTGATCTTTCGCATCAGGTCCGCCATGAAGCACACCATGCCTCGCTGCACACCGACCAGGACCGGCTGCTTTTGGGCGTAGTCTTTCGACAGCGCTTTGCCGAGCTCGTCAACCTTCTGCTGGACTTGCCCGTCGGATAGAAGAACCTTGTTGATTCCCGGGACGCCAGACTCGGCCAACGGTCCGAATCCGAATTTGGCCAGCAGCCGATGGAAGTCTTTCCTGTAGAGCAGCCGAATGTTGATATCCGGATATATCTCTCGAATCCGTCTGATCTTCCGGTTCTTCTGCGTGACCAGGCTCTGCTTCATCGTGGTCAATTCGAGGTACAGGTCGAGGTCGTGCAGGTAGAAATCGGGCGTCAGCATTTCCGCGATCGCGTCGCCGTCCCAACGAAGCGGGAACGAGTACGGTTCGTACGACCATCGCAATCCGTAGAAGTCCAATATCTGCGCGAATTCCTTTTCAGACGGATGGGCGAATTTCGGTGGTGAATCGGAAGCGGCAGTTGGCACCGACTCGAACCTGGGCCTAGCTTCCTGTTGGGTCATACAATCGTCTCCCGGGAGTCGTGAGTCGCCTTGAGCTGTTGTTCGAGGCAATTTTAGCATAGGGCACGATGCAGCCAGTCATAAACCGGACGGCAGTATTGGCCCTCTCAAACGAAATTTCCGAGTTGCAGGGTTCGTCGAACTTGCTATTATTGAGGCTGTGGTCTAGATTACCAGCCAATCTGCAACGGCTGCGTTGCGAACGTGGAGGATAGGATGACAGGCGCTAATTTGACTTCAGCGATATTGGAATTCGACGAAGAGTCGGAGATAGCCGAGGAGTACCTGCGAAGAGGTTGGACGGACGGCTTGCCCATCACGCCGCCGACGCCCGATCGCGTGCTGGCATGTCTGGCCGCCGCCGGTCGATCGCCGTCCGAGATCGTGGGAACCGAGCCGACCAAGGGCCGCGTGATCACGGCGGAGAAGATCGCCGTCAACGCGGTCATGGCCGGTTGTCTGCCCGAGTACTTTCCGGTCATCGTGACCGCCGTCGAAGCCATGTGCGAGCCGGAGTTCAACCTCCACGCCATCACGGCGTCGACGATGGGCGCCGCCGTGCTCACTGTGGTCAGCGGTCCCATCGCGAAAGAGATCGGCATCAATTCGGGCGTGAGCGTGTTCGGTCCCGGGCATCGGGCCAACGCGACGATCGGTCGAGCGATCAGGCTCATCATCATCAACGCCACGGGCTCGTCTTCCGGTGAAATCGACAAGGCGACGCTCGGGCATCCGGGCAAGTTCTCTTGGTGCATGGCCGAAGCGGACGACGTCAATCCGTGGGAGCCCATGCACGCGACTCGCGGCTTCGATGCCGGCGACAGCACCGTGTCGATATTCGCAGCGTTGTCGGGCACTCAAGTTGCCAACCATCACGCACAGGCGCCGGAGGAGATTCTGGTAAGTTTCCGAGACGCGATGTTCTCGGTGGGTCCGACGCAAAACGAGCTCGTCGCCGTGTTGTGCCCGGAGCACATCGGCAACATCAAAGCGGCGGGCTGGTCGAAGGCCCAGGTGCGACAGTTCTTGTTCGAAACGTCCCAGCGGTCTGACGCGGACTGGCGCGCAGCCGGCGAGGTCGTGCCGCCCAACGCCGATGGATCGTCAAGGATGGTTCCGGTGGCGTCCGAGCTGGACAACATCACGATATTGGTGGCCGGCGGTGCGGCTGGCGCGTTTTCGAGTATAATACCGCTGTGGGGCGCAGGCGCCGGCTCTCAGTCGGTGACCAAGAGGGTCCAGGGATAACCAAGGGGTGAAAGGTCTCGCGACCGAAAGGGAGGTTCGTTTATGGTAATCGCAACCAAGTTGGGAGTGCTCGATCCTACGGTGCAGCCGATACCGGCTCACGCGGTCGTTGCCGAGCGCCCGACCACGCTGGACGGCAAAGTCGTCGGCTTGTTGGCCAACGGCAAACTCAATTCGGAAAAGTTGCTGACCGCGATCAGTGAAGTGCTGGCAGACAGCTACAGCTTCAAAACCGTCGTCGAGCGCAACAAGGGCAACGCCTCGCGACCGTGTCCCGCTCCGATCATCGAGGAGATGGCGAAGGAGTGTGACGTAATCATTACCGCATCGGGCGATTGAGGGTCCTGCTCGTCGTGCAGTGTGCACGACGGAATCACCTTCGAGCGCAAAGGCTTGCCGACGGCAGTGATTTGCACCGAGCCATTCGTTAACAGTGCCGAGGCCATGGCGAAGCTTGGCGGAATCCCAGACTACCCGTACGTGGTGCTTCCGCACCCTCTGGGCAGCCTGGACGCCGACGGCCTTCGAGAAAGGGCCACCCAAGCTGCTCCTGAGGTCCTCGGGATACTGCTGACTCAGGGCTAAACGAGCCAATTCGGAGACTCAAAAAGGGACGGTCGCGAGACCGTCCCTTTTCGTTTGTTGTTTCGTGCACGGCCTGAGAACTGCCGTGGCGCTCGCGCGAGCCAGGTCATTCTCCGCGTAGTCGGACTACGCTCCCCTGCCCGCTTTGTCGATGCGCATTTGGCGACGGGCACGACACGTCGGGCATCCGCACTGTTTGCGGTCGCTGAAAATCCTGCCGAAGATCAGCTTGACCACGTCTTTGTCCGAGAATCCGTATCTGTCGCCGAACTCGCGAACTTCCTGCAATCGAGCTTCTTTATCTTCCGCCTCGGCCTCCGAGAGCGTCTGACCCTCCAATACCACGCGGTTCGCGTATTTCTTCAGAACCGTGAAATGCTCGCTGGCACTGTCCGCCCGTTCAGTCGTCGAAAATTCGACCATCCTGCGATCTCCCAACCGAGCCACCGCGACTCGGGAATTGATAAATCAGAAACGCTAGCGTGAGCAAGTTCCCATATCAATATTTAACCGACAACAGGCTTGGGAAACCATGGTTCACCGCCGAACTCACGGCAGTAATCTGCCGACGTGTGGCGACAAACTGTCCGGTGTGGGATATTACCCAGCGCGTTGAAAGACGGAACATGATGGGACGCACGGTCGGGGGAGCGGGATCACTCACGGTTAGGCGCGGCGATCATCAATCGTAGCCAATATTGAGGGGCGCGGTTCAGGGCACACGGGTGGCGGGAGCGAGAGGGAGTCGAACCCACCGCGCCAACCGCAGGGTTGCCGCCAACGGTTTTGAAGACCGCAGGAGCCACCAGGCCCCATCCGCTCCCATGTGCAACTTCGATCGGTTCCCAATCCGCGGACACCGATCTTGATGCCACGCGGTCGCGAAGTTTCGCCGACCCGACACCGCGAACGGATGACGAGCCGAAGATTTCGGGCAAGACTACCGGCCTAGCGCACAAAGCGCGAGGTCGGCTATATCTCGTTGTGTTCAGGCAAGCGATTCCGGCGGGTCTTTGTCCTTGGGTTGCCCCGCCGTCAGGCGCCTAAGAGATCGCGGCGTCGACCCGCTTTTTGAGCACGGACTTGGGCACCGCGCCGACGACCGTGTCAACGGGCTTGCCGTCGTTGAAGATCAGAAGGGCCGGGATGCCGCGAATGCCGAAGTTCATCGCGGTTTGCGGGTTCGAGTCAACATCGAGTTTCGCGAATTTGACTTTGCCGTCGTACTCGTCAGCGAGTTGCTCGACGATGGGTGCGATCATCTTGCAGGGACCACACCACTCGGCCCAGAAGTCCACCACGACGAGCGTATCGGACCCAGCAACTTCTTCCTCAAAATTCGCGTCGGTAACTACAATAGGGTGTGCCATCGATTCCTCCACCGGTTTTCTATGTGGGTCCGACTGAGTTGGACCTCATTATATCGGATGCGGCGTTCTTAGAATAGATTCACGAATCGCACTTCGGCGCCGGATATCCATGATGTTGCGTACCGGGAAAGTGGATGCCGGTCCGGCGATGTTCGTCGTGACGGATCTTCGGAGTTATCGCCTGAAGTACTCGATGTAGTCCACGGTTACCTCATCCACTTCGTCCCAAAACAGGGAACCGAGGGTCAGGCCTTTAGGCACGTCGAAAACCATCCAGCCTTGCACTTGCATCTGGCGTTCGAGCGGAACTTCACCCCAGAGCAAGGGTGAGTACAGGTTTTCTTCGTTGACCTCAACGTCCGTGGTTGCCGAAACTCCGAACGGGTCAACCGCGACGATCCGCTCGCCCCGTCGATCACCGAGCTTGGCAGAATCCGGTTGGATCAACAACGGCATCACGGTGCTGGTCCGATTGACGACGGTCACCTTGACAACCGCGAGCTCGCGATTCGACGCGCGCGGCCTTACGACTCGGTGCCCGCCTTCAGTGTCCGTGAAGGCGACTTTTTCGACAGTCACCGGATTCGTGGCATGGATTTCGATGCTGCGACCCCTGGCGTAGTGGATTCCGGGGTCGCTGCCGCAAGCAGCGACTGTCAACAACGTCGCCATGACCAGCGCGGCCGCGAACGAGATTTCGCATCGACGGGGGAATGGCCGTGTGGGCGCCGAACGCACCGCCCGGTGAAATGGGATTCGCATATGTGTAACTTCCTGTCCGATGGTCTATTTAACTCCCGACAGTGATGGCATCTGGCGTAACCGCGCCACCAAATCCGGCAGTACTGATAACAGATAATCGATGTCTGAATCGGTGTTGTCTCGGCCCAGTGTGACGCGCAGGCTGCTCTGAGCCAGGTCAGCGTCGAGTCCGATGGCGAGCAGAACGTGCGACGGCTCAAGCGACGCCGACGAGCAGGCGCTGCCGCTGGAGGCACATATGCCTGCAAGGTCCAGACCCAGCAGTATAGGCTCCCCTTCGACGTTCTCAAAGGAGATGTTCACATTGTTGGCGAGCCGCCGAGTCGGGTGACCGTTGAGCCTGACTCGATCCAAATCGCGCTGGAGCCCTTCGATGATCCGATCTCGCATCGGTGTTAGTCGCGCCGACAGCTCTTCGCGCTCGTCGGTGGCGAGGCGAAGCGCATGCGCCATCCCGACGATGCCGGGGACGTTCTCGGTGCCGGATCTGCGTTCGCGTTCCTGGCCGCCTCCCGTCATTTGAGGCTCGAACGGCGTTCCTCGCTTCACGTACAGTAATCCGACACCTTTAGGTCCGTGAAATTTGTGGCTTGACAGACTCAGAAGGTCGACGCCCAACTCGCGAACGTTGAGGTCCAGATATCCGGCGGCCTGGACGGCGTCGGTGTGCATGACGATCTTTTTTTCGCGCCGATCGGATTCCTGCCGCACAACGTCCGAGATGGAACTCACGGGCTGTATGGAGCCGATTTCGTTGTTGGCCAGCATTACGCTGACCAGGATGGTCTGGTTCGTGATCGCGTTGGCTACGTCGTCAGGATTGACGAGGCCGTCCGAATCGACCGGTAGGTACGTCACGTCGAAACCGAACTGCTCAAGCTGATGGCAGGAGTGCAGCACGGCGTGGTGCTCAATGCTGGTCGTGATGATGTGGTTGCCAACATGGCGCAAGGCAAGGGCGACACTCTTAATTGCCGCGTTGTCTGCCTCGGTGCCGCCGCTCGTAAACACCACCTCGCCGATGCGACAGCCAAGTATTCCGGCAATGGTTTCTCTGGACTCATCGACGGCTTTTCGAGCTTCTTGGGCGACGCCGTGTATGCCCGACGGGTTGCCGAAACTTGTGACGAAGTGCGGGTACATCGCGTCCAGCACTTCTTTCCGGACCGCGGTCGTGGCCGCGTTGTCCAGATAGATCAGTTTGTCCTGAGCCGCCATCACTAGACGCCTTTCGTTGCTGCGGTTCCCCACATCTTACATTCGCGACCGGTCACTCGGATACAGACGCTGGCCACCGGTCGCCCTAATGAGTCAGGGCATTCGACTTTGATGCCGAATTCATCGGTCGCACGCTTGTCTCGGAGCCGTCGGCGATTCGCAGTAATCTTATCATGGGCTCACGATTGGTCGAAAGACAGAGCGTATCCCATGATCTTGTAAACTAGCTTCGCGGCCAAATATGTGCAGGCGGGCGGTCCTGCGCTCGGAGACAGCTCGACTGCGTCGAATCCGATTATTCGACGATGCCGCCCAACTGCCTTCAGCAGACGCGTAATTTGGCCCCAATCCATCCCGCCCGGTTCCGGCGTGCCAACCGCGGCCATAATCGACGGGTCAAGAACGTCCAGGTCGACGCTGACGTAGACATGCGGCGTCAGCGTATCGACGACCGATTGAACGTGTGCGTCGAAATCGGTTTCCGGTGGCCATAGGCGGACCGGCAACCCCGTCTCGTCGATGAATTTGCGTTCTTCCTCCGCCAGGCTCCTCACTCCCACGTGCACGACAGGACATGTGTCGAGCAGCCTTCGTGCGACCGATGCGTGCCCCCATTGGGTCCCCATGTAGCTGTCGCGGAGGTCTGCGTGGGCGTCCAAGAACAGAACTGACAGATCTTCGTGGTAGCGAGCCAGAGCCCTGACAGCTCCGATCGTGACGGTGTGCTCGCCCCCGAGCATTGCAGGGATTTTGCCCTCACGGACGACCCAGTCGGCAAGCCTGTCCACTTGTCCGACGATCGCGTCGGCTGCTCCCAGGTCCCGGAGCAACGCGGGCGCCGTGTGGATGCCCGCCAACGATGTGTCGGCGCCTAACTCGACGTCATAATCCTCGAGTTGGGCGGAGGCGTTGATGATGGCGGCAGGCGCGTCGCGGGTTCCGGTTAGGAACGAAGTGGTGCGCTCGTACGGAACGGGCAGAACAACAAAAGAGGCGTCGTCGAATCGGTCTTCCTCAGGCGGCGTGTCCAGGAAGGTGTTCCATTGGAACGGACCTTCCGACGCCGCGCCGTCCGCGAGCTCAGCCATCGCCGATGCCAGACTTTGCAACTAGCCCTACGCGCTCCCGAACCATGCCTTGGTACGCCTGACGCGCGGTGGTGTACTCGAGTCCACGGTCCAACGTCCAGACATCGGTGCGGGCCAGCGAGAACGTCGTTTTTACAGTTTCCAGCGAATCGGACACGTCGAAAGGCTTGCAAGAGAACACGTCGATGTTCACGTGACCCCGATCAGGAAAGGTATGGACGCTGATGTGACTTTCGGCGATCAGCACGAATCCCGAGACGCCCCAGTCTTCGGGTTTCTTTCCCTGGTAGGTGTAGACCTGAGGCGGAATGATCTTCGTCATTCCGATCTCATCAGGATATGTGTCCAGGAATCGGAGGATCAGATCTTCGTCGCGCAATGCGTCTGGGTCCGCGCCGTATCCGTCGACAACCAGGTGCAATTGAAGTCCCTCGTGAGCGTAATATCGTGCTTGCCGCTGACGATTAATTAGCTTAGCACCGTTGTGGACCACGCACAACTTCACCTCACGCCGGGTCTCCGCATGCGGCTGCGGCGCCTCATATGACAATCCACATTCGTCTGCAGGCAGTCGGTTGAAGCCAACATCGTTGCGTTCTTTGAGTCAACGTGATAATTATTGCGTTGATTGACGCATGCGCATGCCTGCCGAACGTTCATCCGGCAGGTTGACCCGCTTTCGTCGGCTCTAGTAGAATATGTTGAATTTTCCAGGGTGGCGATATTCGCATGTTCGTTATTGGACTCACCGGCGGCATAGGCACCGGCAAGACACAAGTTTCGGAGATTCTGTCCGAGCTTGGCGCAACAATTATCAACGCCGACTTGGTCGGTCACGATGCTTATCTTCCCGGCACGAAGACGTTCCAAGACGTCGTAGATGCGTTCGGCGACGATGTCGTGTCGGAATCGGGTGAAATCGATCGTCGGAAGCTCGGCCCGATCGTGTTCGGCGATCCCGCGAAGATGGACCAGCTCAACGCGATTATGCATCCGCGCATCTACGAAATGATCGAAGAGCGCATCGCGGTTCTCAATGGCGACGGCGTCACGCGAATCGTCATCGAAGCCGCGATTTTGATCGAGGCCGGATGGACCCCGCTGGCCGACGAAATTTGGGTTACAACGTCGCCGGAGGAAGCAGTTATCGCTCGTCTCCGCGATCGCAACAACATGGACGAAGAGACGGCACGGTCCAGGATATCCAGCCAGATGTCCCAGGAAGAGCGCGCCGGACACGCCCACGCAGTCATCGCCAACGATCGAGGACTCGACGAGTTGAGGGAACACGTCGAGGAGACCTGGCGCCAGCGGGCCCTGAGCCAGACCTAAGGAGAGCGGACACAACAGATGACATCAACAAAAAGGACGCTTTTTCGTAGCTATATCATCGAGGAATACCACATAACCGAAGAGCCATACTACCTTCCGGTGGGCGATGAAATCGAGCTCTTCGAAGCCGCGTATGCTCAAAAGATTCCAATCATCTTCAAGGGCCCAACCGGTTGCGGCAAGACCAAATTTGTTGAATACATGTCCTATCGACTGGCGCAGCCCTTGACTCGCATCCGCCAGAACCCCGATGCAACGACGGCTGCGGAATCGACCAACGGCGATGACGCCGAACCGGACAACCTTCCTTTGATCACGATCGCCTGTCACGAAGACCTCACCGCCAGCGACCTGGTGGGCCGGTACCTTCTGGAAGGCGACAGGACCGTTTGGATCGATGGTCCTCTGAGCCGGGCTGTTAAGGCCGGAGGCATCTGCTACTTGGACGAAATCGTCGAAGCGCGCAAAGACACGACTGTTTTGATCCACCCGTTGACTGACCATCGGCGCATCTTGCCGGTCGAGAAACGCGGCGAGCTGCTGGAGGCCGGAGAGGGCTTCCTGCTGATTCTCTCCTACAACCCTGGCTACCAAAGCGCGCTGAAAGACCTCAAGCACAGCACGCGTCAGAGGTTCATATCCATCGAGTTCGATTATCCTCCGCGAGAAACGGAAGCCGAAATTGTGGCGCACGAATCCGGCGTCGACCCTGACACGGCTCTCCAGCTCGCCAAGTTGGGAGAGAAGGTCCGCAACCTCAAAGAGCACGGCTTGGGCGAAGGCGCCAGCACGCGGTTGCTGATATACGCGGGACAGCTCATCAAGCAGGGAATCACGCCTAGACGTGCATGCCAGGTGGCCGTGAACTGGGCTGTCACCGATGACCACACCGTGCAACGGAGCATTGAGGAGCTGACCACATCTGTCTTCGAATAGGCTTGCCCTTCGATCACGTTAGCTCAGGCCGGGGACGCTACCCGGGCGGAGGCGCTTGTTGAGCGCATCACCCATAGAGCAGATCAGGCAAGCCCTTGCAGACTGCACCAGGAAAACCGTCGAAGACGGCGCTCTTCGCCCCGCGGGCGTCATGCTGGTCGTTTACCCCAAAAACGGGGAGTATTGCGTCCTGCTCAACAAACGAACCGACAAAGTTGAGCACCACAAAGGCGAAATCTCGTTCCCCGGCGGCAGCATGGACCGCGGAGACGGTTCGATGCTGCACACGGCGCTCCTAGAGACGCACGAGGAGATGGGGATCCGTCCCGATGACGTCCAGGTCCTCGGTCAACTCGACGACGTGCCGACGATCTCCAAGTTCCTCATCAGCGCGTATGTCGGCACCATTCCGTATCCCTACGATTTCGTTCCGAGCAAGTACGAAGTGGCGGAAGTCATCGAAGCGCCTATCGAACACCTGCGCTGCCAAAGCAACCGACGAGACGAGATTCGCATCAAGAACGGTCAACCGGAGAACTCCCCTTCCTTCGTATTTGAAGGACACGTGATATTCGGCGCAACCGCACGAGTATTGGTCAATTTCCTGGACGTTTTAGGAGATTGGACCGCTTAAGGAGACCGCGTGGAAA
>PVBE010118574.1_pt1 | contig 16261 bp, 6 predicted proteins | sample 1631181 | NCBI WGS metagenome assembly PVBE01 (sample SAMN08397723, study PRJNA350692) | Marine metagenome, whole genome shotgun sequencing project. | isolation source: water | place: Pacific Ocean | collected 2012-04
AGTTTGAGCTTGCTGAGACGAAGTCGTCGCTTGAGTCCGAGCGCGACGCTCTCCAGGCTCGTCTGGTTGAGTTGTCGTCTGCTCAAGATGAGCTGGCGACGACGCTCGCGGCGCAGCTTTCTGAGCGCGAGTCTGAGATTGCTCGCGTGCAGTCCGAGCTTGCTGAGACGAAGTCGTCGCTTGAGTCCGAGCGCGACGCTCTCCAGGCTCGTCTGGACGAGTTGTCGTCTGCTCAAGATGAGGAGCTGACTACGACGCTCGCGGCGCAGCTTTCTGAGCGCGAGTCTGAGATCGCTCGCGTGCAATCGGAGCTTGCTGAGACGAAGTCGTCGCTTGAGTCTGAGCGCGACGCGCTCCAGGCCGAGCTTTCGTCTGTGTCGTCGTCGCGCGACGCTGAGCTGTCCGCGTTGCGCGCTGAGCTTGAGGGTCGCGTGTCCGATCGCGATTCTGAGATCGCTCGCGTGCAGTCCGAGTTGGAAGAAGCGCGCGCATTATTCGCCGAGGAGTCAGCAGCTTTGAGGCAAGAGCTTGAAGCTACATCGCGCGTCGTGGCACAAGTCGAGCAGTCTTACGCGGGTGCTATGCCAGCAACAGATCAGTCAAAGAAAGACCTCGATGAAAATCACGCGTTGTTGCACTCTCTTGAAGAGCGTCTCTTCGAAAGTGATGCGGCCCTGGTCGCCGCGAATGAAACCATCGTCAAGTTGGAGAAAGAAAGGGACAACTTGGAGGCCGAAATCGAAGGCTTGAGAGCTGATCTCATTCAGATGGAACGCTCAAAGCTGGCGGCTGAGGCAGAGACGATAGCGTTAAGGGATGAACTTTCAACATCTTTGAGAGCACGTTCATCTCTTGAAGCGGATCTCAGTAGGACGAATGATGAGTTGGAGCGGTCGCTCTCAGAGCAAACTCGTCTCGCGTCGGAGAACTCTCAACTGCGATCCGAGTTGCTGGATGCCAAGGCACTGGCAGATGATTACACTCGCCAATTGTCTGCTGGCATGTTTGATTCAAGTGCGCGTGAAATGTTCGGTGTTTCACCAATGGATTCTTTCGACGTGTCTCAGGACATGAATTACGTGCCTGATAAAGTCGACGAAGTTTTCATTCGCGCGTGTAACTCCGTGCAGAGAATCGAAATCATCACACGCCGGCAGCAACAATCGAACCATGAATTACAACGCCTCGTGGATCTAGGTGACGGTGCATCGCAAGAGGCGCAAATGCTCCGCACCGAGATAGAGGTTCTCTCCGATGAAATCGACTCGCGCCGACGGGTGCTGTCTGATTGCTCTCAAGGCTTGAGTATGCTCGAATCGCGAATGTCGGAGGAGCTTGCGATGATCGGGAAGTCGCCGTTGCTCAACGAAGAACCACAGGTGACTCAGAAACGTTTACGTAAATTGGAACAATCGCTCGCAATAGCGAATGCCGAGTCCAGCGCGACGTTTCAGACTCTGGAGTCTGAGCTCGAATCGAGCGTCGACCCAGGCAAAGACATCCCCGTTGAGTTCACCATTCCGTTTGAAACACAGCCGGGACAACGACTCCTCGTCGTTGGGACGTGGTGCGACTGGATCCCACAGGCAGGATTAGAGCTTACCTGGGTCCGAGGTAACGTCTGGAAAGGAACGATGCTCCTGCATACGGGTTCTAATTACGAGTACAAGTACGTCGTCGCGGAGGAAGTGCGAGGAGCTCTACCGGGAGACACGCCGCCGTATTGGCCATCTTGGGGTAAAACAGACCCCGAACTCGAAGCGATGTTCTCGGGAGGTGCCCACATGCTGACCTGGCAGCCTGGGAACAATAAGGCCATGGCGCTCGACAATATTCATACCACGGGAGTCGCGCACATCAAAGTCGCAGATGATTGGATAGCGAATCCGAAAAAGTCACCGATTACTCTCTTCTCGGATCAAGATGAACTCATTGAAATCGTCGGTTCGACCGCTCTTCTCGGAGAAACGGTAGACAGAGCCGATCGCGCTTTGGCGGAGGCGCGTAAGCAAGTGGAGATGATGGCTGAGCTCGCGAGCGCGGCGTTGGCGGAAGTGGACACGCAACTCGCGAAGCAGGTGTCGACAGAGTTGGACAAGATTCGTCGAAAGGGCTCGCTCGAGTCCGACGCGGATGGAAAACATCATCGACCGCGCGAAAAAACAGACCGCGGCGACGGCGATGGCGACGAACCGTTTGAATCTAAAGAAAACGACGTAAACTGGATGAACATCGGTTACGGATTTGATGAAGCGAGAGAAACGGGTTTCGATTCCTCGCCCGATGACGTCGAAGATTTCGACGACGACGTCGACGGCATTGACCTCGTGTAGTCCATCGCACATGTATAAGATGATAGTGTTACAAATCGTGTACATCAGCCAGCTCCCGCTGTATGCTTGTCTACGCCGACGCGGAATTTTTTTGCCCCTCGCTCGCGCTCCGCTATCCGCTCTCGCACTGCACCCACCGCACCCACCGGCGGCATCGCTCGAGCGTAGTGCTTTCTCGTTCGCAAAGAGTCTCTCCGCCCCCCCTCGCCACCCTCCTCTCCGTCCTCGTCCCACCAACCCGCGAGCGTCAGCGCCGCGTCCGGCTCGGTTCGAATAATCTCTCTCGCCTCCGTCTCCCCCACCTCCTCTCGCAGCGCTCGCACCGCTCGTCCCAATTTCTCCTCATCAATCAACAACACCCCCGGCGCGAGCGTAATCTGCCGTCCACCGCACTCGAGCGTCGTCTTCGCGCGCACCACGGCGCGCGCCGCCTCCGCCTTGGTCAACAACAGCGTCATGGGTTCTCGGGTCCCGATCGTCGGGACATCGATTCCGTGCGCACCGCACGTCCCCGACGGACTCGGTGGAAACACTTCGAGCCACGCGCGCACGCGAGACTCGATCTCCTCCGGCGAGCGCCACAGAGATCCTCGCGGGGAGGCGGTGACGAGGTGTCGACAGCTCGCGTTCCCCGTCCAATTGCGCCAAAACACGGCGAGCGCGCGGTCGACGGGGTCGTCGTACGCGTGTTCGCCGTCGCCGGCGCTTCGAGACGTGACGTCACGTCGGTTCACGGGGCGCGGGAGGAAAGCGCGCGGCGCGAGGAGCGCGCGCATCGGTCGCGATGGCGACCGAGTCGGCGAATGCCGCGGGCGCGGGCGCGCGCAAGCCCGTGGTGGTCGCCGCCGCGGCCGCCCCGGTGGGGTTCATGGACGACGATGAGGGACTGTGTGAACTCCTGTATCGACACTTTTGCTTTTGGCGGTGCGAGAGGGACTATTGTTTCGCCGAGGGGTCCAAGTGCGCGCGCGCGCGGGACGCGTGTTGTTGGCCGTGTCCCGCGTCGGCGAAGACGTCGCTGTGTGGGACGTCTCGGGAGCGAGAGATCGCGTCGTACGAGGATGAATTGGAGAGAAAAGAATTTTTAGGGACGCTGACGGTGGAGGAAGCGAGAGCGTTGAAGAGGAGACGAGCGGATGCGGCGTTATTTTTGAGACGGAGACTGACGGCGGAGGCGCCGGAGACGCAAGTCATGACGACGGCGGTGGGCGCGGCGGGTGGAGATACGCGGCGAGTGAGACTTTGGAAAGAGCCGCTTAGGAACGCGCACGCGGATGATGCGTCGGTGGTTGAGGACGATGCGTTCGCGTACGATGAGACGGCGCCGCGGCGGGAGCGACGCGCGAGAAGAAGCGAACGGTACGACGGACCCGACTCTCGTCCCGAGGCGTCCGAGTATTCATCGTACAGCGATGATTCATACGGCGATGATTCATACGGCGATGATTCGTACGGCGATGATTCGTACGGCGATGATTCGTACGGCGATGACTCGTACTCTTCGTACTCTTCGTACGTCTCGTCGGAGGACGAAGAGTCGATTCGCGCTCGACTCGATCACAACGGCGCGTCGGTTCGAATGGATGAGCTCGGAAACGAATTGATCGTCGGAAGAGACCTCGCGTACGCCACGGAGGGTCTCCTCGGACCCGGTTTGACGCGCTGGGAAAATTACATCGCCGCCGCCGAAACCGCCGGCGAGCTCCACGAGCGCAAACTCAGACGACGCGCCGAGATTCGAGATCGCGATCTCAACGTCGCGCTTCAGAATCTCGATCGCGTCGCTGAATCTAAAAAGATCAGCGACCAAGATCTCGAGGTCAGACGCGCCGCCCTCGTCGCCGCGCACGAGTCTCGCGTTCGGGACGCGCTCGAGCGCGAGCGCCGCCGAGACCTTCGTCGACGACGCAAACGAAACCTCGCCGCCGCCGTGGAGGCGAAACGCGCGCACGCGCGTCGTCATCGACGAAACCTCGCCGCGAACGCGCAGACACGATAGCCATAGACCCAGGTAGACGATATCTCGTAGCCAATTAGCCAACATTTTTCGGGTTGATGAATCGAAAAGAAAAAGATGTCGAGCCGAGAGGGCGCTCGACCGACGCGTCACTTCCGCGCGCGCGAACGCTCTCGACGCGCGACCGAGCGTTCGAACGCGCGCGACGACACCTTTACCTCCCATCGATTCGACGCGAGCGACATGTCGCGCGCTGGATTGACGCCCTCGGCGCGAAAAGCCATGGAGGACGCGCTCGACGGCGGCGGCTCGGTCGCCGTCGCGCCCGCGCCGGCGAAACGACCCGCGCCGCCGTCGCGCAAACGACGACGCGGAAAGCTCGGCGGTCCGCTCGGATTTCTCGGGTTCCTGCGACCGAAGTTTCGGTTCGGGTTGGTGGGGTTCGTCGCGGGGTGCGCGTTCTCGGCGTGGGTGGGAACGCACGAGCTCGAGCGCCGGGTTCGAGAACACGAGGATACGATGAAGAGAGAGCGCGAGGCGAGGCGACAGAAGAAGCTCGAGATGAAACAGGCGAATAAGATCATCGGGGTGCCGATCATCGAGGAGTTGCCGGATGATTACGAGGATGGGGATCCCACTCGACGCGCGGGGGCGGATGCGGGCGAGTACAAGATGGTTCTGGTCGTTCGCGAAGATTTGCCCATGGGCGCGGGGAAGGTGGGGGCGCAGTGCGCGCACGGTGCCGTGGGCGCGGTGAACATTGCGTCGAAGACGACGCGGATGGAGCTCGGGAAATGGGAATTAGATGGTCAGAAAAAGGTGACGCTCGGAGTGCGGTCGCTCGCGCGTTTCGAGGATTTAGTGCGCGAGGCCAAGGCGGCGAGGTTGCCGACATTCGTCGTCGAAGACGCGGGTCGCACGGAGGTGGAGGCGGGCACAAAAACCATGGTCGCCATCGGACCCGCGTCGACGGAGGCGATAGACAAAATTACGGGGAGTTTGCGATTGTATTAATCAAATCTCTGTTGTTACACATTGTTAAAGAAAACTTTTTACGCGAAGACGTCTTCGCGATCCATCGGCGCCGTTTCCTCTGGCTTCTCCGCCTCGAGCGAAGCGAACTCGAGGAAATGTGTCGGTCGATGTCTTTCGTGATAAAACTCGAGTGGGTTTCCAAGTTTGAGCGCGTACTTCATGCCCGCGGAGTGCTTGACGCCTTGGAACGAGTAGTTCCAGGAGCCGCCGTCGGGAACCATGTAGTAACCCAAAAATCTGTCGGAAAGCAACATCTGTACCTTTTCGAAATGACCGGGGGCGTATCCTTGCGGATTCGTGCTCGTCATGTCCTTGTTCGAGCGACCCCACTCGTACCCAGACGGCGTGATCTTGTACGCCGTGAGCGAGCACGAACCGGGCGTGAACGAGCACGTCAGAATGATGCACTTCTCACCGTCCCAAGACGAATGTTGTTCCAGAATCTTCGCGTGTTGCGTGCAATCTTGCGGTTGCAGTTGAGAACTCTCGTTCGGCTGCGTGTGAATCCAACCCAGCGGCTCCAGATCGCTCAAGTAGTCGTGCTCGGGGAGCATGGACGGCAAGTTCACCGCGCTGTGGTTACCCCACTGCGGAGGCATCACGACGCAGCGAATCTCCTTGACTTGAGGATTGTCCGGAGGGGAAACGCCGTACAAATAACCTGCAATCTGCGTACGTAAATCCGCGATCGTGATGAATTTCTTCAACACATTCTTCGGCATGATGTACGTGTAACCGGTTTCCTTCAAGTCGTCGCTGTTGACGTAGATGTGGTTCACTCGCAAGTGCAAGTTCGTCGCACTAATGGCACGAATACGCCAATCCGTCTTGCTTCCGAAGGTTGATTGCTCGTACGGACTTGTCGTAGTGACGATGAGCTCGTCTCCGTGTACGTTAGTTGTCTTCGTGGTGACAGCAATCTGCTGGTTGGCGTCTTGGCCGCGCTTTTCGATGTCGGCGATTTCTTGTCGCTGCACGGATGGCGGCGTAATCTCAGCGCCGAGAATGATATCGCGCACTTCGCTCTGCGTCAATGCGGAGACGTTGACGTTATTCTTGGCGGAGTAATCCGCGAGAATCAAATCCTTCAACGCAATTTCAACCTTGACCCACTGTTCATCCGTCAAATCCGGCCACACGTGATGAGGCAGCGTGACGACGCTCTTATCCGGACGCAACATCATCTTCGCCTTTTCGTTGTTCACGTGCAACGCGCGCAAGATCAAAATCAATCGACTGAAGGCGGTGTAGCTCGAAATCGTCTTCAACCAGTCGTCGTAGATGTTGAAGAGGACCATCTGTGGCTCCGTCGCCTTCAAGATGAGATCGCCAAACTTTTCAATCTTCATGCACGCCTGGAAGGGCAGTTGTAATTCACTTCCCTTGATGACGATGTTCGGGTAGTCGAGCATGTGTGTCTCCAAAGGATCGAGCATGCCTTTTCTCGTGACGATGATCTGTTTCGGCTGCTCTTCAATCGGAAGCGAACGAATCAAAGCGGCAACTTCTTCCGCCGTTTTCCATTTCGCCAACTGCGCGAGACGCTTTTGACCAGCCCACACACTCGTGTGGATAATCTTCAAGAAGAGCTGACCCGTGCGTGGATTGAAGATGAAGATCGCACCGTTGATGGGCTTCGTGACCAAGTTACCCTCGAACGTTTTGTGAATAGTCACGCGATAGACATTCGTATCGTCCACGAACCAGATGGTTTGGTTACTGAAAAGCTCACCATAGTTTTGAGAGTTCAGATACGGCTCCGTCGGCTCGGATGAGTACAGCTGCAGACCTTTACGAATGCGCTCTCGCAAAACGTAGAGCGCCGGGTTCGCCTTCATGATCTTCGCCATCGCTTGCTGCACCAACGGCTTGCATCCCGGGAACCAGTTACCGTACGCTGAGTGCAAGTTGTAAGCCAAGTCGATGCCAATCATGACGCCGGTCGGTGAAGGATATATCGACATGTTATCGGTCGTGTAGTCCAAGAACTTCGCTCTCGTGTAGCGTTCAATGTCGTGAGAATCGAAATCACCCCAACGAAGTTGCACGTCGACCCAAAATTTGTTCGAGCTCTTTTGATCAAACGTGTCGTTCGTCTCCCCCATCAAAGAAGGCTTACAGATCGACCATTTGTACGCAGCGAACAACAAGATATCCGCACACGAGCTATTCATCTTGTACGACTTTCTCGGGTGGATCGTCTCCTTTTGAACGGTTTCAATCTCCAACGCATCGAGTTCCTGATCGAAGACGTTGCACATATCCATGACGACCGACTCGTGGATCTTCTGCCACAAGTGCGCTCGGAAGATTTGGATCAATGAAATCTTCAACGTTGGAATTTTACCATGCATAAAGATACCGGTCAAATCGAGCTGGACTTGGAAACCGACGTAAACGTTGGCGCGGTTGATCGTCGGTGACCACCACAACGTGAAGCGACGGTTGGGAATTTGGTTCAAACCGCTACGCTGCGCGTTCGTCAGCTTCTTCATCTGCATGCTCGCCTCGAAACCACTCGACTTTTCCCAGAACAGACCCTCCCACGTGGGGAAATACGTTCCCTTGAAGAGCGTGTGTTCGAGAATACCCTCGACGCCTCCGAGAGCTTGGATAACATCAGTGCGATAGTTGTTCAAGTTCCAGAGCTTTCCATCGTGACGCTGATGCGTCCACCAGAATGGATTTTGCCTGGTGAGGTTGTACTCCTTGAACGAAAGTCGCACCCGCCAGCCCTTGTCGTACGCCAACGTGTGACGATCCTTTTGGAACAAGGTGTTGACGCGAGGAATACCTCTGTCCCACGAGTCCTCGAGATCTTCAAGCGTTAAACGACGATTTTGCGCTTGCGCTTCTTGTCGCTTGAGCGCATACTCAGCCCATACGCGTTGAGAATCGTTGAATTCCGCTTCCCACGGCTGAATGTAACGGAACAAGTTCGGAATGAGCTGATCCTCTTCGTGTGACATCCCCGAGCGGAAGTGCGTGATGCCGGAATCCGTTTGCACACTGTAACGCAAATCACTCTGCGGAATTAAAATGTGACCCATTGAGAGCATACCAAGACCACCAATCTCCTTCGGCGCGGCGAACACGCACGGAGGGAATCTGCTCGGCATTTTCGAGTTGAGACCAATTTTAACTCTGGTTTGGATTTTGTTCTCACACTTCACCAAAAGATCAAGAAGTTCGGAAGTGTGAATGGTCGCTTCTCTGTAATACGTCATCAAACCGATCAGCGCAGTGTTCCATTTGTTCACAATCTTCGAGAAAGTCGTGGCACCGGAAGACATGAGCACTTGGCGAATGCGATTTTCAAACGCCTTCAGCGCCTCGTCGTCCACACGCAAAAACGCTTGCGCCGTGCGCTCCTTGGTTTGCTCATTGTGCAAGTTCCAAACACCGTCCTTGTTGGCGAAGTACTCAGTTGCCATCCTAATCTTCGGCAAGATGCGCACTTCAAAGCCGCACATGGAGAATAAGAGGTTGGGGTTGTCGCGCGAGTACACGCTGACAAATCCGTTGTCCCATTCCAGAGTCGTCAAAGATCGCGGTAAACGATTCTTAATGTCCCAAAACACAGCGCGACCGAGGTTGACATCGTGCTTCATCAAACGCATACGTGCGTCACGCGGCCAACACTTCTTGTTGTTGTAGCCGACCATGTTTTCATTGTTCGGATCTGGATGCTCGGTGAGATATCTCTGGATCAAATCGCGAGACTCGTCGGCGGTAAACTTGAACAAGACGTGGACCTTGTCGATGTAACGCGAGTACAACCGAATCGGGTGCTTCGTTTCTGTCTCAACATCACGGAAAGAAATGAACTCATTCGGCATGTTGGCTGGCCCCGCGATTTCTGACGCTCTCGTAAGGCCGAGCAAAAGGAGATCGAGTACCAAACCGTAGTATTGCGTCATGAATGAGGCGAATTGCAAACCACGAATCATACCATAGCTATTCGTATGACTCATATCCTTGTAAGAGATGACGACGTTGTTCTTGGCCGTACAGTAATCAGCAATGTTGTGATCAACAATCAACCGCATGAGACGGTTGAGCAACGTAAGGTCGACCTTTTCAAACATCTTTTCAAATCTCGTTTGCAACATGACGACGCACTCGCCTTCATTCGTGTCCCAGACGTCCGTCAAGTTATTGATGCCTTGGCACCACTTGTACACGAGGAGCGGCGCGGGCTCATTGTCTGATGGTTTGATCCAGTTGGGGAAAAGCTGACGCTTATCGGCCTCGTACCAGATGTACTGATCGAGATAGGCATCCGAGATCTTCTCCAATGGCTCAATTTCATAGACAGGGATCAAGTGCGAATACAGATCCATGAACTCGATGCCGACTTCTTTGAAAGCACGTTGCGTCAAGAGATGTCTCTTGATGCGGCTCAGCGCCTCGTGTGGATTGTCGAACGCCTGCTCAATAAGTCCGAGCTCCTCTCGTTGGTTTTGATTCAAACGACCCGTCACCGAATAATTCTCCTTCAAGCGTTCGAGCGCTAAAATGAGTAGCTTTCTGTCGTGCTTGTAGGACAACGGAGGGAAAGGAATCGGAGAGAATCGTCGAGATTCAAGCCAGTGCACAGTCGTCGTGTAAATGGCCACCGCCTCTTCCGGAGTCACATACGGTCCATCCTTCAAGTAGTTGTGCTGTCTCTCTTGCTCCGCCTTCAGATACAAACGCGTCAAGCGACCAAGATTCTTGCGGCACACAGTCTTGTCGACGGTCGCACCGCGACGAATACGCTCTCTGTTGTAGTGCGTGACGTTGGTCCACCAGTCTGCCTTGCTCTTCACGTATCTCAAGATCATGTTCTCAATCGGGGCGGGCATACCAGGAACCTTCCACGGAATGTTCGCTTTGAATGAACGCCACGCTTCGGAGAGGTGGCTCAAAATGGTTCTGGCCTTGTTCTGCTTGACACCTTCCGGCATGGAATCCAGGATATCGTGCATCACCGCAGCTCTCAATTCAAGATCAAAGTGCGACTCGATTCGCTGCTTGGTAACCGTCTTGGCGATGCCCTTGTTGTTGCGACCCTCGAACTGACGGGCGAGCAAGTTACCCAACCATCTTTCGAGCAACGGCACGACACCGCGAAGGAAGAAGAGCCAGACTCGCCACATCGGAGCCCAGAAGCCTACGCCCGGACCCTTACCAATCACCGAAGTGTTAAATCTGTAGTAAATCAAGTGCTTGAGGTCCTTGCACATTCTAATCTGTCGCATCAGTTTGTACTTGTATCTGTACATCCCCGTCAGCTGACCCACGTGTGAGAACACGTACTGCAGACCGTCAGCGAGCTGGTACGCGTCGATGTTGCCAAGACGGAACTGAACGTTTGAATCCACCACGAGCTTGGTGAGACGTAAAATCTCACGGCAAAGGTGGAACGCGTTCCCAAAGCGACTCTTCTTACGCTCCTTCGTCGTCAGCGTCTTGACTGGCTTCAAGTTGAAGTTGTAATCTAAGTGCAAGTAGTTCAAATTCTTGCGGTGAATCAACAAGTTGAGCATGTTGTAACCTTGTCTGCACACTTGCAAACCAGCCTCCACCCAATCGAGCTCGGTGCATTGGAAGAATTTCGTCTTTTTGAGAGCCACGAAAAGGTTACGTCTCTTCACCGGCTTCGGCGGACGTTTGTGGAGCTGATTCAGGACGAACCCCTTCAGCAACTTTTGGTAGGATACGCGCACCTTGACTGGGTAGCCAGACGGACAGTGCTCGTGGAACCAACTGTTCACCAAAGGCACGTCCATGGCGCGACGCGTTTGACCACTTCGGAGATTGAACGGTCTCGGCGCGTAAAGGAGCGCGATTCCACCGGACGTGTTCTCCGTGTAAAGCGGAGTCTCTTCCAAGAAGGGCTCGATGCCCATCGGTAACTCAAAGTCGTCGTCCTCTTCCTCTGCGGCTTGCTTCTCCTTCGACGATCTGTAATGCGCTATGGGATGGATGAGCGGGTCGTAGTAATACGCCGGTAAATCCGGATCATCCGTCTTGATGAACATGACCATGGGCGTGTGGTACACCGCGAGCGAAACCTTGCGAGGACGGTTATTGTACAAGTACGGAAACGCCACCTTGTACTCGGTTCGCAACGCGCTGCGGATGATGAGCTTGTTGATGTCGTTGAACTCATTCCAGTCTTCATCCGCACGGTCCATGTCGCGGAATAACGGCTCAAACTTCGGTCCACCCGGAATGCACATGCCCAACGCCTTGGCGGTGAAGAAAGATTTGTGATCGAAGAGGTAAAAGTAATTTTTATCCGTTAAGTCACTCAGCAGATGCGACGAAAGCCTGTGCAAGTTCGCCATAACTGGTATCGGAAGCTGCCACTTGCGGTAACTCGGCCCGTTGACAAACTTCGTCCACCTCAGCGGCGTGTGATCGTAGAACCACTCCACCACTGGCGCGTCCTCTTCCTCGTCGAGTTCCAACTCGATGGCTTCCAGAGGATCCACGTCCAACAAGTTATCTGCGTAATCCAAAGGCGGTTCTTCGTCATCGAACGGCGGAAACCGCATACGCTTAAAATGCTTTCTATCTCTCTTCTCTCTCCTCATCATGATCCACATCGTGCCCCACTGCGCTATGAAGACGGGCTCGATGACGCGCGGCGTCTCGTTCACAAACGTAATGGCGCCCGTGATGTGATAAATCACTTCACAGTGCCTCACTTGCTCCCAAGGCATCGGCATATTCTCCAAAAGCTTATACACTGCGTGCGGCACGAACTTCAACGCCCCCAAGTACACGCGCTTATCGTGTCTAAACTTTCTCGAAGACATGTCCCCGTGATCTTTGATGATCTTTCTCACGTGTTCCGGCGGCATCTCCTCTTTCGCCGGTTCCACGTACCCAAACTTCCTCGTCGTGCTGTAACGCTTCGCATTCAACGTTTGCCATTTACGAGCTGCGAATCCATCGAAAAAGCACGCGCGCACACTCGTCAGTCGTCGCTCGCGCCGCGCCGTCGAAACGGGGCAATGCGCCGTGCCCTCGCCGCGCCCTTCGCGCCCTCTCGCTCGCCCTCACCCTCTCTCGCGCCTCGCGTCGTCGCTCATCGCGCGTCCACGCACCTTTTTCTAATATCTCCTCGCTCACGCCAACCTCCATGGCATCCTCATCGCTCTCCGCGCGCGCACCGCGCGTCATCGGATCACCGCCCGCCGCCGGCGCCCTCGCGCGTGGTCGTCTCCCTCGCGCGCGCGGCGTCGATGACCGCGCGACTGTCGCGCGCGAACGATGACCGCGCTCTTACGCTCGCGGTTCGCGGCTCGCGCGCGTCGAGGACGACCGCGCGTCGCCGAGTGCGGCGCTCGCGACGGGGACGAGCCGTTGTCCCAGCCCTCGGGGAGGGGAGAAACCCTCTCGCGAATCGGTGGGTCGCGACTCGCGGAACGCCGGCGAGACGCGCGAGGACGCGGGAAGGGCGCGGTGCGGTGAATTTGTATATTAGTATTCGCAAAATTTTAGGCGCTGTAGGTGCTATGTTTCAAAGCGGTCGATGCGTGCGCGCGGTGACCGCGCGGCGACGAGTCGAAGCGTCGACGCGCGCGGAGAGGCTCGACGGGCGCTCGGCGGTTTACTTTTCCGGGACGCTGCACGGTTCGATGCCCCAGATTTCCTTGGCGTACTGGTCGATGGTGCGGTCGGAGTTGAACTTACCGCTGAAGGCGGTGGAGATGATGGAGGACTCGGTCCAGCCGGCGGATTCGGTGTACGCGGCGTCGACGCGCTCTTGCGCGTCGAGGTAGGAGGCGAAATCCTTACCGACGAGGAAGTAGTCACCTCGGCCGAAACCTTCGTTGCCTTCGAGAGAACCCAAGAGTTCTTCGAACTTGTCACCAAACACGCCGCTACGCACGTACTCGCACGTTTCCGTGAAACGCGGATCCGGGATGAACTTGCCCGCCGCGCGTTCCGCGCGCGCCGGTTCAACTTCGGGATCGGTGATACCGAACAAGAAGAAGTTATCCTCACCAACGCACTCTCGGATTTCAACGTTCGCACCATCGAGGGTACCGATGATCAAGCAACCATTCATTTGGAACTTCATGTTGGAAGTACCGGAGGCTTCGGTGCCCGCGGTGGAGATGTGCTGAGAAAGTTCAGACGCCGGGATCAACGTTTCAGCCAAGGAAACGTTGTAATCCGGGACGAAGACAACCTTGAGGAGGTCACCGATCTCCGGGTCGTTGTTCACAACGTTACCGACGTTGTTGATGAGTCGGACGATGCGCTTGGCTTGCAAGTAAGTGGCGTACGCCTTGCCGCCGAAGACGCAGACGCGCGGCACGCACTTGGCGCGCTCCTCCGGCGTCATCGCCTTCATCTGCTTGTAACGGTAAATAATGCCTAGGATGTTCAGGAATTGGCGCTTGTACTCGTGGATGCGCTTGACCTGAATGTCAAACATGGAATCAATCGGGACGTCAATGTCCGTGACCTTCTTGATGTAGTCCTTGCAGATTTGCTTGCGGGCGAGCTTCGCCGCCTTCCACTCCGCTTGGAGCTCCGGGTTGGAGGCGTTGTCAGCCAACTTGCGGAGTTCATCGGTGTCGGTGATCCACTTGTCGCTGCCAACCCACTTGGTGATGACGGCGGAGAGTTCCGGGTTGCAGAAAGCCAACCAACGTCGCGGCGTGACGCCGTTCGTCTTGTTTTGGAACTTTTCCGGGAAGAGCTTGTAGAAGTCGTTGAAGACGACATCCTTCACAATTTCGGAGTGAATGGCGGCGACACCGTTGATCGCCATACCGGAGATGCAGCACAAGTTAGCCATGCGCACCATCGCAGGTTCCTCTTCTTCCTCCTCTTCTTCTTCTTCGACGGCCGTCTTCGCGGTCTTCGCCTTGGCGGCCTTCGCCTTGGTGGCCTTCGCCTTCGCCTTGGCCGCAGCCTTGGCAGCCTTTTCTTCCGGAGACACGTAGTTCTCGAGGATACCCATCGCAGCGATGGTGCGCTCGAGTTCGGCGGCTGGCATTTTCGCGTACTTGGCCTTCACGGACGCGATGAACTCTTTGTCGATGCGCTTGATGATCTCCATGTGTCGCGGAAGAAGCTCTTCAACCAAATCCATCGGCCACTTTTCGAGCGCTTCCGGCATGACTGTGTGGTTCGTGTACGCGACAGTCTTGGTCGTGACGGCCCAGGCATCGTCCCAGCTCAAGCCTTCCTCGTCGATCAAGATGCGCATGAGTTCCGGAGCGGCGAGCGTCGGGTGCGTGTCGTTCATTTGAACAGCGACCTTTTCGTGAAGCTTGCTCCAGTCAGAGTTGCCCCGCTCCTTCCAGCGCGCCAAGATGTCTTGGACGGACGCGGAGCAGAGCATGTATTGCTGGCTCAAGCGCAAAGCCTTACCTTCGCGGGTGCCGTCACCCGGGTAGAGCACGGCGCACAACTTGGACGCCAAGTTGGTCGGGCCCATGGAGGTGTCATAGTCGCTCGCGTTGAAAGCCGCCAAGTCGAACTCGACAGCCGACGGTTGCGCGTCCCACATGCGAAGAGAGATGCAGTTACGCGTCTTGTAACCCGGAATCGGGGAATCGTACGCGACCGCGCGCACTCGTTGGCCCGGTTGCCACTTACCGTCGACGACGCTTCCGTAAAAGGAAATCGGGTAGCTCACCTGCGGGCGCGGGATTTCCCACGGGTTGCCCACTTCGAGCCAGTCATCGGCGAATTCCAATTGTTCACCGGTCGCCTTATCGACGCCTTGCTTGAACAAACCGTACTTGTAACGCAAACCATAACCCCACGCCGGAAGATCGAGCGTGGCGATGGAATCCAAAAAGCAAGACGCCAAGCGTCCCAAGCCGCCGTTACCCAAACCGGCGTTGCGTTCGACGCTCATGACGTCCTCGAGCGTGTATCCGAGAGAACGAAGCGCGTCAGAGTACTCACCCGTGAGTCCCATGTTACCGATCGCATTCGTCAACGCGCGACCTTGCAAGTATTCCATGGACAAGTAGTACGCTTGCTTCGGGTTCTTCTTGTGAAAGTGCGCGTACGTCTCGTTCCATCGGTCGACCAATCCTTCGCGAACGCTCTGCGCCGTCGCTTGGTACATCTCCGGCACACCAAACTCGATCGGCAACGCGCTCGTTGACTTAGCCGCGTGGTATCGCACGTTCGCCTCGACCTGTTCCTTGGTCGCCTTACCCCCCATCTCGACAGCCGCCGCTCGCGCCGTCGGCTCGCTCGCCGCCGCTGCGTTCGATCGACGCGTCCATTCGTCAGTCATCTCGCGTCTCTCTCACGCACGACGACGTCTCCGCGCGCGCGCGCGTTCCACGCGTCGCACCACCGTCTCACGACGGTCATCGCGTTTCCCTCGCACTCCTCCTCGCGCGAGATCGCTCCGGACGAATCGATGCGATTACGATTCGTGTTCATCAATCCATCCATCGGCATCGGCATCGATCGCGCGTACCTCTGATCGTCCCGCGTCGCACCGCGCGCCGGTGCGTCGTCGGCGCCGCGGAGACGCGCATCCTCGTCGTCATCATCGCCACCGCGAGACGCTCGGCGTCGTCGTGTGTCGCTCGCGCCACCGTCAACGCGCGACGGATGCGCGCATCGATGCGCGGGGACAGCCTGGCGGGGGGACTCGTGTTTGAGTCGTGATCGGTGAAACGCGGTCGGCGACCGACCGGTGTTGAACCGGCGAGAGAGACGAGACGGACAGAGGCGCGGGACGACGTGCGGACGGGACGCGCGGATGCATGGACGGGAGAGAGATGGATCATTTCAACAGCACTTCGAGCGAGGGGCGTGGATCGGCGTCGGGGATGATTTCGTAACGCCACACGACGGCGGGACCGTACGAGGCCAAGACGTGACGCGCGTGGTCGACGGGGGCGGCGGCGTGCACGACGCCGGTGACGCGCAGAGGTTGGAGCTCGGCGATGAG
>PVBE010342292.1_pt1 | contig 16261 bp, 8 predicted proteins | sample 1631181 | NCBI WGS metagenome assembly PVBE01 (sample SAMN08397723, study PRJNA350692) | Marine metagenome, whole genome shotgun sequencing project. | isolation source: water | place: Pacific Ocean | collected 2012-04
GTTGCCGCTTGCCCGAGTGTAACGGCCGCAACGCGAAGCTGCTGCTGGAATGGTATCGAGCGTTACTATGGGAGATGAACGACGAACGATGTGATCCAAAACGCAACCGAATCAACCCGCGCGTCATCAAACGCAAAATGCCTGGCTGGCCGAAGAAGCGACCACAACACCGGCACCCACCGCCACCAACGAAAACCTTTAAGCAGTCAGTAGTTGTGATTCATTAAACGGTATTGACGCTAATAGTCGGTCTTTATCTCTCGATTTTAATCCCCCTTCCCGTCCGGGAAAATAAGTAACTTATGATTCACGAGAAGATTACGGAGTTGGGTCGTGTCTGGAGACGCGGCACACGACGACGATCCGTCCCACAAAACCGGCGTCGGCTGTTACTCGAAGCGCTCGAAGATCGTCGCATGTTGGCGACGAACATCACGGTCACGGACGCTTTTCTTCGCGATGGCTTGGGGCTGCGCAACAACACGCCCGTGCTGGGCGAACAGGTTGAAATCCAGGTCAATTTTCAGACGACTGATCTGTTCGCGGCGGCGGCTTACCGCATCGAGTTTTCGATCGATGGCGTCACATTGGATAGCGGCACCATTAGGTCCGGTGCAGGTCTCCCCAGTGGAGCGTTTTTCGAGCGCATCAGTGGTTGGCACGCGGAACCTGGCGAACATACGGTGGATGTTGTTTTGGATGCAGGTGGCAATGTTACCGAGACGAATGAACAGGACAATGCGTTTTCGTTCACCTTCACACCGGTACGAGCAACCCTGCCCTCGACCTTGATCTGGCCCGAGACGGATACGCCGTTTCAGGATCATGTACTTTCCAATTACGTCGACTTGGATCCGACATCCGGCATTCGGGATTGGCGTGGTGAGAGTGCATCCTACGATGGCCACGCGGGCTTGGACTTTGGTGGAGCGAACTTCGCCGCGATGGATGCCGGACGACCGGTGGTCGCCGCGGCTGATGGTGTCGTTGTGGATGCCGTGGACGGCAATCCCGATCGCAGCACAACCTGGTCAGGGCTGCCTGCCAACCTGGTCATAATTGACCACGGGGACGGCTGGCGAACATTGTATCTGCATCTCAGACGAGATTCCGTTGAAGTCGAGGTGGGCGACGTGGTCCAGCAAGGCGATATGCTGGGGTTCGAAGGAAGTTCAGGGAATACCACGGGGCCGCACTTGCATTTTGAAGTTCAGCATCATGGTCGTCTCGTCGAAACCTTTCTGGATCCAAATGCCTACTGGGAAAATCCCTTGGGCTATGTAGGTGACGAATCGTTCCTCGTGGATTCTGGAAACACCAACTACAATCCCGTGCGCCACGCGGGCGAACGACCCTCGAACGTGGATGTCATTTCTCAAGCGTCGGGCCAAACATCTTATGCCTGGGGCGTCTTTTCCGGCCTCAGAGACGGTGACTTTCTCGAATTCTCGTGGGTGCAGCCCAATGGAGTCATCCATGCAACTCGAAACATCGCCCTGACGCAGAATCTGTCGTCGTCATACTTCTTCTTTTCGACGAGCCTGCCGGTGACACCCGATCTCGGTTTTTGGACGATCGATATTCGGAACAACCGTAGGCTACTGGGCCGGCATCATTTCGAAGTCACTACCAACGGCGAGCCGGAGATTCGCGTTGATGATTCGTTTGGTGAAATCTTGCTCGATGAACGATATTCGCCCGTCGATTTTGGCACGGTTGCGCAGAAGACCATTCCACCGTCCAACACGTTTACCGTGGTGAACCACGGGACTGATACGTTGGTGTTGAGTGGCGTGGTGGTGCCGCGCGGGTATCTGGTCACCGAGGGGCTCGGCTCAGCACTGGCACCTGGTACGCAAGAGACGTTTACCATTTCTTTGAATACCTCTGACGCGGGCTATTATGGCGGTCAGATTCGGATCTTTAGCACAGATGTTGATGAACCGACGTACAACATTTCGATCGAAGGAACAGTGACCTCGCAAGCGGTCGAGACGCTGACGTTGGGGATTGCCGAACGCACGATTTCGGAATCGGGGACGACAATCGCCAAGGTCACGCGATCGGGGAATCTGAACCTGCCAGTTCGTGTCGATCTAGCCAACGACCGCCCCAGGCAAGCAACGATTCCAACGAGCGTGTTGATTCCCGCCGGACAGGCTTCCGCGACACTGACCATCGCCGGCATTAACGATTCACTGGAAGATGGTGTCCAAGTGGTCGAGTTTACGGCGTCGGCACCGAATTTCGCCAACGCAACCAACACGCTGAATGTGGTTGATGTTCCCACGATTTTGGTGGACATCAAGCAGGATGAGATTTCAGAAGCCGCTGGCGCGGCAGCCTCGGAGGTAACGATTGCCAGACTCGGTGGAGATTTGACCGTAAGCCTCGATATCATGTTGGAGCTGAATGACCTCACCGAGGCGGCCGTCCCACTGTTAGTTACGATGGAGCCATTTCAGAGCATTGCAACCATTTCGCTCGATGCAGTTGATGACGACATCCTGGATGGTGACCGGACGGTGATATTGACCGCTTCCGCAGACGGCTTTGAAACAGGTGAAGATACGATACGAGTGCGCGACCACGAGACACTGACAATCGCGTTGGATGCAACGGCGATTGCCGAAGACGGCGGCTCTATCAGTGGGACGATAACGCGCAGCAACACCGATAATCAAGATCCGCTCGTCGTTCAGCTGCAGTCTGATGATTTGTCCGAAGCGACGGTCGCTGGGGAAGTCACGATCCCGGCCAATCTGGCGACGGTCGCGTTCACGGTAACGGCCGTGGATGACGATCTTCTGGATGGAAACCAACGCGTTATCGTATCGGCAACTGCCCCGGCATTTGTGGATGGCGCATCAGAGATCCAGGTGACTGACGGCGAGGATCTACGCATCACGATTGCAGACTTCGCGATTTCTGAAAATAACGGTGCCACCACCGCCACAATAACCCGTAGCAACACCAATATCGCATCGCCATTGCGGGTGAGCCTTAGCAGCAGCGACACGTCCGAAGCGATCGTCCCGGCGTTCGTTGACATCCCCGCGAATCAAATGGCAGTCGATGTTCCGATCCTGGCAGTCGACGATAACGTGCTTGATGGCAATCGCAATGTGGTCGTGACACCGTTTGCAGTGGGCTACCGCAACGGCCTCGCGCCGTTGGTCGTGGTCGACCACGAAACGCTGAGCATCTCGTTTGCACAATCGACCATTTTTGAAGATGGCGGCAGGACGATCGGAACGGTCACGCGGAACAACATTGATTTGAGCTTGCCGCAACCCATCCTGCTATCGTCGAGCGATCCGAATGAGGCAACAGTGCCGCTCAGTGTTCAAATCTCACCCAATCAAACTTCGGCGACGTTTGTCGTCACGAGTGTTGACGACCTCGTCGTAGACGGCGATAAGACTGTGGAAATTACGGCATCCGCGGGAGGATATGCATCAGCAGTCGAATCACTGACCGTTAGCGAACAGCCTGGCCTGTCCATCACCAGTTCCAGCAACTCGTTATCCGAAGATTCTCCTCCCGCCACGATCACGGTGCGGCGGCACAATACGGACAAATCTCAGAAGCTGACCGTCGCGCTGAGCAATAGCGCGCCAGATCAAGCCGTAGTGCTCGCAACGGTGGATATCCCAGTCAACGAAGCCTCTGTCATGCTTGACTTCACTCCCATCGATGACAACTTGCTGGATGGTTCGCAACCTGTCACCGTTACCGTTTCGGCGACAGGGCTGGTTCAAAGCAGCACGACAATCACGGTTGAAGATCACGAGACGCTTACGCTCAACCTGACTGCTCCAGCGATCGACGAAGACGGCACGGGTACCATGGCCACTGTCACTCGCAGCAACGCGGACAACCAGTTGCCATTGACTGTCATGATTCAGGCAGATGATCCAAGCGAAGCGACCACGTTGCCCTCTGTGATCATCCCAGCCAATCTGGCGTCGTTCGAGTTTCCAATTACGGCCGTTGACGACGCACTCTTGGATGGGCCACAGATGGTAACGTTCACCGTGGTGGCTCCCGGGTATCTCGCCGCGAGTGCCGTCGTCGAAGTGCTCGACAAGGAACAGCTGACCGTTTCATTGGCGTCTGACACCATCAGCGAAAACGGCGGGAGTGTGACGGGAACCATCACACGGAGCAATTCGGATCTGGATTTTCCGATCTTGGTCCAGCTTTTCAGCGATAGGCCTGACGAAGCGATAGCACCGGCCAGCGTGCAGATTCCAGCACAGCAATCTTCTGCGACATTCACGATTTCCGCCGTGGACGACAATATCCTCGATGGTACCGTGAGTGTGGCGATTTCGGCGACGTCGACGGGGTATGAAGGCGGCGCAGCGGCCCTGGACGTCACGGACCACGAGGCGCTCTCGGTGACGCTCGGTGACGACTCGATCTCGGAACGCAACGGTATGACCACGGGGGTAGTCTGGCGCGGGAACACTGATGTGGGCAGTCCCCTCACCGTTCAGTTGCGCAGTAGCGATACAAGCGAAGCCGTGGTTGTCGGGACGGTGGTCATTCCAACGAATCAGGCATCCGCTCCTTTTCAAGTGATTGCAATCAATGATTCGGTTTTCGATGGCGACGGGGTCGTAACGGTCTCCGCAACGGCCGATGGATACGTCGACGGCAGCGCTCTGTTGACTGTGACAGACCACGAAAGCCTGACGCTGAGTTTGAATGCAACTGAGATTTCCGAACAGCTTGGTTCGACCACTGCAATGGTTTCACGCAGCAACACGGACTTGTTGTTTCCTGTGATGGTGACGGTTGCCACGGATAATCAAAGTCGAACGTTGGTCGCCAGTACTGTGGTCATCAAGGCAGGCAAAACCACATCGGCCCCGTTTAGGATTTCCGCAATCGACAATCATTTTCTTGATGGCCCGGCCAACGTCAGTCTTTCAGTTTCCGCAGCTGGCTATCAGGGGGACACGCAATCGCTGACAGTACTGGACAGCGAAACACTCACGGTCACGTTGCAGGACTTGCAGATTTCAGAAAACGGTGGCCAAACTACTGCGATCGTACGCCGCAACAATGTCGATCTCGATCAGCAATTGCTTGTCAATCTTGCCGGAGACAATCCGACGGAAGCATTGGTCCCATCGACCGTCGTTATCCCGGCGGGCGAAGCCCAATCGCTACCGATTACTATTTTTGCGATCGACGATAATGTTTTTGACGGCGATCAGACAGTGGTCGTAACGGCAAGCAGCAGCGGTTACGTGCCGACGAGCGCCACACTGCTAGTGACGGACCTCGAACTACTGACGGTTAACATCGACGCCACTGAAATAAGCGAGAGCAATGGAACAGCAACTGGCACCGTGACCCGTTTGAACATGGACATCGGGCAGCCGCTCGTGGTCGGTCTGGTGGGCAATGATGCCACCGAGGCGACGGTGCCTTTGACAGTCCTGATTCCCGCAAACGCGAATTCACAGACCTTTGCCATTTCAGCGCGCGATGACGCACTTCTGGACGGGGACCAGACTTTCACGGTGACCGCCGCCGCTGCCGGTTATGCAGATGCCACCGCGGCGCTCGACATCACTGACTTGGAGACCTTGACGGTAACCCTGACTCAGACCGAGATATCGGAAATGGGAGGTAGCACTACGATCACCGTCACCCGAAACAACTCGGACGTTGGCCAAGCCTTGGCGGTGACGTTAACGGGTGACGATCCCAGCGAGGTTGCCTTCGCCGAAAATATGATCATTCCTTCGAACGCGACGAGTACGACGATCGACATCAACGCTCTTGACGATGTGACCCTGGATGGGACGCAGACGGTGATGTTAACCGCGATTGCTGTGGGTTATTTGGGAGATACCACGACGCTGGACGTCACCGACCACGAGACGCTGGGGCTTTCGATTGCCGACGCCTCGATCTCCGAATTGAATGGATCCACGACCGCAACGGTCACTCGCAGTAATTTGGATGACAACACTGCATTGATCGTGAACTTGACGGGCCAGCTTCAATTGCCGGGCGGCAATTCTGGTGCCAACCCACCTTTCGCGATAGGCACAGTCGAAATCCCAGCCGGTGAAGCGTCGGCCAACTTCCCTCTTGTAGCCGTCGACGATGATCTGCTTACAGGCCCGCGCACGTTTATGATCTCTGCAGCGGCCGGTGGTTTTGCAAGTGCTAGCGCGCCCAATACCATTGAGGACTACGAGACATTAACCGTCATCGTCGATGCGTTGCCGCTCCGTGAAGGCGAAACAACAACCGCCACGATCACCCGCAGCAATACCAACCGCGAAGAAGTCGTTATTGTCTCGTTGACCAGTAATGATCCGAATCGGCTGGTGGTTCCCCAGACGGTGATCATACCAGCCGGCCAGGCTTCCACGACATTCGACGTGACGTCCATGGAAGACGGGCTGATTACCGGTAATCAAACGCTTGCCGTCAGCGTTTCCGCCGACGGATACCAGCCGGCGAGTTTCGAGATTGAAGTCGAAGATGTTCCATACCGTTGGCAGAATCCGGTGTCTCCTGTAGATGTGAGCGGCGACGGAATGTTGACCCCGACGGACGTACTCATCGTGGTGAACGACCTCAACCTGAATGGGCCACGCAAGCTGCCGACCATTGGTCCTCCAGACCCCCCGCCCTTCCTGGACGTCAATGGTGACGGCTTCGTCACGTCTAACGATGTGGTGATCCTGATCAACGAGATCAACCGTCAGGTGGGATCCGGTGCCGAAGCTGAAGGCAGCGTGAATGTGATCGATGATCCGTTTGGACGTCTTGATTTCCCGGCCCCGACATTCGAGTCTTTCCGCATAAAGGAGGACATGCCCCTGCGGCGCGGGGAAGTGACGGTCAGGCGAGACTTTGCGGCGATTGTTTCGGCCACTCGCGCCAGTGCGGTTCAGAGTAGCAACCTGCAAGCACGCTTGATGCCCGCGCAACGTGCTTCGGAAACGGATGAACTTGAGTCGTTGCTGGAATTGCTGGCCGCGGACCTTGTATCGCAACAGGAAGTTGGCCTGTAGGCCAACGTAATCTGCACTTGCCTGCTAAGCGTGCGTTCCTAGGTAGACGAAAACTGGCACTTAGCGATTGCCAACGTCCCCGCTGCGTTCCATCCTTGCTATCAGACGGCTGAGATAGCGCTGGGTCACGTCGACGACCTCCTGTTCGTTTGGCTGAAAGCGGAAGTGCTGTGCGGCCAAGTCCGGTCGGTGTTGAACCCCGTGTAGATCCATCGCAGCAATGGCCACGTAGCTCGCCGCTCCAGAGCTTGATGAGCCTACTTCCGTCTTATTCGATCTACGACCATATTCGATTCGATAGGGAAACAGGGGCAACTGCTGATCGCGTCCTAATGTGACTCTTACGATCTGGGGAAGGTGGCTTGGGAGCTTCTCCGCAGCCGTTACACCGAATTGCTTCAAGGCGTCAGGCTTCCATTCGCCGCTCAATTCCCACACAGGGACGGTCCCAATCTGGCTGGGCGTCGGCTCGGTGAATTCAAAATTGCGGCTGAGTTCGTGGAGAAGTTGATCAAGTCCCCCAAGCGCGAACCAGTTGCCGAGCGGGGACATCGTTTGGGTCCCAGTCTGCTTGTCTAATGCCTGACGAATTCGACGCAGATTGATGTACTCGAGGCTTTGATCGTCTCCCGAATCGCGCCGAATCCAGAGTGTGGTTCCATTACTGATTTGTTGGAAACTGGTTACCTGACCAGCCACATCCATTTTGAGTTCAAGCCGCATCATTCGCTGGCGACCCGCTGGCATTTGCTGATAGATTCCCGATCCCACCAGTTCATGGCCGAACAGCCTAACCCGTTGGCGCAGCTTTGCTTCGAGCGCTGGGAGACGGGCCAGATTAGCGCCGGCCGCCGCAATCAGGTCGTTACCACTGGGCGGATCTGCACCTTCGTCCGCTGTCATGCTGCTGGCGATAACCAACTGCATGAGAAGAAGAAATGCGCCTGTAAGATTGGGCAATCTGTACTTCATTGCACGGTTGTGCGGGTTTTTCCAAAGATTCTGGTTCCATCGGGCCGAACATATTCCACAGAGAGTTTTCTCTACGTGGATTGCGTGCCGTGGTGGTCCGCAGTGCCAATTCGAAACGAGTTTTGGGTTGGTGTGAGGCAACGCCAAAGCGAGTTACACCGAATGTCGGTGTGGCAGTGTAACGCTTCCGTGCAGTGGCTCCTACGTCAATCTGCAGTGGGTTGAACTGAGGAGTCGCGGCGATCGCAGTGAATTCTGTTCCCGTAAACAAATCCAATTCAGTTGAATTCCCGTCAGCCCTTCATTTTGGTTCGCTGGCGAACACCCAGGGGGGAAAATCATGAACGTACGACGAACGCTGTGGACTGTGTTCGCGGGCGTGGCCATCGCGGCAACCGGTTGCTCGGGGTTACAACATCAAGATCACAACTTGCCGCCAGCAGAACGGCTAATGAGTCCGGGCCCCGGTGTTGGTGGTCCTGGCCCTGGCGTCATACCGGCTAGTTTTCCGGGAATGCGTCCAGGGATGCAGATGGGGCCAGGTGGGCCTCCGATGATGCCGATCACTTCGGCTGCGCCCCAAATGGGGGCGACCATCCAGTTGCTATTCCATCGTCCCGAAGCCATGCAGGTTCGCTGGGACGTTTCTGGTGTTGGTCAATTCGATTCGGACCCCATGATCCTGCCCGGACGGAAGAACTTCCCGGAAGGTGGAATCTTCCGTCTGAAGCTGACCGGCATCCCGGGACGTGAAGGTGTCGAACTCTATCCAACGCTGGAGGTTGGACCGACGACACCGCGGACGGCGGCTTACTTGGCGCACAACGCGATTCCGATTCAGTTCACCGAGGAAGATTTCGATCAGGTCTTGAGCGGCAACTTTGTCACCAAGGTCATCTACCTGCCTGATCCGGAATTCCAGGAGATGGCGTTGGCGGGTGTCGAAACATTGGTCAGCACACGGCTTGATCCCGGTGTCGATCCGATTGTGGAAGCCGATCGCCGTGGTTCCATTATGGCAGTCATTCGACTCGGCAACAAAGATGTCGAGATGCCAGGGGCCGCTAGTACGGATCAGGTCATGGCCGCATCATTCAACAATCAACCCCCGGCTCCGCTCGGTGCCATGCTCCCACCGGGCGGCGGAGCTCTGATGTCACCCTATGTTTCCGGAGTCACGGCACCTCAGTACGGAATGCCAATGACGGGAACACCAATCGGCCTGCCGGGACCGCCCCATATTCCATTGGGTGCTCCTGCCGGCTTCCAGCGTCACGTCATCAACAACCACACTCGGGTACACATGCCCGGTCCAACGGAACAGTTCAAAGTCAACATTCGACAGAGGCCCGGCTACAGCTATCCGAAGCCACCGAGCCACATGTCGATTCGCGAACAGAACATCTACCCCAGTGTTCCCTTCACTCGTCCGAATAACGATCGGGTTGAAGTGGTCCACTAATGGATAGAAAACACGAGAGCCCGCCGAGCCGAGCGGAGACTCGTGCAGTTTGAAACGTCGAATCAGGTCCCGCTCGGCTCGCGGGGCCTGATTTTTTTGTCACTCGACATCCACACCAAGGTCTCTCGTGCAGAACAGCCTATTCGGTATTGGAGCGTCCGTCGCTCTGCTGCTGGCGAGCACCACACTGGCGCAGGCGCCGCGGCACTATGGTCATACGATCAACCTGCCGCCCGGCACCATCGCCCAAGGCCAGCTGGCTCATATTCCCGCACTTCGCGGTTATGTGCAGCCCGTCGAGATCATTGCACCCAAAGGGGTGCGTGTTTCTGTGCGGCAACAAGGGCGATTCGCAACAGCGCCCACGGGGCCTTTGCGAATGGGATTGTTCATTGGACCGGTTTACCATCTACAGGTGACGAACATTCCATTCCAGGAGGGCTACGAAGTCTATCCGACGATTGAATTGGTGAATCGCCTTTATCCGCCGGAAGGCTCCAAGATTCGCTTTCCTATTCCAATCCAGTTGACACAGGAAGAACTGGAGATGGCCCTGTCCGGGCGGTTTGTGACGCGTGTGATCTACCTGGAGGACTCTGCCAACGCACTCGGCCAGCGTTCGGACCCCGAACTGCAGGACTACTTCGAGACACCTTCGAATGAAGATCCGTTGCTGGTTGCAGACCGTTTGGGACGACCGATGGCGATCCTACGAATGGGGTCTCGCGTTCCGGATTTCGAGCGCGGGAATGTCGGCGGTATTGGAGATCCGCCGGTCACAGTCTATCCAGCCCAGTCAGGCACGGCGGAAGTTCGCCCAACCGATGCGGCCGCCGCAATTGAACGATCACCAGCGAACTTCCCGCGCCTTCCGCTGCAACCTCGGCGGTCTCCGATCACCTTTCCCGTGGGGTATCCACAAGCACGATGAGACGCATCCCGGCTAAGCAGTTCTTAGAAGTGAACGCGCAGTTCGCAATTCAGAATCGCTGGATCTCTCAGCGTATTTCCGGGAGTCGACTGTGCAATCATTTGCAAACGCTCCTTGGAATCACCTTGTCGGCGCGGTTAACGCGGTCCTGGCTGCCCTTAGTCGCTTGTGCCACAGTTCTGTTTTGTTCCTGCAAAACAATCACACCGATCACTCCTTCTCCGGACTCGGTGAACCACCTGAGTCCGCCTAGGGTTTCAAGCGACCTCATGAGTGCGCAACCCACGTCGCGCGCCCATTGGCCGATCCAACAGATCAGCAATATCACCGTGGCGAGACCGCCGACGGGGCATTCATGCGCCGCCTGTCAGCCACGCGGTTCCTATCCACCATCGCTGCCAACCATGCCGCATGACGGAGGCATGTCACATCAGTCAAAGCCGTGGCAATATGGACCATGGCCGGCTGACGAATACATCTGCAATGGTGGAGACAACGATCTGTCCGTCCAGGTCGCCGACGACTGGTCGGTGATCGGTCTTCACGAAGGGGACACGGTCGCGCATTACGATACCTTGGAGGGCCAAGTTGTCGTCGAACCGACGAACGAAATCTGTCTGTATGCGCCGCGATTTGCCTCGGTTCGAAAAGTGACGGGTGTGATTCTGCACGAGCAACATCTGCGATCGGCTGGATTGGAATTGCCTGTACATCTGGCTCAGAGCGGCGAAGCAGAGTCGGCCACGACCGTCTTGCAGCCCGTGCAACCTGGCCGCAACCTCGCAATTAGCTCGGCCAATCGGTTTCGCGACAAAATGCGACCGGGTGGTTTGGAGAATCTCCAGGCTGCGGTTGGTGCCCAAGGCGGTTTCTTGCCGTTCGAGGATTTCCTGATCATCCGGAGCGGTCTCTTTGAGAACAGCGAAAAAGCTCGCTTGTCCGAACAGCTGCAAGCCGCTTACACGTGGAGTCACGACGCATCCGTACAAGTTATTGTGGACAACATCGACGTGTTGGAGGTGTCGAGCGAAATCGGGATGCAGTCGGTCTATACGTACGAGATGCCTGATGGAAAGTCGCGCTTACGATTGGTCAAAGTTGCCTCCAAGCAAAATGCCAAACCGGGCGAGACGGTTGACTTCACAATTCGCTTCGACAACGTTGGCGATCGTGTGATTGGCAACGTGACCGTGATCGACAACCTCAACACACGGCTTGAATATGTTCCAGACAGCCAGGAGTGTACGCTCAAAGCCGAATTCTCCTCGCCTGACAACGAGCACGAGACTGCGGTGCTGCGTTGGGAAATCACCGATCCCATGAAAGTGGGCACGGGCGGTGTGATCCGCTTCCGATGTCGCGTTCGGTAGAAGGCAGTGGCTATTCGTGGTTTTTCCTGTCCAGCGAGGATTTTGATACAGCGCGGTAATACCCGTGTTGGCCAATTGCTCCCCTCGAGGCAAAAAGCGACCGCGCCGATCGCCAACTTGCATTCTCCGCACCCTTGGGCGACGATGATGCAGCGCGAAACCCGCCCTGGGATCGCCCGACGTCGAACGCAGGAGCCCGCCATGAAGATTTTTGCCACGTGTCTGGTTGCTTTATCGGTGACATTCCTTCTTGTCGCCACGATTCAGGCTCAAGGAGAGGCACCCGCGCCACGCGATACCTCACGCGGCGACGAAATGATCGCCAAGTATTTTCGCGTGGAGACAGAACAGCTTCGTCGCGGCAGTATGACTGGCATCCAATCGTTGGAAGATTGGCAGTCACAACGTGACGTCTATCGTAGTCAGTTGCTAGAGATGTTGGGCCTGGAGCCACTGCCGGAGAAGACTCCACTGCAGGCGAAAGTGACGGGCCGTGTCACGCACGACGAGTTCTTTGTTGAGAACATTCACTTTCAATCTCGCCCTGGATTGTACGTCACCGGCAACCTCTACGTCCCGAAACAAGTCGACGGGAAGCTACCCGCCATTCTATACGTATGTGGTCACGGTCGCGTGAAGAAGGACGGGATCAGCTACGGAAACAAAGTGCACTACCAGCATCATGGCCAGTGGTTCGCGCGAAACGGCTACGTCTGTCTGACGATTGACACGCTTCAGTTGGGCGAGATCGAAGGGATTCATCATGGCACATATAGGCACGACATGTGGTGGTGGCTCAATCGAGGCTACACGCCCGCTGGCGTCGAAGCGTGGAATTGCGTGCGAGCCTTGGACTATCTGGAGACTCGACCGGAAGTGGATTCGAACCGCTTTGGCGTAACAGGGCGCAGCGGTGGTGGAGCTTATAGCTGGTGGATCGCAGCGATCGACGAGCGCATCAAAGCCGCCGTTCCTGTGGCGGGCATTACGGACCTACAGAATCATGTCGTCGATGGCTGCGTCGAAGGCCATTGCGACTGCATGTACATGGTCAACACGTACCGTTGGGACTATGGCCAGGTCGCCGCGTTGGTGGCTCCGCGCCCTCTCTTGATCAGCAATACGGATACAGACCGGATCTTTCCTTTGGATGGAGTGATGCGGACGTTCGAATCGGTGCGCCGAATTTATGCGTTGCACGACGCTGCGGATAAGGTGGCACTGAACATCACCGCGGGCGGGCATAAAGACACGCAGGAGTTACGCGTCCACGCGTTCCGATGGTTCAATCAGCACCTCAAGAACGACGACAGCCTGATCGAGAAGACGGCCACCAAATTCTTCGAACCGCCTAAACTACGCGTTCTTGATGCATCGCCTGAGGATGAAAAGAACACAGAGATTCACGAGTCGTTTGTCGCTCACGCACCCGCTCCGACAGTACCGCGTGACGCGCTGGCGTGGGACGCCGCCTGTGAGACGCAAAGGAAGCACCTTGTCCAGCGGTCTTTCGCCGGATGGCCAGTGAAGGACGCTGACCTGGCTGTGCAGAAGAAGTTTTCCGTCGTTCGGGATGGCATTCAATTGACGGCCTTCGACTTTGTAAGCCAGTCGCCAATCACGTTGCGGGTCTACGTGGCACAGCGAGCTGGCCTCGAACGGGCCGACTTGATCGTTTTGAATGTGCTCGACGACCAGGCGTGGGACGAGTTTCTGGCTACGGCGCGACGGGCATTCGAAAAGGAGTTGGCGGGCGAGCAGTTGCCGACGGCAGACCAGAAAGGCTTCGACCAGTGGAAGCAGATGTTCCAGTCATCTCTATGGGCGATGGCGTACGTGGCACCGCGCGGCGTCGGGCCGACCGCATGGGATCAAAGCACGCGCAAGCAAACTCAACATCGCCGCCGATTCTACTTGTTGGGGCAGTCCTTGGATGGTATGCGCATCTACGACACCCGGCGTGCCATACAGGCCCTCAGGACTCAAGCCGAGTTTGTGGAGACGCCATTTTGGTTGCAAAGTCAGCGAGTCATGGCTGGGGTAACGCTGTACGCTTCGTTGTTTGAACCGGAAATCCGGCGGCTCGATCTGTACGACCTGCCTCCCAGTCATCGCGATGGGCCGTACCTGCTGAATGTAAGCCGCTTCGTTGATTTGCGCGAAACCGTCGCCATGGTCGCCCAACGCAGCCAAGTTGTGCTCTACGACGAAGATCCTAAGCCTTGGAAGTTGGTCAGTGATATCGTAAATAAGCTGGGATGGGATAAGAAACAGTTTCAGATTCGTCAACCGCCCGGTGCTGGACAGTGACGCCGTGCCACACGCGGTTGAATACCGCACATTCAGAATGCCTGTACGATCGCCTGCCTCATTCTACTGGCTCTGCCGGTAGTCAGTGATTCTCCTGACTTTGGTTCCGATTATGTCTCATCCCTGGATTGCCGACCGCACCAAAGCGTTCGATTCGAGCGGTATTCGGAAGGTTTTTGACCTTGCCAGCAAGTTGAAAGACCCAATCAATCTCTCAATCGGACAGCCGGATTTCGATGTCCCGGTTCCGGTTCAGGACGCTTGTATCGACGCCATTCGTAGCGGCAAGAACGGCTACGCGCTCACGCAAGGCATGCCCGTCCTGCGCGACAAGCTGCAAGCTCGGATCGACCAGGAATACAGCCACGCTGATCGGACTGTCTTCATCTGCTCCGGCACGAGCGGTGGATTGGTGCTGTCGATGTGGTCACTGATCGATCCAGGCGACGAGGTGATCATATTCGATCCATACTTTGTGATGTACGAATCGCTGGTGCGGCTTGTTGGTGGTGTTCCTGTGTTGGTCGACACCTATCCGGATTTTGCGATCGATCTAAACAAGGTAGATGAGGCGATTAAGCCTCGCACCAAGATGATCTTGCTGAACAGCCCAGCGAATCCGACGGGTGTGGTGGCCACCGAAGCGGAAATACGCGGACTGGCTGAGCTCGCCAAGAAGTACGAAATCGCCTTGGTATCCGACGAGATTTACCGCGACTTCTGCTACGACGGCGATTTCTGCTCACCAGCAAGTTTCAACGACCAGACGATTGTCATCGATGGCTTCTCTAAGAGTCACGCTATGACCGGTTGGCGCGTTGGCTTCGTACACGGTCCGGTGGAAGTCATCAACACGATGATCAAGCTGCAGCAATACTCGTTTGTCTGCGCACCGCAGCCCGCACAATGGGCAGCAGCCGTGGCGATGGACGTCAAGCTCGACGGCCATGTCGAGGATTATCGACACAAACGCGATTTACTGGTTGATGGGCTTTCGGATCGTTACGAGTTGGTCACCCCGCGAGGCGCGTTTTATGCTTTTCCAAGAGCACCTGGTGGCCGCGGAAGCGAATTCGTGACTCGCGTGATCGAAGAGAACCTATTGATTATTCCCGGCAGCATCTTCAGCCGGCGCGATACGCACTTTCGCATCTCGTATGCAGCCACCGATGCCGTTATCGAGCGTGGCATCGAGGTGTTACGGCGGCTTGCTTAATGCAGCGCGACGGCCGCCAACCAAAAAAGCAGGCGAACTCCGTGTGCCGTAGCGGTAGACGGCACACGGAATGTAGCCCGCTACTATCAAACACGCACGCACGGTGCAACCGTGACCAAGAGAGCCTCGAACGAGGCAGGGCCTCGAACCAATCCGAGCGGTAGCTCGCATCGGTCTAAGGCACAGCCTCACTAGCCTGGCCAGGCTGGAAACGACGCTAGATACTCGGCGTTGGCACCCTTGAGCCAGACGTAGGCGTCGTCGATCTTTGTCGGCGAGACCATCCGTGAGGCCACCAGGCCGTAGATCGCGCCGAAAAGAAACAGGACCAGGCCTGCGATGATCAGGATTCCGAAAGCACCGTTCCGGTCGACCATGGCAGCCCCAACGATGACCATTGCGATGGATGCCAAAACCGACCCCCAACCGATCATCATGGCGCGACCACGCTTGACGAACCACTCGTCGCTGAGGCCGATGTAAATGGTTGCTTTCTTCGAAAGGATGAGCGCGAGGATAATATAAATGCAGATGCTGATCAGAATACTCAAGAAGATCGCCGGGTGATGCCAATTTAGGCTCCGTTTTAGTTTGCGATCCGTTAGCACATTGCTTTTTATACAGCGATCGGGCAGCACGGCATCCTTGCGCATGACTAGCAGCGAGCCCTGTCGCCAGATACCACCTTTGTCGAGCTCCTGCGGCTTCAAAATGGGGTCCGCGACTTGCGGGGGCTGATAGGGATTATCACTGAACACAAGGTGTCTCCTCGCTATTGAATGCAGGTCGAACCGACAGGTTCTGCCGTGGGAATCACTGACTACCGGCAGAGCCGGTAGTATGAGGAAGGCCCCTAAAAGGGGCCGACGACGGTAACTCGCACCTCTCCCGCTTGCGGGAGAGGTCGGACGCGGTAGCGGCCGGGAGAGGGTTTCTTGCGTCGCTGACCCA
>PVBE011101589.1_pt1 | contig 16261 bp, 17 predicted proteins | sample 1631181 | NCBI WGS metagenome assembly PVBE01 (sample SAMN08397723, study PRJNA350692) | Marine metagenome, whole genome shotgun sequencing project. | isolation source: water | place: Pacific Ocean | collected 2012-04
CTCCAAATCTTCGGCGGCGACAACCTCGGCGTGCTCGATTGTGGGGCGCACGTCATCCGGCACATTCCGAATCAGTTTCAATGCCCGGCCAACCGCCTCGTCTCCAATGGCGTGAATCACAGGAGACCTCCCCGCAGATATAGCCTGCTGACACCAATCCGAGTCTTCATCCCGAAGCGCATGCTCGATCCATAATCCTCGCGAGCCTGGTGCATCCGAATATGGGGCCCTCAATCGCGCAGTCTGCGAACCAAGTGTTCCGTCGAAAAAGCTCTTACAGCCAGTAACCCGAAAGCGATCGGTGATTGGCAAGGCTCCACAAGTCTCCAACGGGAGGGTTCGATCCAATTCAACGATTGACACACGGAGTGGAAGCGAGTCCGCCTGAGGAACGTAGTGCCGAGTAATGTCCGCCGAATACTCCATCGATCGAACTGCGGTGATTCCCGCCTTCAGCATCTCTTGCATGCTCTGAGCCAAGGCACGAGCCCGCTCCTCTTCGGGAGGAGGTGGGATCAAGGGAACAACAAGCTCCCATGCAGCGGCTTCTGACATCAATCCATTTGCCGCCCCGCATCGATCCCGACCGACTCTCCCTCCCGCGTGAGGTCCGGCGACGTCCAACTGTTTCAAGACAGCGTCATTGACCAGCACGGAGTGCCAATCGCACCGCCAACACACCACTGGCCTGTCATGAGCTGCACGCAGCCATGAGCGATCTGGACTCGCCCCCTCCAACCACCCGGTCTCATTCCAACCGGTACCGATAAGCCAACGATCATCGGGTAATGATTGGTGCGCTTCCTCTACGGCTGCCTCGAATTCCGCCCTGCATCGCACGTGGGAGAGATCCAATTGCAGGGTCGACTCCGCACCAAGCAATAGGTGCACGTGCCCATCAACAAGCCCTGGCGTCACCACGGCTCCTTGCACATCAATGACAGCAAGGCCATTTGGTACCGCACCGGGCCGCACAACATCGACAATACGCCCGCCCTCAAGCAGGATGTCGGCCGAGCGGCAGCGAGCGTGGCAACCGTTCCAAACGCGCCCATTCTTGACAATCAGGTCGATCATTCACACATCCATCGTTTCGCAATCGGCCACCATGCTATCGTGCCGTGATGGGACGACTGATTACCTACGCAATATTCATTACGGCCGCGGCCTGTACTGGCTGCAACAAATCCGATGCACCGCCGCCACCTCCAGGACCAGCTCCGACTCAGGAAACGGCGAACTCATCTGCCGCCCCCAAGCACGGCTTGGCTTCGGTCGATACCTCAACGAGTCGATCACGAACGAACACCGAGTCCGCTCACACGCCTCCAGACGACCCGAGCGAGATTCGATTCTTGAATCTTCGCGGCCCGACCGATCCAACATGGCGCTGGGAACCCCCAAAGAACGCCATGCGCATCACGAATTGGATTGTCCCCGCCCCCGAGGGTGCTGAGCCAGCGGAACTTGTCATCACACACTTCCCAGAGGCGGCCGGGAATACTCGCGACGCCAACATCGCCCGTTGGTCAAGCCAGTTCCGCGCGGATGATCTGCCACCCCAAGCGGAGGTCACCGAGATAACCGCCGGCACCATGCCAGCAACCCTGGTCGAACTCCAAGGCGAGTACTTGGGAATGGGTGGCGGGTGGCACAAGGCGGACTATGCCATGGTGGTTGCCATGGTGGATTCCGACCAAGGATCTATCTTCATCAAACTGCTCGGTGACGCCGAGACTGTTGATGCCACCCGGGACACCTTCATGGCACTGGTGGAAGGTCTCAAGCCTGCAAACTAGCCTCAGTGGGCCGTCTCACAACGCCCCATTGCTTCCATTTGTCACTGACCCAAGAACGCCGCAACAAGATTTTGCCCATCGTGGCTCATGAAGCTCTCGGGATGAAACTGCACGCCAGTCATTGAGGCAGCCGGCCCATGTGGCCAGCCCCCCTTCCATCGCAGCGCCATGACATCGTCTTCGGCAGTCCATGCCGAGACATCAAAGTCATCGCCCACCGTCGATCGATCCACGATCAACGAGTGGTAACGCGCCGCGGAGATCGGATCCGGAACTCCCCGAAAGATTCCCGCACCATCGTGGTGAATGTCGGAAGTCTTGCCATGCATGGGGCGATCGTGCCTGCAGACTCGCATGCCGTGCACCTCCGCGATGACCTGATGTCCAAGGCACACTCCGAACACTGGGATTTTGCCCGCTGCTTGCCGCACCAGATCCTTGCAGATTCCAGTCTCGGCCGGCGTACATGGGCCGGGCGAGAGCACGATATGGCTCGGGTTCATCGCAAGCAACGAATCAACGGACTCCTCGTCGTTCCGCACAACCCGAATCTCCAGATCCGGATCGATCACACCGATGCAGTGAACGAGGTTCCATGTAAACGAGTCGTAGTTGTCGACGAGAAGCAGCACGCAGGAAAGGTAGCGGGTCGGGCGAAGCTACGCCGCGGTTCGCGTCCCAGCAATTCCGTCCTGCGTCACGACAAACAGGTCTTTCGTGATCGGATACGGAAGTCGCTCATAATCTCGATCAACTCGGCTCTGAACCCGCTCTAGGAAGTCATCGGGCCCCTGTGAGATCGCGAGGAAAATGTCCCGAGCCGGCGCAGCCACATAGAAGTCGCCATTAAGCCGGGGAGCCAGCCGAACGTGGAGCGAATCCATGAGCAGCCGAGCGGCGTCGTAACCATCCTGAACCGACAGGATTGCCACCCTGCCACCCTCAGCGGATTCCACGACTTTGACCTCAACCGACGGAGCGTAGCGAGAGAGGTTGCTCCGAGCCTGCTGCTCGACTTCATCGATGTCCAGCCCCCACCGAATGACTTGTTCCAAAGTAATGCTGACGGTCATTCGTGGCAGATCGATCACGTACACGATTGATGTGTTGTTGACCCACGGCGTGTGGGCGACCTGCTCACGGTCGAGATGTTCAAAGAGCGAATTGGGCTGAATCCGAGGCATGATTCGGCCACGGGCCAGAGACAGAGGCAGCGGTGACGACACAACCGCGTCGCCTTCACAAATGCGATCGAGATACTCCTCGACGATTCGCATGCCATTACCAGGATCACACTTCACCATCCGAAACAGATTGGTGAGCGCCAGATGCCTGCCATCAATCACCAAATCCATAGCTCCGGCCAACTCAACATGTGCTTTAGGCTGCTGCTGCTTGAGCAAACGCAACACCAGCTCGGAGAACGCTTCCGGCTCGCGGGGCATCTGTGGCATGGTTGCAGGCCTCCTGATCTTCCCACTGAGGGGGGTCCAGCACTTCGAAGCTACATGAAGGTGCCAAATGCTGACATCGGCGGCTTCAGCCCCCATCTTGACCCCGATCTTGCAGGTTGTACGCACCCGATTTCTCAATTCCCGACGAAACCCATTCTCGGTTCACCAGAGCAAGTGTTTCCCGGACGTCCTCAGGCGGATAGTCTGTGCATATGACTGCCATCTGTCGCGTCGGACCCATCAACATCGGCCCCGGAAATGGGCTTGTGGTCATCGCAGGCCCCTGTGTCCTGGAGTCGCCCGCCGTCCAAGATGCGGTGGCCGATCGTCTCGCGAGTGTCTGCGGCGACATGGGCATCCCATGGATCTTCAAGGGCAGCTTCGACAAGGCCAACCGGACAAGCTTGGCCTCTCACCGAGGGCCTGGGATTGAAGAGGGGCTCGCCGAGTTGGCTCGAATCAAGGGCGAGTGGAATGTGCCGGTCACGACAGACGTCCATGAGCCGGATCAAGCTTCTGCGGTCGCAGAAGTGGTTGACATTCTGCAAATCCCAGCCTTTCTCTGTCGTCAAACAAGCCTGCTCGCAGCGTGCGGCGCGACAGGGCTGCCAGTCAACATCAAGAAGGGCCAGTTCCTAGCGCCCAATGACATGAGACACGCTGCCACAAAAGCACTGGACGCAGGCGCCGCAGGCCTCATGTTGACCGAACGCGGAACTTTCTTCGGGTACAACCGGCTTGTCAACGACTTCGTTGGCTTGGGGGATCTTGCTGATCTCGGATGGCCTACGTGTTTCGATGTCACTCACTCCACTCAGTTGCCAGGAGACGCCGGGGGTCCCGGTGGTGGCCCCGTCCAGACAGGCGGACGCCCCGACCGCGCCGCCCTCCTCGCCCGCGCCGCTACTGCCGCCGGCGTTGATGCCCTGTTCCTCGAACTCCACCCGGATCCTTCCAACGCACAATCCGATGCTGCAACAGTGCAGTCGCTCGATGCGGCCGAAAGTATCATCAGGGAAGCGAACGCCATCCGATGCGCGCTCAATAGTGGGGTCAAAACTCCATGAAGTGCGATCAGTGCAATCGACCCGCGGTCGTACATCAGGTGATCATTTCCAATGGAACGCATCGAGAGATTCATCTCTGCGAAATCCATGCTGCGGAGGCGGGTGTTCCAAACCCAGGGAAGCAGCCGATCAACAAACTGATGGCAAAGGTAAGCCAGCCCGTCCAAACGGCCGTCATGCCAACTTGCCCAACGTGCGATACAACGCTTACACACATCCGAAAGTCATCCCTGTTTGGATGCCCCGACTGCTACGACGCCTTCGCGCAGGCAACCAGACTCATCATCGAAAGCGTGCAAGGCGGAGCCGACCAACATGTCGGCCGCAATCCTCAAAACATCGCCACAGACAACACGTCTCGCTATGAGTCAAAGCGGTTGGTTGAGGAACTCGACCGAGCCGTTCGCGCAGAGCAGTATGAACGAGCAGCCAAGATCAAGGCAAAGCTCGCAATGCTTGCAGAGCAGCGACCCCTCGAAGACAAGAGCGACGACTCGTGACTCCCGAAACGCCTACTGACTTGGATGTTGTCCTGAGCAGCCGCGCACGGCTTGCTCGAAATGTCGCGGGAATTCCATTTGTACATCGCACAACCGATGATCAGCGGCGACTGGTCATGACCCGAGTTACTCATGCCCTTGATGCCGCGGCCACAGATGTCGAACCTCTGGACTGGATCGACCTTGAGTCAACATCATCGCTTGACCGCAGAGTGCTGTACGAACGGCATCTCATCAGCCGCCCACACGCAGATGCGACTGGCCCACGTGGCGTCGCAGTCGCGTCAGATGCCGCCATGAGTGTGATGGTCAACGAGGAAGATCATGTTCGCATGCATGCCATCGCTCCCGGGCTGTCCATACACGATTGCTTCGCAAGGGTCCGGCGGCTCGATGAGGCCATGGAGCCGCATGTCGGGTGGGCTTGGCACCACCAGTGGGGTTACCAATCCGCCTGCCCCACCAATGTTGGCACGGGAGTCCGCTTCTCGACGATGCTGCATTTGCCTGCGCTGCGACTGACACGAGAACTGGACAAAGTCCGACAGGCAGCCAAGGACTTACACCTTGCAGTTCGAGGCTACTACGGCGAAGGGTCAGAGTCCTCCGGAAGTTTCTTTCAGGTCAGCAATCAAATCACGCTCGGCAATTCCGAAGATGAACTGCTCGACGTATTCCTCACGTCCATCATGCCCGGCATCATCAATTATGAACGGGCAGCAAGGCAGGCACTGCTCAAACGAGACCGCACGACCATTGCTGACCGAGTACTCCGAGATCTGGCCGTTCTGCGAAACGCCCAACTCGTCAAGGCGGACGAGGCGATGCGCCGCCTGAGCATGATCAGACTCGGAATCTGTATCGATCTAATCTCCGACGTCAAACTCCAGACGGTAAACACACTCTTTCACGAGATTCAGGCGGGACACCTGCAACAGACCGCCGGCACCAGCCTCACGCAGGACGAGTCGCGGGCAGCCAGAGCCACCCTGCTCAGGCAGCGGCTTGGAACCTCCTGACGGCACACGCCGCCAATGCCTGATCCAGACAGAACACTTCGATCAAGACTTGCCCCTTCGCCGACAGGCGCCCTCCATCTGGGAAATGCTCGGACTTTCGCAATCAATTGGGCACTTGCAAGACAACGCGGATGGGAGCTTGTTCTTCGAATCGAAGATCTGGATCATCCTCGCGTCAAGCCCGAGACAATCGATCTCGTGAGAGACGATCTTGCATGGCTCGGTCTTGATTGGGATCGAGAACTGCCACTTCAATCCAGCGATCTAAGTGATGCTCAGGATGCCATGCACACGATCGCCCGACTTGGGAGAGCATTTCCTTGCGCCCTGACTCGCCGGGAAGTTCAAGCCGCCCAGTCGGCTCCGCATGAACAAGAGCAGGGACTGCGGTATGAGCCCACGCTCAGACCATCCAATGCCGGCATCGCGATCGAGAACCCGAATCTCGAGGAGACCTGGCGATTCCTTGTTCAGCCTGAAATCGAAATCGTTTCGGACGAGATCCAAGGCGCTCACGCATTCAACATCGCCGAATCCATCGGCGACTTCCCAATTTGGACCTCGCGTGGCCCCGCCTACCAACTTGCAGTAGCCGTCGATGACGCGCGGCACGGGATTACCGATGTCGTCCGCGGAAACGATCTGCTCCCGAGCGCCGCAAGGCAGCAATCACTGCTGCGCACGCTTGGCCTGCCATCACCCCGCTGGTGGCACGTCCCGCTGGTCCGCGGTGAGGACGGCCGGCGATTGGCGAAGCGGCATGGCGACACTCGCCTCAGTACATTTCGGGATTCTGGCACCAAAGCCGAACGGGTCATGGCCCTCCTTGGGCGGTGGTGTGGTGTCGAGGCTGAATCGGGAGATCGACTCTCGGCCGCGGAATTCGCTGAGCGCTTCTCAATTGACAACCTGCCCAACCGTGACATCACGCTGACCCAGGAGGATTTTGCATGGCTCACTTAAAACTGATCCCACTGCTCGTTCTCTTACTTACAGCAGTTGCCTGCGAACACCGTGGACCGCGCGTAGAACAGGTCCAGATTGGTGATCAGGAATGGCTCTTGGAAGTTGCTGCCAGCCAAGCCGCTATTCAGCAAGGGCTCATGGGGCGGCCTTCCATTCCCGTAGGAACCGGCATGCTATTCGTATTTGACCAGCCCGCAGTTCACCGATTCTGGATGGCCGATTGTCTTGTGGACATCGATCTCATCTTCATTGATGGACAGGGCCGTATCACTGCGACGCACATGATGAAGGTCGAACCGGCACAAGGGCCGGGCGAGTCACAGACTGCTTACGAACAGCGGCTGCCCCTCTATTCGAGCCGCATCCCAAGCCGCTATGCAATCGAACTGCCTGCTGGATCAATCACAGCGCTGGGACTTCGTGCGGGCGAGCCCATTGATCTCGATCTACCGAGACTCAGATCGTTGGCGGAGTAGCAGCGCGAAGCGCCAATTGCCGCTCGATCATCTTGGCGAATACATCAAACTCTAGGTTGACGCTGTCCCCAGAACGAAGACAGCCAAGCGTCGTATCCCGCAACGTCGTTGGAATCAACGCAACCTCAAACCAGCCAGGGCCGAGATCAGCGACCGTCAATGAGACTCCGGAGATTGCAACAGAACCTCGCGACACCAGCAATGGTGCATACTCCGAGTCAAACTCGATGCGACAGCGATACTCGTCGCCCCGCTGGCCAGCCGATTCAAGAACGCCCGTGCAGTCGATATGCCCCTGAACGAGATGGCCCCCAAGGAGGGTATCAGCGACCGCTGCATGCTCCAGATTGACGGCGTCACCAACCGCAAGGCTTCCGAGCGTCGTCACACGCAGCGTCTGAGGAATGACGTCGAAGAACCACCGGGAGCCACGAGCCTCCACAAGGCTCAGGCAGCAGCCATCAACGGCAATCGATGCTCCGATACTCGGCTGATACTGCCAACCTTGAGGGTCAATGCTCAGCCGATCACCCGCATCCGTAGATGTCCGGCTCTCGATGCTCCCCATGTGCTGTATCAGGCCAGTAAACATCTTCGGCGTGCACGATACGGCCAGAAGGGCTTGCCCGCTTGACTTCTTGGCACAGTCGCACTCCAAAGGGGGACGGACTCCGCGGGACTTCCTATCCTGTGCCATTCTCCCGTATCCCAATGAATGCCCACGGATCCCAGAAAGCGGGATCCACCAGCCCCGGAGATTCTGAGCATGCCCGTCTCGGCCCGTATCCCATCCCAATCTCTGCCCACAGTCGTTGCAGCCGCATTGCTGACGATGAGTGGAGTGGCCGTCGCCCAGCAGCCCGATGCCGCCGCAAGAAACGCCGCCAGAGTGAGCGTGCTTGAAGCACGTATGCCGCTCGGCCCGAAGTCTGCCAAAGGTGTCGGCCTCCAAGCCATGTGGCGATACTCAGTCAACCCAGCCAGCACGCGGGCCCTCTTTATGTCCGAAGGGGCGGCCTTTCTAATCAATTCGAATAACGAGGTCATCATGCTCGACCTCGAAACAGGGCGAAGGAAATGGACCGCCTTTGGCGGCGGCGGAAGCGACCTCATTGTGGACGTCGTGCATGTCAAGGAAGACAACAAGGTTCTGGTCGTCCGCAGCAACTCAATTCTGACGCTCTCGTCGACAACCGGCCTCCCCATCCCTCTCAGTACAACGCGGTCCAGTGTGCAGCCGTTGGAATGGCTCTCTGACACCCGGGGTGCGATCTCCGGCACCTACTACATCTATGGCGGCCTTGCCGGAGAAGTCGTCTGGCAGGATTGGCGTCTAGGCTTCCCGACGAACGCACATCGAATTGGCCGAAAGGTACAAGCAGCCCCGGCACTCTTTGAGGGCAAGACAATCGCAAGCTCGCGTACTGGCGAACTCGCCGCAATGGCCGCCGACGACGGGCTTCTGCTCTGGCAGAAGATGCTGCTCGGGCCGATGGCTGGCAACCCTGTTTCAGCCGACATGAGCGATACAGACACAGAATCGGGTCTTGCTATCGTCACTTCCATACTCTTTGTCGCAAGCGAAGATCAGTACTTGAGAGCGTACAACCTCGCCAACGGAAAACTTCGATGGGCAAGGCTGTTCGATCAACCCCTCAAGAACGGCCCGGTCCTTGCAGGCCAGCGGATATTGCAGCAGGTTCCCGGAACGGGTCTCGTCTGCATGGAGGGACTTCCAGCTGACTCCCCCGAAGGCAAGGTCGTCTGGAAGGCTCCAACCGTGCTGGGGCAAGTCATCGGATCTACCGACGATCTCCTGCTTGTCTGGGACGAGGGGAATTCAACGCTCCAAACGGTCTCTGAGGCAACGGGTTCGATCGATGCCACTTCCACCGCCAGCAACGTCAGCCGCATGGCCATCCAAGACAACACGCTCTTGCTCCTCGGCGGCCAAAACGAGCTCGTGTGCTATCGACCCACCCTTGGGCACTGACTTGTGGCTGACTATGTTCCGATCAATCGAGCACTCATATCGGTCAGCGACAAGGCTGATGTCGCAGCATTTGCAAGAGCGCTCGCTGGCATGGGCGTCGAGATCATTTCGACCGGAGGCACCGCAGCAACGCTTCGAGAGGCGGGGATAGCGACCACTGAGGTCACCGACGTCACCGGCTTTCCTGAAATGATGGATGGCCGAATCAAAACCCTGCATCCCTGCATACATGGCGGGCTCTTGGCACGGCGTAATGTCGCCAGTCATACCGAAGCCATGGCCGCTCACAACATTGTTCCGATCGACCTTGTGTGCATCAACCTGTACCCATTTGAACGCACCATCGCGAACCCCGCAGTCGTGCCAGACGAGGCCATCGAGCAGATCGACATTGGCGGTCCGGCAATACTTCGCTCGGCATCCAAGAACCACGAGTTCGTTGCAACAGTCACAAGCCCCGATCAATACGACGCCATCATTGCCGACATGAAGGCGAATGACGGAGGCACAAGCCTCAGACTGAGGCGCCAACTGGCGGCCTCTGCATTCGCTCGTACCGCGGGCTATGACGCCGCCATTTCCAACTGGCTCGCCAGGGCAACCGATGAACCGCTTCCACCTCGTCTCCACATTTCCGCGACCCGCATCAGCGAGCTTCGGTACGGCGAGAATCCACATCAGAAGGCCGCGGTCTACGCCCTGCCGGGTACAGGCGAAGCTGGCATTGCCAATGCACGCATTATTGATGGCAAGCCACTGAGCTATAACAATCTCAATGATGCTTCTGCGGTGTACCGGTGTTGCCGAGATCTTGCACGCGCCCAAGGCGGGGCCCCTACCGCGGTCGTCGTGAAGCACGCCAGTCCATGTGGAGCCGCGTCCGGATCGTCGCCACGGCAGGCGTTTGAGTCCGCGTGGGCAGGTGATCCAATGGCCGCTTTCGGCGGAGTTGTCGGATTCTCCTGCAAGGTGGACGCAGATCTGGCGTCGGCAATCTGCGAAGGCAAACGGTTCGTCGAGGTCATTGTCGCTCCCGAATTGAGCGATCAGGCCGTCTCGCTGCTCTGTGAGCGATGGAAAAACGTCCGACTCGTCGAAGCTTCCGATTTGACCACGCCGCCAGCTACGGCCATTGAGATTCGAAGCATTCCAGGAGGGCTGCTTGCGCAAACTCCTGATCGCGGACTCGCGCCGGTTGCCTCGTGGATCCATGCGGCGGGCCCCCCTCCAAACGACGAGATGCTCGCCAACGCCTCGGTTGCCTGGATCACCGTCAAGCACGCCGCCTCCAACGCAATCACAATTGCGGGCGGCGGCCGCCTCATGGGACTTGGAGGCGGACAAGTTGATCGGCTCACAGCCGCACGCATCGCGGTCTCAAAAGCCGAGGCTGCCATGGGCGAGGCGAGCAACACCGTTGCTGCTTCGGATGCATTCTTTCCCTTCCCAGATGGGCCGGAAGTACTCATCAATGCCGGTATAAGTTGCATCGTCCAGCCGGGAGGGTCCAAACGCGACGACGAAACGCTCGCACTCTGTGATGAGCAGGGTGTCACATGTCTTCTGACAGGCACGAGACACTTCAGACATTGACAACTCGCCGAGGCGGCGTCACGTCGCGCCGATGCTCACATCGATGGGCTGTGGTCGCAACTCGTAGTTCGGCTCCAGATCAATCCGCAGCGGCCGACGTTTCCCATTCGAATCTACGGGGATTCCTTCCTCGTCGATGATCCTCTGAATCGCCATGATGCCTTCGATCAACATCTCTGGTCTCGGAGGACATCCTGGAACGTACACATCGACCGGCAAATACTGATCGATTCCCTGCACGACGGCGTAGGTATCAAAGACCCCGCCAGTAGACGCACACGCCCCCATCGAGATGACCCATTTGGGCTCGCACATCTGCACATAGATCCTCTGAAGCACAGGAAGGATCTTGATCGGCACGCGGCCGGCCACAATGAGCAAATCCGCTTGCCGCGGGCTGAACCGAAATACTTCGGCACCGAATCTCGCCAAATCGAACCGGCTTGAAGCGGTCGCCATCAGTTCAATCCCACAACATGCCGTCGCAAATGGCATCGGCCATACCGCGCTCCGACGGGCCCAGTTCACCAACTGGCTCAGTGATGTGGGCAGAAACCCATCTACTGGAATGCTCGATTCAAGTCCCATGACACTCTCCTGAAGACGCAATCTGGGGTTCATGGTAACGAGACTGGATGCCAACGGCTCTCCCCCCGATACTGGTGACATGCTCCTTTCAGCAATCTTGCTGGCGACCAGCATCGCCGGACCAATGCCGCCCACACTCCCCGCCTTCGCAAGCGGAGAGGCTTCCCTTGAACTCGCTCGGCAACTGCTCCCGGACGCGAGGCCGCACCGAACCAGCCGCTATGTCGTTCTGTCCGATTCGGAGCGGTCGCACATTCGGGGAGCTGAGCTTGTCCTCGAGGAGACCCGCCGGCAGTACGACCGGTGGTGCCGGGCCATGCGAATCCCGATCACACGGCCCGATGAAAGGCTCCTTTGCATCCTCTTCCACAACCGAGACGACTTCGTCACGTTTGCCGAGCAGACCGAGGATCTCTCGGGAGCCGCGCACCATATCAGTGGCTATTTCAGTCCTCGGTTTGACTGGGTCGTGTATTTCGATCCAGACGACAGCGCCGACATCGGCGAAGCCGTGCGCTCGATCGAAGCTGCGGAGGCAGACATCGAAGAGGCTCGCGAGCGAGGCGTCGATCAAGACCGTCTCGACGAGGCCACGGAGTCCGTCGATGCCGCCCGCGAACATATCCAGTCAGAGGCCCGCGCCCGCCGCACAGCGGTCACGATTCACGAAGCTGTCCACCAACTTGTTCACAACGGACTTGCATTTCCAGGGCGAGGCAATTGGCCCGCTTGGCTCCACGAAGGCCTTGCTGTTGCATTTGAAACCGATGCCCATCGCAAGCCCTTTGGTCCAGATCGTGACTACCCCTCGAGATCAAACGGATTTGCCACAGCCTTGAAAACCTCGACTCACATTCCGCTCCCACAATTCCTCGAGCTGAATGAAATACACCACCAAGACGGCGCTCACGTGGGAGTCATCTACGATCAGGCGGGATCACTTGTGTCGTGGCTGTATCGAAGACGACGCCCACAACTCCTTGAGTTTCTTCAAGAAGCGGGTATCCCGGACGCTGATGGGACCGTGCCACCCATTGCCACTCAGTTCACCAAGATCTTCGGGTCAACGAAGGACATCGAGCGGTATTGGCACGCGGACTCGTTACGCGATTGACCGCAACTGGCTCCACCGCCTCCGCGCCTTGTGCATGATGACTGCGATCTCCATGCCATACAGAAGGCAAATCCACATCACATAGACCCACAGCATGAGCAGCGGCACGAGTCCCAAACTGCCGCCGATCGGGCTCGTACGAACCGCCCCTATGACGAACTTCTCAAGAACCCACTCCCCGACCAACAGCGATACCGCCCCAACCAGCGCCCCGGCTCCAGACGATCGCCAGCCCAGACGCCCGGCGGGTATGAAACGGTAGCAGAGCGTGACGAAACCCCAAACTACGACAAACGACAGAATCCATTGGCCGATCTTCGCGAGGGACGACACGCCGGTTGCTTCCAACTGGGTGGTGAGATCATTCAGCACTGCCAGACCCCAGATCGCAAACGCGGGACCAACGACGAGAAGCAGAATTGACACCACCACCCGCACCCACGCCTTTCGCCTCTTTGTTCCTGCCCCGATCACACTGAGACTTCCCTCAATCTCATCAAAGAGACGGTAGGCAGCCCAAAGAAGAACCAACAAGCCAATCCAGGTCACACCAGTGATATCAACGTCGGCTGCCTGCGTTGCGAGGCTCTCCAACCAGTTCCCGAGATCGAGTTGCTCACCGGCATGATTACCCCCCGCAATCTCGACTCGCTGCAATCCAAATCGGTGGATGAGGTCTCGCACAGTCTCGAGAAATGTCTCCCGGGAGACTGACAACCTGGCGATTCCGGCTGCCAGCACCAGCAAGGGGAGCATCGAGAAGAGAACTCGGTATGACAGCGCAGCAGCCATCATTCCAGCCCGATTCCTTCGGAGCCGGAGCAAAGAGACCCTCGCGATGTCGAGCGCAAAGCGAATCTTTCGTTCGTGGAGCGTCAAGTCACTCCATCGCCGCGAGCGGACCCCACGCCGAAACTCTTGCCACGATCGACGCCAGCGTGTAAGCCTCACCGATCAGCCGCCATACGCCGCGAGAAAGAAGGTCGCAACGCCAATCCATGCGATGGCATTCAGCACGATCCCGAGAACTGCCCGGGGGCGTGCTCGAGAGGCAAGGCTGGCCCCAAGAAGTCCGAGAACGACGCCGACAATCGCCAGAAAGCCACACGCAGCCAGAACGATGCCCACGATGAAGACTCGCCACTGATCCTGAGTCATGTGATCCTGGCCTGCTGCTTCAAGGTGCGATACCGACATCCCGAGCGGCCCGAAGCAAATCACCGGAACGAATATTCCTGCGATCCAGACCATACTCGCCACCAGAAGCGAGACAGAGGCAAAGAAGGAGGAGTCCACCATTGGCGCTTCGGCGGGGGGCATTCCGACCTCACTACGCATGGTTCTGATCCTTCCTTTGAACAACGGCGGTATGCCGGGGCGGTCACTGCTGTAGCCTACACGCTTACGACGCCCCCACGAACACGCTCATGCCACCGACACCACCGAATCCCGATGATCTCCCACAGGGCTGGGCCGAACTGGCCGACAATGCGCATACGCCAAGGCCCCGCACGAGCGACTTCCTTCGTGATTCATCACGTGGCCCCCGCCTCCAAAAGGTCCTCGCGGCCGCGGGGGTTGCGTCCCGTCGCGCTTGTGAAGCACTTGTCGAAGAAGGCGCTGTCCGAGTCAACGGACACACCGTAAATTCACTTCCCGCCTGGGTCGACCCTTCTAGAGACCGCATCACGGTTCACGGCCGTCGTATCCGAACTGGTGCGCCAACCGTGTGCGTGATGCTGTTCAAACCCCGTGGAGTGATCTGCACCTCATCCGATCCCGAAGACCGAAAGTCAGCAGTTGAGTTGGTACAACACCCAACCAAGGTCAGACTCTTCGCCATCGGTCGGCTGGATATGGATTCTTCCGGCCTGCTGCTTCTGACCAATGACGGTGAGTTTGCCAACCTTCTCAGTCACCCATCACATCATGTTCGCCGCATCTACGACGTCACGGTGACTGGACAGGTTGAAGCCGCCACGATCCGGCGTCTGGAACGCGGCATCAATCTCCCCGATCCCCACACAGGACGAACACGTCCAGCAAGATTCGACTCCGTCAAGATCGTCAGGGCCCAGCGGGATCGAACCAAACTCCGCGTCGTCCTCACCGAGGGACGAAATCGCCAGATCCGCCGGATGATGCTGATGCTCGGTCATCCCGTTCGAAAGCTACGTAGGGTTGCGATCGGCCCGCTAAAGCTTGCAGATCTTCGCCCCGGACAATGGCGGGATTTGACAGAACGCGAAGTCGCCGGACTCACTGCGGAGGCGCAGCGTCCTCGTCGGAAGCGATCTCGACCTCGCAAACAACGTCCTTCTGATCATCCCGAAGCCGAAGGGTGATCGGACCACTCGACTCCTGATCAAACTGCACTTCAAAGCGTCGAACCAACTCCAGTACGGCAAGAAACATGCCGACTCGCTGGACTGGCGCCTGCCCAGCAAACGCATCCTGCAGCGTCAGTGGCTGCCCCGCGCGGCGGCGAAGGCGATCCACAAGGTCCTGTTCATACAAGGCAATTGGTGTGTCGTCCAACTCAACGACATGGTCGCCAAGCCGAGAGAAATCGATCGCGGAGGCAATCCGTTCGTAGGCTTCCGCAAGGTCCATCGCGTGGACGTCATCAAGTTCGAGGCCATCGGGCACAACAGGAAGTTGTCCCCGCTGGAATCCAACCGAGATCTGGGCGCGGCGGCCAAACTCGCGTCTCCCATCATCAAGCGATTCCGCCGCACGGCGAATCCTCTGATACACAAGCAACTGCCTGATAAGCGCATCTCGTGGATCACCGCTGTCCGAACTGCCCTCATCTGCGTCTGGCATCGACTCTGGTGGAGTCAGCGTTCGCGACTTGATCTCCACGAGGGTCGCCGCCATCACCAGGAATTCGCCCGCCTGTTCAACATCAACATCTGTCTCGGCCGTGCATCGCAGTACCTCCAGATATTGGTCTGCAATCCGCCCGACAGGGATGTCCTGAAGGTCAACCTCGGCTCGTCTGACCAGAAAAAGCAGCAGATCGAGCGGCCCCTCGAATGCCTCGAGGGTGACCCGGTAGTCCTTCTGTGTAGGTTGAGGGGCGTTCATGCGTGGGAATCGACCTGCGCGGGTACCATTCCCGCTCCGCCCACCAACGTGGGGTAAGCATCATCCTAGCGATCTACCGGGCGTCTGCTCATCCACAGGCCCCCACTTCCCCGAGAGAGACTTCGATGCAGGCAGAAACACAAGGCAAGGCCGCTGCAGATGCCCGAGCAGTCATCTGTGATGTACTCAAGCAAGAGGCCCTCGCTCTGGAAGCGCTGCGGGCCGGAATCGAGTCGGGCGGCGAGGCTGCTCAAGCCTGGGACGCGGCCGTCAATCTCATCGACAAATGCAGCGGCCATTTGGTTGTATCGGGAATGGGCAAATCGGGCTTGGTTGGCGCCAAGATCTCAGCCACTTTTTCATCGCTGGGGATCCCCTCCCACTTCGTACATCCCGCCGATGCGGTCCATGGCGATCTCGGGGCTATCCGAAAATCCGACATCGTCATGCTGCTGAGTTACTCGGGCACCACCCGAGAACTGCTTGACCTCGCAACGATCCTCCGAGCAGACGGCGTCAAGCGATTGGGGCTCTCCTGCAGCGACAGCTCTCATCTGGCCAAACTCTGCGACGTTCACATTGCATTGGGCGATCTCGACGAG
>PVBE010243798.1_pt1 | contig 16258 bp, 10 predicted proteins | sample 1631181 | NCBI WGS metagenome assembly PVBE01 (sample SAMN08397723, study PRJNA350692) | Marine metagenome, whole genome shotgun sequencing project. | isolation source: water | place: Pacific Ocean | collected 2012-04
ATCGAGAACGTCTGTGCCATCCGAACGAGCGCGTCGTACACTGCGCTGTCGCCATGAGGGTGGTACTTGCCGATGACGTCGCCGACGACGCGTGCGGACTTCTTGTAGGCGGCGTTCCAGCTGTTCTTGAGTTCGTGCATCGCAAAGAGCGTGCGGCGGTGGACGGGCTTGAGCCCGTCGCGCACGTCCGGCAGCGCCCGTCCGATGATCACGGACATGGCGTAGTCGATGTACGAGGTCTTCATCTCGTCTTCGATGGAGACGTCGATCTTCTGGGATCCGGGTTCCATGGCGCCCATCTATACCGCCGCGCGCGCGGGGTCAACCCGCGCGTGCCGCACGCGTGTGAAGAGCGGGACGCTCGACAGGGTGATCACACTGTCCGCGGGCACCTCGCCGCCGGGAGGAGTCTCCGGCAGCGCGGCAGGGGGTCATGCGTGCGCCGGTGCCTGGGCGATCGCCCAGGCGTCCTGCACCTCCCAGCGGAGGCGCCCACCCCCCGGCCCCCTCGGAGAGGGGGAGGCGAGGAAGGCCCCCCACAAGCGGTTCCCTCCCTTTCCGCCGCGCTGCGGCGGGGGACCCTCCCGTTCCCCGGTGGGGGCCCGTCGGCGGCCGGGGGAGTTCGCGCTGGCCGGGGAGGGTCGTCGGCATACGCCGACGAGCCCTGCCTGCCGGCAGGGCGGCGGCCCGGCAAGGGAGGGCGGCGGGCCGACTTCACGACCACCCTGGGGTGCCCGGTTGACCGCCTATCGCGCCCGGTTTACAAGGCCGGCCATGCGAAGCCTCGTCCTGTCTCCGCCCGACGCCCGCCGCTGGGGCCTTGAGTCGGTCCTCCGCAACGCCGGCTACGACGTGGAGTTCCAGGATGATCCCCGCCGGGCGGGAGGCTTGTTCCTGGCCGAGGAGTTCGACCTCGTCGTGATCGACGAGCCCGATGACGGCCCGAAGTACACCGGCATCTTCCTCAAGGACGTGCGGTCGACGGACAAGGAGCACCCGCCGATCCTCTGCCTTACCGCCGCGCCCAACGTCGTGGGGCCCGCGCTCGGCCGCGACGCCGAGCTGGTGCACATGGTCCCGGCGCCGGTGGACGGCCTGATCATGAAGATGCTCTTTGAAGACCTGGGGCTGCCCTGGGGGGTCGTTCCCGACGATCGCAAGATCCTCGCCCCGCCGGTGCCCGACCGCCCTTGGGGACGGGTCGGCATGAAGGAGGGGACCGTGGACGCCGCCGGGATCGAGACCGAGGCGCCCGCGCCGGCCGCGCCCGCCGAGGAGGCCGAGGGTGACGCCGCAGCGCCGGCTGAGGCCTCAGCGGCGCCCGAGGCGGACGCCTAGAGCGGCCCCGTGAATCGCTGGCTGATCCGTGTTGCCCTGGGTCTCGCCACGGGCCTCATAGGCCTCTACTTCCAGTACAGCATGATGCAGAAGCAGGCCGCGGACGCGCCGGGCTCCGTCCACGTGTCCGAGGGCGAAGGCGAGCCCCTGGCGCCAGCGTCGCCCGGTGGCATCCCGGCGAGCCTCCTCGAGCAGGTGCGCAAGGGCCAGTCCTCGGGGGGCGGCCGCCGGGGCCGCGCCCGTGGGCGCAAGCCCTGAAATCGGGAAAGCCGGGCGATAGCAGCGGCTTGAGAGCTACATTCATGGACAGCGGTAGGGTTCCGTGCCACGATCCCGCACCGTTTGCAGAGCCAGGGGAATCGGTCGTTGGCGGCGATCTACTACACGGATGACGCAGGCAACGAGGTTCGGTTCGAGATCCCTGCGGGCACCGCTGCGATCAGCATCGGCCGCGGCGCAAACAACGATCTCCGGATCCGCAAGCCCTCGATCAGCCGACGTCACGCCCAGGTGGGCGTCGACGGTGGCGGTGTCTGGACCTTCACCGACCTCGGCTCGTCCAACGGCTCCTGGGTCGAGGGCGAGCGGATGCAGCCCCAGTCAGCCAGGGAGATCTCTGGCGGCGAAAAGCTGAAGTGCGGCGAGGTGCACCTGCGGTTCGAGCAGGGGCCGCCTCCCCAGATCGCCATCGAGGCGACCGAGGCCGCGCTCGCGTTCGCCGCGCCCCCCCCCGCGGCGGGGCCGCCCCCTACGGCGATGCCGCCCGCCCCCGCGCCTCCTCCGCCGATGGACATGGCCCCGCCGCCACCGCCTCGGGCCGAGCCGCCCCCTCCCATGGCGCCGCCGCCGGCCATGGCCCCGCCGCCGCTGGCTGCGCCTCCTCCGCCGATGGATCCCCCGCCGCCGACGCCTCCGCCAGCGATGGCCGATCCGTTCGCAGAGCCGCCGCCACCCGTCCCCGGTCCGTCCGACGGTCCGCTTGCGCCGCCCCTGGGGGAGGACGATCCGCTGGCAGGGCTCGATATCCCGCTCCCGCCGATGGCCGACGACGCCGGCCCGGCGCCGATGGACGACTCCCTGATCGACCTGTTCGGTGAAGGGGGGCCGCCGCCGCCGCCGCTCGAGGCACCCGCCCCGACCGTCCCCGAGCCCGCGCCGACCCCGGCGCCGCCCGCGGCCGGCCCGCCGAAGGAGCCGACGGACTCGTACGGCCCTGCGTTCGACCCGCCGGAGCCGGCGCCGCCGCTGGACCTGGAGGATCCGCCATCTCTGGCACCCGACGACTTCGACATGGCGCTCGACGACGAGTTCGAGCCGCCGCCGGACGAGATGACGGCTGATCCGCCGGGCACGCCGGACGCGCTGTCCCCGCCGGACGTCGACGACTCGCTCAATATCCCGCCCGATCTGGTGGAGGCCGCCGCCGAGGAGCCGTCGAAGATGATGCAGGCGCTCGGCGACGCTGAGGCCGACCTGTTCGGAGACCCGGATCCCCCCGAGGTCCCGGCCGCGGACAGCGACGACGGCGACGCGCTCCCGCCGCTCCCCGACCTGCCGGACGACCCGGCGGCGAGGGCGCGCCTGCTCGAGGATCTCGTCCACGGCTACCGCAAGGACCTGGAGGGCAAGACCCGCCGCGTGGTCTCGCTGCAGAAGGCGGCGCGCCGCGACGTCGACACCAAGAAGCGCCTGCAGGACGCCAAGAAGGAGGCGGACTCGAAGGCCGAGGCCGCGATCCACGACCTCGGCAGCGTCACGACCGAGCGCGACACGCTGCGAGAGGACGTCGACCGCCTCAACGGCCTGCTCGCCGAGGGCGAGGCCGGCGTGTCTGCGGTGGAGTCCCAGCTGCAGGAGACGCGGTCCGACCTCGACGCCACACGGATCGAGCGCGACGACCTGTCCCGGCAGAACGCCGTGATGGGCAGCGAGCTCGACGCCCGCCCCACAGACGAGCAGGTCGACGCGCTGCAGGCCAACATCGACGACCTGCAGGGCCGGCTGGACATCGTCACCGTCGAGCGGGACGCCACCCTCGGCCGCGCCGACCAGGCCGACACATTCGAGGCCCAGGTCACTCAGCTCAGCGAGGAGAACGAGAGCCTGGCCGAGTCGCTGAAGGCCGCGCCCACGCCCGAGCGCTACAAGGAGATGGAGCTGGAGTTGCGCGCCCTGCGCCGCGACGCCGGATCCGGCGTCGGCAAGGCCCACGCGCTCGAAGCGCAGCTCAAGGACGCCCAGGACGCCCAGGACAAGTTCAAGACCAAGGCGCGCAAGACGTTCAACGAGTTGGCGGAGACGCTGAAGTCCCTCGAAGGGGACAAGAACGCTGCGGAGAAGGAGCTCGCGAGCGTCAAGGCCGCGTACGCCGAGGCGACGGATACCGGCGACGACGCTGCGCAGCGCATCGCCGACCTGCGCATCCAGGTGGACTCCCTGACGGGCGAGCACGCCACGCTGACCCAGTCCTTGGGCGAGACCGCCGCCCGCGCCGAGGCCGCCGAGGAGCGGAGCAGCACCCTCGAGGGGGACCTCGAGTCGTTCAGGGCCGACTCCGAGGGCGCATTGCCGCCGGCCGAGGCGGAGGCGCTCAAGGGCGAGCTCGAGGAGCTCAAGACCGAGCACGACGCCGTGCGGTCAGAGCTCGACGAGACCAAGGTCGCGCTGGGCGAGGCCGAGAAGCGCATCGACGATCTGCAGGGTGTCGCCGAAGCCGCCGAGGAGGGGCTCGGCAGCGAGGTCGCCCGGCTCAAGGAGGAGACCGGCACGCTCGAGGAGCGCGCCGCCACCGCCGAGAAGCTGGCCAACGACGTCCAGGGCCAGGTGGAGACGGCGGAGACCGCCGCCCGTGAGGCCCAGGAGGCTCTCGCCGAGATGCAGGCGGAGATCGCAGTGCTCCGGCAGGCCGGCGACGCCGCCGTGGGCGACGTCGAGGCCGAGCGCGAGGAGGCCAGGAAGCTCCAGGGCGACCTCGAGGCGGCCCAGGCCAAGGTCGAAGAGCTGGAGGGCACCGTCGAGGCCCTCCGCCTCGCCACCAACGGCGCAGGCGCAGCCGGAGACGCCGAGGCCGACCCCGACGCCACGGGAACCACCAGGGCCGCCCCGTCAGGCGACGTGCAGGAGCTGATCGACCGCATCAACGACGTCGTCAGCAACTGGAAGAACAACTTCATGCACATCAGCAACTTCCTGCTGGATGTGCGCAATGGCCTCGACATGCTCAAGCAGGACGGCGCCGACGTCTCCGGCATCGTCGAAGAGATGGAGGCCAGCGGCACCGCCGAGGAGATGCAGGAGCTCATGCAGCGCTGCGAGGACGACTCCCGGACGCTGAAGAAGGACCTGCGAGGGTTCCGGGTCTGACCGGCTCCTAGACCGCCTGCGGTCTAGCGCCTCAAGGCGGCCCATCCCGGGCCCGGCCCTCCGCCGGTGCTGCAGCCCTGATCCCCGGACGAGCCGCCGGACCCGTCGTCGGCCCCCGATCCCGTGGGGTCCCGCGGGGCGACGGAGTCGCACTCGGGCTGCTTGTCCGCCGGATCCCAGGCGCCCGGGCCGTAAGCCGTCAGGCGCCACAGGTCCTCGCCGGGCTGGTCCCGGTCGAAGTCGATGCATCGCAGGCCGACGCCGCTGCTGCGACCGTCGTACCAGTTGGAGTCCGCCGGGCGGTGGCCTTCGGCGTTGGGCGGGCGGGCGCCGTCGGGGGACGGCCGCCACTCGTCCCACATGTCCAGGACCGTCGCCTCGGGGCGGGTCGTAGGGTGGCGCACGTCGAGCAGGGGATGCCACGGGTCGTAGTCGGTCTGGGCCAGCCACGGCTTGGTGAGCGCCATGTCCACATGGACGATGACCAGCCCGTCGACCTCCTCGTCGCCGATCCAGCGACCCAGGCGGAAGGGGGCGCGCCGCTCCACGAGGAAGTGCTCGGGCCCATCGCCGAACTTAAGCACGGGGCCACCGTGCAGCGTCGGCGCGAGGGAGTAGCTGTCGCGGGTGCCCTCGGGGACCTGCACCACGTCCGCCCAGCCCAGGGCGACCCGGCTGTGCACGTCCAGCGAGCACGCGTCGCAGGTGCTCCTGCACCTCGAGGAACGGGTAGACCGGCGGAGCGACGCCACCGGTCCAGCCAGGGACGACCACGAGGATCCCGTCGGTCCAGCCGTCGGGCACCCCCGGGAGCTGGCCGCTGACGTCGAAGTCGTCCAGCGAGATCGTGTCGTCGGCGATCACCCGGTCGAAGATCTCCCGGAACAGGTCCACGACCTCCCCGATGCGCCCCATGTCGCGCACGGTGAACTGGCAGTCCTGCACGCCCTGCACCGGGCAGCCCTCGAACTCGATGAGGTCGCTGACCGTCGGCACCGGCTCGAACCGTCCCTGGGACTGGGCGAGCCAGTAGTTGGTGAACGTGAACCCTTCGGCGGCGGCGTCGAAGAAGCCCAGGAACTCCTCGTAGTCCGAGCTCGACATGCCGCCGAACGACACGGGCACCACGAGCACGCGCGTGCGCCCCAGCGGCGGCACGCGGTTGGGGCCCACATCGGTCGTGTAGAACTGGTCGGCGTAGTCGCCGGCCTCGGGATCGTCCTGCGCCCGCGCGGCCCCCGGCAGGCCGAGGGAGAGCGCGAGGGCCAGCGTTGGCAGGCGCCGGTGCGCTACGGGTACTCCACCAGCTCGAGCAGGACGCCGCCCGTGGACTTGGGATGGACGAACACCACCCGGGTCCCGTGGGCGCCGGGCTGGGGGGTGTCCGAAGTGAGGCGGTAGCCCTTGCCGGCCAGGTTGGCCATGGCCCCCGCGATGTCGTCGACCCGCAGGGCGATGTGGTGGATGCCCGGGCCGCGGCGGTCGAGGTGGCGGCCGACGGCGGTGTCCGGCGACAGCGGCTCGAGGAGCTCGATGCGCGGGCCGTGGCCGGTGGCCGCGGCAGGATCGGTGTCGCCGGCGGACGACGCCACGTCGAGGAAGGCCACGGTGACGCCTTGCTCATCGACCACATCGTCGCCCGTGTGCGGCAGGCCGAGGGCGTCGCGCCAGGTCGCCAGCGCCTCGGCCAGCGAGGGCACGGCGATGGCGATGTGGTCCAGGACCGGCCGCGAAGGGGTGGAAGACATCGTCGCGAAGCTAGCAGTGGCTCGATCGCGTGGCTAGCCGCGCTCGGGGGAACTGCTCACCCTCGCAAGGCACTGCTAGGATGACGCCAGTGCTGAGCCGACCCCTCCAAAACGTCCTTGCGTCGGTCCCCGTTGCGGCCCTGACCCTGCTGGTCATGGGGAGCGGGTGCGCTACCGAGGAGACCGATCCCATCGTGCTTTCGGTGACCTGGCCAGCGGGAACCCAGGCCACCCGGCTCGAGGTGTGGATGAAGCGCGAGGGGCGGGCGCTCGGCACGGAGCGGCGCGTGATGACGCCCGAGGGTGAGGGGCAGGCGGTCGAGGTGGGGCTCGGCAGGGACCTCGCGACCGAGCCCTTCCTGCTCGGCCTGAAGCCGACGGCGGGCCAGGCCAGCGGCGGGCTGTACGTGCACGTGGTGGCCAAGGCCGGGACCCGCCCCACGGCGGTCGGAGATGCCCGCGTGGTCTTCGGTGACGGCGCGCCCTCCGTCCCCCTGGCGCTCGCGACCTGGTCCGCGGCGTGCGACCGAGACGGCGACACCTTCCTCAACTGCACGCTGGCCGGCTGCTGCGACCACGTCCAAGCCGATGTCCGGGACCGCTTCGCCGACTGCCTCGACGACCCCGCAATCGTCGACGGCTTCCGGGGCGACGCGCAGTGCCGACAGGTCGAGGGGAGCAGCGAGGACCTGGCCCGCGGGACCCACCCCTTCCGCCCCTCGAGCTTCGGCCACAACATCGATCGTTGCGACGACTGCATCGACCAGGACTGCGCTGGCGGCGATGAGGTGTGCGACTTCGCAGACGGCGACGGCGACGGCGTCAGCCCGCCGTACGACTGCGACGACGACGACCCCGCACGCGCACCCGGGCTCGCCGAGAGCTGCAACGTCAAGGACGACGACTGCGACGGCGAAGTGGACGAGGGCTTCGACCAGGACGGGGACGGCGTGGCGATCTGCGGCGGCGACTGCGACGACACCGACCCCACGATCCACCCGGGCGCCGAGCCGATCTGCGGCGACGGCGTGGACCAGACCTGCGGCGTCGAGCCTGGGCCGGACGTCGAGTTCGAAGACGCCTGCCCGGACGCCGATCTGGACGGCGACGGCTGGCCCGCCCCGCCCGGCGGCACCGACTGCGACGACCGCAACGCCGGGGTGTACCCGCAAGCCCGTGAGCGCTGCGGCGACGAGATCGACCAGGACTGCCAAGACGGCGACCTGCCGTGCGCGATCACCGACGGCGACGGCGACGGCCACGGCGACAAGGCCCAGGGCGGGCTGGACTGCGACGACAACGACAGGCGCACCTACCCGGGCGCCGCCGACAAGTGCGGCGACGGCAAGGACCAGAACTGCGACGGCGTCGATTTGGACTGTGCGGCGGGCGTCGACGGCGACGGCGACAGCTACCTGGCCGGCGAGGGGGACTGCGACGACGGGGATTCCACCGTGTTCCCCTGGACCGCGGAGCGCTGCAACGGCCAGGACGACGACTGCGACGGCGAGGTCGACGAGGGCAACCCGCTGTCCCTGCGGGGCGAGGCGGCCCGCGCCGAGGACTGCTACGACGGCCCCGCCCCCACCCGCGACGTGGGCGAGTGCGAGTCGGGCAAGCTGACCTGCACGCGCATCGGCGGTTCTCCCGGCCTGCTGTGCCACGGCCAGCGGCTTCCCAAGGTGGAGACCTGCCTCAACGAGGCCGTCGACGACGACTGCACGGGCGTGAACGACGACATCACCGGGCGCAACGACGCATGCGACACCGGCGAGCTCGGCACTTGCGCCGCCGGGGCCATGGGCTGCGCCGAGGGCGAGCTCGTCTGCGTGCGGACCGCCCCGCCCGGCGCCGACGTTGCCTGCGACGGCCTCGATATCGACTGCGACGGCACGGGCGACGCCGACGAGTTCCTCGAGGGCTGGCACACCCGGGCCTGCTTCACGGGTGCCGGCGAGGCGGGCGTGGGCATCTGCCGCGCGGGCACCCAGTCGTGCACCGGCGCGGCCTACGGCGCCTGCGCCGGCGAAACCAACGCCCGGGACGAGACCTGCACAAACGCCGGCGCGGACGACGACTGCGACGGCGCTACCGACAACGTCCCCGGGCTCAACGATCCCTGCGACACGGGGGTGCCGGGGCTGTGCGCCGCGGGCCGCCGGCAGTGCCAAGGCGCCAACCTTGGCTGCGCCCAGCCGGTCCAGCCGGCCAATGATGAGATCTGCGATGGCTTCGACAACAACTGCAACGGGTCGACGGACGAGGCGTTCCCTCGCCAGAACGAGGCCTGCGACGCCCCCAACCGCCCCGAGGGCCGCTGCCGGCAGGGTCAGTGGAAGTGCCGCAACAGCCGGGAGATCTGCGACCCGCTGATCAAGGACGCCCCCAACGCTGACGCCACCTGCGACGGCGCCGACGACGACTGCGACGGGCGCATCGACGAGGACTGGGGCGGGGCCGCGCAGTGCCAGACGGGCGAGGCCGGCCGCTGCGCCGCCGGACGGGAGCGGTGCTTCTGCGGCCAAGGGTCCCGGTGCGTGCGCCGCAACGATCCCATCAATGAGATCTGCAACAACGGGCAGGACGATGACTGCGACGGGCTCGCCGACGCGCTGGACGTCATCGACTGCCCTCCGCCCGGCGAAGGCGAGGGCGAAGGCGAGGGTTGAGCGCGCACGCGCAGCGGGCGCTGTCGGAGCGAGCCTTCGCGCGCTCGCCGTGGTGACATCCCCGCGGCAGCCAGTAAGGTAGCGCCGCCATGACCATCTACCTGGACAACGGAGCGACCACCCGACTCGCCCCCGAGGCGCGGGACGCCATGCTCCCGTGGCTCGGGGAGCGATGGGGCAACCCGTCTTCATCCCACCGGCTCGGTCTGGCCGCGGCGCGGGCGGTCAAGGAGGCGCGGCGCGACCTGGCCGACGCCCTGGGCTGCGCGACCGACGAGGTGGTGTTCACGTCCGGCGGCACCGAGTCGGACGCCCTGGCGGTGGTCGGCGGCACGCTCGGCGCGACGGGGCCCAACCAGCCCGGCCACGTCGTGGTGTCCGCCCTCGAGCACCCGGCGGTGATCGAGTCTGCGGCGCTGCTGCGTGACGTCGGCTGGCAGATCGACGAGGTCGGCGTGGACGGCCAGGGGCTGGTGGACCCGGCGGCCGTGGCGGACGCGGTGCGACCGGACACGGCCGTGGTCAGCGTGATGCTGGTCAACAACGAGATCGGCAGCGTGCAGCCGCTTGCCAGGATCGCCCAGCTGGTGCGGACCATCAGCCCCAAGGTGCTGGTGCACACCGACGCGGTGCAGGCGTTCACCAAGATGCCGCTGGACGTGCGCGACCTTGGCGTAGACCTGCTGTCCGTGTCCGGCCACAAGTTCCACGGACCTGCCGGCACAGGCGCCCTGTACGTTCGCGGAGGCGTCCGGCTGCGCCCGATGCTCACCGGCGGAGGACAGGAGGGAGGCCGGCGGTCGGGCACGGAGAACGTCCCCGGCGTCGTGGGCCTGGGAGCTGCCGCCCGGCTCGGCACGACCGACCTTGTCTCCAAGACCCGGCAGATGGCCACCCGGCGGGACCGGCTGCACGGCATCCTGTCCGGCGCCTTCGACGACCTGGTGCTCAACGGGCCAGACGCCGGCCCCGAGCGGGTCTGCCACAACCTGCACGTGAGCATCCCCGGGTGCGAGTCCGCCTCGCTCCTGCATGCGCTGGAGGCCCGCGGCGTCTACGCGTCCGCCGGCAGCGCCTGCCACTCCAAGGACGCCAAGCTGTCGCATGTGCTGCGCGCCGTCGGGGCGCAGCCCCGCGGCCACGGCCACCTGCGCCTGACCCTGTCCCGCTACACCACCGATGACGAGGTCGATCAGGCAGGCGCCGCCTTCATCTGCACGGTCAACGAGCTGCGGGCCGCACGATGAGCGAGGCTGGCGAGCCATGAACTGCGACCTGATCGTCGTCCGGTTTGGCGAGGTCTTCCTCAAGGGGCAGAACCGGCCGATGTTCCTCGACCGGCTGCGCGAAAACCTCAAGCGGGCCGTGGCCGGCACCGGCTGGCGGGTGGAGGGGCGCCACGGCCGGTTCATGGTGGTGCCCGAGGACCCGAAGGCCCCCACGCCGCTCCGCAAGCCGCTGGAGCGGGCCGCGCGCGTGTTCGGCGTCACCAGCGTGTCGCCCGCCGTGCGCACCACCACGGACCTCGACGAGATCGCGGACAAGGCCGTGGCGCTGGCCACCGCGCGTGTTCCGCCCGACGCCCGGACCTTCCGCGTCGCCGGGCGGCGCTCCGACAAGAGCCTGCCCTACACCTCCACCCAGCTCGGGGCCCACGTCGGGTACGCGGTCGGCGCGGCCATCCAGATCGGCGTTGACCTCAAGCACCCGGACTTCGACATCGGGGTCGAGGTCGGTGACCTGTCCTTCGTCTACGCGGAGCGCCGCCGGGGGCCGGGCGGCCTGCCCGTGGGCGTGTCCGGCAAGGTCCAGGTGCTGCTGTCGGGGGGCATCGACTCGCCCGTGGCCGCCTGGATGGCGATGAAGCGCGGGTGCCGCGTCGAAGGCGTGTACTTCCACTCGTTCCCCCTCATCGGCGACGCCGCCCGGGACAAGGTCATGGATCTGGCCGGCGTGCTCGGCGCCTGGGCCGCCTCGCCCATGAAGGTCCGGGTGGTCCCGTTCGCCGAGGCCCAGAAGGCCGTCCGGGACCGGTGCGATCCCCGGTTGTACGTGCTGCTGTACCGCCGGCTGATGTTCCGCATCTCCGAGCGCATCGCCCGCAGGACCAAGGCCAAGGCCCTGGTCACCGGCGAGTCGCTGGGCCAGGTGGCCAGCCAGACGCTCGAAAACCTCGACGTGATCGGCGCAGTGGCCGACATGCCGGTCCTGCGGCCGCTGATCGGCTTGGACAAGCAGGAGACCGTGGACCGGGCCAAGGCCATCGGGACGTTCGACATCTCCGCCCTGCCCCACGAGGACTGCTGCTCCCTGTTCGTGCCCAAACACCCGGAGACCAAGGCCAAGCGCAGCGCTCTCGAGATCGCCGAGCAGGCGTTGGACATCGACGGCATGGTCGAGGCGGCGCTGGCCGGCGTCGAGGTGGAAGAGGTCCGGCCGGCGGCCCTGTAAGATGCGATCCCTCGCCCTGCTCCTGCCGCCGCTGCTGCTCGTCGGCTGCCCGTCCAAGTCGCCCGCTCCCGCGGTGACGCCCGCCCTGCCGACCGCCGCGCCGGGACCCGTCGCAGCCCACGTCAACGGCCGCCCCATCCTCATCGCCGAGCTCACCCGGCAGGCGGGCAGCCCCGGCTATGGCGAGACCCGGGCGGTCCGCCTCCGCAAGCAGCTCGATGTGCTCATCGACCAGGAGCTGTACGCCGAGCTCGCAGAGGGTCGGGGCCTCGCCACGCACCCCGACGTCGTCCAAGCCGGCAAGGACCAGTCGGTGGCCAGGCTGCAGGCCGAGCTGATGAAGCAGGTGGAGGCCCAGCCGGTTGACGACGAGCAGCTTCGCAGCCGGTACGAGGCGAGGTACGAGGACTTCTACCGGCCCGAGCAGGTCGAGGTCGCCACGGCGGTCCTGCCGACCCGGGAGGCCGCGCTCGCCTTCGTGCGCGCCGCCCGCCGGCGCATCTCGGGCAACCGGTTCGACTACCGCGACATCTTCGCCCGCACCGCCCGCGCCCACGGCGCCACGGCCACCCTGCCGGCCTGGGTGATCCGCCTGGACGACGGCGGCCGCCTGCCCAAGCCCCACTCGGACGCCGTGTTCGCGCTGCCGGACGTCGGGGCGCTGTCGATGCCCCACCTTGCGGACGGCGGGTACGTCGTGTTCCAGCGCACCGGCAGGCGCGACCGCAAGCTCATCCCCTTCGAGCAGGCCCGCCTCCGGCTGGTCAATGGGGTGCGCAAGGAGCGACGGGCGGCGGCGCTGGACGCCGTCGTGGCCAAGGCCAGCGCCCGCCTGAAGGTTCAGACCTTCGAGGACCTGCTCGACAAGGTGGTGATGAACGTCCAGGCGCCCACCGCGAAGAAGGGCAGCCAGGGCCAGCGGATGAGCCAGGACGCCGTCATGCGCCGGGCGCCCACCTCGCCGAATACCATCAGAAGCTCCCGGTCGAGCACCCCGGGCACGACCAGCGGGGCCAGCGCCAAGCCCGCCAAGCCGAGGACCCAGGCGCCGCCTGGTCCGTAGCGGGCCGCCCGGGCCGCCAGCGGCCGGATCGCCGCCAGCGCCATGACCGCCAGCGCCAGGTGCCCCCATGCCATCCACGCCGGGGCCTTGAACGGATGGGTGCCCGCGGCGGCCGCGACGATCCCGGCCAGGGTGATGCCCACCGCGCTCCCGGGCAGCCCACCGACCGACCAGGCGCCGAGACGGCCGCCGGACAAGGCCGCCAACGCGCCCAGGGGGCCATGCACCGCCGCGGGGCCGAACGCGCCCGCGGCGACACCCAGCGTCCCCAACGCCCCGTGGGCCAGGGCCGGCCGATCGCGGCGGGCGGCGATGATGGCGACGACGCCGGCGACCAGGCCCCCGACCCAGGCCACGCCGGGCGCGCGAACGAACAGGTAGGTCACCCGCAGGAGCAGGTAGGTGGCCGCGAGCGCCTGCAGGGCGTCGGTGGCGGTGGCCTTGGGTCTCAGCAGCGGGCCGACGAGACCGCCGAGGACCGCGCCCACCACGACCAGGCCGGCAGCGGGCAGCAGCCAGCCACCCTTGGCGGCGAAGCTCAACGGCGCCCACTGCAGATCGCCGAGGTGGCAGGTGCCCACCGTGTGGAAGAACACGCCCGCGGCGGCGAGCAGGCACAGGGCCGAGGCGGCCCGAAGCGGTCGGCCCTCGCAAGAGACCGCAGCCAGCAGCGCCCACGGTACGACGAGGACCGGTAGGTGGGCGCTGGCGATGATGGCAAGCACGCAGGCCGAAGCCAGCCACGCCCCGCTCGCCCACCCCACGGCCACCGCCCCCAGGCCGGCGGCGACGGACAGCACATCCGGTGGAAGGAGGGAGCTTATGGGTCAGGTCTCGAGGGCGAGCGCGGTCTACGGCGTCAGCTACTCGCAGCGCCAGCGCACACGCAGGGTCCGGACCACCGGGGACTGCCCGGTCTCGCTGACCCACATGGTCATCGACAGGCGCAGGTGCTGCCTGGACTCGATGTTGGCGTCGGCTAGGACCTGGCTGATGTCGACCGGGCCGTTCTCGAGGGGCGCGGTGGCCAGCTCGACGTGCCGCGCGGTGCGGAACTCCGCCGGATCGTCCACCGACCGGGCGTAGAAGCGGGTGATCGCGCCGTTGGGGGCGTCCATGCCCCAGGAGAAGTCGGTCCACGTGGGCTCCTCGCAGCCGGCGTCGATGTCGTGCTCGTAGCGCCCCTTGCCGGTGACCATGCGGAAGACCGACCCGGTGAAGTCCGAGTAGGTGTAGGTCCGGTTGGGGCCGGTGAACGACTGCATCTCCTCGGTCTCGGGGTCGAGCCGGACCAGGTGGGAGCTGGAGTGGTGGGTGATCCACACATAGTTGTTGCGGCTGATGCCGATGCCGGCGAAGCCTCGATGGCCGGCGGGCAGCGGGATGGTGTTGATGGCGTTGCGGGCGATCCAGCCGCCGGGCACGAAGCCGTCGGAGTGCCAGCTGGCCAGGTAGGACTGGCCGTCGCCGCCGTAGCCCATCCACACGCGCCCGTCGAAGTCGACGGTGATGCCGCGGCCCGAGCAGTGGCCGAAGTTGGTGTCGACCTGGGTCCACTGCCCCGTGCGGGGGTCATGGCCCAGCGCCCGCTGGCTGCACCAGCCTGCGAACCAGATGCGGCCCTTCTGATCGGCGGCGATGCCGTAGCTCTGGTTGCCCGCCGGGAAGCGGATGAACGGGCCGACGGTGGCCGTCTCGGTGTCGATCCAGGCGGTGCCGCCGTTTCCGAGGTTTCCGATCCACAGCCGGCCGGAGACCGAGCGGCCCTCGGCGCCACGCAGGCCCGCGCCGCGATCGGGGACCACGATGCCGCCGTACGGGTTCATCGGCACGCCCACGCGGAGGATCTCGGCGCCGGTCTCGGGGTTGAGCTTGTAGAACTCACGCCGGTTATACGAGCCCACCCAGACGTAGCCGCCGGGGTAGCGCTCGTCGCCCAGGTCGACGACCACGGCCCGGAGGACGGCGTTCCACGGGCCGACCTCGCGGTTCCACAGGATGCACTCGTCCTCGCCCCAGCCCAGCGGCCGGTTGGAGAAGGAGGTGTCGATGCGGCCGTTGCCGTTGCGGTCGACGCAGTCGTCGAAGCGGGCGGCGATCTTGGCGACCGTGCCCTGGTAGCCGAAGCCGCGGTTGGCCACGTACACGTCGCCGTTGGCGTCGACGACCGTACGGCTGGGCATGTTGCAGCCACCGTTCCAGCAGCAGGCGCCGGGGCAGTGGCCGCCGGGCAGCCCGACGTAGTAGCGGCCGACCTCGGTGACGGAGCGCGAGTCCCACTTGGAGATCGAGCTGTCCGCCGTGTTGACGATCCACAGGAACGGCGTGTCCGGCCGGGGATCGACCGTCAGGCCGCCCTGGATCTGGTCGTAGGAGGCGCCACGGGTGTTGTTGGGGTTGTACGGGGAGCCATCGGCGCCGCCCAGGGTCAGCGACCGGCAGTCCGGGCACTCGCGCTCGAGGTTCTGCAGGTTGTACAGCTCCTCGATCTGGCCGGCGGCCAGGGCGTAGTCGTAGAAGCGGACCTCGTCGATCATGCCGTTGCCGAACTTGTGGGCGGTGGTCCGCCACCACGCGTCGGCGCCGACGGTGAACCGCCGGAAGTCGCCGCGGGTGTTGTAGGCCTTCTGCACCGAAGCCCGCTGGATGCCGTCGATGTACACGCGCACCGTGCCCTCGCCGAACGTGGCGACGAAGTGGTGCCACTCGTTGGCCCGCACCTGCACGCCGGTGTCGACGTCGTCGCTGCAGCCGACCAGGTAGTAGCGGCCGCTCAGGATGGCGAGCGAGAAGGAGGAGCGGGTGCAGTCGGAGCCGTCGTCCCGCGAGCTACCGAAGCCGGCCACGGGCTGCACGCCGTCGCCGTCGCCGTTGAAGTTGCCTGCGTAGACCCAGGCGGACACGGACTTGGGCGTGCCGCCCTCCATGTGGCGCGGGAAGTCGCCGTGGGACACGAAGTACGAGCCGGCGTTGTTGATGCGGTAGGTCCGGCCCACCGCGCCCCAGTTCCCGGCCTGCGGGTCGCCGATGATGCGCAGGTGGTTGTCGCCGATGAGGTCGCGGACCCGGCCGTCTGCGGTGTGGTTCTCGAAGTCGTAGTAGGCGACGGGGGTGAACTGCTCGTGCTCGAAGCCGGCGCGGGTGAAGGTCGGGGTGCCCTCCTCGTCTTCCGCGTCGGGCATGTCGCAGAAGACCTGGAATGCGTCGTTGGGGGCGCCGCCGTTGGGGTCGACCCAGTACACGCCGTCCACGTCGAAGCCGTTTTCACGCAGCTCTCGGCAGGAGGCCGCGAGGCGCTGGAAGCCCGAGTCCTGGATGGGCTCGTTGCTGATGGCGCGGGCGCCGTCATCGCCGCCGCCTCCGCCAAGCGCCGCCCACTCGTTGCCGTCGCAGAACTGCATGACCCGCGCCTCGGGGTGATACCGCAGGGCGCCCTCGGTGTCCCCGTTGCACTCGTCGCGGAAGCCGAGGCGGATGGCCCCCCGGACGTCGAGGAGCGACTGGGGATCGTTGGTGCCGATCCCGACCAGGCCCTGGCTGGTGATCCGCATCGCCTCCTCGCCCGCCAGCGGGCCGCCGGAGCGGGTGAAGATGAACCGCAGGTCGTCGCCGACGTCGTCGCCCCA
>PVBE010291037.1_pt1 | contig 16254 bp, 15 predicted proteins | sample 1631181 | NCBI WGS metagenome assembly PVBE01 (sample SAMN08397723, study PRJNA350692) | Marine metagenome, whole genome shotgun sequencing project. | isolation source: water | place: Pacific Ocean | collected 2012-04
AATTAGTCGCTGCGTATGGGAGAGAAGATGTTCTCTTTCAGGTAGGTGCTCAAATTGAGAATGAAATTCAATGGTCGCAGAAGAGAGCTCCCATTCACGCATAATTGAAATGCGCTTTATTGATAGAGTTCAGCCGTATTAGATCGTCGTGTAAGCTTCCTCTATGGCAAAGAATGTTCTTGGCACTGATTTAACCGACTGCAGTTTGGATCCGATGACGGGTTATTACAGAAATGGTTGTTGTGAGACTGGGTCTGGCGACCTGGGAGTCCATACGGTCTGCGCAGTTATGACTGATGATTTCTTAACATTTTCCAAAGAAGCAGGTAATGATTTATCAACACCAATGCCCGAATACGGGTTTCTGGGACTAAAGGCAGGAGACCAATGGTGTCTATGCGCCCCACGTTGGCAGGAAGCCTTACTTGCCGGTAAAGCGCCACAAGTACGACTTGAAGCGACGCATATAGCCACACTTGAATGGGCTAGTTTAAGCGATCTTACAAATCACGAATTTCATCCCGAGTGATCATTCCTACTGAAAAAGATCTAATTCACTGACCTTCCGATAGCGTTATGAAGGTGGGACGAACTGTTTTACGAGGTGCACGGCACCCCGGAGATATCGCTTTTGTCGATGGTCGTATAGTCGCGTTGGGGAATATTGAACCGGTTGACGGAGATATTGTTATACGAGTAGATGGGGAAATCATTACTCCTGGATTAATTAATACCCACCATCATTTGTATCAATGGATGACTCGCGGATTAGCTACAGGATGCAATCTTTTTGAGTGGCTTCAAACGCTCTACCCCATCTGGGGCAAAATGAATATCGAGGATGTACACGTATCTGCTCTGGTTGGTTTGGGTGAATTGGCCTTGAGTGGTTGCACGACAGCTTTTGATCACCATTATGTGGTTCCTAGTGGTGATGACACTGTTTTTGATGCGATAGTGGATGCCGCCAGTATTGTCGGCATACGATTATTTCTCAGTAGAGGTTCAATGGATTTAGGAGAATCCGATGGAGGCTTACCTCCGGATAATCTGGTAGAAGATCGTGAATCTATTTTGACTTCAACAGAACGGATCATTTCAAAGTTCCATGACGGAGAAATGGTTCATGTAGTAGTCGCACCTTGTAGCCCGTTCTCTGTCAGTTCCGGACTTATGGTTGATTCGGCAACACTCGCTAGAGAACATGGGCTGCGACTCCATACCCATTTGTGCGAAACACTGGATGAGCAAGAGCATTGTATTGAGCGGTTTGGGAAAAGACCCGCTCAACAACTCTTTGATTGGGGCTGGTCTGGTGAGGATGTCTGGTTCGCTCATGGAATTCATTTCTCATCGGAGGAAATTGAACTTCTGGGAAGCCATGGTACAGGGGTAGCTCATTGTCCTTCTTCTAATGCCCGCCTCGCTGCTGGAATGTGCCCAGTTGTTGACCTCCGAGAGGCTAACGTTCCAGTTGGTTTGGGGGTTGATGGTGTCGCAAGTAACGAGGTAGGTGGGCTTTTCCCTGAACTTCGGCAAGCCCTTTACACTGCAAGGCTTCGTGAAGGTCGCCCTGATGCTCTTATGCCTCAAGATGTTCTTGACCTTGGGACAATCGGAGGAGCCCAGTGCCTTGGCTTAGATAAATTCGGTTCATTTGAAATCGGGGCAGCAGCTGATTTCGCTATTTGGGATTCAAATGACCTCGCAGGTATAGAGGATCCGGTCGGAGCTTTAATTCTTGGCCCAGATCGTAAAGTAAAAGACTTGTTCGTTGCTGGTGAATACAAGATAAAGGACGGAGAGCCGGTCGGCTTTGACCTTCGAGAAGCACACAGAAACCTAGCTTCGCGTTCAATGCGATTGTGGAATTAGATTATCCGAGATGGCTTTGATCTGTTATTACTTCAGATATTGCAAAGAAGTTGTTCAAGAAGGCGCTAATCTCAAGCTATGAGCGGTATGTACGAAGATTTAAAAGGTCCGGAAATCTCTGAAGTTCTAACTAAAGATTCTATTCTTCTGTTACCTATAGGGGCTATTGAGCAGCATGGACCCCATCTCCCGCTTTCCGTTGATCATGTTATTGCAGATGAAACTGGCCGAGCTGTTGTTGAAGCGTGCGGGGGCGAGGTAGACATTTGGATGCTCCCCACACTCTCTGTTTCCAAATCCAATGAACATAACTGGTCTTCCGGAACAATCTCACTCGGATATCAAACCTTGATGGCTGTGCTTGAAGACATTGGACGGTCTGTAGCTGCAACCCCAGTTAAAAAATTGGTGCTGCTGAATGGGCATGGGGGCAATACAACTATGCTTTCTACTGCCCTACGAGAATTGCGGTTGAAATACTCTTTACAAACTTTTCTTATGCACCCCTCTCTACCTCCTGCCTATGGTGGCGAATCGAATGAAGATGAATTGGGTATGGGAATACATGGTGGAAGAGATGAAACATCTGTCTTTATGTTTTTACGACCTGAACATGTTGACCTTGAAAAAGCAAACCGTAGAGTTCCAGAAAAATTGGCAGAAAATACGCACGTGAAATTTGGTGGGACGGTCTCGTTTGGATGGCTTTCTAATGATTTCCATGAAGATGGTTATATTGGTGATCCGACAGGTGCTTCGAGCGAATTAGGAGAGAAATTATTCCATGCTGCTGTTGCCTCACTTAGTGAAGCTATGAAAGAAGTCAGAGATTTCGACTTTGGAAGGTAAAGCATGACAACACGACTGATAACTGGTGGGACTGTGGTAAACGCGGCACACACTTCTTTATCCGATGTCTTAATAGATGGAGAAAAAATTGTAGGTGTAGTCAGCCCCGATAGTGAAATAGTGCAGACGGCGCTACGTGGTGATATTGAAATTATTGATGCATCCGGGAAATATGTCATACCTGGAGGTGTAGATGCGCATGTGCACCTTCAACTCCCTATGACGCTTCAAGCGACTTCCAGTGATTCATTTGAAAGTGGGACGCAAGCAGCTGCATGGGGTGGCACTACAACCGTAATTGATTTCGCAGGGCAAATAAAAGGAACAGCTATCCCCGAAGCCCTTGAGTCACGTCTTGCAGAGGCCACGGGGCAATGCGCAATTGACTATTCTCTTCATCTTTCTGTTGGCGATGTCAACAAACAGTCCCTTATTGATATTGCTGGACTCGTTGACGATGGCATTACTAGCTATAAATTGTTTATGGCTTACCCAGGTGCCTGGTATTCCGATGATGGGCAGATTCTACAGGTCATGCAATTAGCGGCTGAATCCGGTGCGATGACGATGATGCATGCTGAGAATGGTATAGCTATTGATGTGTTGCGGGATCAAGCTGCCGAACGTGGAAACCTAGGGTCTATCTGGCATGGGAAAACTCGCCCCCCTGAACTTGAAGGCGAGGCGACCCATAGAGCAATCCAATTAGCTATTGTCGCCGGAGCTCCGCTGTACATAGTGCATCTTTCCTCAACAAATGCTCTTAGAGAAGTTGCTAGAGCAAGAGATGAAGGGCGAAATGTTTTTGCGGAAACCTGCCCCCAATACTTGTATTTAAGCCTTGAAGAACATCTTGATCAACCTGGAATTGATGGGGTTCGCCATATCTGTTCCCCACCCCTGCGATCTTCGGATGATGGCAATCAGGACAATCTCTGGATGGGATTAAGAACAGATGACCTTTCCGTTGTAGCTACTGACCATTGCCCATTTTGCGACGCGGAGAAATTGCTTGGCGTTGATGATTTCCGTGAAACACCTAATGGATTAGGAGTCATCGAGCATAGGATGGATCTCTTGTTTCAAGGAGTCCGAAACAATGAAATTACTCTTCAGCGCTGGGTGGAGATCTGTTCTACGACACCGGCTCGCCTATTTGGATTGCAAGGACGAAAAGGAATCATCGCCCCAGGGGCTGATGCTGATGTTGTCATCTACAACCCTGATACGGAGCATGTCTTAGGTGCTACAAGTCACCATATGGCTGTTGACTATTCTGTCTGGGAAGGAATGGCTGTAAAGGGACAAGCAGAAAGTGTTATCAGCCGTGGCAGTTTTGTGATTAAGAACAGAGAATTCGTTGGGAATGCTGGACATGGCAAATTCTTAAAACGGGCTATTCCTGAGCCTCTTCGCTAACCTCTAAAAGATTTTGGATATTTGCTTCAGGTAACTGCTCTGGTCGGCCATATCAAACATTGGAACTAGAAATTCGTCTATGTCATTGCTAGCGCAAAGTTGCTTTATCTCTTCCTGACATTCCTGAATGCTTCCCTGAATAATAAATGGTTGTATCCATTCATCACGAACATGCTTTGCTGCTGCTTCAAGTCCGTTACTCATAGCTTCTTTAATGGTTGCAATTTCTTCTTCTGTAATGCCAATCGCTTCCTTAACGCTTTCGGGAGCATCTACTAGTCGGTATGTCATGTGTGGGCGGACAAACTCTAGGTCCTCTTTATCTGTAACTATTGCAGTTGAATAACATATCTTCGCTTTACCGTGATCTCGGACTCTTTGTACGTATTCCTTGAGTTGGGGTTTGTAAATGAAGTCAAGCATCACTCCATCAGCCTCCGCCCCTCCGAGTGCAAGCATTCTCGGCCCTCTTCCGGCAAGCCAGATTTCAATGCTGGGTCTTGCATAACTAATTTTTGCAGATTTCAGAGAAGCAATCGGCCCTTGATGAGATACTTTGTTACCCGAAAATAGTTTTCTAGCTATCTCGATGGTATTACGAACAGCTCCTAATGGTTTCTCTCGTTCAATAGCTAGAGGGTTTAGGGTAAGGGACCCTCCTGCACCAATTCCTAGAAATGCCCTCCCATTTGATAACTCATCAAGAGTCGCAATTGCTGCAGCAGTTTGCCCGGGGTGGCGTGTGTATGGGTTGGTTATTCCGGGCCCGATTTGAATTTTTTCTGTGGCCATTGCTATTGCTGCCATAACGATATAAACATCTCGCGTGGCTAACCCTTCGTCATAAACCCAACAGCGCGAGAATCCAAGCAACTCGGCTTCGATCGCTATTTCAACTATTTCAGAGAGCGGACATTCTGGTATGACGTTCACACTTGCTTTGATCATCTTGACTCACCTCTATTTTCTTCTTCAAACGGTATAGCAAGAAGTCTTTGATTCGGGTCTATCGAATGTAGATGCTCTTCCAACTCTTTGACGAAAGCTACATTCTCATTCGTGACTTTTGTGACAATGATTTGCATATTAGATTCGTCTGGAAGTTCTTTTCTATTTCCTCTTTCTGAAAGCAAAACTTTGGCTGCTCTAATAGGAGTTAATCTTTGATAAGGCTCACATTCTGCGAGTGCAGCGACACGTAAAGGTCTGTGGCACTGATCTGCGATAACCCTACCCAAAGCATCCGCACCTATCGTAGAAATCATGAGTGTTATAGAGTCTGGTATTACTGGTTCATGACCCGCTGGGGCTTTAAACGGTCGCTTTCGGGAGCCATCTGCTTCCACTAAAACATGGTCTACTATAGTGAACCACTTGTCACAGAGCTTCTTATCTACCCCTATCGCTTTCGGACTTTGGGTTTCTTTCCATATCATTACCGGTAATCCAGCTTTGATGTTATAAATTTCTTCCAGCTCTGGGTTTAGAAGTATCTCAAGGCCTTCATGCTGGTCAGAACCCATTTTGGTAGTGCTCGTTAGAATAGTTTTTCCTTCAAGTTGCCTACCGATAGCGTGCAGTAAGGTCGTTTTTCCTCCGCCACCGACAAATGCAATATGGTGGCGAGTGTTTTCCTCCAAGAGGTCTAGGCTGCTAGCAATATTAGAAAGAGGAATCATTGTTTCCATGACAAAATTGCCTCTAAAACTCCCCCGCCTACCGCTAGGGCTTTATCAGATATCTGATTCCAGTTGTCAGAAATTCTTGGATCTACGTCACCTATTTTCATTTTTTTCTTAACAGTTGCAGAAGGGTGTATCAAACCTCGGATTATGCCAGTGAAAGGTCCTAGTATTTCAGTTTCTTCTATGCTTCCGATCACTTGATTTTCTTTAATATGGTCTCCTATCTCTACATTCCAGATAATCTGACCATCTTTAGGGGATCGTAGAACTCTGCTTCCCCCATAGCCTGCAACGGGTTCAGGTATTCCTGTATCTTTGAGAGCGCTACCAGTTCTAATGACTCTTCCCAATGAATGCCCCCGTTTCGTTTCAATAACCATGTGGCAATCTTCTCCTGCGCTGAATCCTGGCCCCATCCCAATAACCAGATCAGCATCTGAGATTTCTGTATCAATGTTTTTTTTCGCTAGGCGTGCATCTACTACTACGGATGGATTTACATCAGGGAGTTCCGGAGAGACCATCACGCTTATAAGACCCGCATGGCTTTTTTCAATTGCCTCTTTCGCTGAGTGAACAAGTTGGGCTTCCATCTCTTCAATTTTGAGATTGCCTTCAAAAACAGCGCTGGCAACTGAGACAGTTCTTCTAACAGCTAGTGGGGTTTCCAATTCAGTCACGATTACTGGGAATCCGGACTGGTGTAGTCTCGAGACGACACCAGTCGCTAAATCTCCTCCTCCACGGATTAGAACGATTGTGTCAGATGACGTTTTCACCAGCAATAACCTCTGCCAAAATTGAAACAGCTATTTCTTCAGGGCTTTCTGCTGCGATAGCAAGACCAATTGGTGTAGCAATCCGGTCTACCGCTTGTTCAGAGACACCTTCTTTGATGAGCGTATCCCTTACGATTTTCCATCTTTGGCCGCTTCCCATTACCCCAATATAGGGGGCGGGCGTGTCAAGAATAGTGGGGAGTATTTCACTATCAACTTCAGCGTTCCGTGTTACCACAACAACTCTGGTGTGCTCATCAATGGGTTCGACTGACAATGCTTCCATTAGTGGGCCAGAAAGTGTGCTTCCCTCTCCTTCGAATCCGTTGATAACTTCTTCGCGGTCGTCCCAGACAATCACTCGATAACCGAGCCATTCTGAAAGTTCAGAAACGGCTTTTCCTATGTGACCTGCTCCGAGAATATAAATAGTTGTTTGTGGCATATACGGCTCCAAATATATTGCAACTTCTCCGCCGCAAACACCTGGATCTCCTTCCGAGGGGTTTACGAGGGCATAATTAAGTTGACGTGGTTTCTTTTCTTTTATTGCTTTGATGGCTTCAGAAATTACTCTTGATTCCATCTCACCGCCCCCAATTGTGTCATGCGTTGATCCGTCTTCGAAGACAAGCATCTTTGCTCCAGCCTTACGAGGTACTGACCGATTGGAGTTGATCACTGTGCAGAGAACGACAGGCTTACGGTTAGCGACTCTGGAAAGAAGTTCTTCAAATATTTTCATTTCGCCCAAAGTCTTCTCGCTTGTTCGTGGAGTGCTGATCGCGCATCTTCTATATCTATGCAAAGAATTTGATTGTCTCGAACTTGCCATTCTCCTGCGATCATGACATCTCTGACGTGGGATGCATTTCTCCACAAAATAATTTGTTCTAGTAAGTTTTCTTTCGTTGCTGGTGTGGGGAACCTAGCGTCAACTACTTGAAGATCTGCGGAGAAACCTTCTTTGAGTTCCCCTACATTCGTTAGGCCTAATGCCTTAGCCCCTCCCACGGTTGCCATTTCAAGGACAGTTTCAGCAGGCATAGTTCCTGGATCGCGTAATCTTGCCTTATGGATGAGGAATGCTCCTCGCATTACCTCATAGAAATCGTTTATATAACCATCGCTTCCTAATCCAATGGTGGCCCCTTGCTCAAGTAACTCTGGGATTGGTGCTATACCTCCCCCTACTTCGCAATTAGCTAATGGCATATGTGTTACTTTCACTTCGTTTCTTTGAATTATTTCTCTTTCCTCCGCCGAAAGGTGCACACATTGGCTTGCAAGGAACGTAGAATTTGTGACTTTGAGATCTTCGTAAAGTTCTAGAGGGCGTTTCCCATGGTTGTCCTGACACCAGTCGCCTTCATGGGTTCCTTCATTACAATGGACATGGAATCCAAGTTCATTGTCTTGTGCTTTCTGAAATGCGTGGGATATAAATTCTTTTGAACATGTGAAGGTCGTATGAAGGCACATCATTGCTGAGATGAGATCGTCTTCTTTAGCGATTTCATGTAGAGCTAGATTCTCCTCTATCCCCAAATGTGCAATTTTTTCTCCTGATCGTTCAGTTGCTTCAAAACTAAGTATTCCTCTAAGTCCTGTTTCTTTGATAATTTCTCTTTCTGTTAGCAGCCCACCAGGAAGCGAATTTGGGGCTTCTAACACGTCATAAAAGGTTGTTGTTCCTGATTGGAGCATTTCTACGCAGGCCCATTTCGTGGCTGCAGCAATCATGTCTTGGTCAAGTGAGTCTTCTATTTTAGGCCACCAGTAATCTTTGAGGAATTCCCAGAAACCTTCGGGAGGGTTCTCTAACGGGATCCCGTGTGCGAGGACTCCGTATAGGTGCGTATGGGCATTAACAAACCCGGGCAGTATTACTTTTCCTCTAGCATCGACAACATCATCTTCAGGATATTTTGTACGTAAGTCTTCATTGCTTCCGACATCAGCAATTTCTGAATCTAGTACACGTACTCCGCTTAGTGCTTGCGGTGATTGATCGGCAGATGTTATTAGCCAATCTGCGGTAATGACCGTCATGACAAGGCTCCCCCATCTATGCGAATTGATTCTCCGTTAATGTGCCTTGCCTCATCTGAGGCGAGATATGAAATTAGCCCAGCGACGCTTTCTGCTTCTGCGAAGCTTCCGAGCGGACTTTGACGTAGGAGAAGTTCCATATTCGGGTCCTCTATGGGTGGCATCTTCGACATTGCGGTTTTGATTCCACCTGGGTTCACACAATTCACTTGCAAACCCTTTTTCCCATATTCAACTGCCAATGACTTCGTTAGGGCCAAAACCCCCGCTTTGCTTGCAGCATACGCTGGCGAATACGGTATGCCCGCCAATGCAGTTGTAGATGATGTGTTCACTATTGATCCTCGAGTTTTGAGTAGATAAGGAATCGCCTCTCTACAAACTAGAAAGGTTCCGGTGAGGTTCACTGCTAGTGTTTTTTCAAAATCTGCAAGAGGGTGCTCATGGGTATGATGCCAGAGTTGAATTCCTGCAATATTAATCACAACATTTATCCCGCCGAATTGGGAAACCATGTCGTTGACTGCCCCAGCGACATCTTTTTCTTGCGAAACATCACACACTTTATGTTTTGCATCTATGCCTTGGCTTGAGCATTCCTCAACTGTCTTCTCTAACTCTTCTTCCTGAATATCAAGAAGGAAGAGAGATGCTCCTTCGGATGCTAAGCGAAGCGAAGTTGCTGCTCCGATGCCTGTAGATGCACCTGTTATAAGAACGGATTTACCTTCGAAGCGGCCCATGCTGGCTCAGTTGTCTATTTCGCCGATTTTTTTCCAAACCCGCTCTGGTGTAAAGGGAATCTCATTAATGACTGCTCCGGTTGCGTGGAGAATAGCGTTTCTTATAGCGGGAGCAACACCATCCTTAGGGATCTCCGCAACTGCTTTAGCACCAAAAGGTCCTGAATCTTCCATAGTTTGGATTAGGAAGACTTCAAAATCTGGCATCTCGTCTGCTCGATAGATTTTATATGGTCCGAGACTGTCGTTAACCATTCTGCCTTGATCGTTGAATGCGTATTCTTCACAGTGGGCATATCCAAGAGCTTGTAGCATTCCCCCTTCAACCTGGCCTGATGCAGTGACCGGATTTATAGCGACCCCACAGTCAACAGCCATAACAAGTTTTTGGACTGTGACTTGACCAGTTTCTATATCTACTTCAATTTCTGCGAATTGAGCAGCGAAAGGGGCTGGACATTCTGGTGACACATACGATGCGGTTCCCATAATTTGCTCATGATCTTCTAGGTGGAAGGCTTCCATAGCAATATCTTCAATTGAGACATACGACCCATCTGGTGCGTAGGCCTTCTTGTCGCGTAGTTCAATAGTGCAAGGTTCTTTAATGCCGAGCATTTTTGCTGCTCGTTCTTTAAGTCGTTCTCTCACTTTCTCTGCAGCCATTTTTGCGGCTGTTCCAGAGATGTATGTTGTACTTGAAGCGTAAGCTCCTGTGTCAAATGGAGTTACATCTGTATCTGAAGAATAAACCTGTATATCGCTCAGTGAAACGCCTAGAACTTCAGCAGCAATTTGCCCAAGTACTGTATCTGCACCTGTTCCTAAGTCAGTTGCTCCGACAAGCATATTAAAAGAGCCATCGTCATTTATTTTGATACTGCAGCCACCCATATCTAGAAATGGAATAGCTGTTCCATGCATGCAGAAAGCGAATCCAAGTCCTCTTCTGATACTGGGATTTTCTTTAGGATTTACCCAGTTCGAGTCGTCTTTGCGGTGCCATTTAATTGCGCGTTTACCTTGCGCTACGCATTCTTCTATTCCATTAGATGTAATTCTCGGGTATTCATCAATATCATCTTCGTCAACAGCTCGTTCCCCTAAGTGAGGCGCAATATTGAGTTCATCTCCAACTTTTACCCAGTTAAGCCTTTTGAATTCTATTGGGTCCATTTCAAGAGCATGAGCTATATCTTCCATATGTGCTTCAAGGGCGAATTCAGCTTGAGGTGCCCCATAGCCGCGGTAGGCGCCTGCTACCGGAGTGTTGGTGTAAACAACGTCACAGTCGAATTTTTTGTTTTCCGCGTTATAGGAAGTCAAACCTCTGAGACCAGCAACGGTTTGGACTGTTTGACCATGCGTTCCATACGGGCCAGTGTTCCCTACTAACCGTAGTTTCTGTGAAACTAGCTTTCCTTCGTTAGTTACTCCAGTAGTGAAAGTAAGTGTTTGCGGATGGCGTGAACGGGACCCTATAAACTCTTCGCTTCGGTCAAGTTCTAACTTGACAGGCCGTCTTGTAGCTATAGCGAGATGAGCAACTATATCTTCGATGAGCATCTCTTGTTTGGCTCCGAAACCACCACCAATTCGGGGTTTGATAACTCGTACGTCTTTAATTTCCCGATTGATTAACGGGGCAAGCATTCTTCGTACATGGAAGGGAACTTGGGTCGCAGTTCGAACAACTAATCTTTCGTCGCTATCTAACCAAGCAACTGAAATATGGGGTTCAATAGGTACCTGTTGAACTTGATGCACTTTGAAGGTGTCTTCAAAAACATGATCGGCTTCTTCTGCTGCCTTATCTACATCTCCGCGTTCAGCTTCTATACGAAGAACTATGTTTCTTTCTGCATCATAGATTTCTTCAGTGTCGTCTTCGTCGTGAATGACTGGAGCTTCGGGTTGTAGAGTTTCGATTTCGTCAAGTACGTGTGGTAATACTTCATACTCTACTTTTATAAGGCTTAATGCTTCTTTAGCAATTTCAGCTGTTTCAGCAGCAACCGCGGCAACGCGATCTCCTACATGGCGGACCTTGTCGTCAAAACTTACTTGGTCATATGGGTGGGGGTTGGGCCAACTTTGGCCTCCTGATGCGTACTTTATTCTTGGTGTGTTTTTATAATGCAGAACAGCATGAACCCCTGCTAGAGCTGTTGCTTTGGAATCATCGATATCAATTATTCGAGCATGAGCATGTGGGCTTCGCAGCACTTTTGCTATTAATTGTCCTCGTTCTTCAAAATCGTCAGTAAATGCTGGATTTCCTTTGACAAGTCGGACTGCATCTACTTTGACCTCTGGTTTCCCTACAACTGCCATTTCTGGAACGTCTTTAGATGGAACGACTCTTGGGACAGCAGGTGAAGCAGTCATCCCTTCATCGGTGGGATCAATTTCGGCGGGGTTAATTCCATCAGTTAGTGGTGGGAGGTATATCGGTCCGAAAGGTTCGTTTTCCTCTCCTCGCATAAGAGCTGCTGCTCTGAGAACTGCTTCAACAGGTTTGATATAGGCAGTTTCCCGATCAAGAATTCCGGAAAGCATATCCCTTACATCGTCTTCTGAAGGGTTTTGGTTTTTATTCAACAACGCCCATGTTCCTAGGATCATTGCAGGTGTTGAGTAACCAGATTGCATCGCTCCGGTAGCAACAAATGCCACCTGTATAGGATGGAGTTCTGCTTTGTTGAACCACTCCAAGGTGATGACTTCATTTCCATCAACCTGTGCTGCGAGCATGCAGTCAGTGTTAACGAGTTTGCCATTGATGAGTACAGCTGATGCTCCCGTCTCGCCAGTATCTGAACCGTAACGGACACTTATCATTCCTTTCCGGCGTAGTAGGTGTAATAGAGTTTCGTAAAGTTCTACATCTACCGTTATATTTTTTTCGTTTAACGTGAAGGAGATTTTCATTGGTTGACCTCCTTGGTCACACGCTCATAAAGAATAGATGCAAGGTGCAATCGATATGCACGTGTACCTCTGAAATCTTCTTTAGGGTCTAGGCTCTGCAGGTCCTTCTTCTCATGTATCAGAACTGGAGTTTGACCTACGCCAGTAATTGCTATTCGAATTTGACCTTTCATTTTCAGGGCGGTTGCTGAAACGATAGGAATATCCATGGGCGTTCTACTGACAGAATGGAACGATGTTTGAGTGTCCTCTTCATTAATTGTGATTCGTATTGAAGTTATTATTCCGGCTGAGGATGGAGTTTTCATTATTTCTTCTAATGCGACCCAGGTTTGACCATTTATTTCTACATCAGTTGCATACGCCAAGAGTCCAGCAAGAAGAACGCTCTCTGGATTCGCTGATGCGACTGTACCTCCGATAGTGGCTTGGTTTCTGAGCGCTGAAGGCAATTCCCTTCGTGCAAGTTTTCTAAGGGTTTCCGGTATTTCCGTTTCTTCTTCTAGTTGCGATAAGCGCACCATTGAATCAATTGTGATTTGCTTATTCTCTGATTGATTTAAGAAAGAGATGTTAACTAGGTTGAGTGCTTGAAGGTCTACTATTTGGACTCCGTTACCTCGTTGTTTCAAAGTTGCTGGTACTGCCTTCGTACCGCCACCAATCACAAGAGTATTTGGTTGGGATGCAAGTTCTATGGCCTCTTCGAGGCTTTCGGGTCGGTGATAGGCTAGTACGCTGGGCATACCAGACTCCTCTCTAATCGGCCCTTCCGGGGATACGCCACCGGTTGAGTTCAACTCAAATTGTGAGTCAAATTTAGCTCAATTAGTCGTTGGGAGTCCAACGTTTAACGGAAACAATTTCCTGATATTACTTTTTCTTCCGATTTAACGATATTGCGATTGCTAAGCCAATTACCGCCGTGACCCCACTGAAAACATGGATCCATGCGAATCCACTTCCGATCGCCTCCAATGTTTGGTTACTGATAGAAATGCTATCTCCTGAAAGGACTTTACGAACTGATTCCACGTCTCCTGTTCGGTTGTTAACTACAGAGAGAAGTATCGTCCCACCAGCGGCGACACCGTAGGTAATTGCCAAAGTTCGAACAAATTGATGCGCGCTATTGGACCTCCCCATTTCTTCGTTGTCGCTCTTTGACTGGAGAAGTGTCAAACCTGACGTAGATATAAATCCGATGGCTGATCCGATTAGGAAAAAAGCGGCGAACAACACAGTTAATGGGTAATTGAAAGTAACTGAAACTCCGGCTAGTAAAACAGATGGGGGCATTAACAAAGATCCAATAAGAATAACTTCTTCTTCTCTTCTTCGGTCAAGCAATCTACTGGTAACAAATGCAGCTACTGTCCAACCGACAGTAAGAAATACGACGGAGAATGATGCAAGTGTTTCGGATCGGCCTCTTGTGGTCTGCATATATAATGGTAGATAGTTGTCAGCTGCCAGTCCTGTAATCAAAGCAAGTGCGGATGCAATATGGATTCTGTTTAATGGAAATCTTGTAAGGTGTTGGCGTGAGAGGACAGGGTTTGAATAGGTACCTGAATGCGCCCAGTATCTTGATGCAATTACCCCCAGTCAGTGCGAGAAGCCCTAAGGCTACAAGTGGGCGGTTGGTTAATTGCGCAACCCCGATTAACGATGCGGTTATACATACTGAAAGTAAGGTAATTCCCTTGTAATCAAATTCTATTTTTTGAACTTTCTGGTCGTTCGTAATTTTTGGGAGCCTATTCCATCCCACAAAAAGGGCAAGTGCGGTAATAGGAAGTTGGACAAGAAAAATTAGTCTCCAACCACCGAAGGAAAGTAATGCTCCAGCAAGTACTGGCCCTCCCAATCCTAAAGTCCCCCACACCATTGAGTTAGCGGCGAATGCTTTTGGCCTTAGAACATCGGGATATGCAAGGCCAACTGAAGCTAATGCGACTGCTATAACTAAGCCTCCGCCGATACCTTGAAGAGCTCTCGCCAGGATGAGAATTGGAAGAGTCGGTGATATCGCAGCGAAGCCGCTTGTTATGAGGAACCATAAGCCAGCAGCCTGAAACGTTTTTCTAACTCCTATTGAATCAATTATTGGGCCCGCGATGATTGCCGAAATAGCTGATGTCGCTAGATACGAGGTGAGGATCCAAGGTGCTAGTGAAACGTACCCTAGATCTTTCGTGATATTAGGGAGTGCAGCTACAATAGCTAGACCATCAAATGCTGCTACAGCGACTACGGTTAAGTTTGCAAGAGTAATTGGTAGGAGTTGGCCCCTCCATATGCTGGAATAGTTGTTTGTTCCTGAAGTTGGGTTCGCCACGGGAGAAGAGTATCTCGCTATGCCCTTAAGATGAGGAATGATCCACAATTAGAACCATGTTAAAGGACTAGCATATTAGATGATGCCCTTCTTAACGCATGGTAATAAGCGAAAATACATTAGGTGGCTAGCGGTTTTTCTTGCATTTGCTATAGCTTTGCCGTTCGCTGTAGTTCTCTTATCAGATCCTGAAGATGATGTTGTTAGTCAAGGGCAAGAAACCCCTTCGCAAGTCGCAGAACCTTCGCCCAGTGTTCAAGAAGTAGGTAGTGATTCTAGTGAAGTTGCTCCTACGGTACTTCCTTTTACTATTGAACAAGAACCGCAGAATCGAGCCCCAGTGATAGATATTGATGGGCCTGAGTGCTTTAGTTCATTATTAGAAGAGGGTTTAATACCTGTTTCTATATCAGTTTCCGATGAAGATGACTCTTCGGTAATTCTTGATCTAGCAACCCAAATTGGGGATGACGTCCTAGATTTAACTGAATATATCGTCGGCGGAACTTCTCTAATTGTCCCAGGTATTTCAGCAGCTTCTTTCCCTATCCCCGATGAAGCAGGCTCCTACTTGTTATTGATCGCTCACGCTACGGATAGTGATGGAGCTAGTTCGGAAGCTGCTCTAGTGATTCCAAACCGATGTCCTTGAACTGATTAGTTATTTAGTTTGAAGCCTCAGTTTCGCTAACTCCAGATAAATTTATTATCCCTAGAGGAGCTGGGTTTGAGTAGCGTTTGGTTTTAAATGGGGAATTCGCTACGACTCGACAATACGTTGGAATTTCAAAGTCTTCATCGGAATCTATTTGCCCTTCGATAATTTGAGAGATTTCAGTCCATTTGCCATCAATTTCAAATTCTAGTGAGAATGTTATTCCTAGGGTTCGCTTAGCTTTTATTGACCAGATGATTTCAGATACTAATCCGCTGATACTGACAACTTCAGGCAATGCGTCTAGCGCTAAGACATGTGATGGCAAATCCTCACTATTCGTATATGACTGCTTTGTTGATCCGTATGCAAGTTTTCCTGAATCCAAGCGAATAGTGAATTTTATGTCCGTTAGACCTGGTGCATCAGAGAGGAAATCTATTTCTGAATCTTGCATTAATTTACCTGTTGCTTCAGCTTCAGGTCTCTTTCTTGCCTCATAGTCATCATCAAATTCTGAAATTGCGATGTGGGTAATAATTGGTGACCGTCGTCCGAGATATAGGAGTACGAATAGTCGAGCAGCTGTCAGAAGCGCTATTCCTACGAGTATGACAATCCACCATGGGAATGAACTGCTTGGGCTGTCAGTTGTTATCGGTGGTTCCGGTGTTGGCTCAGGTCCCGGAGTGGGTCCAGGTTCGATTTTGGATTCTTTTCCGCACTCTAAATCAGGGTCAGTTATGCACTCAGGGGCAACCTCATCCGGGTCAAGTATGCCATCATCATCGCAATCAGAGTCAGTAATGCACTCAGGGGCAACCTCATCCGGGTCAAGTATGCCATCATCATCGCAATCAGAGTCAGTAATGCACTCAGGGGCAACCTCATCCGGGTCAAGTATGCCATCATCATCGCAATCAGA
>PVBE010293880.1_pt1 | contig 16254 bp, 12 predicted proteins | sample 1631181 | NCBI WGS metagenome assembly PVBE01 (sample SAMN08397723, study PRJNA350692) | Marine metagenome, whole genome shotgun sequencing project. | isolation source: water | place: Pacific Ocean | collected 2012-04
CGATCACCTCGGCGGTGTGACGTACCCGGTCGTGATGTTGCACCAACCAGAAGTGGTGCAGGGCATTGATCGTCTCTGCTTCCACCATTCCCGCCTCGTGGCGGATCGGGTCTTGCTGATAGTCGCGACTCAGAACGGCTATTGCCCCATCGAGCGTCGCTGAGAACAGCAGTGTTTGTCGATTGTGTGACGTGCGATTGAGAATTCTGCAGACGGCTGGGAGGAATCCCATATCTGCCATGCGGTCTGCTTCGTCTATGACGACTATGTCGGCCCGGCTCAGCTTGACGGTTCCTTGAGCGGTGAGATCCTCGAGTCGTCCGGGTGTGGCCACCAAGACGTCGACGCCCTTGCGGAGGGCGCCCTTCTGTGGGCCATATCCCACGCCACCGTAAATGGCGAACACATTTCGGCCGACCGCTCTTGCGAACGGACTCAGGTCCTGCTTGATCTGCTCGGCCAATTCCCTTGTAGGGGCAAGGATCAGAGCGCGAGGTCGATTGTTGCTTCCCTTCTCCACTTTGGTTAGAAGGGGGAGCCCAAAAGCGAGGGTCTTGCCGGACCCGGTAGGGGCCTTAATCGACACATCTCGCCCAGCGAGGACGTCGGGAATTGTGGCAGTCTGGACTGGAAAGGGCTCGATGATGGTGCTCTTGGCGAGCGAACGGACGAGCGGGACGGATAGTCCGAGTTGGGCGAACGTGGTCGTCATGATTACTCCTGATCCCGGATGGGGAGGTAGTTGGAAAGTGCCGGCCTCTGGCTCGACCGCGCGCGTTCACCGGCTGCGCGAATCGAGAGTCGGCCGAAGAGGCAGTCCAACCGGGTTGAGAATCGAGCCGTGTGTTCACCGGGAAAGCGACGGTGCGCTGGCCTCCACCCGGAGCGGCCGGTGGGACCATAGCAGAGGTGCGGGGACTAGCAAGGCGATCGAAAGCTGACGCTGCTGGGGATGCCCCTGTCCGGCCGACTGGCATCGGGTTGACGGTCTTGATTGGATTGAACAGAGTGCAACCTCAACAGGCAGGCCGGGGTTCCTCTGTCATGATTGGGTTTCGTGTCATTGCGTACGGCATTTTCCGCTCGGAGCTGCGGTTGGGGAGCTTATTGCCTCGGCAGCCAATCTCCGGGTACTATCTTCGTGGGTGCCGGTTTTGTGGCGCCTTGTCCTCGATCCTGCTTGTCACCGCCCGCCGGCACGATCTGGATCACCCGGCAGACTCCTAGACCGACAGCCCGAAGAGACCTTGGTCCGTTGCCAACGGTAGGTTGAATACTCTTGCATACACGACCACCGAAAAGTACATGAGAGCGATGTCCAGCCCTCGACGCATGCATGAGCAAATGGTTGCGACCACGTCTGCCCTGGATCCGTTCGGTGACACTTGTGGTTTGAGTATTGTCGCTTCTCCATGCCACTGATCATCGGAGCGACCGGACTCGGAATCGGTCTTGTTGTCAGTTCGCTTCTACTCGGGCTGCGACACGGCGTCGATTGGGATCACATCGCCGCTATCACGGATATCGCGGCGACGCAAGACTCTTCCCGGCGTGGCTTCACCCTCGGGCTCATCTATGCCTTCGGACACAGTGTGGTCGTTCTTGCCATCGGCATCTTCGTGATCGTTGTCGGGCACAGTCTTCCCGTTTCGGTTGATGCGCTGTTTGGTCGCATCGTCGGCTGGACACTCATACTTCTGGGGCTCTACCTTCTTTACAGCCTGGTCGTCCATCGTGAAGGCTTTCGGATGAAGAGTCGTTGGATGATCATCATTGGCGGTGTCAGAAAATCGGTCGCCTTGTTCCGCCGCGCCGGTGACGTCGAGCACGAGCATGAGCACGCTGCTTTCGATGTCCATCACACCGGCGACGACGACCACGCTCCCGCTGGTGGTATTCCGGTGCACTCGCATCCTCATACGCACGGAACCGATGCCGGCTTTGGTGAGTACGGCAATTCGGTGTCATTCGGAGTGGGGATGCTCCACGGAGTCGGCGCTGAAACCCCGACGCAGGTGGTGACCTTCCTTGCCGCGAGTCGGGCGGGCGGAACCGGCGCAGGGATCACCATGTTGATCATCTTCCTTGTCGGGCTGTTTATCGCCAATGGGGTTATTTCCTGGCTGTTCTCCTTCGGTTTCGAGGCGACCGGAAAGCGACAACGGGTGCAGGTGTTCTTGGGAGCCTTTACGGCGGTGGGAAGTCTGGTCGTCGGGGTTCTATTCGCTCTCGGTAGGGATGCGGTACTGCCGGCTTTCTTCGCGGGTTGAGAGCCGTAATCCTGCGTTTCTCCGCGCTCTTCTCGCGCAACGTCGAGATTCTTGGCCTCAACTTCACCGCACCAAGACATCGGTGGTCGACGGCGTTGGTGATACTGATCGTTGGAGGCAACACATGCGTACTCGGATTACTGTTCTGGCGATCGTCGCCATCGTCACTGCCAACGAAGCGCGTGAGTACTTTGAGGAGGAGAGCGTGTGGGAGGTGTTCGATCAGTGATGGTTCGGCCGATAGTCGGATTTGAGTCCTATGTCGGTGGACGGCTCCTGCTCGACGTCCCTATCGGGGAATTCGCTCCCGCCAAGGCAGAGGAGGAGCGTATTGCTTGCGAGTGCCATCCACTCAAGCAGCACCATCGATCACTTGCCACAGGCGGTTGACATGTTCGCGATCCGTGGTGGTTTGCCCCACGGACACGCGGATGATTGACATGTCCCCGAGCTTTGAGGGAGTCACATAGGAGTGCCCGGAGGCGTTGATAGTGTCGACGACAGCGTCTGTCGCGTCGTTTCCCGCCGTCAGTCGAAAGGTCACCAAAGCGAAGGGCACCGGTGCCACGAGTTCGAACCGGTCGTCGGCTGAAAGGCGTTTCTCGAGTTCCTTTGCCAATTGTACGTGATGGCGGATGTGATGGCGGATCCCTTCAGCTCCATAACTGCGGAGGACGAACCACAGTTTGAGCGCACGGAAGCGGCGGCCGAGCGGCACATGCCAATCCCGGTAGTCGATCACATGGCCTTCGTCGGAAGCTGGGTTGCGTAGATAGGGCGGCATGATGCTCATTGTCTCGATCAGCGAGGTTCGGTCGGCGACGTAGAACAGGCTGCAATCGAAGTTGGTGAACATCCACTTGTGAGGGTTCGTCGTGTACGAGTCGACCATGTCGAGGCCAGGTTGGTGTATTCGAAATTCTGGGCAAATCATGGCCGAGCCGGCGTATGCGGCATCGACGTGGTGCCACAGGCCGTGCTCACGGGCTACGACGCCGATTGAATCGAGCGGATCTACAGCCGACGTCCCCGTGGTCCCAACGGTGGAGGCGACAAGGATCGGGTGATATCCCGCCTCCAGGTCGTTGGCGATGGCCGCGGCGAGCGCCTCCGGCCGCATTGCGAGCTGATCGTCAACGGGAATCAGTCTGGTGTGAGGGACACCGACGATGCGCGCCCCTTTCTCCACCGAACTGTGGGCCTGGGCCGACGTGTAGACCACCATTCTTTCTATTGGGCTCCGTGCCGCTTGCTGATTTCGGGCCACGACCAGGGCCGTATGTGTGGAATCGGAAGCGGTCATTTGAATTACGCCACCACCGGGACCGCTGGTCTTCCAGCCGGAGGGGAGGCCCAGCAGGTCGACCATCCAGTCGACGACTGCGTTTTCGATCTCGGTGCAGGCTGGACTGGTCGACCACAGCATCCCTTGCTGACCGAGGCCCGACGAAACCAGGTCACCCAGGATCGAAGGCGGCGAGGTATTCGCCGGGAAGTAGGCGAACCATCCCGGCGACTGCCAATGCACCAAGCCGGGTCGTACAACCTCGTCCAGATCACTCATGATGTGTTCGAATGGTTCCGGACCCTCGGGTGCGGCTGCGGGGATGCGAGCCCCGATAGCCCCGGGTGCCACTTTCGGCATGATGTCGGCGTCCGCCACCGTCTCCATGTAGTCGGCAAGCCAGTCGATGACTGCGTAGCCTTTGAGCCGGAAGTCCTCCGGGGTCATGTGGTAGCCATCGGTCATGCCAGCAGCCTACCGATCGGACTGAGCGTTTCGTGAGATCGGGTGGGATTCCTAATCGTCTTTTCCGACGTTGCGCCGCCATGCTGCGTTTGCTTCGAACCGCACCTGAAAGTTCTCGTCGGCTGTGGCCAAGATGAGTTGCTCCTCGCTGGGGCCGATACCGATATCGGAGATGGCGCGAACGGCACGCCATCGGATCCAGGCGTCACCGTCGAAGAGCGCTTCCTCGAACAGAGAACGAAACGCCGCGTCCTCGAGATCTCCAGCTGCGTCGATGGCGGCACGTTTCACGATTCGTGAATCATCACGGTACCCGGTGACGACGGCGGCCTTTGCCACATCGGAGTCACTGCTGAGGGTCAGAGTGGCGACCGCCGCACGTCGATGGCGCGAATCCTCGGCTTCGAGCGCGGTTATGAGGAGTGCCCGGTGCTCTGGCCGGTCCGGGTCCATGAGGTGCAGATCTTCGGGACGGACCTCGTTGATGCTCAGTCGCCCGGCTTCCTCGAGGAGCTCATCTCGCGTCCGTGCCGGGGTGAGCGATGCCTGTCCGTCCCAGAAGAGCTCGGTGACTCGCTCCAGAAGCGAATCGAGGCGGTCTTCCCACGTAGAACGACCGGTGAGTCCAATCGTCACGAAATCACCTGCAACCATGATATCGGTGACGTCATCATCGACGAAAAGTGAGATGACCCGTTCGTCATCGACTGCTTCGCCGCGGCGGTGCCACTGCCCGGGAGCGGGTTTGCCGCCGATCTGGAACTTTACCTTGCGTGGATGGGGCGTAGGTTCCGGGATCACCGGTCCGTCGAATACGCGGTCAAACACCGACTCCTTCGACTCCTGCCCTCCTGCGACCCTGATGAGATAGGTGCCGTCAACGATGCCGTGAGTCAGTGTGATCCCGTGGCCGAGGTCGTGCTCCCACATCCCTTCCGACACATGGGCCGTCACCAGGGCCGACAAACGGGCCTCATCGGCCAGGGTCCACTTCGCTCTCGAGAAGAACTGTTTGAGAGCATCCTTGAATGGCCCCAATGCCTCGAAGGGGAGAAGCATCGCGATCTCAGTCGTCAGATGCTGGGACGCAATTCCGATGAGACCAAGATTTCCAATCGCAGCTCGGGTGGTGTCCATTAGCAGAGGTTATCGAGGTATGGGAGATGACCGACGTAGCCGGCCTCGGGTCACCAGTCTCCAGCTAGAACGTATCTGATGGTGACTGGTGACTGGCGACTGGTCGTCCGTCCTCCGACTAACTTGTTCTTCTCATGGAACACAAGACCATTTTCTCCGGGCTGCAGCCGACCGGGAACATCCACATCGGCAACTACTTGGGGGCGTTACGCAACTGGGTGAAGCTTCAGGATGAGTACGACTGCGTCTACTGCGTTGTCGATCTCCACGCGATCACCGTTTCGTTCGATGCCGCCAGTTTCGCCAAGGAACGCCTCGATGCCGCCAAGGTTCTCATCGCTGCCGGCATCGATCCGGAGAGATCTCTCTTCTACTACCAGAGTCAGGTGCCGCAGCACACTGAGCTGGCGTGGATTCTCGGCACGATCACCGGCACCGGACAGCTTAAGCGGATGACACAGTTCAAGGACAAGTCGGACAAAGTCGGAGCGAATCTCGGTCTGTACTCCTATCCGGTACTCATGGCCGCCGATATTCTTCTGTTCCGGGCGGATGCGGTGCCAATCGGAGAAGACCAGAAGCAGCATCTCGAACTGACCCGGGATCTCGCCGAACGGTTCAACCACCGGTTTGGGGAAGAGTTCTCGATCCCGGAGCCGATAATTCCGGACAAGGGTGCCCGCGTCATGTCGTTGCAGAACCCGATCGCCAAGATGTCCAAATCGGACCCCGACGAGAGCAGTCGAATTCTCATCCTCGACGACCCGGACACGATTCGGAAACACCTCAAACGGGCCGTCACCGACTCTGAGAGCGAGGTTCGCTACGAGTGGTCCAAGAAACCGGGTGTGTCGAACCTGATCGAGATCATGTCGTTGTTCACCGACGAATCGGTCGAGTCGATCGAGGCCGAATACGGCTCTGGCGGCTACGGGAAGTTCAAAGATGCTGTCGCCGAGGCAGTGATCGCCGGGCTGGCACCCATCCGCTGTGCCTACCAGGAGATGGCCGACGCTGAGGTGGCCGGTCTGATGATGCGGGGTGGCTCCGATGCAAGGCAGCGTGCCGAAACGCTTCAGCAAGCCGTGAGGAAGAGGGTTGGGCTGGCTTAGTGACGGGAAGTTCGACTCCTCATGCCACGTTCGCTGGTCAGGTATTGGCGGTCCGCCTCCCAGTACCTAATACCTAACACCTGACTCCTAATCCTTGACCCGTCGGCGCTCTCTTCACTCGCTACTCTCCCCGCAAGTTCACATGGAGGCTCATGACCATCGAGATCGGGATCGGCAAGACCGGGCGCCGGGCCTGGGGCTTCGACGACATCGCCATTGTTCCGAGCCGTCGTACCCGGGATCCTGATGACATCGACATCTCATGGGAAGTCGATGCCTATAACCTGGAACTCCCGATGGTCGCTTCTGCCATGGACTCCGCAGTGAGTCCTACCACCGCCGTTGAGATCGACCGCCTCGGCGGGATGGGGCCTCTAAATCTCGAAGGATTGTGGACCCGATACGAGGATCCAGAGCCGTACTGTGAGGAGATAGCTTCGTTGCCCTCCGAGACGGCAACCCGGCGCATGCAGGAGATCTATCTGGAACCGATCAAGCCGGACTTGATCGGTACGCGCATCGCAGAGATGAAGGCGGCAGGCATCGTGACCGCGGCAAGTCTCACCCCGCAGCATGTCGTCAAGTACGCCGAGTTGGCGATTCAGGCTGGGCTCGACGTTCTCGTCATTCAAGGAACGGTTGTGTCTGCGGAGCATGTCTCGACGAGAGTTGAGCCACTCAACCTAAAGAAGTTTATTGCCGGGTTCGAACTCCCCGTCATAGTCGGCGGATGTGCCTCTTATTCGACGGCCCTGCACCTCATGCGGACCGGTGTTGTTGGAGTTCTGGTTGGTGTCGGTCCGGGCGCAGCCTGTACGACTCGGGGCGTGCTCGGAATTGGAGTGCCTCAGGCGACCGCCATTGCCGATGCCGCTGGAGCTCGGATCCGATACCTCGATGAGAGCGGTCGTTACGTGCATGTGATCGCCGATGGTGGAATGAGGACTGGAGGCGATATCGCCAAGGCGATCGCTTGTGGCGCCGATGCCGTGATGCTCGGATCATCGATCGCAGCTGCGACCGAGGCTCCCGGGAGAGGGCAGCATTGGGGCATGGCGGCGTTCCATCCGACGTTACCGCGTGGTGCCAGAGTCGAGGTCGGCGAGTTGGGCACCCTCGAGGAGATTTTACGTGGTCCCGCCCATGAGAACGACGGCCGGCGGAATCTATTCGGTGGGCTTAGGGTGTCGATGGCGACTACCGGCTATGCCGATCTGAAGGAATTTCAGAAGGCCGAAGTGGTGGTTGCTCCTAGCCTCAAGACCGAGGGCAAGGCGCTGCAGATAAACCAACGCGTCGGCATAGGCTGATGGACCGCCTCCGATTCTTCCGACTGCTCCGGGCGGGGCACTAGTGGACGAAGGGTTCGATCGGGTCCTCGTCGTGGACTTCGGGGCGCAATACGCCCAACTTATCGCTCGCAGAGTCCGCGAGGCTCATGTCTACTCCGAAATCGTTCCCCGCGATGTCACTGCGGCTCATCTCCGGGAGTCCGCTCCAACGGGAATTGTTCTTTCCGGCGGGCCTGCTTCGGTCTATGCCGCCGATGCTTACGACCTCGACCCGGCGATCTTCGAGTTGGGTGTTCCGATATTGGGGATTTGCTACGGCCATCAGGTTCTCGCCTACGCTCTCGGAGGCGAGGTCGAGCAGACCGAAGTTGCCGAGTTCGGCCGCACCGATCTCGAAGCTGGACCCGATTCCTTTCTTTTCGCCGGACTCCCAGGTCGACAGCAGGTTTGGATGAGTCACCGCGATTCTGTTACGAGACCACCTCCGGGCTTCACCGTTACTGCATCGACGTCGGCATCGCCTGTTGCCGCGATGGAGGATATGGACCGGGGGTTTTACGGTGTTCAATTCCACCCCGAAGTGGTTCACACGCCTCGCGGTCAGAAGGTTCTGGAACGTTTTCTGTACGACGTCTGCGGTGCGCGACCCGACTGGACCCACGCCGGGATCATCGAACAGGCCGTGGCAGGCATCAGCAAGTCGGCTTCTGCAGGGCGTGTCATATGCGGCCTCTCGGGCGGAGTCGACTCAGCCGTTGCAGCTGCGCTTGTCCAGCGGGCGGTGGGTAAACGGCTTACCTGTGTGTTCGTTGATCACGGATTACTCCGGCTCGATGAGGCCGAACAGGTCGAGGAAACGTTTCGAGCCAACCTCGACATCGATCTGGTCCACGTAGAGGCTCAGGATCGTTTTATCGACGCGCTCGCCGGGATTACCGATCCAGAAAGCAAGCGCATCATCATCGGTGAGACATTCATTCGCGTGTTCGAGGATGTTGCCCGCGAGATCGAGGATGCTCGATATCTGGTACAGGGAACGTTGTATCCGGACGTCATCGAGTCCGGTACACAGGATGCTGCCAAGATCAAGAGCCATCACAACGTTGGCGGCCTTCCCGACGTTATGGACTTCGAATTGGTGGAACCTTTGCGCGACCTCTTCAAGGACGAGGTGCGTGCCGTTGGTGAGGAACTCGGACTCCCGGAAGAGATAGTGTGGCGCCAGCCGTTCCCGGGGCCGGGACTGGCGGTGCGGATCATCGGCGAGGTGACCCGGGAACGACTCCAAATCCTGCGTGAGGCAGACTCGATCATCCTCGAGGAGATCCATCGCGCCGGGCTCTACCGGGATATCTGGCAGGCGTTCGGTGTGCTACCGGCTATCAAGTCTGTGGGTGTGGAGGGTGACGAACGGACCTATGCCTATCCACTGATTGTGAGAGCTGTGACCAGTGAGGACGCCATGACGGCAGATTGGGCTCGGTTGCCATACGAGGTGCTGGAACGGATATCTTCACGGGTGATCAACGAAGTGGAGGGGATCAATCGGGTAGCCTACGACATCTCATCGAAACCGCCCGCAACGATTGAGTGGGAGTAGTAGCAAGTAACCGGTAGTCAATAATTGACAATATGCCGCAACCCAACCCATTGATATTGCTTGGCGCCTGAGTCTTAGGGGCTACTGATTGAGGACTTCCTCTTGACCGAGCGGTCAAAGGACCCTGTCTGACCTCCATTGCTCTCTTGATTTCTACGGCCGATGTACGCCGTTGTGGTGGCGTTTTTTTTGCGGAGTACTCAAGGCCGATGCGATCCGAGTCGATATCCTGGTGGTACCCGCGTCCCGAGGTTCATTCTTGACGTTCTCCTCAGATCTCGAATCGGAGCGCCTCTTTGGTGGCGAAATGGAAGAACACTCTGACGCGCTTGCCAAGGGTGCCCGCGCTCTCGCCGCCGGGGCAACGTCAGAGTCACTGCTCCAGGACATGTACCACGAAGGGCACACCGTCAAGGGTACCGCCCGGATGATGGGATACATCGCAGTGTCGGACGCTGGCAAGCTGCTCGAGGACACCTGGAAGGCGCTCCGTGACGCCGAACAGACCTCCACCCCAACTCTCGCGGCTGCACTGGAGGCTCTCAGTAGCAGACTTCTTCCGGCAGTCGCCGCCGATCCTGTCACCGGTACTCCTGAACTGGCGGCCGGGATGTGGGCGGTTCGAGAGGCGTTGCGAACCGATGCGGTCTACGACGAAGAGCCCGCGCGGCCGGCGGCATCGGAGCCTGATGATCTCGGCGGACTGCTGGGGACGCTCGACTCCGCGATATTTGGCGAGAATATTCGGGTCAACGCTGTCGGGCTATTCAGCCTTATCAACGAGATCTGCTCGCTTCGAGTTGACGCTGAGGCGCTTCGAGGCGCGATAGAGCAGCTGGGGGATTCGGTCGATGATCGAGCCGAACTTGGCGAGTCTCTGTCCCACTTCGATGACCTCATTGCTGCCACCGAGGCAAAGATGATCGATCTTCAGGGTCGCGCTGCTGATCTCGCTGCAGCACCCTTGAGTGGGATCACCGGCGCGTACCGGCAACTGGTCAGATATCTAGCTCGCCGGGCCGGAAAGGTCGTTCGCTTCGAACTTGTCGGTGATCAGTATCCAGTCGATCGTCAGGTGTTGGAGCGATTGAACGATCCACTTCGACATGTACTTGTCAATGCCATTGAACACGGAATCGAACCGGCCGCTGATCGCGAAGCACTCGGTAAACCGGCAGCCGCCACGTTATCGGTAGACGTCACCGTCGTCGACAACCGACTCACAATCGTCATCGAAGACGACGGCTCGGGAATTGATTGGGTAACTGTCCAGGCCACCGCCGAAAGCCGAGGGCTGCTAGCGCAGGGCGATTCGGGAGATCTCGAGGTACTGCGAGCGGTTCTGTTTTCGCCGAACTTTTCGACGGCGTCGTCCGGTGATGTGGGCGGCGAAGGCATGGGGCTCGCCAAGGTCGCTGAGGCCGTGGAGGCCCTTCGTGGCACGCTCGTGCTTGACAGCGAAGCAGGCTCGGGAACCAAGCTCACGATCACAGTGCCCACGAGCTACGCACTCCAGTACGCCGTGCTCTTCAAGTCGGCCGGACAGATCTGGGGGGTATCTGATATCGCTGTGATCGACCGTGTTGCCGCCGATAGCGTCGAACTCGTGGAAACCCCAACCCGTACCGAGATGGTTTGGAATGGAGACTTGGTGCCGGTTCAGTCGTTTGCCGAGACGGTTGGATTGCGTGCCATCGGCGCTCCCACTTGGCTCCTCATCCTCTCGAGTCCGGTCGGTCCGGTCGGCTTTGCAGTCGAAGAGGATCTCGGTCGCCACCAGGTGGCGGCTCGTGACCTCGGGCCCATTCTCGACGGTGTGCCACACCTCACCGGAGCCGCTCTGCTGGGCGGCGGCGACATCGTGGTACTTGTCGACTCTGCCCGGTTGGCCGACCGGGCCCGGCAAGTGTCGGACTCCGGCAACTCCCGGCGCCGTGTCTTCGTCGTGGATGATTCTCTCGGGGCCCGACAGGTGGTCGGAGGGGCCCTCAGTTCGGCAGGTTTCGAGGTCGATCTGGCCGGCAGTCCCACGGAAGCGCTGTCGGTACTGGCCGACCAGCAGTTCGACGCAGTTGTCCTCGATTGCGTGCTTCCGACCATGGACGGGGCGACCCTGATCGGACGGGTGCGTGACATCGGCATCACGGCACCGATCCTGGTGCTGTCCAGTGCTGCCACTGCCGAGGATCAACAGAAGGCTCTGGCCGCTGGAGCGGATGCCTTTATGTACAAGAACGACGCCAGAGAGGGCGCCCTAGCGGCGACGATTACGGAGTTGATCGGCTAGAAGAGTCTGCAGCCCGCTGATTGCCAAGTGCTGATTGCTGATCAGATAATCACACTCCTGAGATTCACCCGTGGGGCACTCCTTATAATCGGCGTATGGATCGCCTGGACACCGAGTCTCCGCTGTTCGAGGAACTCAACTCTTCGCAGAGGGAGGCGGTGGCCGCCATCGACGGTCCCGTCCTCGTGGTTGCCGGTGCCGGTTCGGGCAAGACCAGAGTGCTCACCTACCGGGTCGCTCATCTCGTTCGCGACCTGGGCGTTTCGCCATATTCGATCCTGGCGATAACGTTTACCAACAAGGCCGCTAATGAGATGAAAGAGCGGGTGGCCCACCTAGTCGGTGGCGTGTCCCGCGGCATGTGGGTGTCGACGTTCCACAGCGCCTGTGCTCGGATCCTGCGGCGAAACGCTTCGATGCTCGGATATCGCAACGCGTTTTCGATCTACGACGACATTGATGCCCACCGCCTCGTCCAGTACTGCGTGCGGGATCTCGATCTCGACCCGAAACAGTACCCGCCGAGGGGCATCCGATCTGCGATCAGCAACGCCAAGAACGAACTCATCGACTTTGAGTCCTTCGCCCAGCAGGAGAGCGGGCGGTATCACGAGAAGGTGGCTGATGTCTACCGGTTATATCAGCAGAGGTTGCTGGAGTCGTCGGCAATGGATTTCGACGATCTCCTCATGGTAACTGTCGAGTTGTTCGGGGCGTTTCCGAAGGTCCTCGAGCACTATCAGGATCGATTTCGGTATGTCCTTGTCGATGAGTATCAGGATACGAACCACGCCCAGTATCGGTTGGTTCAACTGCTGGCAGCCAAGCATCGTAATCTCTGCGTGGTGGGGGATTCGGACCAGAGCATCTACGCGTTCCGCGGCGCCGATGTTCGCAACATTCTTGAGTTCGGGAGGGATTATCAGGATTCCCGAGTAGTTGTGCTCGATCGTAACTACCGCTCGACACAGACGATTCTGGATGCCGCCAATGCCGTGATCTCCAATAACGGGGGTAGGCGACCCAAACACCTCTGGACGGATCTCGGTACCGGGGACCCGGTCACGGTCTACAGGGCCGAGGACGAGCACGACGAGGCGGCATTTGTCGCCGAGCAACTTGGCTTGCTCGAAGACGTAGGCAAGCGACTGGCCGATGTGGCGATCTTCTACAGGACCCACGCCCAGAGCCGAGTGCTGGAGGAGATTCTGGTCCGGTATGGGATCCCATATCAGGTAATCGGTGGGCCGAAGTTTTACGACCGTCGCGAAGTCAAGGACGTCATGGCGTATTTGCGCGGGCTCACCAACCCCGCTGATGAGGTAGCAATCAAGAGGATTGTCAATGTGCCAAAGCGTGGAATCGGGGCTACCAGCATCGGTCACATTGACCGGTTCGCGGAGGCGAACGGAATCACGTTTTTTGAGGCTCTCGAGAAGGCCGATGAGAATACTCGACTGTCGTCCAGGGCAATCAAGCAGATATCGGAATTTACGGCCCTGATGGGGCTGCTCCGAAACGCGGCTGCCGGCGGACCCCGCGCCGCGTTGCAGGCGGTGCTCGACGACACCGGATATCTCGCCGAGATGGACGCCGATGGTGGGCTCGAAGCCCTCAGTCGGGCGGAGAATCTCAGAGAGCTCTTGTCGGTTGCTGCCGAATTCGAGGAGAACGGGCCGATGTCCGATCTCGGAGACACCAGGTGGGACGATCTCGACGGCGCTCGTCGCCTCGAGTTGTTTCTCGAGGCGACGGCGCTCGTTTCAGATGTCGATGGAATGGATGAGTCAGGTGCCGTGACTCTGATGACACTCCACAATGCCAAAGGCCTCGAATTCCCGGTGATCTTCATGGCTGGTCTGGAAGAAGGGGTGTTCCCTCACATGCGGTCACTCGGAGATCCTGGTCAACTTGAGGAGGAGCGCCGGCTTGCCTACGTTGGGATCACCAGGGCACAGGAACACCTCTACCTCACTCACGCCACTACCAGGAATATGTTCGGTGCTACGAACTACAACTCACCGAGCCGTTTTCTAGGGGAGATACCGGACTCTCTGGTCGAGGAGGCAGAAAAGCGCACTCGAGATAGGGAGCGCGAATTGGTTCAGCCGCGCCCGACACTCAAAGGGTCGAGCGTTTCGGTAGGCGACAGAGTTCGGCATCAGCGCTGGGGACCGGGCGTGGTTGTGGCCATTGTTGGGACCGGAGATCGAGTCGAAGCAACTGTGGCCTTCGACGATCAGGGTGAGAAACGTCTACTCCTCGCCTGGGCACCTCTGGAGCGGGCGTGAGTGGGGTGGAGGGTTGCGGGCCGGACGCCTCCAAACAAGCGTTTATGTGAGCCCAGGATCTCGCATTCTCCCAGCTCACTAACCTCGCGTTGTTATGCCTCGCCGAATTCTTATTGCCAAACCGGGTCTTGATGGCCACGATCGCGGTGCCAAGGTCATCGCCCGGGCCCTGCGCGACGCTGGTTGCGAGATCGTGTACAGCGGTTTGCATCAAACTCCCGAGCAGATAGTCGAGGCCGCACTTCAGGAGGACGTCGCCGGAATCGGGCTCTCTGTCTTGAGTGGTGCCCACATGGCTCTATTCCCGCGGGTGGTCGAACTGCTTGCCGACAGGGACGCCACCGACATTGTTGTCTTTGGCGGAGGAATCATCCCCCACACCGATATCGAGGCCCTCAAGGAGATCGGGCTTGCCGAGATCTTCACCCCGGGGACTCTGCTCGCAGATGTGGTGAACTGGGTAAACGAGCACATTTCGGAGCGCTGAAAGGATCCCTGTGGACCTGTTCGAATACCAGGGAAAATCGTTGTTCGCCCGAATGGGCGTGCCGGTACCTGAAGGTCGGGAGGCCCGAACTCCAGACGAAGCGCGAGCCGCCGCCGAAGAACTCGGTGGTAGCGTCGTGGTCAAGGCCCAGGTGCAGGTGGGCGGTCGCGGTAAGGCCGGCGGTATCAAACTGGCTGCCGGTCCCGACGAGGCGTTTGCTCATGCCACCGACATCCTCGGTATGGACATCAAGGGCCATACCGTTCACCTGGTATGGATTGAGCGAGCCGCCGAGATCGCCGCCGAGTACTACGTATCTTTCACTCTGGACCGGGGTGTGAAGCAGCACCTTGCGATTGTGTCGGCCCAGGGGGGGATGGATATTGAGGCCGTTGCTACCGGGGATCCGGAGGCGGTGATCAAGATGCACATAGATCCGGTTTCCGGGCTGACCAATTGGCAGGCGTCCGAAATCGTATATCGAGCAAAGTTAGACAGAGCCTCAGCTCGAAAGTCGGTGGCCGCACTCCGCAAGCTCTATGAGGCCTTCGTTTCGCTGGACTGCGACCTGGTCGAGGTCAATCCTCTTATCCTTACCGGCGACGGCGAGATCGTTGCCCTCGACTCCAAGGTGACCCTCGATTCGAATGCCTTCTTTCGGCATCCGGAATTCGAGGTGTTTCGGAAGGCTTTCACCGAGGATCCAATCGAGAAGATGGCCAGTCAGCGCGATCTTAACTTCATCAAGTTGGATGGTTCCGTTGGAATCATCGGAAACGGTGCCGGCCTCGTCATGTCGACCCTGGACGTTGTCTCACTAGCAGGCGGGGCGGCCTCTAACTTCCTCGATGTGGGTGGTGGTGCCGGGGCGGACACGATTGCAGATGCGCTCGACGTGCTCACCGAAGATCCGACCGTGAAGAGCGTGCTCATCAACATCTTTGGTGGGATTACGCGCTGTGATCTGGTGGCCCAGGGCATTGTGGACGCCCTCGACGGACTCGAACTCCCATGGCCGATTGTGGTTCGCCTCGATGGGACCAACGCCACCGAGGGCCGCCAGATTCTCCAGGACGTCGTTTCCGATTCGGTCATCCCGGTGAGGACAATGCGCGAGGCAGCCGAGCAGGCCGTCGAACTGGCGGGGAGGAGCTGACATGGCGATCTATGTCGACGCCAACACCCGGTTGGTTGTTCAGGGCCTCACCGGGTCCCAAGGAAGATTCCACGGATTTCGCAACAAGGCCTACGGGACCAACCTTGTCGCCGGAGTGACTCCCGGCAGGGGCGGGACCGACCTCGACGGCGTGCCGATCTTTGACTCTGTTGCCGAGGCCGTTGCCGCCACAGGAGCCAACACTTCGATGGTGTTCGTGCCTCCAGCCTTTGCCGCCGACGGCATTCTCGAGGCTGCTGCCGCCGATCAGATCGAACTCATTGTGGCAATCACCGAGGGTATTCCGGCTCAGGACGAGGCCAGGGTCTACAACTACGTCAAGCAGACCACCGGCACCGCGCTCTTGGGCCCCAATTGTCCGGGGGTCCTGTCTCCCGGGAAAGCGAATGTCGGTATCACTCCTCCCGAGATTGCGCTGGAAGGCTCGGTCGGTGTTGTGTCGCGTTCCGGCACTCTCACGTATCAGGCGATCCACGAACTGACGGTCCGCGGTCTCGGCCAGACCACCTGCGTCGGAATCGGAGGTGACCCGGTTCCGGGTACCTCGTTCGTCGACGTGCTCGAACGCTTCCAGGCCGATGATGACACGGAGGCCATCGTGATGATCGGGGAGATCGGTGGGGATGCTGAGGAGAGGGCCGCCCTTTTCATCCAGGCGAGTGTCACGAAGCCGGTCGTCGCCTACGTGGCAGGCGTGACGGCACCGGCAGGTAAGAAGATGGGTCACGCCGGAGCGATCATCTCCGGCTCCAGTGGCACCGCGCAGGCAAAGCAGGAGGCGTTGCGAGCCGTCGGGGTGACGGTCGTCGATGACCCAACCTTGATTGGGGAGGCGGTGGAGGCATCGGGCA
>PVBE010864446.1_pt1 | contig 16253 bp, 20 predicted proteins | sample 1631181 | NCBI WGS metagenome assembly PVBE01 (sample SAMN08397723, study PRJNA350692) | Marine metagenome, whole genome shotgun sequencing project. | isolation source: water | place: Pacific Ocean | collected 2012-04
TGAGATCGTATCCCCTGCCTTGAACTCATGAGGTGTTTCAAAGTCAGCACCCATTAGAGGGTAGGACAACAAGATGGATGTAAGTAAGACCAGAATGCTTTTCTTCATAACTCCTCTTTACTGAAATTTCACATTCCCAAACTGGGCATTGTCAAAGTTGAGATTGGTTGCAGTTGGTTTTGCAGTTAATGACGTGTATTTGATAGAGGGATCTTTGGGTTTCTTTTTGACGGAGATTGCCTGGTAAATAACCCCTGTCGTTGGATCTGTCGTAGTCGTTGTGGTTGTCGTGGTGGTGGTTGGACTATTATCGGTAGTGCTTGTCTCACTGTCTTCTGATTTTGCACAAGAGAACACCCCTAATGTCAGAACAGACAGGAGGGTAAGAATAATAAGAAGATGACGAAGAAAAATGGAGATGGACATATACCTGCTCAAGAAGTGCTTGTTGACCTAGTATAGTAACTGAAAATATTTTTAGTTTGATTTGTCCTCTTTCTTAAATAATTGATTTATAATAAAATGGTCAAGAGTTATTTTTCCTATTAATATTTCCCGTTTTTTCCTATTAATATTTTTGAATATCATGAAAATATAAAGTGTTAAGTGAGAATGAAGGTTTACAAAGAGAATTGCCCTTCAAGAATGCGATTGATCAATAAAAGAGATGCTCAAAAGATGTTTTTTCCAAAATTGTAAATTTTGAGTGCCATATCATGCTAAATGGCACGATTCTCAGGGAATGGTTACTAAAATGGTTACTAAATCGGTTGATTATTTGATTATCTGCCTATTTTGAGGTAAAATAGTAACCGTTTGACCCATGTTGCGACTCTAAAAGACCCTGTTCAAATGGGTTACAAACCTAGTGATTGCAACAGTTGCCAGGGGTTCGGCAACTTTCTGAGGAGAGTTCCCCCTCGTCTCCACCATCATTCCTTTTTATCTTCAATAAATTTTAGCAGACATTTTGAACATGAAGGATTCTTCATTAGTCTACTCCACTGAATCAGGAGCAATCTGCCCTGCATGTGAAAAACCCCATGACGGATGCACCTGCAACCCATCTGCACATTCGAATGATGGACCTAAGACCGTCAGACTCTCCACTTCAAACAAAGGCAGGAAAGGGAAGACCGTCACGATTATCAAGGGGGTGAGGCTGAACCCAAGTGAACTCAAGGCTTATGCAGGTAGGCTTAAGAAGAAAACTGGAACTGGAGGATCCGTAAAGGATGGTGTCATTGAGATTCAGGGGGATTACAGGGAAAAGGTTGGTGAGATCCTTAGAAAAGATGGTTGGGAAGTGAAATAGATCTCAATGCTTATTGAAGTAGAAACAAGGAAAAGCATAGAGTCCTCAAACAGGGGAAGAGATCTTCATACGTGCTGTTGCCTTCCGCAATCTAAGCAATGAAGAGACACGAAGGATTGTTTAGTATTATTGGTGTGAGAAATAGGATTTTACATGTAATATTTCACTGTCTTAATTTTACAAATATTATTTATGGATGGATTTAAACCAAACAAAAATACTGATCATGAAAGAACCCGTACCAATCCTTGAGAAAAGAAGAATTCAAGCTGAAGTTTTAGGCCCATTATTTGAGGAAATGGTGGAGAATATTGGTCATCATCAAGCATCCTCGATACTCGAAACGGCTATCCGTAAGGCAGCCATAAAAGAAGGCAGCCATTTTCGGCAACAATCTGATCCTTCTTTGTCCACGATTGATAATTTTGTGGCCTTGATGGAATTATGGAAGGCAGGCGGGGCCCTGGAAATGGAAGTGCTCCAACAACGTGAAACACGATTCGATTTTAATGTAAACCGATGCCGATATGCTGAAATGTATCGGGAAATGGGTTTGGAAGGAATTGGGCACCTACTTTCATGCAACCGTGATGGTACCTTCTGTGAAGGCTTTGATCCTAATTTGAAGCTCGTCCGAGATCAGACTTTGATGGAAGGAGCAAGTTGCTGTACCTTTCGATATACTTTAGAAAAAACAAAAGATGAAGATTAGAAAAATTAAATCAATCTTATAATGAATGGTTGATCAAGCCATCACCCATATTCCTATTACTCAACTTGCTGATTGATTCCCGAATGGTGCTGACGCTATAGGAACCTTAATTTGGTTAAAAAATCTCAATAATTTATGACCATGACAAAAAGATTGAATGAAACCCAATTACAGGAATCCATCAACCATGTCTGGGATGATCAGATAATACCATCTTTGATCGAATACATTAAAATTCCAAATATATCCCCATCATTTGAACCAGACTGGGAAAATCTTGGTCATATGGAACGTGCACTCCATCTTGCCCTGGAGTGGACAAAGAGGAATATGCCTGAGAATGCTAATGTTCATGTAAAAAGATCTGAAGGACGGACTCCTTTATTGTTGATCGATATCCAAGGGGAAAAAAAGGGAAATGTCCTCATGTATGGCCATCTGGACAAACAACCTGAAATGGAAGGGTGGAATGATGATTTAGGTCCCTGGAAACCAGTTATTAAAGACGAGAAACTTTATGGCAGAGGAGGTGCTGATGATGGATATGCCCTTTTTGCATCTCTAACGATAGTCAATACACTCCTTAAACAGGAAATTCCACTACCACGTATTTTGATCCTTATTGAATTTTCTGAAGAAAGTGGTTCTCCTGACCTGCCTTATTACATGGATTCATGCCAAGATCTCATTGGCTCACCTGATTTCATTGTATGTTTGGATTCTGGAACAGGAGACTATAATCGGTTGTGGACGACAACGTCATTAAGAGGATTAATTGGAGGAACTTTAAGAGTCGATGTCCTTAAAGAGGGAATTCATTCAGGATCATCAAGCGGGCATGTACCTTCGTCATTTAGAATTGCAAGACAGCTTTTATCACGATTGGAGGACGAGGTCACAGGAGAAATTCTCATGGATGAACTTAAAACTCAAATTCCAGACTATCGGGTTGAAGAAACCGAAAAATTGATTGCCATCCTTGGTAGAGGTGTTGTTGAGGAATTTCCATGGATAGACGGAATGGAGCCTTCGACACAAGAACTGCTTGAAGGGGTACTCAGAAGAACCTGGAAACCGGCACTTTCGATTGTAGGGGCTGAAGGACTTCCTCCTGCATCTAATGCGGGTAATGTATTGCGTCCTTTCACTTCATTGAAATTTTCAATAAGAATACCACCCATGGTGAACCCCATCGATGCCCAAAAAGCTATCGAAAGGGTTCTGACAAAAGATGAACCTTACGGTTCAAAAATTGCGGTTGAATTTGGAGAGTCTGCGGCTGGTTGGAATGCTCCAAAAACAGACACCTGGTTGAGTGAATCGATGAACAAGGCCTCGGAAACGTATTTCAATAACCCTGCATGTTCCATCGCTGAGGGCGGAACAATCCCTTTTATGGCGATGCTTGGAAATAAATTTCCGAATGCTCAGTTCATGATTACCGGCGTCCTGGGTCCAGAATCCAACGCTCACGGGCCAAATGAATTTTTACATCTACCCTATGGGAAAAAACTCACGGCATGTGTAGCTTCGATCATGAATGATTTTCCTGAATAACTGAGCCGGTTTTGTGACCGGCTGGAGTATTAGGAAGCAAAAAAATCATTCCAGATTCCGTTTCAGAAATTCCCCTTGTACTTGTAATGCTTCTGGACCGCTCTCCACTTGTTTTCCAGGGAAGGCATGTAATTTTATCCCCTGAAGCTATCGATCAAACAACCCAAACGGTCCTTCCCTTTCAGAATGATTCTCGAATTTTTTGTATTGAACCAATTCAACCTGATGCCTGTTTCCTCAAACTAAAGTTTACCCATACGCAAAGTTCTATTCCCTTCAGGCTTTGAAAAGAGAGAACACAACTCATCAAGGATTATTAAGCTGATCGGTTTTGGCAGACATGATGAAGTCATTCTCATGCAATCCACGGAATTTATGGGTCCACCAGCTAACCCGAACCTTGCCCCACTCTAACAAAATCGCAGGATGATGCCCTTCACGTTCAGAGAGATCTGCAACCAGATTGGTGAATTTCAGGGCTTCAGCGTAATTCTTGAAAGTGTAACCTCGCACGAGTTGGGGAATCCCTTCAGATTCCAGCAATTCCCAGTTTGGATATTCGTGGAGAAAATCCTCGATTTGGGTTTGAGTTGCCCTCGGGGCATCTGCACGGCAAGCAGTGCAGACTTGGGTTTCATAGTTCACCATGGAGATTCCTGATCAAGGGTTGTTAATTCAACAGCATCAAAAGTGCTAGGAGCTTTTGAGAAGATGCAGATCATTAATGAACACGAATCGGCCTCTCAAGTTTTCCTAAGAAATGGTGGTTCCCAAAAACATGTGCCAGGCCAGTCAACTTGGAAATAGCGAAACTTAAACTTTGTTAATCGTTAACTTGAGTCAGATATTCTGGTCATTCCCCGCGCTTGAGGGGCAGGCTGAGGCAAGTGGGGCCGCCTTCCCCCTTTTCCGAGATTTCATTGCCCTTGTAGGTGTGGACCTGGCAGCCGTTTTCTTCAAGCAGACTCTTGGTTTTGAGCAATCCCTCCAGCATCAGGCATTTGCGGGGAGCAAGGGTCAAGACGTTGCAGCCCATACGAGGATATTCATCATCCGGAACGTCGATGATTTGAATTCCAGAATCGACCAGCTTTTGACGGAAGGGAACAGCCATCAACGGGGAATAGGCCAGCACAAGATCCTTGTCCAGTGGGCTGAGGATCGACATCAGGTGAAAAACTCCTTTCGGCCCCTGCTGGTGAGGCAGCACGCATACTTGAACGGAAAATTCTGGTCCCAGCAGATCAAGAAACTGGCGGATGCCTTCCTCATTGGTACGGTATCCGAGCCCCACGGCACAAGTGGTGTTGTCGAGCCAGATCAGGTCGCCTCCCTCCATCTTCCCGGGAGGTTCGATCCTTCCCAAAATCGTGAATCCTTGGGATTCCAGAAAATCGGCAGAGACCGGGGGTTCTCCCGTTCTTTCAGCTTTTCCCATTGAAGCCAGCACCAGGCCCCTTGGAGTGTTGATCATCGAATCACGAACATAGATCGAATCCAGGAAAAGTTTTTCGGACCCGGGAATCATCAGAATTTCGATCTCTTCACCACTGAGAATTTTACGCAAACTCTGGTGTTCCTCCATGGACTCTTCAAAATCAGGCTTTCCATAGTAATGCAGCCTTTCCCACTGTTCATCAATCGTCTGCTGTTGACGGAAGGCTTCTTCCGGAGCACGCAGAGCCATTCGACGGATTTGTGAATATTCATTGAACGTGGGACGGTCTGGATTCATCGTTTCCTGAAGTTTTAGGTTTTTGGAAAAAACGGACAGAACGGAGCATACTCCAGAGTGCTTTGAATTGCCAATCTGCCGTGCTTCCATTAGGCTGGCTGGATTCAAAACGTGGTTCAAGCACTTCCCGGATGACGACTCTCGAATACAAGAACCTTCAGGATCTTCCAACCAAGGCGATGGCGGATTTCATCCTCCCTTGGAGCATGCCTGGATCAGAGATGAAGATCCGTCATTTCCGTTATGGAATCCCGGGTTCCAGCCCAAGGATCTACCTGCAGGCCTCGATCCACGCCGATGAAATCCCTGGGATGCTGGTCCTCCATCACCTGATGCGGCTGCTGGACACTGCCGATCGTGCACGTCACATCCGAGGGGAACTGATCATCGTTCCTGCCGCCAACCCTCTGGGACTTTCTCAGTGGGCTTTCGGACAGCAACAGGGACGTTTTGAGTCAAAAAACGGCATCAATTTCAACCGTGATTATCCCGACCTCAACGAAGTTCTTGTTGAAGAAATGAAAAATCAGTTGAACGATGAAGCTGCAGAAAACCGTGAGATGATCCGCCAGTCGGCATTGAACGAACTTGGAAAAATTCAGCCCCGAACACCGGTGGAAGCAATGAAGCATCATCTGCTTTCCGAAGGATTGCAGTCCGATTATGTCCTCGATCTGCATTGTGATGACACTGCCCTGCTGCACCTCTACACCACACCTGCCAGCTGGCCTGAATTTTCCGACCTGGCTTCCCAACTCCGGACAGAACTGGTGTTGCTCGAGAGCATTTCCGGAGGAAACCCTTTTGATGAAGCCTGTTCCAGGCCCTGGAGCGACCTGGTCAAGAGTTATCCGAAACATCCGATCCTCCAGGGCTGTCATGCCACCACCATCGAATTGCGCGGAATACATGACGTCGACCAGGAACTGGCTTCTGCGGACGCAGCCAACCTTTTCCGATTCCTTCAGCGCCGCAAGGCGGTTTTGGGAAACCCTGGACCGCTTCCAGAACTGCTCCGAACTGCACGACCGCTCAAGGGTCTGGAGCAGATCCGCTCTCCCCAGGCAGGCATCGCCGTTTTCCGGAAAAAGCCTGGCGAAGAGGTAAAAGCTGGTGAAACCGTGGCAGAGTTGATCGACCCCCATGCTGAAGACCCCCGAAACGGAATGATCTCCATCGTTTGTGAACACGGTGGATTTTTTTTCGCAAGAAATTCAAACCACCTGGTTGGTGCCGGAGACATCCTAGCCCGGGTCTGTGGTGACCAACCAATCAGCGGCCGCAGTGGCCCGATGCTTTCTCCCTGAATTGCTTTCCCCTTTTTGAACCATGCTGCTTGAAGACCAGATTCCAAGAATCCAAAAACTGATTTCCGAAAAACTGGGCGGACTACCGAAAAACGCCCTCAAGAATGACATGGTGATGCGCACCACTTTCATGCGTCTGCACCGCATGCTGCCACGGTTCATCCGCATTGCAGTCGGAGAGGCGACCTTTGTCGAATTCTGCATGGCCAATCGTGACCGGCTTTTGAGTTTCAAGGGTGCAGTTCAGGAACGGATGCAGGAAACCGATCCGGAATCCCAAACCCAGGACAAGACTCAGACAGATCTTGAAATGGAAGAACAGATGAAAGAATTGCAGGAACTGTCTCTCAAGGTCTACCTGCCGACCTACCCCCCAAAACCTCTGGTACTGGAACGAAGCAGAGGTGCGGTCATCTGGGATCTTCAGGGCAAGGACTATATCGATTTCGGTGCGGGCATTGCGGTCAGCAGTCTCGGACACCAGGATCCGGAATTACTTCTTGCGATCTCGGAACAGGCTTCCAAGCTCTGGCACACGAGCAACCTCTTCCTGACCGAACCCCCGGTGAGGCTCGCCGCAGAGCTTGTGGAAGCCTCCTTCGCAGACCGGGTCTTTTTCTGCAATTCCGGTGCAGAAGCGAACGAAGCAGCCATCAAGCTGGTTCGCAAATATGCCTACCTTCACCATCCCGAAGACAAACGGGAAATCCTCAGTTTCGACGGATCTTTTCATGGAAGGACCCTGGCCACGGTGACTGCCACCTCCCAGCCTAAATATCAGGAAGGCTTCGGCCCCCTCCCAGGAGGGTTCGACTATGCACCTTACAATGATTTCGAAGCGGCGGAAAAGGCCATTGGACCCCAGACCTGTGCAGTGCTTGTCGAGCCGTTACAGGGAGAAGGCGGAGTGAATCCTGCCCGGCCCGGTTTTCTCAAACACCTGCGAGAACTATGTGACCGCCACCAGGCATTGTTGATCTATGATGAAATCCAATGCGGGATGGGACGAACCGGGAAACTTTTCGGCTACGAGTGGGAAGAAGGAGTCCATCCTGATGTGCTGACCATGGCCAAAGCCTTGGGCTGTGGATTGCCGATCGGGGCGATGCTCTGTACGGAAAAAGTTGCAGAGTCCTTCAAACCCGGAGATCACGGCACGACTTTCGGAGGCAACCCAATCGTCGCAACAGTCGCCCGCGCCGCGTTGAAGAAGATCAACACTCCTCAGATGATGGCCCATGTCATCAAGCAGGGAGAAGCCATCCGTGGTCGGTTGCATTCCCTCAACGATGAACTCGACCTTTTCGGGGAAATCCGGGGCAAGGGCCTGATGCTCGGCGGGGTGCTTCACAAAGACTGGAAGGGTCGCGCCGGAGAAATCGTTTCGACTGCCTTGAAATATGGAGTACTGGTGCTCGTAGCAGGACCAGATGTGGTGCGATTCGTACCACCTCTGACGATCAGTGGAGACGAAGTCCAGAGTGGATTGGAACGACTGACCTCAGCCTTGAAGGAACTTGCCTGAATCTATAAATACCTTAAATTCAGAAATCATCCACTTCGAAGCAGGAGCAGGTGCAACTGCCCTGATTCTTGACCAGTCGGAAGCAATATTTCCAGAGCTTATTGAATGGGAAAGGGATGGGCTTTTTCTGGAAAGTGCCTGAAGGTATCTTGGCCCCGGAGCAGGACTGGGCTCCAATGAGCCTGATGGGAATTCAGCTCGCTTTGCCGGATTTCGGGTTTCACGAAACGGACGGTTAAGCCGCATCGACGGCGAGTCGAACGGTTGGGCGAACTCGAATGGACCAGCAGACCTTCATGAACCGATACTTGCCCGGCTTTTAAACAGAGGTCTTGGGCATCCTCTTCTCTGATTTGGTCCTGAGGGATTTCCTGATTGATGCTGAGCAGGTTGCCTTCTGCTTCGGATTCTGAATGAGGGGAAAGGCCCATTTTGTGGGACCCAGGAATGACACGCATGCAACCGTTTTCAAGGTCACTATCATCCACAGCAATCCAGGCCGTGTGGGCCTCGGGAGGTTTCAGCCCCCAATACGTCACATCCTGATGCCAGGCCACGAAGTGTTCGGTCGATTCCACCGGGTACTTACAGAAAAAATGGCTCCCTAGAAGCATCAAATCCTCTCCCATCAACGTCTGCATCAAATCCAGCAGTTTGGAATTGGTGGCCATTTCCCAGACAAATTGTTCCTGAAAATGACTGTTGATCAATCCAACCTGGCAAGTCTCCCTTCCGACTCGGGCTTCCAATTTGTCGAAATGCTTTTGGCATTCATTGATTTCATCTTTGGAAAAGATGTCGATTCCGTTCAGAAATCCCTGCTCCCAGTATGTGTCTTCTGTAGTTTGATGCATCGAAAAGGAAGTTCCTAAAGAATGGCGGTTGATTGACAATGATAGTAAAGGTATCGTTTACCAGGGATCAACCTAAAAAAAGAGAGCGAATCCTCAGTTCAAGATGAAGAAAAATTGTTTCACCACCCAAGATCTGCTCAACCTGCCTCAAAGCTGGCCCCTTCCCAGGGAAAAGAAAGCAATCGACATCATTGCGGCCGGAGGCATCGTCAAGGATGCTCATCTACCAGCCTATCGTAAGGCAGGTTTCCCAGTTTCCGGAATTTATGATTCCAATCCGGAACAGGCCCGGGAACTTGCCGAGGAGTTCGACATACCCAGGGTTTATGAATCCCTCGAAGAGGCAGTTTCCCAGGGAAATGTGATCGACCTGGCAACTCCTCCGGAAGCCCACCTTGAGGTACTCGAGCAGATTCCTCAAGGCTCAGCCGTTCTGATTCAGAAACCGATGGGACGCAATCTCGAGGAAGCCCGGCGAATCCGAAAACTCTGCCGGGAAAAGCAACTCAATGCGGCCATCAACTTCCAGCTGCGTTTCAGCCCGATGATGCTCCCGATCCGAGAGGCATTGGCCCAAGGAATGTTTGGAGAACTGAATGAAGTGGAAGTCAGACTCGCCTGCCAGACCCCCTGGGAACTATGGCCTTTTCTGGAAAAGATGGAGGATGTCGAAGTGCTCGTCCATTCGGTCCATTACCTGGACTGGATACGCTCACTGATCGGAGAACCCTCAGGAGCCTACTGCCATGCCGTGCCCCATCCGAAGTTTCCAAATCTCCAGGATGCACGCAATTCGATCATCCTTGCCTACGACCGTCCGGTTCGCTGTTGCCTTTCCCTTAACCATACCTACTCCAAAGGCCCCCGGCATCAGCAGGCAACCATCCGCATCGAGGGAGATCGAGGGGCAGCACAAGTTTCATTAGGACTGCTGCTGAATTATCCGGAAGGAGAACCAGAAACCCTGGAACTCGTCAGTGAAGGTCTGGAATGGACCGATGTTCCTTTGTCCGGACGATGGTTTCCAGATGCCTTCATCGGCGTCATGTCCAACCTGCAGCGTTTCTGTGATGGAGACGATGCGGAGCTCATCACCTCAGTAGAAGACGCATTCGGAACCATGTCCCTGGTAGATGCCTGCATCAGTTCCAGCCATTCCGGTGCCATTCCTGTCCAACGTGATGACTGAAACCTCTCCAGAAACACCAGCTCCGAACTCGGAAAACGGCGAGGATTCTGAAATCTACCTTGTCCCATCACCGACGATGGATTTCGAACATCCTGCGGTACGGGCTTTTCTGGAAACCCTTGAACTCGGATCCGATCCGCGGAAAAATGCAGTCCAGCTCTATTACGCGGTCCGTGACTGCATCCGCTACGATCCCTACACCATCAACCTTTCCGTGGAAGGACTGAAGGCTTCCACAACGTTAACCGCAGGCCGGGCCTGGTGTATCTCCAAAGCGATTCTGCTCTCTGCCCTCTGCCGTTCCGTCGGCATTCCTGCCCGGCTTGGATTTGCCGACGTTCGAAACCACCTTTCCACCGAAAGGATGCGTCAGTTGATGAAGACGGATGTCTTCCTCTGGCACGGCTATTCGAGCATCCTGCTTGAAGGCCAGTGGATCAAGGCCACCCCTGCTTTCAACATCGAACTCTGTCAACGGTTTGGATTGAAAAGCCTTGAATTCGACGGATCCGGAGATTCCCTCTATCATTCCTTCGACCTCAATGGCAAACGTCATATGGAATACCTCGCCATGCGTGGTGAATATGAGGACGTACCCATCGCAGAAATCGATGAAAGCTTCCGACTGGAATACAATATGACTTCCTCCTGGAATCTTGCGGATTTCGACCAGGAAGTGAAAAACGAAACCCGTCTGGACTGAAGCAACTAAAAGTTCCTGCAGCTTCCCACATCCTTAATCTTATTAGTTCCTTTTCTGGTTCCCCTTTTTCGCATAATGGCATGGAAATTGAAACAAGGATTTTAAACCTGTTTCATGGAGGAAACAATGCCAATTCACCAGGAAGGTGTAAGGGATTCAAATAGAATTCCAGATATGAACCTAATGCCTCAGGAAGACCTGCAGGCCTATCTTAATGCGATTGAGCCGTTTGGCGGAGAGATGCTCCGAAGGAAATCCAGAAGGCTTTCGCAGATCCAAATCAACTCCCGAAAAAGTCCCGAATACCCGAACTTGAGTGATCAGGGACTCCGTCAGCATCTGATTGAGACGGAATGGGATGATGAACTGCCTTTGAGTGCCTGAAATGAAAACAGGAGGATGAAGGTGATGGATCAGGAAAAAAAAGAAGAACTCAGATCCCTTGGTATGGACCGGTTGCAAAAGCTCCTCGGAGAATCCGAAAGACTTCGGAAGTTGACTGGAGAGCCAGGGGATACTGTTTCCAGCGGCCAAATGCGTGAGTGGGTCAGAATTCTCAGAGAGACCAGCCAGATCCTGGAGCAGGAACTGGAACGCCGAAGTGGTGACGAGCTGGAAACGAAATAAAGACAAACTGCCTAGGCAGTAAGAAAGGACGTGGAGCATGAAGTTCCACGACCCCAAGGCCTTTTTTTAAGGCCGATTTTGATATTGGAAATCAAATTTTGGAGGACCCATGGATCGGAGCCGAAGAGTGGTTGAATTGTTGAGTCAATTGGAAATGCTCGAACACGAGATTGCCATGACTGAAATTCAATTGGATGAAATCAATACCATGTCCCAATACGTTCGGGATTTTATCGAACCCTGGGATGTGAGAAATCCTGTACCCGTCTTTCTGAAAGAGGCAGCATGAGTAAAGAAGAAAACAAAACAGATGGTGATATCAATATCCATGGCCTTGCAGACCATCAAGCATTGCGTAAAATGGGGACCGAACGCCTGAAGGAACTGCTCGACCAGACGTATGAAATGCGAAAAGACCGCTTGACGTCACAACAATCGGTCAACTCCTCCTCAAATAATTACATCGATGAATGGATCAACGTGGTTGAAGAAGAACTTGAACGACGTGAAAACGGTACCATCTGAATCGGTCCGTACCCTCTTCACTGCTTCTTTCTTGGAAGCTGCGGATCTGAGACAGATCAATTCCTTTTTTGGGTCGTCTGATCCATTGATGACCCGGAACCAAATATTTCAACTTCATTCAATTTATTCCTGAGGGCTCTCCACTTCTCCCTGAAGTTACAGAATCCTTCCTGATCCTCAGGATATTCCTCAAGCAATCCTATTTTTCCTGAAAAAAAAGAATGCTTCCGCCATGAGCGGGAGGCAGAAGCGCTGGTCCTGTTTGTGCATTTTCAGTGGTTTTTGAAGATCACTGTTTGACAAACCGGTTCTCAGCCCAACCTCTTCAAATGACACACAAAAAAATAATGCTCCTGCTGGTTACAGGAACCAGCATACTCTCGCTTGGAAGCTGGCTGATGGCTGCGGATGAAGCCTTTCTTAGACGAACTTCACAACAGGTCTGGGCAGTGATCGGTCTACAATTAAACCCTTCCAAAGGCATGCGAACTCCCTCACAGGGAGGCCCCACCAAACCCTCCAGCAGCTACCCCCCCAACTACACCCTCGACCAACGGATCCAGCGTTATGGGACAGGAGAAGCAAGAACCCAGCAGTTTGTGCAGACTCCAACCAACTACTATTTTATTCCTTCCATTCCTCCTAAACCCGACTCCCAAACCGGGAATAAAAAGGTAACAGGGGAATGAGCCGGTCCGTTTGACAGCCTCTTCTTTTCCTGCTCCAATGTGATCCTAAGGTAAAGAAACAATGTCCATTGAGATCGAAGACAACTCAGGAAATCAGGTCCGGATTCCCGATCCTGATCGCTTCTACGACCACATCCTTCAGTTTCACTCTCGGGGAAAGAGCATTCACGACGAAAACGGACACTATTTCACCGTCGATGATTCTTTCCGGAAAAGACTCGAAGGGTTGATGCAATCGTTCAAACAAAACTGAATTCCACCACCTAATCCGACTGATATTGCAGCAGGTTTCAGCATGATCCAAAATGCCCTACAGACCCCGGAACTGGCTTATACCGCGATCAGTATCGGCTTCAGCGTCTGCCTGCTTTTTGCCCTCTTGGTTTTCGTCCAGAGCCGCCGTTCCCGGAAAAACCCTCCCCAATCCCAAAAACCAAACCCTTCGGATACCGAAAACTGATTGAGATTTTCTGTCTGCTTGAATCTGGATTTGCTTTTTTTCAGAAATACATCTTAAACTGACTCTTCCATCCTTCATTTGAGCGAGAATAGCTCAGTTGGTAGAGTACGAGCTTCCCAAGCTCGGGGTCGCGGGTTCGAGTCCCGTTTCTCGCTCCAAAATTCTGATAGTGATATCAGTCATTTCAAAGTTTATCCCTCGATGCTCGTGAAGTCTTATCATGGGCTCTGGTGCCAGATTAGTGTCAGTTGATGAAGGTTGTCCCCTCGAGTCCGATCATCTGAGAGAGCGGGAGGCCGCCTGTTTTTTCACGGATCACGGTGGGGCTTATGGGGTCGTAGTGCCTCAGGTTCACCTCCGGGGAGTTCCCTATGAAAGAAGAGGCCTCCTTGTTCGAGAACCCGTAGCGGCTGACCAAGAGGTGGTTGAAGTAGGTCCTCAAGTCCTTGAACAAGACCCCCTCGACCCCGGCAGACTCGAGCAGTTTCGAGAATGCCTTCTTGAGGTTGTCGATTCTTTTAGAAACCAAAAGACCCGAGTTCCTGCCAACCCTGACCGTCCTGTGAAAGACGAACTGGGAGTCGTGGAGCTCTTTATCTGCAACCCTACCCTCCTTATCTCGAAGAAGGACGTGCCCCTCGGTCTTCAAGGGCCTCGAAAGCATGCGCCTTTGAAGGACCTCGAGGGCTTCTTTGAAGAGGTGGACGTCCCTGGACTTGCCCCACTTGGGCTGCCAGCCGAGCCCTTCTGCAGTGGGGCATTCCGGCTTGATCCTGATCCTCCAGACCCCTTCATCAAGATCGAAGTCACCCCACTCGGCATGAAGGATCTCGGACTTTCTCGCCCCTGTGAACACCGCAAACTTCACGATGTCCTCGATGGGGACGGTGTGCCCGCTTTTTTCAGGCAGCCTTGCAGAGAGGATTCTTCTGACCTCTTCGTCTGTGGGGAGGTGGTCCCGGACCAGGGTCCCCTTCCTCGAGATGGAGACACGTCCGAAGGGGTTCTTCCCCTCGATCTCTCCAGAGGTCTCGATGAAGTAGTTGTAGACCTTGGCCATCAGGGTGACATACGACTTGACGGTTGCCTCCCTGAAGCCTTTGTCCTCGAGAGAGTTCACCCACCTCTGGGCCTCGGTGGGGCTGATCTCATCCAAGAAACTCAAGCCCTTGCCGGTGAAGTGGGAGAAGTTCTTCTTGAGCTTCACCTGCTCTGCCTGCTGGGTCCTCGGTCTTCTTTTATTCCTCGTCATCTCGAGATAAAGTTCGACGCCCTCTATAATCTCGAGCCTCTTCTTTCGTTGAGGCTCGAACCTCTCCAGAGGCATTTTCTCAAGGTCTGAGTCTTCGAATATTCCATCGAGGAGTTCAATCTCCTTGAGCCTCATCCGTCTAAGAGAGACCTCCCTGGTGGGTCCGCATAGGCGTCTCACACGTATCCCGTTGGGGAGGTAGTAGTTGATGTAGAAGCTAAAACCTTTAGCCCTCTTCTTTTTGAAGAGACTCGCCCTGGGGTCATAGCCCATCATCGATTGGGTCATGGCATGCTCCTTGTGTCATCGACACATGGTCGTGCCCGACCTGCCAGGAACCTTTTCAGGTCCTCGTCCCTTATCCTCAATTCACGTCCCACCTTGCAAGACGAAAGCTCCCTTGTCCTGTGGATCAGGTTTTCTATGGTGCTCCTCTTGACCTTCAAAATTGCTGCGGCCTCATCGATGGTGTGGACAAGGACCTCGGTCCTTTTGGATCTCTCAAGGCTATCTACAAGCCTCTCCAGCAGCCCCTTTAGAAAGAGTTCCTGGGAAGCCTCCTCAACCCTCATCCGGTCCTCCGAGTTGAGTCCCTCTGTCTCTTTCACCGGACCTCCTTTTTTGGAGTAGGTGGGTCGACGAGGGTCACCCTGGGGTTCCTGCCAGCTTCAGACTCGATTTTAATCAGGCCCTCCTCCCTCAAAGCTTTAAGCCCCTTCCACTTCTGCTGCCTCGAGATGCCGAAACTGGAGAGTCCACTGGTGGTTAAGGTTATGGTGTCTCTCCCTTCAAGAATCATTTTCAGTCGTAGGACCAGCCCGACCCTGATCGGACATGCACCAAGAAGAATAAGTCTTGAGAACCACTCCATGGAGACGCTCCTGTGAAGGAAGAACCACTTCTTTTTTTCATGGTTTTCTTTGAGGATCTTTAACCCCGGGTCCCGGTAATTGACCAGTCTCTCCCTCATACACTCTCCCTTATAAAAGAGTATGAAGGATGGACCCGTCTGCCCTGATTCTGGGGCAGGTGGGTGCCCCCTATAGAGGCACCCTCGATTCGCTCCAGTATTCCAATAACTTTATTAAAGAAGCTCTCCGGCCCCGGAGAACCGAATCGTTCAGGGTGACTGAAGACCTCCGCGTCTGAATCGAGTTCGAACCCGCCCAAGACAATACTGCTTGCAGCCCTCATGTGTCCCTTTGCCCTTTCGAGGGTCTCTTCCAAGCAGTCGGTTTCAGATTCGATCAGAAACGCGTCGTGAACCGGTGCCAATACCCTGATCGAGTCTGCGGTCATGAGCGTCATCGCGAGCCTCATCATCTCCGCCCCGTTCGCCTGCATCGGAAAATTTCTAAGGCTCCTTGGATTCGAGTCCGATGAGACACTGATTTTCCAACCGAAGACACTCTTCAGCTTGCCCTCGACCATTGCCTTATCCACCGCAGCATCCGACCACCTCCAGAAAACCGGGTAGGCCTCCCGGTGCATCTGGAGAAGCTCTCTGCCCCTTGCCTTCGACTCTCCGATCCTCGATGCCAGAGACTCAGCCCCCATCCCGTACTGGACCGCAAGAACCGCAGCCTTGAACTGGTCGCGGATCCTTTTATGCGTGTGCTTGGTTGCACCTTCAGGGGCCTGTCCCGCCTTAATGGCAAAGGCAAGGTAGGGGTCCCCGGAACAGTAGGCCTCCTTCATCGCACCGTCACGGGATAATGCCGCCGCAATCCCGTACTCCTGCTGGGACCAGTCGATGTAAGCCAGACTCATCCCCTCTTCAGGTCTCACAAGCCCCCTCAGCCA
>PVBE010480792.1_pt1 | contig 16252 bp, 15 predicted proteins | sample 1631181 | NCBI WGS metagenome assembly PVBE01 (sample SAMN08397723, study PRJNA350692) | Marine metagenome, whole genome shotgun sequencing project. | isolation source: water | place: Pacific Ocean | collected 2012-04
ATGGAACAAACATTAATCATCTTGAAACCAGACGCAGTGCAACGCGGACTTATGGGAAAAATCATCACGCGGTTTGAAGAAAAGGGGCTCAAAGTTGTGGGTGCTAAATTCATGCGAATCTCGCAAGATCTCGCCGGCACGCACTACGCTGATCACAAAGAGAAACCGTTTTATGCCGGCTTGGTGAGTTTTATGACGAGCTCCCCTGTGCTCGTTATGGCGCTTGAGGGTGTTGGAGCAATTGCAATGTGCCGCTCAATGATGGGTGCGACATTTGGATCCCAAGCTGATTCGGGCACCATTCGCGGTGATTTTGGTGTCTCAAACAGTTTCAACCTGATTCATGGTTCGGACAGCCCGGAAGCTGCTGCTAAAGAACTTGGGCTTTTCTTCAAGGATGGTGAGATTATTTCTTGGGATCGAGCCAATGAATCTTGGGTATATGACCTTTCTGGCGATGAGCCAGAATGAGCTAATACCGCGGTTATCCGTCCGATAACTGTCGGTTTGGCTTAAAAAGTTTCAGAAAAGTTAAAAAAAATAGAAAAAACGATTCTCGTTTCCCTATCAAGTGCGTAGTAGGGGTGCCGTGCGTCTTTTTTCACGGTCATATCTTTTTACAAGGGGTTACATCTGAATCATGCCAATACCAAAAAGGCAATCTAAACGAGCAACTTGTAGCAGTGGCTCCACAAGTCATCGACGTCGAACGCGAATCGAAAAAGACCACATTGACCGAGCGCTCACCGAGCCGGTTATTGTTGTTGAATCTCCCGTCTTTATGAAGAAGGATGCTGAGAAACTGGTTTTTGAGATTCCATCAGATGTTCCTCGCCTTTCAGTTGCTTGGTATTGCCCAGCGATTGACAGGGCGACTCCACCAAAAAGCGGCGAAGCTCGGTTGTTAACTCGAAAGGAAGAAGCAATTTTGTTTCGACAATACAACTATGCTCGGATGAAATTGCGTTCGTTACAAGACAAAGTAAGCAAAACAAAGAAACCAAAGGATACTGATTTGGACTCGCTTGTTCGTTGGTACAATGTTTCGGTTGAACGGCGTGACCACATCGTGGAATGCAATCTTGCACTTGTTCTTGCAATGGCAAAACGAAGTTGGGCAACAGGCGAATATGCGGATCTTGTTGCTGAAGGCAATGTGGCACTACTTCGAGCGGTTGATCGGTTCGATTGTGAACTTGGGTATAAGTTTTCTACGTACGCCTGCCGTGCTCTTACGACGGCGTTCAACCGATTTGGTCGAAAGCAGTTAAAGCATAAAGATAACGTTCCTTTTGAATTTGATACAGATCGTGAACCGCACCTTTCTCACGAGGAAGAAATTGTAAGCCCCGAGCATCTTCAAGCGATTCGTGAAGCTGTACGAAGTGACGAGGCGCAGTTGACTGAAGTCGAAAAAGAAGTTCTGCGATACCGCTTTGGTTTGTTTGCTGGTCAAAATCCTCCGAAGTTTACGCTTGTAAAAGCAGGAAAAATGCTCGGTATCTCCAAAGAGCGCGTGCGCCAAGTACAGATTCGCGCGCTTCGCAAAATCCGCGAAGTAATCGAACGTCGACTCCCGTTAGATTTGATGGTTGGGTAAATTAACCTTCGGTAATTAATTCTATTAATCAACCGAAGGTTAATTTACCGTTACAGTAACACTGTGACGGCAGAAAAAAAAGATGTGCATATCTCTCTTCCTGTAATTCAAAGGCGGAAGCACGGAAGGATGCGTTGGATTGTCTTGTACAGTGTGCAAGCATTAATTCTCCTACACATTGCGGTTTGGTTGCTAGGAAAAAAGTATGGGTGGTTTGGTGGTCAAACACTTACGCCAGTCGAACCGTCCGAAGGTATGGAATTTATAAAAAATGGTGTAGTAAACGCGGGCGCCATTTTCTTTGCATTGGCACTATTGTCTACGTATATATTTGGCCGTTGGTTTTGTGGGTGGGGGTGTCACATCGTGTTGCTACAAGATATTTGCCTATGGATGATGCGAAAGGTTCGAGTTAGACCGAAACCGTTTCGTGCAAGATGGTTGATGTGGTTTCCTTTTGTTTTGGCGATTTATATGTATATATGGCCGTTGGTGTATCGATTTGCACTCGCACCTTGGTTGCAACCAGACCTTCGTTGGCCCTGTATTACTACCCATCTGTTTACCGAAGATTATTGGAGTTCGTTTGGACCGCCACTCTTAGCGATTCCGTTTTTACTGATATGTGGTTTTGCAACGGTCTATGTTCTTGGGGCAAAGGGATTTTGTACGTATGGTTGCCCGTATGGTGGATTCTTCAGACCACTAGATGCTGTTTCGCCAATGCGAGTTAGAGTAAATGATAACTGTCAGCAGTGCGGAGAATGCACGGCCGTTTGCACATCAAATGTGCGGGTGCACGAGGAAGTATGTCTTTACAAGATGGTGATTGATAGTGGTTGTATGAAGATTATGGACTGTGTTGATACGTGTCCAAACAATGCGCTTTACATTGGTTTTGGCGATACTTCACTAGGAAAACGATCTAAGCCAAGAAAATATGATTTAACAATTACGGAAGAATTCGGCATCTCGTTATATTTTCTCATTGGCTTCTTCGCCTTTCGTGGTCTGTACGCGGTAGTACCAATGTTAATGGCGGTTGGTATGTCACTTGTGGGGACATGGATTGCTTGGAAAGGGCTGCAATTACTAAGGAGCAAAAATGTAAGTTTCCACAAAACTCAATTGCGATTTCATGGAACATTCAAACCTGCGGGCGTGTTGTTTGCACTCATTGCACTTATTTGTCTCTTGTTTACGTTGCAAAGTGTTGCCATTGGCACCTTGCGGCTTATGGGTGATGTTGCGCTTGCACGGAACGATAACGAAAAAGCATTACGTTTGTATACACTTGCAGGACCATTGACTGATGGCGGTATTGGCTTTTCGAGTAATCCGAATATTGATATGGCGATGGCAAAGGTGCACGAGGAAGACCACAATTACCGCGAAGCAGAACGGTTGCTTTGGCGAATTGATGGAAGGGTTGGACCTGAAGAACACTCAACAATGCTTCTTGGCCAGGTGATGCAATACCATCAACAAACAAATGCCATTATTTCGTTTTACTCCGAGCGTCTCACGCAAAATGACCAGTGGGAAAAAATCTGGGAAGATTACGTTGGCTGGCTTAAACGAGAGGGCTCGTACGAGCAAGCAATAGCTACATCAAAAACTTCAATCTCAAAGAATCCAAATGCAATTCGACTTCATATTCAACTCGCCCTTCTAGAAATAGAATTCGGTAATGCCGATGATGCTGTTGTTCTCGCAACACAAATGACAGAAATGTTTCCGGATGCTGCCGCACCATGGATGTTATTATCTAGAGCGCTTGATACAGTCGGCGATCATGATGGGGCTCGAAAGGCGCAAGCCGAAGCCGCGAAAATTCAGGGTGAAAGATGAAAAACTCTCATGAGGGTTGTTTACTTATGTTCTTGCAACTGCGAGTGCATCTTTGAATAGCACGCATAAATCGTTTGCGTTTTCGGTTGCATAGGCAGCTTCGCGGAATTTTCGGTCGACCATGAGTCGGCTGATTTTTCCAAGGGCTTGAATGTGATCGGAAGTATTGTTCGTCGGCGAAACAAGCAAGATAATAAGTTCAACAGGGCGTTTGTCTGGGCTTGCAAAATCAATCGGTGCTGAAGGTCTTCCCATCGCCATTACCATATTGTCAAGCAGATCACAACGACCATGTGGAATTGCAAGTCCTTCGCCGATGCCAGTTGTTCGTTGTAGTTCGCGTTCCCAAACGGCTTGCTTAATTACTTCACAGTTTGAAATATATCCTTCATCCGATAGCAAATCGACAAGTTCGCTGATAGCACTTTGTCGGTCGGTAGACTCAAGTGGTGCTCGAATAGTCTTTTCTTGGATGAGATCGGTGAGGTTCATAGATATTCACGTGGGTGCTTTTGGTAAGAGGAAGATTGTACCAATCGCGCGACCTTTTGCCAAGAACTACCTCGCTTTTAGTAGGGCGGCAAACCCGCCATCGTGCCACTTTGTGGAGTCTGACCCAGGAAAGCCAGAAGGCATGGTGGTTTTTTCTGAAACAAGTTCAAGTCGCTGATGTTCTACAAGCCATTCAACTTGTGCTGTATTTTCAACAGGGTCGATGCTGCACGTTGCGTACAGGAGATGCCCCTTGTTTTGAAGAATGCTTCGAGCATCTTGAAGTATTTCTTGTTGGAGTTCAACAAGGGAATCAATGTGTTTTTTATCGTATCGGTATCGGGCTTCTGGTCTTCTTGAAAAGACACCGCTATTGGAACAGGGTGCATCGACAACAACTAGATCGAATGGTTCAGTCGGACCGTCAAGTCCGGGAGCGTAAACGGTAACATTTAACTCGTCTGATATTTCCTCTAAAAATGCACGGCGAACGTCATTTGGTTCGGTTGCAGCAATCATCGCGTTTGGAAACATTCCACGTAGTTGTTTTGTTTTTGTACCACGGCCTGCACAGACATCAAGAATCCTCTTTGGATGTAGTTCTTCCGCAAGGTTAAGCGACGAGCCCGATGTAGGATCTTGCGCGCGCAACATCGGTTGCGAAAAGAAAAGAGATGCAAGGTCCACCCCTTGCACAACGACTCCAAATCTCGCATTTTCGTGAAGTAAAACTTCTTCTGGTAGAGGTTCTCCCTCCGGAACCGTCACGATAATTGGAGCTTCAGCAATGCTGCTGACTGCGATTTTGGTTGCTGTTTTTTCATTGAACTCATGGCAAAGGCGCTTCCACGATTTTCGAGAAAAACCTGTTTGATAGTCTATAGAGTCCTTGAAAACAGGCTCGTTGAGAAGCCAAGCACTCCCATCGCTTCGAAGAAATTGATCTGGTTCACCGGCGGTACCGGTTTCGATAATTTCCTTTCTAAGTCGTGTGATGTTCCGCAACACTGCGTTTACAAAACCCGTCGCTCTTGGATGGCCGTTTTTTCTAACCCAGTCGACAGCGCAGTTAATAATTGCGTGATCTGGAATGCGATCAAGCAACATGAGTTGCGCTGTTGCAACTAGAAGAGTAGCTCCGACGGGAGCATCGAGTTTATGAACGATACGATTGCTCGCGTGTCCAATGAGCGTGGTGAGTGAAATCCAACGACGATGGACAGCGTGGTCGATTGCACGGGCGAGGGATGCTTCTCTTCCATCAAGCGAAGAAACATCGAGCGGTTTCATGCCTATGTCTGGAAAACGTTTGAATTCGGAACAAATGCGATGGGTGACAACGTGTCTTGCGTCAGACATTAGTTAGGAAGAGGCGCAACTGCAATCACACGATTGACGAAGTGCATCGACTTTGTCGGTTTTTTCCCAAGAGAACGATCCAGTACAGCTTTCGTCTGGGGTGCGACCAAAGTGACCGTGATATGCAGTGTGAGCATAAATCGGAGCAAGTAAACCCAATGAACTGATGATTCCACTTGGAGTGAGTTCAAAGTTCTTTTTGACAAGTTCTGAGATTCGTGCTTCGTCAATTTTTGCAGTGCCTTGGCAATCTACGCAAATCGATACTGGTTCAGGAACGCCAATAGCGTAACTGAGTTGAACTTCGCAACTATCTGCTAAATCAGCGGCAACAATATTTTTTGCAATGTATCGCGCCATATATGCAGCTGATCTATCGACCTTGCTTGGATCCTTACCAGAGAATGCGCCGCCGCCATGACGGCCACTTCCACCGTACGTATCAACAATAATTTTTCGGCCAGTTAGACCGCAGTCGCCTTTTGGTCCGCCGATTTCAAAATTACCTGTTGGGTTGACGTGAATTTTAATGCTATCGCTCCACCACTTCCCAAGAACTGGTTTCATGATGTGTTCGACGACTGCCTCTTGCAATCCACCAAGGTTGCCAGACCATTTTGGTCCGTGTTGGGTTGAAAGTACGATTGCATCAATTCGTTTTGGAACACCACCGTCGTATTCAACGGTGACTTGACTTTTTGCATCAGGTCGAAGTTCAGGAATAATTCCGGCTTGTCGGATTTCAGCGTGCTTTGCAACCAAGCGGTGGGAGAGATCGATAGCAAGTGGCATGTAAGAGTCCGTGTCCTTGCATGCGTAGCCAAACATGAGGCCTTGATCGCCCGCACCTTGTTCTTTATGAAGTCCAGATCCAGTGTCAACGCCTTGTCCAATATCTGGAGATTGGCGGTCGAGTGTTACCATCACAGCGCAACTGTCAGCATCGAATCCAAGTGTCGCGTCGGTGTATCCAATTCGGCGAATAGTTTCTCGCACAACTTTTGGGATGTCAACATACCCATCGCAAGTCACCTCGCCAGCGACCACGACCAAGCCAGTAGTGACCATTGTTTCAACAGCGACTCGGCTGTTTGGGTCAACTTTGAGCATTTCGTCGAGAATTGCATCGGAGATTTGATCCGAAACCTTGTCTGGGTGACCCATAGAGACGGATTCTGAGGTGAATAGGTGTGTTTGTTGCATCATGTGAATATTCCTTTATTCGTTAATCCGGATTATAGCATATAAGCCTGTAGCAGCTCTTTGCAGCGGTGTATTATGATACGCAACATGCCCATCCAAATGGAATTATCTAGGATTCTTATCCGCGAGATTACCGACGCGCAATTTATCGAATTGCGAGAGGTTGGCGGCGAAAGAACGTTTCCAATTGTGGTTGGAAAGCCAGAAGCATACGCCATAGATCGTCGGCTTAAGGGTATTGATCCAGAGCGCCCACAAACACATGAACTGCTTGCAACCATTATTGAAACGCTTGGTGGAGAATTACTACGAATTCACATTGACAATTTAGTGGACGGAACTTTTTACGCAAAGTTGTACGTACAGCAAGATGGCAAAGAGCACGAGATAGACAGCCGCCCATCCGATGCAATCGCACTTGGAGTTGCCATGCAAGTCCCTATTTTTGTTGAGGAACACGTTCTTGACGAAGTTGACAAAGATAGACCAGATGAAGAGCCCATGGAATTTGGCTGGGAAGATTAAAACATTTCCATCGGACTTTGTTGTTCAAGAGATTCCGCTGTACGAACCTTGTGGCGAAGGCGAACATCTGTATGTAACTATTCGCAAGACGAATACCTCTCACGATGAATGTGTTCGGCAAATTGCAAAATATTTTGGTGTTTCGAAAAAGGATATTGGCTGCGCAGGGAGGAAGGATTTTCATGCCGTAACAACTCAAATGTTTTCGGTGTATCTTCGTGAAAAGAAGCTAGATGTTCCAGAAACTATTGGAAACATGGAAGTAGTAGCATCTTCATATCACACAAATAAATTGCGTTTGGGACATTTGGAAGGCAATTTGTTTGCCTTACGTGTTCGGGAAATTGACGAACAAGCACTGCTGAGGATTCGGGAACGGTTGCAAGCATTGTCTGATTGCGGCATGCCAAATTTTTTTGGTCCTCAGCGATTTGGAAACCACGCAAACAATCACGAACTTGGGTTACATCTTGTGAAGGAAGATTGGGATGGTTTGGTTGCAATGCTGCTTTGTGGCGAGGACCGGCATCATGGTTTTGTAAAAGAAGAGGAGTACAAACGTGCTCTTGACGCTTGGCCTTTTGGGCAACCGGCTGAGCGAAATGTTCTTGAATCGATTGTTCAGGGGAATAATTCACATCAAGCATGTAAAACGATTCCAAAACAGTTGCGTAAGCTTTGGGTGAATGCATTGCAGTCCTCATTGTTTAACGATGTGCTTCAAGAGAGAATCTCTGATGGAACGTGGAAGACATTACTTGAAGGCGACCTTGCTTGGAAACATGATGGCGGAGGAAGAACGTTTGAAGTGACAGAGGAGGAACTCCTGACAGAAGAGTTGCAAGCAAGAGCAGATTCTTTTTCGCTTTCTCCATCAGGTCCGCTGTGGGGCGCAAAAATGAGATTGCCTGCGGGAAATGTTCTTGCCAAGGAAATTGCTGTGTGGGACTCGCTTGGTTTAAACGATGATTGTTTAGAGCGTATGCGAAAATATGCAACAGGGGCGAGGCGAGCCCTTTGCGTACAAGTTACGGAATCATCTTCACGATTTTCAAATGATGAACATGGAGACTTTGTCGAACTTACGTTTGCGCTCCCTGCGGGAAGTTACGCCACTGTTACAGCTGGAATATGTTTAGGAAATCCGGCGTTTGGGTTCAAAGAAATTTCTAAGTAATGCAATACATTCTTCCTCGAGAATTCCACCAGTGACTTCGCAGCGATGGTTGAGCCTAGGGTCGTCTGCGATTTCGTAGAGTGATCGGCACGCACCAGACTTTTGGTCATTTGCACCAAAGACAACACGATCAACGCGCGCATTAACAAGTGCACCAGCACACATCGGACAGGGCTCAAGCGTTACAACGAGCGTACAATCATGCAAACGCCATCGCCCGAGTTTTTTTGAAGCAGTCGTCAGCGCGATAATTTCAGCATGTGAAGTTGGGTTGAAATCGGTTTCTTTTCTGTTGTATCCTTCGCCAACAACCTCACCATTACAGAAAACGACCGCCCCAATTGGCACCTCATTAATTTCGGCAGCTTTGTTTGCGAGTGCGATGGCGTGCTCCATCATTGCTTCATCAGTCATCTTCGTGATCGCCTGTTACGCGCGACATCGGCACCCAGACTATGAGTTGTATACCAAGTTCGTACAGCATATAGAGTGGGATGAGCATCATTAACATTGAGATAACATCCTGCGGTGTAATGATTGCAGAAATAAGTGCAAGTACGAGAAGTGCATATCTACGACGCTGTCGCAACCAGTCTGGGCGCAGAACGCCCATCCATCCGAGTAATAACATGACCATCGGAAGTTGGAACGAAATCGCAATAGCGAACATCAACATGATGACAAAACCTAGGTAGCTACTGAGTTGAAATTGTTGAGAGATGAGTGAGCCGTGGCTCATCGGCATTGTTAACGTTTGTAGCACACCATCTTCTGTTGAAGGAATCGCAACGGTCATCACACCTTCTGGAATTTTAATCCACGCGTCGCCAGCCTCGGCAATTACTGGTTGTGCTTCTAGGATTGGAAATGTAACGTTTGACATAGATTCACCAATAGCGATAGTGTTGACTTGCAGTTCAATGCTTCCAGCAATGGTCACCATGAAATCAAGAATGACTGGCAGCATGAAGAAATACATCAATGCAAGTCCAAGAATGCCAAGAAGAGTGCTCAGTGGAATTAGAAAATATACAAATCGCCGTTCGTGGCGATGCAGGCCTGGCGAAACAAATTGCCAGAGTTGATACAAAATCCAAGGGCCCGCAGTGAGGATTGCTGCACCAATTGCAATTTTCATTTCGGCGATGATGAATTCAGGTGGACTGAGCACTTGTACTTGTGTTGGCAAACCGTGTTGTTCAAGTACGGTATAGAGCGGTACTAAAAACCACCGAACAATCGGATCAGCAACAAAAAAGAAAAGCACTGCAAGTGGAAGTGGTGGGATAATGCACCAAATAATTCGCGACCGGAGTTCCTCTAGGTGATCTCCAATGGCCATGGTTCCTTGCTCTTTATTGTCAATTCTTGGTTTCATTTGTTGCTACAGGATACCTCGTTCAAGGGAAGTTATACTACACATCACGCACGAGATTTTTATGGCAGCAACAGACGATTATTACAAATTATTAGGGGTCGAGCGCTCTGCTACAGCAGATGAGATACGTAAGGCGTATCGGAAACTTGCTCGCAAGTATCACCCAGACGTAAATAAGGCTGACGATGCCGCGACCAAGTTCGCCGAGGTACAAGAGGCATACGACACGCTTTCAGATGCTGAAAAACGCAAAATGTACGATACGTATGGCTCAGCAGGCCCAAGTTCAGGTTTTGGAGGTGGATACCGAGGCGGTGGCTTTGGCGGCGGCGGGCAACACGGCGCAGCAGTGGATTTTTCAGATATTTTCGGGTCAGCATTTGGTGGTGGTGCTGGAGGTTCGCCTTTTGGAGGCGGAACTCAGCAGCAGCAACCCATGAAAGGCCAAAATAGCGAAGCCTCAATCACAGTTACATTTATGACAGCTCTCAAAGGTGGTGTCGAAGAAATAAATACTGCTGATGGAGTTTCGAAAGTCAAAATACCAGCGGGAATTGAAAGTGGTAAAAAATTACGCCTCAAAGGCAAGGGGCACCCTGGAATGATGGGAGGCCCTGCTGGCGATATGCTCGTGAGCGTTTCAGTTGGAGGCCATCCGCTGTACCAGCGACGTGGTCTTGACATTGAGATAGATGTTGATGTCAATATCGCAGAAGCAGCACTTGGTACAAAAGTAAAACTTCCACTTCCTCTTGGCGGAAGTGTGGACATGACTATTCCACCGGGCGTTTCAAGCAGCGGACGCCTTCGCGTAAAGGGAAAAGGGTGCGAAACCGCAGATGGAAAAACAGGCGATTTTTATGCGGTCATCCACATAATCGCACCTACAGATTTGGATGAAGAAACAAAAGAACTTCTAGAGAAGCTAAAAGAACGATTGACAAATCCTCGAGAAGATGAATTGCCAGATGGGTAATCTAGCGGTTGTTTTGCTTTCAGGCGGGTTAGACTCGGCAACGGTTCTTGCAATTGCAAATGATTCTGGGTTTGACTGCCACGCGCTCAGTTTTGAATATGGACAGCGGCACAACATCGAACTGGACTGCGCAAAAAAAGTTGCCAAAGCCCTTGGTGTCGCGTCACATATTGTTTCGAATATTGATTTAAGTGTGTGGGGCGGTTCGGCGTTGACAGGCGACATCGATGTTCCAAAAGAAGGTGCAGAAAATGGGATACCAATCACGTATGTACCGGCGAGAAATACAATTTTTTTAAGTCACGCTCTTGGTTTTGCTGAAGCAATTGGAGCGCGGGATATTTTTATTGGCGTGAACGCCGTGGATTATTCTGGCTATCCAGATTGCCGAGGTAAATTTCTTGACGCTTTTCAAGAAATGGCAAATTTGGCGACCAAGGCAGGAGTCGAGGGCGATCCGTTTTCAATTCACGCTCCACTTCTTGAGATGACAAAAGTAGAAATTATTCGTCGTGGTCTTGCACTTGGTGTTGATTATTCCATGACTCAAAGTTGCTACGACCCAACCTCCGATGGCAAACCTTGTATGTGCTGCGATGCTTGCCGCCTTCGCGGCGCTGCCTTTGCTGAAATTAATTTGCCACAGGGTTAATTAAATGTCGAGGTTTTTGACTTCGAGCGCGTGGTCTTCGATGTATTTTCGGCGGCATTCAACCTGTTCACCCATGAGTGTTGTGAACAATTGGTCTGCGTCTGAAGCGGCATCCCAAGTAACGCGAAGCATTGTTCGTTGCTCTGGGTCCATGGTTGTGTCCCACAACTCTTCTGGATTCATTTCGCCAAGACCTTTGAAGCGTTTAATTTCAATCCCGCGCCGTCCGATTTGTCGAAGAGATTCAAGAATTTCAGGGATGTTTGGAACATTCACTACCTCTTCTTTTTCGGTATTTGAATCAACGATCCAAGCATATTTTGTCGACAGCAACTCTCCACTCACAGTTTCTTCTTGTATTAGGAAATAATTGTTAATGTCGATATCAAATGCGTTGAGAGATTCAATAACAGAATCAATTTCTCTATTTTCGTGAAGTTCACGCAAAGCAGCAATTCGTGTCGCGTTTCCATTAATTTCTTCAATAGTCATATCGTCTAGAAGTAATTCGTTTTCTGCAACAACCTTTCTCGCTCCTTCCTCGCACCAACAAACGACTTCGTTGTTTGGCCAGACTACACGGAAACGAGGAAGTCGGTTATTTCCTTCCGGATCATCTTCGCGCATTTCTAGAAGTTTTAGGAACGGAGTTCCGCGACGTTCTGCAATATTGATAAGTTCTGAAAGTCGTGACAGCAATTTAGCAACACGCCCAAGATCGTCGTCTTCAATCCTTCGGATCTCTTTGTTTTCATTATCGCGAACAATAAGCGATGCGGAGTTAATCACCATGTCCATAAGAAGCGAAGTCATTTCATTTTCGTTGTTGACATAGAAACTCTTCTTGTTACGAGTCACTTGGTAAAGCGGTGGTTGCGCAATATAAATCTTCCCTTGACGAACAAGTTCGCTCATTTGTCTAAAGAAAAACGTAAGCAGGAGAGTTCGAATGTGTGAGCCGTCAACGTCGGCGTCAGTCATGATGACAATTCGTCCATATCGCAATTTTGAAATATCAAAATCCTCGCCAATGCCGCATTGCAGTGCTTGGATAAGAATTCGAATTTCTTCAAAACCGAGCACCTTGTCAATACGCGCTTTTTCGACATTCAAAATTTTACCCTTCAGAGGTAAAATAGCTTGCGTATCGTGATCGCGGCCGCCTTTTGCGGAGCCGCCTGCAGAATCGCCTTCCACAATGAAAAGTTCTGAACGATCAACATCATTTGTAACGCAATCTGCTAACTTTTGTGGCATGCCGCCAGATTCAAGAGCACCTTTACGTTTGATAAGGTCTCTTGCTTTGCGCGCTGCTTCTCGTGCTTGTGCCGCTAGGATTGCTTTTAAGCAAATCTTCTTAGATTCGGATGGGTGCTCCTCTAGCCATGCTCCTAGCAATTTGGAAACGAGCGAGGAAACAATGGACTCGACTTCTGGATTGAGCAATTTTTCTTTTGTTTGATTATTGAATTGTGGATCAGTCAACTTTACCGAAATAATAGTTGTCAATCCCTCGCGAAGATCATCTCCGCTTGGAGTAAGACCCTTGATAAGGTTATTTCGTTTTGCGTAGGCGTTTACTGTTCGAGTGAGTGAAGTTTTAAAACCTGAAACGTGTGTACCACCATCAGGGTTGACTATATTGTTGCCAAATGCGAGTAATATTTCGCTTGTTGCATCGGTGTATTGCATTGCAACATCGCAAATCGTTCCGGTTTTCTCGTCGGTGTAGGAAAGTGAGATTGGCGAACTATATTCTGATTTGCCACGATTTAAATATGTGACGTAATCTGGAAGACCGTGGTCGCTGTAAAAAGTTTCTTCGCGAATTTTCCCTTCTCTATCAACTCGTTCATCAATAAGGCGAATTGATACGCCAGGGTTTAAGAACGAGAGTTCGCGCAATCGGTGTTCAAGTGATTCATATCTAAATTCAGTATCTGCAAAGATTTCAGGATCAGGTAAAAACGAGATACGAGTGCCTGTTTTTCTTGGCTCACCTTTGTAATCTTCAATTTTATGTAATTCTTTATTGATTTCCCCGCGAGTAAAACTGATCATCCAGGTTTCTTTTTCTTGGATGACTTCGACATCAGTCCAGATAGAAAGCGCGTTCACGCACTTGACGCCAACACCATGTAAACCACCGGAAACTTTATACGCGTTGTCGTCAAACTTGCCGCCGGCGTGTAGTTGCGTCATTATGACTTCAATTGCAGGGCGACCATTGATAAGAGGGTTGTCGCTCTTCATAGAATCTATGGGCATGCCACGGCCATCGTCGACCACTGTACACGAACCATCAACACCAATTCGCACGGTGATTGTGGTTGCAAATTCAGCCATAACTTCATCGATAGCGTTGTCAACACATTCGTAGACAAGGTGGTGCAGCGCACTAAGACCTGTGCCCCCGACGTACATCCCCGGACGCTTACGAATGGCTTCTAAACCCTCTAATACCTGTATTTGTTCAGAGGTGTATTGGTCTTGTGCTTGTGTCATGGAATTATGATTCTGCCTACGTAAAAAAGTCGCGTTTTTATGGGGAAAACCTTACAAAACACTAGCTTTCCACAGATTACATATTATACCTTTGAAAGCCCCGATAATGCCTTTATTTAGCCATTTTTAGTAGTGCAATTTACCTCTTTTTGGAGCCTTAAGACCACCAAGGACGATACACTAATATCTGCATATCTAATGACTTTAGACAATAACATTAATTCAAATATCGACCCATCGAAAGTGCTTGCAGCACGACGTATTTTTCTGCTTACAAGCGCAATGTTTTTAGTTGGTTGCGGCACGAAAAAAGTAACAACTGCCTTACCGAGCCCCATCTGGTCTGGTTCGCAACCGCCAACTCTTGATCTTCATCCAACCGAAGCGGTGCTTCCTGAACCAACGATTATGCTGGGTGCGATTTCACGAAGTACGTGGGCGAAGGGACAGCCAATCCCAATACACATGAACCGTATGTTGCCGACAAAATATATCACCGTGCACCATGATGGGATGAGTTCATTTACTTCGATATCAAAGTCATCTGCCGCATCGCGCCTTGAAACTATTCGAAAATCACACCTCCGCCGAGATGGTGGGCGGTGGGGTGATATTGGATACCACTTCGCAATCGATCCTGCGGGTCGTTTGTGGCAAGCAAGACCTCTGACGTGGCAGGGAGCGCATGTTCGCGCGAAGAATGAAGGAAACATTGGCGTTGTTGTTCTTGGCAACTATGAACTGCAGTCTGTAAATCGAGCGCAACTTGCAGCAGTAACATCAACGTTGCAATCTTTGATGAAGAGATTTAAAGTTCCTGTTTCCAGGGTGCGTACTCATCAAGAATGGGCGGCTACTGCTTGTCCTGGCAGAAGTTTGCAACAAGCGATGGTTGGAATCCGCAGCCGTAAGTTGTCGTAACTTTTGGGCAGGCCTAAAATAGGTTGTATAAAAAACGTAAATTTATTGAGTTTCTGGAAATATGTCGCGTATGATTTACAATCATGAGTGAACAAGTTTCAGTTCAATTTAAGCAAGAGTTTCCAGTTTTCTCATTGCCAGAAACGTTGTTATTGCCACACGCTGTTATCCCAATTACGGTGACAGAACCACGGTATTGCCAACTGGCGAATCAGGCACTAGATTGCAGCGGCCAAGTAGCATTAGCATCGGTTGTTGGTAGTGAATCAACAGAGGATACTGCGACATTACGAAAATTTGTCTGCCTTGGACAAATCGTGCAACACGAAAAAATAGAAGACGGCTACAACTTAATGCTCTATGGACTTTGCCGTGCAGAAATAATTCAGGAGAATCCCGCAACGGCTAAGCGGCTGTATCGCACGGTTAAATTACGACCGATTGAGAACGAGAACGAACAAGACGAGGACCTTGAAATTTATCGGGTAGAGCTCATGCATTTTATGTCCCGACCCAACATGGAACGATTGGAACATAACAAAGTAATCCTTGATTGGGTTTCTGGCCCTGACTTGTCAACTTCAGCCCTATTTGAACTCATTGCCTGTACAGTGTTCAATGATTCTGAATTTAGATACACATTGCTTTCAGAGTCATCAAGTCAAGAGCGGTGTTTAATGGTTCTCAAAGAATTAGAAAAATTAGATAGGGTAATTTCAATGACAGACAAGCAATCGCAAAACCATTGGGGCAAAGGGATTTCCCTTAATTAACTTTTGCGGTTAATCCTAGAACACCATTGGATTACAGGCGTCATTGTTGGCGGAATAGGTTTCGCATTCTTGTGGGTAGGATTGCGTGATAATTTGATTACACGTTGTAAGATTGGAATCGCAACGACTATTCTTGCCATACTCTTGTTTTTATTAGGATTATTTATTGTTACTCCAACTGAACACGCAAAAAGTGTGGTTGGTGGCTTCGTTAACGCCGTTGTTGACGAAAATGTCGATAGCGCATTGTCATATATATGTATGGATGTGGATATTGTTGATGATTGGAAAGGGGAGTCGCTATCGGGTCGTGCCGGCATGAAGAAAAGTTTGGATGACCTTTATGCGAAGTATAAGATTACTTTCAATACTGTTCTTAGAGTAGAATTTTTTGAACGAGAAAACGATGTTCTTGTTGATTTGTCGTTATTTACAAGAGTTTCTGGGATTGGATCAGTTCCATCAATATGGAGTATTCTTGTGCATGAGGAAAAGAACGGAAAATGGTCGATTTCCTCAATCGATGCGATAGAAATTGCGGGGCGATCGTATCGTTGAACACGGCAAGAGCCCTTTTGCGCCTGTTACAATACGGAAATGTCTAAAATTTGGATTGATGGTAAATTTGCTGAGTCCTCTAGAGCGCACGTAAGTGTGTTTGATCATGGTTTGCTATATGGAGATGGTTGTTTTGAAGGGATTCGTATTTATAACGGCCGAATATTGAAATTACGATCCCACATTGTTCGGATGTTTGAGTCAGCGGCAGCGATTCGTTTGCAGCCGGGGCACACAATTGATGAAATGGAAGAAATCGTCCGCGAAACAGTTGCTATCAAT
>PVBE010575142.1_pt1 | contig 16252 bp, 12 predicted proteins | sample 1631181 | NCBI WGS metagenome assembly PVBE01 (sample SAMN08397723, study PRJNA350692) | Marine metagenome, whole genome shotgun sequencing project. | isolation source: water | place: Pacific Ocean | collected 2012-04
ACCTGCTTAGAGCTGAGGGCAACGCAGTTGACGATGGTCACAACGAGAATTGGGTGTCTGAATCATCCGGCCGAAAAGTCGACCAACTGCTGGCATCGATACCCCCACAAAAACCAAGAGTTTTTATATCCCCCAAGTCAAGTGACTCAGTGAGGAACTGGCGGATGCCTCATATGGTTGAGGTCCTTCGTTGGCTTATTGAGGATTTTGGATGTGAAGTGTTTCTATGTGGTTCGTTAGCCGACCTTGATGTGCATCAGCAACTCAAGCAGACCCTCGACCCGAACGTTGCATCGCATGTTCATGACTTCAGTCGACAGTGTTCGCTTGGTGAGGTGTCAGCACTCCTCTCACAAATGGATTGTTGTATTGGTGTGGACACAGGTTTGCCACACGTTGCAGCATCATTTGGCGTGCCCATCGTAAAGATCTGTGGACAAACAGATCAGCGTCAGTGGAGGCCATGGAAGACACAATCAATTCTTGTACAACCGCCCAATCATTCGAATGCAGTTATTGATGTGACTGTTGATCAGGTCATAACAGCAATACAGCAGCTCTTTCACAAGGCCCATGTAGGGAAAAAAGCCAGTCGTCGCAGCATCAAAACACTTGACCTGAGAACTGGCATGTACCCCTATCAGGTGCTTGAGTCTCCACAACAAGATCGCGTCAATGCATCCAAAGTGGCAGAAGAAGTACCTCTACCCTAAAAGTGTCTTTGCCCCTTTTACTTTAAGACCATCGAAGGGTTGTGCAAAGGAACACTCATGGATGTGGTGGTTCTTGATGAGACAGCAGTGATATGTTGTCTCCATGCATTCAATGTCAGTCTTGTTGATGTGTATCGTTGAATCGTTGCAGAACGGCTTGCACTGCATGACAGCCGGCTACAAAACCACTTGACCATGCCCACTGGAAATTAAATCCACCAATCCGGCCATCAACATCAAGCATTTCTCCAGCGAAAAAAAGGCCGGGTACAATTCGACTTTCCATTGTGTGAAGCGTTACTTCGGATAACGGTATGCCACCAGCGGTGGCTTCTGCAACAGAAAACCCACGGTCACCGACAATGTCGAGGGGTGTTGCAGTCAATATGCGTACAAGTCTTTTTCTTGCCTCACGAGAAAGATCACCAGTGCATGGAGCTTCGGCTTGCGCACAGAGCGCTTGTGCAAGGCGGGCGGGGACATGTCTGCGAAGAAAGGATTGCACGCCTCGAGACTGTAGATCAATAAGTTCTTGATGAAGATCCTCAGGCTGTTTTTCAGGCAGCCAATTGATCACAAGAGAAACAGAGGGATCGACAGACTTTGCCATGAGAAAGTGACGACTGATATCAAGAATACTTGGTCCTGACAGTCCAGTATGCGTGCAAAGGGTGCTTCCACGACACGCAGTGAGTTGTTTTCCTGAGCGCGCAAGGAGCTTGACTTCTGTCGCGACAGTCAGGCCAGAGAGGTGTGTGATCCAATGCCCGTCTGGAAGGAGAAGCGGTACGAGAGCGGGAATAATTGGTTCACTTAATGAGTGCCCTAAACGCTGGGCTAGTTCATATCCTCTGCCATCACTTCCAGATTTTGGAAGAGATTTCCCACCAGTACACAGAATGACATGATGCGCGGTGAATGTTTCAGAGGGAGTGGTTACTGTGAAAACCGTTCCGTTTTTTTCAAGGCGTGTGACATTTGCTGGGCATCTGATCACTGCTCCATTTTTTTTCACTTCATCAACGAGGGCGTTGAGAACCGTGCGTGCTGAGTCAGACACTGGAAAAAGCTTGCCCGTGTCTTCTCGCTTCAGTTCAACTCCAATCTGACGGAAAAAATCAAGGGTATCAGCGACGCTAAATTGCCTGAGTACTTTTCGAATGGCTGGGGGCGTACTGCCAGCAAAATCGGTCTCGGTGACCTCATCATGTGTGACATTACAACGACCACCTCCAGCAATCAGTATTTTCGCGCCAAGTTTTCTTGCGCCATCGAGGGCAATGATCGAAGCGTGACAATTTGCCTGACGAGCTGTTCTGCCTGCCCAAAGCGTTGCAAAAAGTCCAGCTGCCCCTGCACCAATCACGAGTACATCACAGGACGTTTTTGATGAGTTCACGGATGCATCTGTGTCTCGGGTAAAGACTTCTTGCTACTGTTGACGAAAAGCAAACACACCATGTTTGTTTGCCACAATAATATCTGGTCGGCCATCATTATTAAGATCAGCTGTCGTGACCTGTGTGCCGACACCACTGTCATTATCGATCAAGTGTGGCACAAATGTAGCCTCACCACTATCGTTGCGCTGCAAACCAAACCAGTACAATACGGGTGGTGCATTTGGTTCGACATCTCCACTAATGCCATGAGCCCAACGTCGTTTCCCTGTGACAATATCATCAAGTCCATCTCCATCAATATCCGTCATTGCTACGGCATGTAGTTGGCTGAAAGAAATTCCACTTGGTTGTTCGTCTGGTGTGTGATTGAGGATGATATGCTCACGAAAGGCTCCGTTCTCTTTTTGCTCAAACCACGCAAGGCCGTATCCATGAGCATCAAGACTTGTAATGACGTCACTGCGTCCATCGCCATTTACATCCCGAACATACATTTGTGCACCACCCCGTGCGTTTGGAGGACCAAAAGGACCAGGATGAAATTCCCAGAACGTCGGTGATTCTGAAGAAGGCGGTTGCTCGAACCAGCCATCCTTCGTGAGGATATCAACACGGTTATCACCGTTCATATCACCTGCGCCTGAGCCATGTGTGTAGCGAAAATACTTTTTATCATTTTCAGGTGATCGTGGCGTGATTGGGTGAAAGGCAGCTTTACTGAGAGGTTGTTGCCAGTCAATCTTGGCAAAACCAAGTTGACCACCTTTCTTATTTCCGTCGCTCGAGTGGACGAAGAGTTCAGGCCGCCCGTCAGCATTCATATCTCTCAGGCCAGGCGATTCACCATCTGCGATATCAAACACGGCATGCTGTGACCAGTACCCTTTGTCGCGTCCTTGTGGATTGACAAATACCAATGCGGGTTTCCCAGGGAGTCCATAGACTAAAATGTCAGACCATCCATCACTATTAAAGTCATAGGTAAATGCTAAGAAGTAATCGGAGTATCCACGCTTGGGATCGTATGGGGTTTTTGAAGGACCAGAAGGATTATTGGCTGGTGGTGTAAATACAACGCGTTCATCAAATTGTGGACCAAACCATATGTTGTTTCCTGCTGTAATGTCAGCATGCCCATCCTTGTCAAAGTCAGCAACAGCACAGCCTTCGGCAACAAACCGTTTTGATATGGTCTGTTTGTTAAAGGTTACGCCAAATGATACTGATGACTGGATGCAAAGCATCACTATGACAGAGCAGAAACGGATCAGCATGAGAGCCTCCGGAAGGTAAAAATTACCAATAATGATGGACAAGCGGATGGATCAATTGCTGATAGACCTCAGCAACAGCCTCAAGGGTCTTTGCAGGAAGAGCCGGTAGGCCCGAAGCCTTCACATTTTCTTGAACCTGACTTGGCCGTCGGCCACCGGGAATCACAGTCGTAACGGCTTCGAATGAGAGAATCCATTGTAGTGCAAACTGAGCAAGTGTAACGCCTGAAGGAACGAGTGAACGAAGTTTTTCGACAGCAGACAAACCAGTTTCGTAATCAACGCCAGAGAAAGTTTCACCCCGATCAAACAGTGCCCCGTCTCGATTGAAAGCCCGATGATCGTCGTCAGGAAAAGTTGTTTGTGACGTAAAACGACCTGCAAGCATTCCACTTGCGAGTGGTACTCGAGCGATCACAGCAATTTTCCGGCGCAGAGCTTCCTTGAAAAAAAGCTCTGACGGTCGCAAGCGGAATGGATTGAATATGATTTGTACGGACTGGAGATTTGGGTATTCAATAGCCTTTATGGCTTCTTCAACCTTTTCAACACTTACACCATAAAACTGAATTTTTCCAGCTGTGACGAGATCGTCGAGGGCACCAAATACTTCTGGACGGTAGTAAACCTCGGTTGGAGGACAATGCAACTGAACCAGATCAAGACGATCTACATCAAGATTTTTGAGGCTGCGATCTACGAAGGCCAGCAGGTTCTCAGCGTTATATCCATCTGCAGTATGAGGAGATAGACGACGTCCAGCTTTGGTTGCAATCCAAAATGGTTCTTGTCGCTCTTTTCGGAGGCGGCCAATCAGTCGTTCAGAAATACCGTCGCCATAGACATCTGCCGTATCAAAAAAAGTTATCCCAGCGTCAAGTGCTGTATGAAGTGCCGCTATGGAGTCCTTCTCATCAGCGCCACCCCATTGGCCACCACCAATCCCCCATGCTCCGAAACCAACCTCCGAAACATCCCAGCCTGTTCTTCCAAATGTTCGAGTTTTCATGCTATGTAGTGTTGCTGAACGGACAGTAGAATTCCACCATGATCGCTACTTCCCCAGAGCACTTCGATTTTCTGTCATGGTCGAAGGATCAACGCGCTTGGCCTCTTGTATCTATCGGCTCACTGCTTGTGCTGAGTGGGGGTATTCATATTATTGTCTGGGCCGTTCTTGGTGGGCCTTGGGAGGGGGCGATTACATGGCGAAAGCCAATTCTATTTGGAATATCCGGAGGCTTGACTGCAATATCGATGGGATGGGTGTGGTCAAAGTTACCGTTGCGAAGACTCGATGGTGTTCTGTCATGGTCGGTTGCGATCGCACTTCTTTTCGAAGTGGCACTCATTGATCTGCAACGCTGGCGTGGTGTTGCCAGTCATTTCAATCGTGCAACAGTTATCGATTCACTTCTTTACGATGGTATGGGTGTGCTCATCCTATGGGTGACCCTTCTTGCAACAGACATCATGCTCAGAGCATTCCGTCAGAAAATGAAGGCATCCCCAGACATGGTTCTCGCAATTCAGAGTGGACTCGTTTTTCTCGTACTATCCTGTGTACTGGGTATTTGGGTCAGTGTGAATGGTGAGATGCGTATGGAAAAAGGTCTCGATCCTGAGGGTTTTGGTGCTGAAGGCGTACCAAAATTTCCTCATGGAGTGGTTATTCATGCATTGCAACTCCTTCCAGCACTCGCGTGGATGGCAGCCCGTTCTGGATTCTCATTACGATACCGAGAACGACTGATCACATACGCCAGTCGGTCACTGTGGCTCCTACTTCTGTATGCACTGTTTGAGACGCTTCTCGGACGATCACGTTTTGATCCGCCGCCTTACTTAGCAGCAATGCTATTCATTGCCATTGCTGGTCTCATGATTGTGAGTGGAATGATAGTTGTGGGATATCTCCGCATGCGATTCGGACAAAAAGGATCCCTCGTCCAAACGTCAGAGGAATAGCCTGAAAAGTATGCTGTCCCCTGAAAGAGCCAGCTAATAAGGATTCCTTTTGAAAAGTGATTACGTTCACTCAATAACGTGTTTGTGGGACCTGCTGACGAAACTTCATAGTAGAATTTCCGTTTATCATTATTGGCACTAGAATCATGGTAGCGACTCAACAGCGATCGTCTGCCTTTTCTATTTGGATTTTGAAAAACCGCCCGCTGGAGTATCGTCATTTCAATGACGGCGAATGCACCCATAATGAATCGAAAATGCAAACGAAGAAACACACGGAAGGCGTTTCATGAATTCACGACGGGTTTGCCCGGCTGCTTCGCTTCTCAGCGCAAGCAACGCCGTTACTTCGTCTCTATCGTTATCCTCGTTTCAATAACGTCTGTTGCTTCTGCAGCGATAGCCGGACCTACAGTATCTTCGCCCAGTAATCATTTTGGACATGGCAAACAAACAGTACTGCAAGCAGTGGATACAAATGCCAACTCAAAGTGGTGTGGGCATCACGAGGGAAAACCGGTGCAATGGCAATTGGAACTGTTTGAGGCAACGGTAATCGCAGGCTATTCATTAACCTCTGGAGGAGATGTTCCCTCTCGTGATCCTGATCATTGGGTGTTGGAGGGCTCGGTGAATGGCAAAAACTGGACTCAACTGGATCAACAGGAAAATCAGCCTGAATGGGAAAAACGTCGTCACACCAAGCATTTTCCGATTAACAATCGTGGCAGCTGGAGATACGTCCGGTTCACCTTTCAGTTTGATGACTCAACCCACTACCAACTGTCGGAAATCGCGTTTGATGGTGTCTCAATGGAGGGTGCAAAAATGGCTGCCCCCCCAACCATGGAAGAACTGCGCAGCCAAGGTAAAACGTTCTCGAAATACCTTGGTCCTAAGGCGTTAGCAGTACCGGATGGGCCACCGACAGCCAACCTGACGACCTTTCAGCACGAGATCAGACCTCTACTGGAAGCATCTTGTGTGAAATGCCATGGCCCGGACAAACAGGAGGGAAAATTTCGCATCGATGTACTCGATCCGGACATGATCGATGGCGACGACGGAGACTGGTGGGTGGAGGTGACCGACATTATCAGCCAAGGCGAAATGCCACCGCCTGAAGAGGAAGAGGTTGCGCTGGCCGATGGTGATCGAGCCAAGGTTGTCGATTGGATTTCGCAGGAGTTGCTTGTCGCTTCCCAGTCCCGTCGCAGTGAACAGGGGCACACTTCGTTTCGCCGTCTCACTCGCTACGAAACAAGTTACGCGCTTCAAGATCTGCTTGGTTTGCCTTACGATTTCGCCAGAGATCTGCCTCCAGAAACTGAATCCGAGGATGGCTTTCAGAATAGTTCTGAGATGCTCCAGATGACCTCGTCGCAGTTTGAAACCTACCAGGAAATCGCCCACACAGCCCTGTTAAAAGCGACCGTTCGTGGCGAGCGTCCCATACCGGTTCAATACGTCATCACCGGTGCATCAGCCGAGGAAAACTTCCTTTCCAGTGCGCTGAAAAGTATCGAAAACCTCAAAAAGAAAAAGGACATTGATTCCCAGACAAAGCTCGCCAAGGAAGAAGCACGGCTGTGGAAGCCGAATAAAAATGGATCGCATTTCATCAATCTGGCGACTGGACGGGGCTTCTCGACACACTCCCGTTATGGTCAAAACAGTTTTCGTCCTCTCGAGAATCTGGTGGGGGCACCCAGTATTTCTGATTATGTGTTAGCGTTGCCAGTGAACGCACGGCAACTCATCGATCTTGGAGATTTTCTACCAGATAGCGGAACACTTCGCTTGCGTGTCAGGGCCTGGCGTTCCTCGACAGATTCCCCATCGGATCCTGACTTACGTATTAGCTTTGGTTATCAACCGAGTAATAACTCGCACACCTCATTTCCTGTAGGGAAACTCACGATCTCTGCCACAGCAGACCGACCGAAGTTTTATGCAATGGACATCCACCTTGGTGAGATTTCGCGAAACGCATTCCGTGGCAGACACCCATTGGGTAAGGGTGTTCCAAATCCTTCCGAGTATTTGATCTTTCAAAATACCCACCCCGGTGGCTCGGGAGGCGGCATTCATATCGACTGCATCGAAATCATTGCCCCACACTACGCGCAGTGGCCACCAAAATCGCATCAGCGGGTGTTTGCCACCGCACTGAATTCAGAATGGAACCCTCGGGAAATCATCAGCAATTTTATATGTCGTGCCTGGCGACGCCCCGCTACCGAAGAAGAGCTGAATGGCAAGGTGAATTTATTCAATACTATCCGTCCCTCATGCGACGACGCCCAGGAAGCGATGATTGAAGTCCTTGCTACCGTGATTGCATCGCCGAATTTTCTCTACATCGTGCAATCACCAGAGCCGACGAATTTCGAACTGGCCACACGACTGGCCATGTTTCTATGGAGTAGTCTGCCCGATGAGGAACTACTTCAATGGGCCGAGATGGGTCGCTTGCGTGAGCCAACGATACTTTCTCAACAGGTCGATCGCATGTTGGTCGATAAACGTTCAGACCGGTTTTCTCAACATTTTGTAAGACAGTGGCTAGGCCTTGCCCTCTTGGATTACCAGGAGGTGGAGGAGAACCTTCGCGATGCTATGGGGCAGGAACCTATCGAGTTGTTTGCGGAAATGTTGCGCCAGGATTCCAGCATTCTCGATTTCCTTCATTCGGACTACACGATGCTGAACGAAAAGCTAGCAAACCATTATGGGATCAAAGATGTGTTCGGTAGCGAATTCCGACGTGTTAATCTGCAGCCTGAAAGCCGTCGTGGCGGAATCCTTACTCAAGCAGGGCTCCTGACGATGAATGCTGATGGCAAGCATTCGCATCCGCTCAAGCGAGGCATTTGGTTACTGGAAAACATCCTCCATGATCCACCGCCCCCGCCCCCACCGGCAGTGCCAGAAATAGATCTAGCCGATCCTCGCATTCTCGAGATGACCTTGAAAGAACGCATGGCCAATCATCGTGATGATCCCGCCTGTGCCTCCTGCCACAAAAAAATCGATCCCTGGGGAATTGCCTTTGAAAACTACGATGCACTTGGTAGATGGCGGAACGAAGATTCTGTCGGCATACTTTTCAATGGCGATACCTTACAAGGGATGGATGGCCTGAAGCGCTATCTCATTGAACTGCGTCAGGATCAGTTTGCCAGCGCCATGACACACAAAATCACCGCCTATGCCCTCGGTCGCCCTCTGCGTTTTGGTGATCGCATCAGTCTCGAACAGATCACAGCGAAAACCCGACGCGAAGGCGATGGACTCAAGACACTTATTCGTAATATTATTCTGAGTGACCTTTTCAATTCCTGAGTGAACAATCATGCGTACTCAACTTTCTTCATTTGATCGACGAAAATTCCTGCGTGGTGTCAGCGGCTTTGCTCTTGCCTTACCCAGTTTCGAGACCTTTGCCAAGTCGACGGCTGCAGCCAGTCATCCGAAACGACTCGCCTGTTTCTATCAGCCCGATGGCGTGCCTATGCCGCGAGTAGAGGATCCTGCATTTAAGGAATTCAGCTGGTTTCCACACAATCCTGGTAAGAACTTTCAAGTGACCAACAGTCTGCGCCCACTAGAGCCGCTGCGCGATAAATTGACAGTCATTGGTGGGATGTCTCACCCGGCTGTACGCCGCGTACATGGTCACTCAAATGCTGACCAATTCCTGACAGGTGCCGACACCGGCGCTGGTGGTGATTATCAGAATTCCATTTCACTGGATCAATATTATGCAAACGTGATAGGCGATGAGACTCGCTTTGCATGCCTGGTACTCTCAACGGATGGCGGAACCGGTTCACCTCGGGGAGCGCAGACGATGTCGTTCAATCAGGCAGGCCGTCCAATCCCGGCTGAGAATCGTCCCAAGCGAATTTTTGATCGGCTTTTTGTGAGTAACGGCAAAGATGCCGAACGCCGTCTGGCGATCAGCCAGTCTGCGCTGGATGACTTGATGAGTGATGCTCATTCACTACGAAACAAACTCTCGACCCATGATCAGGACACCCTCGACGAATACCTGCAATCGGTACGCGAAACCGAAATCCGTGTTGAGAAAGCCCGCCGTTGGCTGGATATCCCCATGCCACAAGTTGACGTGAGCCACTTAAATCTTGACGTCACTCCGGATGATCCTCGCAACTACGTCCAGACGATGTATGAATTGATCTACCTTGCCTTTCGAACCGACTCCACCCGAGTCGCTACGTGGCAAATAGGGAGAGAAAACGGTGTGGGAGTCAGTGACTACCTGGCGCGAGCAATTGGCTACAACCTGACGCATCAACTTTCGCATAACACCAAGAAGCCAGACGGCTGGGCAGAATTTTCCAACTACTGTAACTTTCTCATGGAAGAATACGCTCGCTTTCTCAAACGTTTAAACGACACCCCCGAACCCAATGGTAGCGGAACCATGTTGGATAATACCGTGACGCTATTTGGTTCTGCCTCAAGCGCCTTTCACCTGTCACGCAACTACCCCATCGTACTCAGTGGGGGAAGCAATCTCGGGTTCAAACATGGGCAATACCTGAAGTTTGGAAACGACGAAGACAACTCCAGTACGTCAGGATTTTCTACCGATGCTGGTTGGAAAAGCAGCGTCGAGGGAGAAGAGCGGCCGTTATCAGATCTCTATCTAACCATGCTTCACCGTCTTGGAGTCGATGCGAATAGCTTTGGTGGTAGCGAGACAACAGTTGCCGAAGTGTAAATACAACTTTGAACGGATAGAAAAGAAGAGATCAGACCGCCTCAGCCTTTTGACTCAGACTCACTGGGTAACAGTGGCGGTTTCCCGCCTTAAGAATTTGGGCAACGTTTTCGGTGCCCCACTATTCCGAGGTATCTCTTGAACAAGAAGACGAAAGTTCCGCACGTATCAGACAGGTAGAGCAGCAGCAGAATCGTTCATGTATGAGAAGAGGATCATAAGAAAATCAATCCTCACCTAAGAACCATTGGATGGCCTCTGCATGTCGATCAGTCGTATTTGTGAGAAGTGTGATCTCAGAGTCGAGATCGTCCTGAGTGACAGGCAAGAGTGATTTAGATTCTTCACCTGCAAGTAAAAGCGTTGATTTACCAGCAGCGATAAAGCCTGGAATGTCCAGGTATCGAACAGCCCCTGGGAGAAAGAGTGGATGACGCCAATCATCGAGTGTTGCGAAGCGGAATCCGTTTGTATCTACAAAAGTTCTATCGACGGAGCGTTCACTGACTGCTCTTGTGGCAAGAACAATAGGAGCCGATTCATTGAGGCCAGCAAGTAGCACACGATTTGGTCGAGGATGCCCACTGACTACTGTATTTCTCAAAAAAGCAATCATTGAAAGAACATCGTGCACACTGTGCACGATGGAAGGGTTATTGTACCCAAAGGTGTAGCCTGCAAATTCTCTGGGCGTATCGACGGTTCGCTGTTGTGAGTTTAAACCGTTCGCATGAGCAGTATCGTTCATGTGAAAAAGCTGAGCTGTTACGACAGCGACACCACGATCAATGAACCTCTGAATATTTTCTGTTGGAGCATGTTCTGGTGTAAGGAGTGAGTTATCTGATGCATCCAGCCAGATGATGACATCACCGTTCCACGTTGTTGGATAGAGCCACTGCACCGAGACCTGTTCTTTGTAAGTGGTATTAAGTAGCAAGCCAGTCATGTGAACATGGTCATTCCGGCGATATTTGTTCTCGAGTTGCCAGGAAACGTCACCTGCAGATCGAAACGTGCGTCCGATCAGTACTTCAAAGGCAGGATCGAGCAGGTCACGCACACCATTTTTTGATTTCACCGTAGAGCGGATCTTTTTATCAATGTTTTGTGCAAGGTTTTTGAGTAGCCTGCACTCAAATTCTGGATCAGCCGCCGGTGGTGCGGGATGCTGTGCATTCCAGACAGTGAGCTGGTTTGGTGGAAGCGGAATAAAATCACGCTCAATGACAGGTGAAGGAAACCCTAGCTCAAATTCTTTATTCAAAAATGAATGGAATGCTGACCTTGTGACTGCATTATAGTTATGAGGAAAGTGCTCACCTCGTAGGAGCATGATATTTTTTTCAGCATTCAGGAGGCCGTACAGTTTTTCAAGATCTGGAAATCCTTTTGTTGCCAACTCTTTCGTCCAATCGTCAGCGGTATTCATTCCTTGTGGCTTGGGTGCAAAAAGGGCAGCGAGTTCAACATTTCCAGTGCCAATACGAAGCAATGAGGCATTCTCGCATGTGCACCCGCCTTGCATCGATGTGCTGACCATGACAACAGGAAATGAAAGCGCAAGGCGATCATCAACAGCTGCAAGTAGCATGGTCTGGGTGCCTCCGCCACTCGAGCCAGTCATGGCGATGCGAGACGGGTCTACTTCGGGAAGAGAGAGGAGAAAATCGAGTGAACGTATGGAATTCCATGTTTGCAGTCCCATGACATTTTGAAGGCGGTTTTCGGCCTGAGGACTAAAAAGACCCCAATGATCCGGCCGATTCATGTCAGGCCGTTGCTTCTTAAATCCATGTACGAGTTGGCGGCTGAGTTGTTGAGAGTCTGAGTCACCGAGCATATCCCATTGCCATACGACACATCCCATTCGTACTAGCTGCACACACATGGATTGATACAGGCTACGACCTCCATTTTCAAAACGTTCAGCACCAGAAGCAATTTCCTCTCGGACGTGCTTTGATGACTCCAATGCCAGCCGCGCATCTTTCCTGTGCCCATGTGAGAAAAGGATTCCAGGAACTTGTTTGGTCGTGTGTTTTGGACGGTAAAGGTTTCCCGTTACAAAAAATCCTGGAAGGCTTTCAAAATAGACTTTTGAAACAGTGTATGCCCCACCAGGCATGTGCTCATCCGCAATTTCAATCGTGCCATGTATGACAGGATTGAGCGATGTCTTTGTTGGAGATGGCCACAGGCCTTGAGAAACCAGAACACGGCGTCGAACTGCTTCTGACCGTTCCTGCCATGCGTCTGCGGATGCTGGAGCACGAAAAGGAAAGTAGCCATTGAGATCTTTCAGTGGTGATAGTCGTATGTCTTCAGCGAGGCCGGTTGCATGAAGACAAAGAAAAACAAAGAGAAACGCGATAGGACGTTTAGAGTGCATATTTGAAGGCCCTCATATGTGTGCCAGCAAAAACGAGAAAGAAAATGGTTTTGCTCATAATGAAGACCCCTAATATTTCACAGAGCGATGATTCAGTGAACAGAAAGCAATGATCGGAGAGATTTTTTCAGGGACGGTATCTTTTTTTTCGAGCCTTACGAATCATACAACCGATGGGTGGTGTTTCCGTAACAGTTACAGCACGTCCTTGCTTGAGAGCTTTAAGAGCATCGAAAAGATATTGTTCTTTGACATGACTTGCTTCAGCAGTATCGTCCATGGCACCCATATAACGGATTCGCCGTGTATGGTCGAGAATAAAAAACTCCGGTGTGCGAATGGCACCGAATGCACGAGAGACATCTTGCGTTGCATCAGTTAGATACGGAAAAGAAAACTGCTTTTCCCGAGAACGTTTCTGCATTGCCTGTAAAGAGTCTTCAGGAATCTGATTTGAATTGATGGCCACGACGGCAAAACGGCTATCAGATTCTTGGGCCAAGCGAGAGAGGGCTTCTATACGGTCCTCGTAATCAATGGCATAAGGGCAGCTATTGCATGTAAAAACGACTACCACAAAATCCTGATGGGATACGTCATCCCAACTGTGTTGTTTTCCATCCGTACCGGGTAAGTTTTTCCATGCCGGAACCACGTCCCCTATATCTCGATCCAGGTTGTAGGTGCCGCCGAGTGCAGAATAATCAAGCAGCCCAACAAAAAGGAAAAAAAGCACACTCAGAATAGCCATCGAAAAAGTTCTCCGAACAGCTGTGAAACAATGGTCTATTGGGTTGTTATACCACGTGTATCTACGCAATGAGGGATCAAGCAAGTGGTCAGTATGGTTGTCGAATAGAGCTTTTACAATGATTTGAGGTATGCAATGAGATCATCTATTTCCTGCGAGGAAAATTCCTCAAGCCCACTGACAGCATGAGGACTGTGAGGCCCGGTAAGAAGGTCACTTAGGGATTTTGAACGACCATGGTGCAGGTACATGGTCTTTCGATACAAGCCTCTGAGTGTCGGCGGACTAAATTCTGGATAGTAATCATTTTTGCTTCCCAAGCCCACGTCATAGAGATCCGATGATGTAAAGTCTTCTCCGAAGTGGCAGGAACCGCATCCAGCACGAGCACTTGAAAATAGCTTTTCACCACGAAGTGCAGCTGCTGTGAGTTGTCCATTTTTTTGACGGTGCGGACTTCGTGGTGCTTCGAGGGTTTTAAGAAAACTTGCTAACGCCACAACATCTTCAGCACTTGGAGTGGGGCCTTGCATTGAATCAATCAGAGATTTCTTGAGCGAGGCGTGAAGATCATGCTGCCAACCGTGCCAGGTCCAGGGACCTGTTCGCTCAATACCCCATAATGGCAGGACCGTTTTATATGTTCCGGTGGATCCATCATTACGAGTATCAAACGTAACCGTATTGCCACCACCATCATAATGACAGGTATGACAGCTATACCATTGGTCAAGACTTCTTTCGGCATCATAAAAGATAGCCTCACCCCTCCGAGTCAGTTGCTGCTCCTTGGTCGGTTTGCTTTTCTGGAGAAGTGAAAAAGTCTGTGCTAGTGTGTGTGTGTTCAGGTCAATTCTTTGCACGGTATCAAGCAGGCTATTCGCAATAAAAGCAGACCGCTGATTACCACTTATTGTGATCCCCAGTGGACGTCCGCCAAGCTTGATCCGAGAGAATCGTTGTGAATCATTAGCCAGCGACTTCTCCATAATTTCTGTTCCACTAATCTGAGTCCAAGGCAGATGCCCAGTCGAAAAACGAAGGAGTTCATGGGTGCCACCTGCTGTCAGCAGTAATTGATGATTGTCTTGTACAGCCAGTCCAAGGACATCACCGACGGCTTTTCCTGGAACGTCAAGCGTGAGGCCAGCAAGTTGCCCGTCGTTTAGTTCAAGGCGTCCAAGTCGACTGCCTGTGACCCATCCACGACGAATATTACCAGGACTTGGATGACTGCCTCCGTCATAGGTAAAGGCGATGTACAAGTAACGCGAGTCTGGACCAAAAGCGATGTGTCCAGGATTGAGACCCTGAAATGGATGTTGTGAAAGAACCTGACTGTTTTTGGCATCCATGACAACTAATTGCATTGGGCTTGCACATGCGACACCAATAAGTTTTCCATTTGGAGAAACAGCCACGGATGTGGGCAACGCATCAATATCAGTGAGGGATATCACATCAAGAGAATCATTGCGAATTGTTGCCACCTGGCCAGACGCAGAAAGGGCGATGTAGGCTCGACGTCCATCAATACTTGTGGCAATCGACCGTGGTTCAAAGCCAAGGTGCATCTTCTTTCGGATGATGAGTTTTCCATCGAGAATGTTAACGGCTATCACGTATCCGTCTTCGAGAGTGGTCACAAGGAACGCTTCATCGTGAGTGCATGTGATGGCAGTAGGTTTTGCTCCAATGGATAGATCATCGACTTGAATACCAAGGTTACAATCGATAAGTGCGAGTGCCCCGGAAGCATTCGCTGAAACCAACCAGTGACCATTTTCAGATAGGGCTACGTCAAGTGGTCGCACATAGGGATCAGTGATATCTGATGCGAACAAAGAGTCGTGGGTATCAATAGATCCAAACCAGGCCAGAAAGATGGCGACGACTGCAAAGATAGGCATCCGCAGGCGATGCTGTGGGATCCATGGTAGAGAAGATGATAATTCAAGAATCATGAAGTGCTGCCGGTATCGAAAGTGACGGACTGATCTTTGAGAGGAGTGTCATCAATGCATACGGACCGCTGTAACAGTGTCCGAGCAGTCATATAGAGTAGAAAGCCTATGGGTCCAGAAAGAAAAGTCAAAATGAGGGATACGGTCCGGATGAATGCGGGCATGCGAATTCTCACAGCATCACGTGCTATCCATGCACCAACAAACAGGTCAAAGCACAGGTAATGCGTCCATGCTGCGACAAAGACCCAGTCATCGGAAAAAACAGATCGCAAGCCATTGATTGTCATGACATCTTCTGGGGGAGGACCATTTTCTGCAAACTTCCAGACGATGATAAGAAAATAACAGCTCGCAAGGAGCGTAGGAACAACACACCCGCATAGGATAGTCAAAAGTCGTCGCGATGGAAAAAGCACCAAGGCGCACCATGCGATGAGTGCAACAGTATTGGTGGCATTAAAGAAGAGTGTTGACACGTGGACCTCAGGCGGGTCAAAAAACACACCTTACAGGCACGTGCTCGAATTTTTCAATCACAGCCGCATAAAAAGCATATCAGCCGTGTGTCTGTAGGGTCTGTTTGCTGGTGTGAACAATTATTCAAGCATGGAAAAAATTGCCTGGACTTTTTCTTCGATGTCTTTTTTTCCTTTTGCAGACTCGAGTTCTTTGCAAGCCTTTACAAGGCCAGCTTTGCTTGCATCGGCAGCAGCAATTTCTTGGGCTAATTCCTGAACATATAAGACACCACTATCCATTTCGCCAGCCTCAGCAATGTTTTTCAATTCAACCTTAATTTGTTCAACGGCAGGTGGAACCACAACATCTACACGAACATCTTTCTCGCCACATCCTGCAAGGCAAGCGGTCAGAATAAGGAACGCAAATACATTGGTTCGCATCAAAAGATCCTTTCAACAAATAAGTATGAAAAAACTCATTGGCGTCCAGCACGATGCGGGTACGCCAATGAGTATTGAAAAACAAAAATGGGACGGCCTATTCCCAACGAGTTGTATTCCCATCAGAGGCAG
>PVBE010634601.1_pt1 | contig 16252 bp, 7 predicted proteins | sample 1631181 | NCBI WGS metagenome assembly PVBE01 (sample SAMN08397723, study PRJNA350692) | Marine metagenome, whole genome shotgun sequencing project. | isolation source: water | place: Pacific Ocean | collected 2012-04
GCTACTGTACTGCACCTGCTTGATTTTATCATCATAGTTATAGCTGAATAACGCCAGTGCCATGGTATAATCCAGATCGCGGGGGGATTCGCCTCCTTCCAGTTTTACTCCTGCCTCCCGCGTATATTTATGCTCCGGGACCAAAGCACCCTGCTGAATCTCAGGCGGCTGGAGTTGTGATGAAAATCTTTCCTGCAGGCTGGGCATTCTAAAGCTGGCCCCCAGGTTGCCGTACAGGAAAATGCGTTTATCCGCATAAGGACCTAAAAAAGACAGGGTGAACTGGCTGCCTTTTTCACGCCAGTTGATATCCGTATTTAAAATAGTATCCTCTTTTTCATGTCCATCTTGGATGGTTTTACGGCTGAAAACAATTTTTATATTCTGCAGCTGAAATCTGGATGGTGCGTTCTTGGCCAAGAGCTCAAATGAACCTGTCAGGATGGACAGGGACCGTTGCGCATTAATGCGGCCCAGGGAAGTATCCCAGGCGGCATTGAGGTCATTCTTTACTGCTTCCAGGTTTAACTGGGCCGCGAGGATGGGATAGTGAAACTGTAAGCCATAGCCTTGATTCCGACCGCTTTTATCACTCCTGTACAGCGTTGAATTGGCAAAACCATCTTGAACTTGGGATAAAAAATAAAAAGACAGAAAACCCCCATTTGGATGAGACGCGTTTAACTTTCCGATCCAGGTATGAAAATCCAGACCCAGTGAATCCTGTGTTTTTATATTCAGATTCTGCCGGCTGTTTTTTAAACCCAGAATACGTAATTCATAATGGTTATTTTTTTGCATACCAAAATGGAGAAAACGGTTATTGTTCAAACCTTTGACCTGGGGCACTGACTGTCCTTCATATACCTGTGCAGATTCACTTGCCCCCAGGCCGCTGGTCAAGCCGATCCTGGAATTACCGATAGAACCCACACCGGCCCAGCTGCCCGAATTATAGGTACCCAGGCGCTGCACGAAAGAAGCGTCAGATCCATAACTCAATTTCGGGATAAAGTTCACAGTGCCGGAGGATGACAGGGCCCGTTCGTGAGCACCACGGACCATTTCCAGCCCCGATATCCCTGATACATTAAAAACAGACAAATCAAACAGGGGATCGCCCATGGTGTTGATGCGAACACCATCGTACATATAAACCATTTCTTCCGCTGCCGCACCTCGAATTGACATTGTTTTCTGCCCGGAAATGGTTTCATTCAGCACAACAGATTGCTCGCTGAACAGGGCATCACCCACATCCACGAAGGAACGAATGGTCAATTCCTGCGCCGAAAGTTCTATAACACTGTTTTCAGTTTCAAAAGGCAGGAATTCCTGGCGTCTGGTCCCGGTAATTCCTACTTCCTGAAATTCAATCACCCGAGGACGCAGCCCCAGGACAGTTCCATTTTGAAATTCATGTATTTGCAATTTCAATGTTTCATATCCAATATGCTGGACGGTCAGTATAGAATCTGCAGATACTAATGAAAATTGGAATTCCCCTTTCCAATTGGTCTGCGTTCCGGTCCCCGATGGACTTGCAGAAATATTCACATTATCAATCGGCTTTCCGGATTCTCCGTCCGTCACTGTGCCTGTCAAAAGTACATTCTGTCCACGGATGACACTGACAGCGTATAAAATAAAAATATAAATACGGATAATATACACCAGCGAACTTAAAAGAAAATCACCTACAGGGAATAGATCAACTGCAGATAGGCTCCTAATTGGGTATTGCTGCATGCTATGATTATTGAAACGAGTGGCGGCAAGCGATACAATTACCCCTTCCGGCTGACAACAGCAGCATATTCCCTGTATTTTTTATAGAAAAAAAGCCCCATATCCATGGGGCTTTTTATGATTGATACTGAAAAATAACTGTTAGATACTGCCGGTCTCTTTCTTGGTATCCTGCTGTTTCATTTCGCTGACCTTATAGGATGTTTTTTCTGTTAGAACATCCACGATGTCTTTTGAAGCCAGGTTTTCCTCATCAAAGACCACTGTGGCAAATCCTTTTTCGAAATCAACTGTACATTCCTTTACACCCTTAATGTTTTCAACCACTGTGGTCAATTTCCCAGTACAGGAATACTGGCACTTCATGCCTTCCACCTTCAAGGTGGTTTTATTATCTTTGGCAAAGAGCAGTGTGGCAAAAAGAGCGATAGTGAGTGTGAGATATTTCATATTCGAACCCCTGGTTAATTTATAAAGTTTACGAAAAAACAGATTAGAATAACAATAGAGACAGGGAATTATTTCAATAAAAAAACAATATTTGATTTATAGTCCAACAATAAATACCGCATTCCCAAACAAGACATTGCCATTATACCAGAATGCCCTGAATAGTGGATTGTCCCCCAGGTAGGTTACATTACCCTTGTCCATATCCTGAACGCCAAATATCAAGGCGTTTTTTAACTCTTTTTTCACCCTCGAACCCATATAACCGGCGATATGGGCACTATTATTCTCAACAATACCCACATTCCAGCCTTTGGATAAATAGGGGTATACCTTGGACCGCAGTTTTAACGTAAAATAATTATTATCGTAGCCAAATGCCAGGGGATGGGTATTATCGAGTTTTACTTTGAGAATGGTGCCATAATTTTTATCTCGCAATTTATAGCGGTCACGTTGGTCATACTTTTGTAAGCGGTCCTGGAGTTTTTTCTCCTTTTCATATTTCTCTGCAGCTTTTTTTGCTGTTTCGGATTCATACTTTACCAAGCCAAAACCTTTCTGATCCACGAATTTGTCCATTGCCGAACCCACCAGAATAAGCCTGCCTCCGGCTTTGATCCACGTCAGCAATTTCGACGGCGGTATATTTTTAATCGGTGCAACCGACTTTAGGTCTTTCTTCATTGCATCGCTAGGTACAGTCACTTGCTTGAAAAGTTTTGTATAATTGCCTTCCGGCATGATCAGGACATCAAAATCATGGAGCGGAATTTTATCGAATTGATGTACATGAAAGACAGAGACCGGGTATTCTATCTTCTGCTCAAAATAATGCCAGATCTCCCCAAAATTTCTGCTGCTGACACCATCTCCAGAAAGAAGTGCAATTTTTGGCGCTGTGACTACCCTCATCGTTTCAGAACCAAAGTCCTTTCCGCTGCTCACCAGGCCCGATGACACCGAAAAAACCCGCCTTTGATGTTTCTTTGCCGCATCAGCCACAACTTTATCGAACCGGTCACCCAGGTTTTCGTTACCGCGGCGGGTGATAACCAGCGAACCACGGTCAAATTTGTTTGTCCCAATTTCAAATGGCTTTTCAGCTACCCGAAGTACCACTTTATGAACAAGCAGGTCTGCCAGAAATTTCAGGTCATGGATACTTTCCCATTTCTGGATATAAGCATAGGGTTTCTCATCAGGGTTTAATTCTATTTTTATGGCCGGCTTTTCCTTCCTTTTTCCAATTTTTATGGGCATAGTTACAGCATAGGCATCCAGGCCGTAAACGTAGGGAATAGACCAGGCCGTAAGATCGTAGGTCAAAGAATCCGTATATATGGTGCTAGGCTCAAACATGACATAAGTTAGCACAGACTTGGCCTGGGCCACGGGAATCACAATATCATCACCATCAAGAGTAAATTGTTCCGCTTTCTGTGTCCTGTAATTAAAGCCCTGTTGACCCCGGGAACGGCTGTTCTCCGGAACACCATAATCAATACCATGATAATCGAGCCACTTCAGCAGATCATCAACCTTATCCTGAGGATTGCTGCTGTTTACCACAAAAGCATGATATTTTTCCTTGTCATTCTTGCGTCCCCAGACAAAATATTTCTGAAACTCGCTAATGATTCTCTTTGAATAATAGTGTGCAGTCTGCACGGTGGAAAGTCCGGTTATATAATGGTGCTGCACTCTTTCCTTTAAGGTGAGTGTATCCCTGTCTGAAGTTTTAACAGCCAGTCCGCCAAGTGCGCCTCCCCCCTGTTCATAGGTCATACCGATGGCGCCGTTATAGATTGGGTAGGTGTCACCGTATCCCGGATATAAAAGATCGAATATTTCCCTGGTAAAATAGAGCCAGTTTTCTTTGTCAAAATACCGAGCGTGGTTTTCTCCAATTAATACCTGGAGTTCCCGCTGCCAGGGTGTAATCTTTTCGTGATAGGGTTTCGCAGCAGGAGCAAAATAATAGGGTTCATTATGATATTGTTCGTGATAATCCACATGAATGTGAGGCATCCATTTGTTGTATTCCGCCACACGATTTACTGTTTCAATTTGGGATTGCCAGCTCCAGTCCCGGTTCAGATCAAAATAATAATGATTTGTACGGCCTCCGGGCCAGGGCTCCTGGTGTTCCCTGGTGAGTGAATTGACATCCGGTGGATGATTTCCGGTCATGGTGTAATATTGTACATAACGATCACGTCCATCCGGATTGATGCAGGGATCAATGATTACAACCGTCTTTTTAAGCCAGTCCATTGTGTTTTCGTTATTTATATCCGCAAAATCATACAGTGTTTTCATGGCCGCTTCTGTACTGCTGGATTCATTGCCATGGACAGAATAACTCAGCCAAACCACAACCAAGTCCTGCCGGGTTTTTTGCCCCTGCATTAATCCAGATCTTATGAGATGGTTGGTACGAATGGTTTTAATGGATTTTTTATTGCTGGGATGGGTAATAACTGCATACACAAGGGGGCGGCCTTCGTATGTATTTCCGTAACGAACCAGGTTTACATGATTTGCTGCCTCAGTCACATGTTCAAAATAATCCATAACGCGGTGGTGATAGGTAAATTTTTCCCCGAGATCATAACCCAGGAAAAGTTTCGGAGTTTGCAATTCTTCAGCGAAAAGAGCAAAGTCGCAAAATAAATAAAGAATATAAATCAATATTAATCTGTTCATATTAAGATGCCTTCATGATATTCTTAATCATTCAGGTCGAGCTAGTAGCGCCAGCTGGTCATATCTGCCCCCGCAGGTGCGGATTTTTCCATGCGCTCTACTGCTTTGGCGATAAACATCTGATTATAGCGCAGTCTTGACGTGGCATTGGGTCGGGTGTGGTCCCCGTTCCAGCAATGCTCGGCCCGGTCGCCATAATCCACTTCCCCGCCATAATAAGGATCGGTTGTGGATTTCAGGAATTCTTCCATGAGATAGACGGCGTTATTCAGGTAATAGTTATCCATATCGCCGCAATACACATGGACCTTCCCTTCCAGCCTGGGACCCAGATCAGCCCAGTCCTTTTTCAGAATGTAGCGCAGGTCGTAGTTCTCCCGCCAGTAGTCTGCGACTTTTGGGTCAATCTCTCCGGTTAGTTTGTCCCACAGCGGCTGTGGGTAGCCATCGGCTCCCATAGGGCTGTATACTGCCTGCCAGATATCCCATTGAGCCCCGGAGCGGCTATTGGTGCCCAGGGCCAGTTCTCTGTAATTCATCTGCTGCAGGGTGGCGCTGACTTCCCCCAGGTAATTGCGATGCCCCGGCCGTGCAACGGGCCGGTGTGCCGGGCCCGTAAAGTACGCATTCTTATCTTCGTAAATATTCACTAAGCAGTAGGCACGAAAATCAATGGGATCCGGACAGGCGGCGTAGCAGCCGTTGTATTCATCGGGGTAAAATACCTGTGCCGCCAGTGCTTCCCAGCCGCCGGTGGAACCGCCGTACAAAAACCGGGACCAGCCGGCCCCGATACCCCGAAATTGTTGTTCTATATAAGGAATTAATTCATAAGTGATAGCATCCCCGTATGGACCCAGGTTGGCAGAATTCACCGCGTAGGAATCGTCGTAATAGGGATTGGCGTGCTGAATCTCAATGACGATAACCCTGGGGAAATCTTTCCCTGTCCAATCCTTGTAAAACTGATGATCATGCTCCTGAACAATGCGGTTATATCCTTCCACCTGAAAACGTTCGCTGTATTCCGGCTCCAGATCCTGATCCGGAGTTTCAACCCGAAAACCGCCAAAATCCTTTGGAAAATGGCCATGGAATATCATTAGCGGATACCTGGCATCCGGGTGAGTATCATATCCATGGGGCAGCAGCACATGGGCACCGAGATGCATGGGGCGTCCCCAGAATTCGCTCAGCAGTTTACTTTGGATCCTGATATGTTTTATATATTCAGTATCCTCCGGTGGTTCCACGGCAGGCATTTTCTGGTCCAGGGTGATTTTAATTGTTTTTCGCTGTTTGTGATCTAGGTTTATTTTTTTGGGCGTACTGTAATAATTACCAGGGGCAGAGTGCCACTGCTGTCCTTCCCCCCGGTCCATGGGCAATTTGACCTGGTGGCCTGTTTTAAGATCAAAAGTCTCGTACTTGTGGATCAGACCCTGGGCCCAGTATTCGCCTGCAGGTATTTCATCCAGGCTGGAAACCGGGTAACCAAATATATTGTTATCAATGGTAACACCTTCAGGTGCCTGTTTACCAATTGCATCCAAGCCAAATACAAAACCCGTAGTACTATTATCAGAAATCTGGAATCGGGGTTCTTTTTCATCGTTCGGGCTCAATAGCAGCAGCACACGGCCTTCTACTACTCCCTCCTTATCCTGCCTGGGATAATCAATAATAAACTGCAAATCTGCTCCTGAAAGTTGTCCTTCAGTCATGAGTAAAATTAGGATAGATATGCGAATAATGATTGTCATTTTCATTGCATTTATTATTGACAATTAGGAAGGGCAAAATTCTTTTCTAATTTTGTAATGGCAGCCATTCCCGCCCGCACAGCAGAATCAAAGTCAGCACCTTTTTGCTCACCCAGGGAAACATTCATTATCTCTTCACCCGTAGACACATTTACAAGACTCAAATTCCCGGTTGCAAAAAGAAAATATGGATATTTCTCACTCAGCCGTTCCCGCCGCTGTTCTGTGGCGACAACCAGGGTCAATTTCAGGTCGGCGGTGGTTTCATCTTCCACAAATACAGCAGAATAACCCTGTTCAAAACAACCCTTGATAGAACCTAGGAGAGGGTCGTAGGCTACCTGCTTCCCCAAATTAGTGATAGCTTTAGTTAATACGATCCTGGGTGCCAGGATGGTTACTTTCACCGGGAACTTCCTTGGCACTAGTTTTATCAGGGATAGGGCCTCGCTTTTCAGCATGGACGAATAATCAACAGAAAAAATAATGGTATAACTGCCGGCTCGGGATCTTGCCGGCTGCAGCTGGCAATAAGTTTGTCCATTTTTATCCGTTATGAGCAGCTCATTTTCCGGCAGGTCAGGCACACTCATCATAACAGAAATACCACCAATTGCTGAACCTGTTTTTTTATCCAAAGCCTTAACATCAATGCGCTGCTCATAGTTTACAAATGGTTTGATATTCATGACTTCCGGTTCCAGTCGCAGGTCAATGCGATCATTAAAATTTCGGAGCATTTTGGCCGCGACACGGTAAATAGTCTGTGATTTTCCCGATCCAAAAGGATATTCTATACTCGGAGATTGATCAAGGTAGGGGCTGATTGTTTCCACGGCCAGGGCCAGGCTCGAAAATGTGGTTCCGGTTAATTCCTGCGCCGCACTGCGGATCAAGTCGCCGGCTATTTCCTCCGCCTGGCGTTTTTCACGGGCCAAATTTTCAAAATAACTCTTTTTATTCAATCGAGCCAGTACATAGTACATCTGGCTGCTGCGGTAACTATCTGCATAATCTACAAAATCCAGGCTGGCATTGACCCTGGTTTTAATTATGGACCTGGTAAATTCATTGACCTCTGTATTGGCGGCCTCTACCACATCTACAAGTTCTGACTGAATATTGACCTGGAGCTGCTCAGCAATTTCAGACAGGGCCCTCTGACGGGCAGCCAGATGGGGATCATCACCGGTGTTTATATCCGCAGTACCCACACCATACCAGTAATTATTATCAGATGGCTGCCGGGTGACCCATTCCGGGAGCGTAACTGTTTTGGGTACGTTTCTGGGTATGCAGGAAACGATAAGGAGAAACAGGGTAGGAAATAATAGCCTCATGTTTTGATAAAATTACTCCACATAACCTAAAATAATAATCCCGGCTAAGAGGCGGAAGTCTAAATGAAGATATCCTATATTCAATGTTCTGATTGTAAAACTTAAAATAATTTTTTATCGAAAAACAAATGACTGAAGTATTCTGTTAGAACTGCACAGTAATATGGGAGGCCTTCCAGCAGACTGCCGAGAGATAGAAACATGGGTACCAGCATTAACGGGACTGGAAACAGTTTTACCGCTACACGATGAACCAAACCAGGCAAAATGACGTTGTAAGGTCTTAACAGATAGTTTTAAGGTCTCGTCAGTCCCTTTTCCTAGAATGATTTGGTGGTCTTTTTGGCCCATAATATGGTCCTGGATTAAAATACTATTTTATTTTTTGATCCTATACTCCGCCAGTGTACAGTAATGGTGATTAGTTTGATCATACCATTGATGTTTAATGATTGAGTTTTTTAGGGCCTGATTAACACTGATTTCGGCCATGACTTCAACAAACCATGCCCATCATCATATTTCTTGATTAAAGATTTTGAATCCTCTTTCAACATGGATGCTACCCCGTAGCGTGCCAGTTGTGGCAAGGCCTGCCTCATAGTAATATTTACTATGAGAGGTTGGTTTTAAAAACCACTGTGGCACTCCAGCACCCTATGCCAGAAGTCCCCCAAAAGTGGTGACAAATAAAGATGCTAAGAAAAATTGAAAGCAATGATCATTCAGGAGACGCAACACTGGAACTGGTTTTCATGCCTTCAATTTCTTTATCTAAAGCATCAAAGCCCTGGCTGGCCTTGAATTCGTTATAGAGTGCTTCCTGCTTTTTAGCGGCATTCCGGGTAGCTTCCTTGGCTTGCATTCGTGCTTCTGTCGCATCGTAAGTTACCATAACGAATACACGGCCTTTTTTGATTTCAGTTTTATCAATAATACATCCTTTCAGCGTTGTGGATGATACTGATTTTGTTACATCTTCCGTAAACTCCAGTGCACTGGCATCTGCCCCCAGTCCAGAAGCCTGGAGATAACTCTTAACCATTGTATTCATCTTGGTTTCCAGTGCCCTGGAAACTTCAGCTTTTGCCCGTGCAGTAGCCACGGTTTTTGAAAGACTCAATTGAGGGCGAAGTGCATCACCAACACCAACAAATCTGTCTTCGTACTTTGGTGGATTTAGATACCAGTCTGGTACATCACTCTTCGATGCAGACTTTGAACCAGCACATCCTGCTAAAAGGAGAAGACCAAAAACAGAGACCATTATTTTATTATTCATTATATATCCTTACTCATTTATTATGATTTACATCATTATTGACTGATGATTAACTGATGCTGTACGACCCTATTTTAGTTCTTTTTTGATCGGTAATGCAATTTTGTTTTAGGAGTCAAATTCTGGCTGTTTCCCGAAACATCTTGCATAGATTGTCTCATCCTTTGCAGACTCTCAATGACTGGAACTTTTTGTTTAGTGCATAATAGCCTAGTTTATTTCCCTGCAAGCTTTGCGTATTTGTCCTTCCTGGACCAGACCCGCTCCAGGTAATCCCTCGCTTCCTTGTATTTCAAGTCCTTGTGTAGTTTTTTATACAGCTGATCCGGAGACATGGAATTTGCTTTTTGGGCCGCGGGCTTTAATTTAGGTTTATTAACAAGTGCTTTTGCTACGTTCCCAATGCCAGTATTATAGGCGGGAACAGCACAAATATAAGCGCGCTCATCATCCTTAATCGCTTTAAAATATCGATGCCTAATTTTAGATAGATACGCACAACCCAGTTCGATATTGTTCCTAGGCTGGTAAAGATAATCACCATCGAGGAACTTGTCTTCCTTGTAGACATATAGATACGCATCCCTGGCCCCGCTTTTAGGTACAAGCTGCATTAGACCATAGGCAGGAATATGAGATTTAGCTTTGGGATTAAAAGCAGATTCCGTTTCCATGACCGCAAAAGCAATGATAGGATCAATATTAAATCGTTTACTCTGCTTCATTACCTCCCGTTTGTACCGATCAGCACGGATATTAACATGATCGGACTTCAGGGGCACTTTCACCGTATAAACTGTTCTTTTTTTGCCATCCTTGGCCTTGTACGTTTTTTTTGCCACTGGATTATTAGCTACCAGTTCGGACGCGAATGCCTTGGCCGTGGTGGATGTAACCGTTTTGCCCTCGTTATCCGCGACCTGCTTATTAAGCATTGGTTTTCCATCATCGCCTTTGGCTTTAATTATATCTGTTAATTTCCGTTGCAGCCTCTGGTCCGGGATTTTCTTTTTCTCTTCCAGTGGCTGCTGTTGCGACTTTGTTTTTTGAGGATCCGATTTCTTGCTTTTTTTAAAAATGGACTTAATGGGCTCTGGTTCCTTATCCATTTTTTTCTTTTTTATCTCCTGCTGTATTAGTTTCTTTTTTGGAGCTGTTTGTTCAACTTTTTCTGTCGGTCCGAGACTAGGCTCTGTGACCTCCTCTTCAACGATCACTTCCACCGTGATCTCACCTTTTTCAAAATCAACGGTGGCCCTGGAATCCAGGTCATCATCATATTCCACATATTCTTTTTTGGATGGCGACTTAAAGTTCTGCCATTTTTCTTCCACCGCTTCCTTGAATTCTTCAAATTCCCTGTCTTGCTGCTGTTCGTAGGCATCGTACTGAGCAGTGACGGAGGCTACGTAGTTCTGGAACCCACTTATTTCATCCTCAAAGAACTGCTCTTGGGCCTGCTGCTGCTGGTTTTGGAATTCTTCAAAGGAGTCTTGGGAATAGACTGTATTAAATAATAACATAATAACAGATACTATATATGAGGAAAAATCAAACTTCATCTAAATACTCCTTTTTGTAAATCGCCTAATTCTACAATATGATTGTTTGAATATAATTTAATTCCTGACCCACTTGATGTATTTGGAATGAATTGGATTCCGCCCATATTAACATCGGAGTTCAATTCATCAAAGATTAGATGCGACAAGTAGACAAAGTTTAGTTTATAGTTGTGCTGCCATATTAAGCAATCCGGCGTCTCAATCTATCAATGATAATTATCCCAATAAAACCCTATAAATGAAATATTTTTAAGTAATTATTTCAGCAGCAGCATCTTCCGCACCTGGCGAAAATCATTGGCCTGGATCATATAAAAATACACCCCTGCCCCTGCGTTTTGCCCCTGACTATTCCGGCCATTCCAGAGCATCGAATGATAACCTGCTTCCTGTCTGGCATTGATTAATTGCTTCACTTCCCTACCGGTAACATCATATATTATTATACTTACTTCACTTTTTTCCATTAAATCATATTTAATTCTTGTCACCGGGTTAAAGGGGTTGGGGAAATTCTGGTGCAGTGCGAATTCTTCCGGGGTTGGAACAAATCTCATATCAACAACCCCCCTTGCAACGATAATATCTGAATTACCCATTAATTGATAACCCAGTGATAAAGGAATTTCGTTTTCGGATATACTCGTTACCGTGAAAGAAAGTTGTCTTTCGCTCCCATCCATTACTGGTTCTCTGTAGCCGTTGGCCTGCAGTATTTTTCTGCTTTCACTATATGATTTATAGAAACGAAAATCATTATCCTCTTGTTCAGCAGATGTTTGTTGAACCATATCCTGTATTCCATCAGGATAGCTGATTACAATTTCAGAAGCCATGGTTTCATCTGGCAGGGTGATCAACAATTTTCTGCCGGATTGTTCTAAGACTAAAGGCGGCCCTATATAGCTTTGATATGCGGCCATTACAGGCGGGGCCAGGTTCGACCAGTCCCACATGCGCTTCAGGGTCATGGCATCACGCATATCAAAGGTTTGATTCAACTGAGGAATCAGGTGGGGAACTGTGCCGGTCACCGGACCAAGCTCATAGGTGGTATCCTGGCTGTTCCAGCCGCTGATAAATCCTGCAAGATCCTCGACACCTATATGGAAATCATGGTTATAGTCCCCCAGCAGATAGGTATGAAATATGAGGCGTTTTTCATTTGTAGTATCTCCTGCCCAGTCCACAATGCCGGGAATGGTTATGGTTATGGTATCCAGGGAAGCTATCGTTTCATTAAGGGTAAGGGTCAGGGTGGTATCGCTATCTGAATAGGCAGCGGCCAGGTTCATATTTTCATAGACAATGGAATTTAGGGCTGGATATCCTGAATTGAGCAAGGGCTGCGAAAATTGAATTTTCACTACCTTATCGTCCCGAAATATAGTTGTCAGTGTATCCGGATATACTGCTGTTATGGCAGCGTGCTGAGGAATACCATTAACACCAGAAGAAAGTATACTCTCGTTGCCGGCAATATCCAATGATGAGACACTTAAATAATAGGTTTCACCATCTTGAAAACCAGGAATAAATGCTTCAGAAAGTGCTATTTCAGAATCCAGAATTGGTTCGATTTGGCTGGAATCAGGCCCGGCGTAAATCCGGTAATGGCTAAAATCATCATCTAAAACCGGTTCCCAGGTTAATTCGATGCGCTGAGAAGAAAAACGCCCCACAAGGTTTCCCGGTACGGCTGGCGCGGCTAGGTCGATGAGTACACCATCGCTGCTTATTATTTCACCAGCATTTCCTACCAGATCCAGGCCCCGTACGTGGAGTTCATAGGTGTGATTTTCCAGAAAATTTAAGCTTTCCAGGATAACTGATGTATCCAGGCCTGTAAATTGCCATTGCCTATAATAGATCGAGTCTGTCAGATCATAAAGGGCGTATTCGTGGCCATCCAGGCCTGAAAGTTCATCTGTAAACAGATCCCATGCCCCACTATAACTATCCAAACTATTCTGCCGGTCAATATCAGTTGAATCGCCATCCATCACAACATTACCTACAGGTCCGTAAAGATCTACAATGATACCATTGGTACCAACTGTGGTAGAGACGTTGCCGACACCATCAATGGCCTGGATTAATGTATAATAAACCTGCCCGTCAGATAAAATTAAAGCGCTGTCAATCACAAAGGTATCCAAACCCACAGTGGTCCAATCCACCAGGAAGGTTTCCATATTTACCATAGCGTACTCATAACTGGCAATTCCACTGAGACTGTCCTCAAATCCAGACCAAGAGGCCATGAGTGTTGTCTGCGATGGCGTAAAGGCCTGATCATCTAACATATTTAAATCACTAATATCCACGACCTGCCCCATTTCCGGTGGCACCAGGTCAATGGTGATGCCATCACCAGTGAGTAGAGAACTGTTCCCCGCCGAGTCGAAAGCAGCCACAGAACCCCAATATGTCGTTGCATGCTGTAAATTTACTTCTGTGACAGTAACAGAAGTATCGAGCCAGTCGTATACCCAACTCACGGCATCTGTATCACCAGGTGCACTACCAACTGCAAAAGAATAGGATAGGATTCCAGACAGGTCATCACTGGCTGACCACAGAATTGACAATAAAGAATCAACCCCTTGAAAACCAGGATTCTGGCTGCTGCCCTCAAAGACACCCTGTATTATTGGCATAACGGTATCAATGGTAATACCATTACTTATTGCCGATTCAGACATATTATTGGCAGCATCCCGAGCACGTACACTGAAGTAGTAGGTAACGCCGTGCTGAAGATTCAATTCATCATTCACATAGTATGTATCTAAATCGACACTTACCCAATTGACAATATCAGCACCGCCGGAATCACTCCCAATGGCGACCAGGTATTCCGACAACGCAGTGGTAGAATCCACAAAACCGGTCCACATCGCGGAAATGGTACTGGTATTGTTAGACCAGTTATCATCCAGCGTATCCAAACCGTCCTGCACCTGGCCTTTTGAGGGACCAGATATATCATAAATGAAAGATGCGAAACCGGAGTCGGGCTGAATATTACCAGCATGATCCTGGGCCTGAGAAAAAATATGGTATTCTATACCATCCATTAAATATTCATTGTTTATGCTATAAAACCAATTCAGGCCACCAGCACCATCCAACCATACTGGTTCACCATACCACTCTTCACCACTCCACCAAGTATTATACGATGTATTCTTTATTAATAAAGAGATACTATATATTCCAGAAATGGAATCATTTGCGGTACCCGTAATAGAGCTATCTATATCCCAAATCAATTCATTATAAATACTATGATCCATCTGTACAACAGAAACAGGGGCTTCTAAATCATAAATGAATGTATCAGCAGCAGCCGTGGTTTCAACATTACCGGCAGCATCAGTGCTTTTGGCAGTCACTGTATACTGCTGATTGTTATCCAGGTATTCTTGTGAAAGATCATAGCTCCATTCTATTATATTTTCCGGTATCAGCGATATTTCAGTTTCGGACCAATCACTGCCATCAAAATATGATCCATCGGAAGTACGACGAATATGAACTTCAACCCCGGTAACTCCGGAAATCGAATCTTCTACCGTGCCGGATATTTGACCTGTCGCACCCCAGCCGGTGTCATTATAATAATCATAATCAAAAACAAAAATGGTATTTGGCTCTTCCGTATCAATAACCAGGTTGCTGTTTGATGATAACGATCCAGATGCGCCTGGAGCGGGGAGCAACAATTCCGCCTCATTGCCGGCCCCGTCCCGGATCGCACTGCCGCTTAATGACAAAGCATCAGCACTTTCGTAATCAAGGTCGCTACTGTTATCTCCAGCAGAAACAGTATAATGAAAAGTAAGTGTTTTATTTCCCGTGCCATCGAAATATTCGGAAAAGGTATTATAAGGACCAGTTTCTAAAGCCAGTTGCGGTATTCCGTCGCTTACGTTTACCGGCTCCCTAAATTGAATGGTCAATTCAATCAATGCCGTTTCCTTAAAGATGCCATCTGGTGTAATTGCCGATACCCAATCTACGCTAGGCGCTATGCCATCAATGACCAGATCCTTGTTCCCACTGAGCGAATTGGCATCTCCGGGACTGAATAGTAATAGGTCAGAGCTGTTGCCAATACTATCCTGAATAGATCCACTGTTCAAGATCAGAGCATCCTGTCCATAATAGTCCAGATCTGCAGTGGTGTCACCTGCAGTAACGGTATAGGAAAAGGTCAGCATGGTAGTACCGGTTCCGCCGCTATAATCAGCCACAGCAGGGTTTTCTGTGCCTGTCTCTAATAAGAGTTGGGGCTCCCCGGAAACATTCACAATTTCACTGAATACGGCAGTAAGCGGTAGCACATCCCCTATCTTGTAGGTTCCATTTGATGCTGAAGAAGTCAACATATTAACAGTTGGCATAATACCATCAATCACAATTGCATTGGAAGCCGACAAAGATGCACCCGAACCTGGGATCGGTAAATTTAGATTGGCAAGATTTCCATTTTCATCTATTATGGATCCACCATTACTAGTTAAGGCAGAAATTCCTGCATAATCAAGATCAGAAGCGATATCACCGTTCTCTACTATATAGTTAAAGATCAGCGTTGATTGGCCAGATCCGCTGGCATATATGGCTTCAGCATCATTTATACCAGTTTCAAGTATCAATATTGGAATACCTGATACGGATACATTATCATCAAAGCTTACTTCAATTGGAATCAAATCACCAATTTTATAGGTGCTTTCAGCAACGGTGGACGATACAGCAATGATTGCAGGAAGGATACCGTCAATCTCCAGGTTCTTATTTGTGCTTAGGGCCATAGTGCTTCCAGGATCCCCTAAAGCCAGGTCAGCTTCATTTCCCGCCAAATCTTGTATCATTCCGTCATTTAAGATAAGTGCATTCGAGCTTTGGTATGAAAGATCACCGCTGAAATGGCCAGCTGAAACAATGTAATGAAAGGTTAACTCATTGCTCCCGCTGCCGCTATGGTAATCAGCAGATGCATCCATATCTCCTGTTTCCAATTGCAGCATGGGAACACCTGTTACTTGGACGATTTCATTTAAGGAGATGGTGATGGAAACAGTATCACCTACAATATATATTCCATTTTCATTTGGGGATGTAATATTATCCACTGATGGGGCTGTTTTATCAAAGAAAACGGTACTCCCATCCGTAGCAGCAGTGGTCTGTGCCCCTGCGTTACCAGCCAGATCAAAATAATCTATGGAAAACGTTATTGATCCTTCCGTATCATCTTCCGTTAAGGTACGTGCCGCTGTCCAGGCAGTTCCAGATCCTGTTACTGTCGCTATAGTGCCGCCTATAATTACATCCGGTGACTGCGTACTCTCACTGGTAACCATCGTTACCGTTACAATATCA
>PVBE010235194.1_pt1 | contig 16246 bp, 12 predicted proteins | sample 1631181 | NCBI WGS metagenome assembly PVBE01 (sample SAMN08397723, study PRJNA350692) | Marine metagenome, whole genome shotgun sequencing project. | isolation source: water | place: Pacific Ocean | collected 2012-04
CAGCGCGATCCACACCGGCATCTGCATCAGCATCGGCAGGCAGCCGGCCAGCGGGTTGATCTTGTGGGTCTTGTACAGCGTGAGCATCTCCTGGTTGAGACGCTCCTTGTCGGCTGAGTACTTCTCCCGGAGCTTGTCCATCTTGGGCTTGAGCTTCTGCATGGCCTTCATGCTCTTGAACGACTTGTTCGTGAGCGGCAGCAGCAGCAGCTTGACCAGGACGGTCAGCAGGATGATGGCCAGGCCCCAGTTGCCGGTGAAGCCGTGGAAGACCTTCATCAGGCTCAGCATGGGGCGGGCGAGGGCGCCGACGATCCAGAAGTCCACGGCCTCGAAGAGCAGGTCGCCTTCGGGTTCGAGGTCGTCGAGGCGCTTGGGCCCGATGTACAAGCCGATCTCGCTGTCGACGGATTCGCCCGGCGCGAGCTTGGTCGCCGGGAGCGTCAGCGCGCTCGTGAACACGCCGCCGCCGTCGGCCCGGTGGGCCACCTGGGCGGTCTCGACGCCGCGCGGGCGCATGGCGAACAGGAAGTAGCGGTCGTTCCAGCCGGCGAACGACACGACGCCGATGCGATCCTCGAAGCGGACCGGCATGTCGCCGACGTCGGTCCGCTCCACCTCGCCGGCGATGACGTCGACGCCCTGCCGTATGTTGGGCAGGCCGCTGAACATCCCGCCGCCGCCCGTGTCGGGATCCTGCCAGCTCGTGGTCTGCAGCGACGGCTTGAACTGGGCCGACGACGGCCCGAGGTTGGTGATCCTGACGGCCAGGTCGATGGTGTAGCGGGCGTCATACAGGGTGTAGGTCTTGTCGACGCGGACGACGCCGGGCTGCTCGGCGCTGAACTTCAGGACACGGTCCGTCTGGCTCACCAGCCGGTAAGGGGCGTCGATGGGCAGGCCCTCGAGCTCCAGCCCCAGCGGCTGCCGCGCCGGGTCCTTTGCGGGCACCATGTCGACCGGGTGCGTGGTGCCGTCCTCATCCCGGGTCACGTACTGCGGGTGCAGCAGCACCAGGGACTTCAGGCGGGCCCCGACCGTGGTGAACTCGGCCCGGTACAGGCCGGCCACCTCACGCTCGACGACCTCCTCGGGGACGACCGGCAGCGCGGGCGCGGCGCCCGCCGTAGGGGCGGCCGCGGTCCCGGCCGCCGGCGCTGCCGCCGAGGGGGCCGCACCCGTCGAGGGGGCCGCACCCGGCGAGGCCGGAGAGCCCTGGCCGGCCACGCCGGGCCCCGCCGCGGGCGCCGGCGAGCCCTGCCCGGGCGGACGCGGCTCGGGACCGAACAGGTAGGTCCAGACCAGCATGATCCCCAGGCAGATCGCGATGGTCAGGAACAGGCGTTGTTGATCTTCGCCCATGGTCGGTCTTCAGCGCTGCTCGGGGACAGGGTCGTAGCCCATGCCGCCGCCCGGACGGCACCGGGCGATGCGGCGGACCGCCAGCGCCAGGCCGCGCCAGGCGCCGTGGATGCGCAGGGCGTCGACGGCGTAGTGCGAGCACGACGGCTCGAACCGGCAGGCGGGGGGCAGGACAGGGGACAGGGCCAGCTGGTACAGGCGGACGAAGGCGATCATGGCGCGGGCGAGGAGGCCTGGGCCATGCGACGGCGGGAGCGCTCGAGGTCCCTCCGGATCTCCTGCAGCGTCGCCTCCGCAGCACGTTTCTTGGCGATGATCACGATGTCCTGGCCGTCCGGGAACCACGCCTTGTTCTGGCGAAAGACCTCTTTCACCCTGCGTCGGATCCGGTTGCGGACCACAGCGTTGCCCACCTTCTTGCTGACCGTCACGCCGAGTCGGGGATGGGACAGCGGGCTCTTGTGCAAGAGGATCACGAAGTGGCGGGAGTGGACACGGGTCCCCCGGTTCTGGACGACCAGGTACTCCCCGCGCCTGAGCAGCCGCCATCGCTTGGCGAAGCCGCCGGGGCTACTTGTGGCCGATCTCGACCGTCAGGCGCTTGCGGCCCTTGCGCCGCCTACGCTTGATGACCTCGCGGCCGCCGTGGGTAGCCATACGCGCACGGAAGCCGTGGGACCGCTTCCGCTTGATATTGCTGGGCTGGTAGGTGCGCTTCACGGCGGCCTCCCGTCCAAAAAAGGAGGCGGACCGTAGCGGAGGGTTTGTCACCCGTCAATTCGGTGTTTGTCCGGGTCGCGCCGTCGGCACGGTTTCGCCCCGCCGTCGGTGTGGGCAGGGGGCCGAAATCGCCCGAGCACCGGATCCATGACTGATCTCGGAGGGTTATTGGACGCGGGTTTGCGAGGCGCCGTCGGACGGGATGTCGCGAAAAAAAAAGATCCCCAGCGATCTCTTGGATCTACGGATTTGGGGCGATCCAGGGCTTGCGGGTCCCCCCCAGGATTGTTACCAATCCCGAACCCAGGTGACGGGCGCTTGGGCTTTTGTTCTAGCGGATTTCTGACACACCCCCTGATCCGTGGGCGGGGTCATCAAGACCCGACCGCGGGGGGATTGCTGTGCCCCGCGTCATGGTGCCAAGCGCCGAGGCGCAGGGAGGGGTCGAGGGCTCAATGTTGGAGCTGTGGGAAACGGTCACAGGCAGTGTTCGTCACCGGCTCGGGCCGCAGGCGCATACCGACCTCCTTGGCGCGGTGCGCCGGGTGCAGGAGCGGGACGGCGACCTGGTGGTCGTGGTCGGCGATGCGGTCCAGCGGGACTGGGTGACCGAGCAATACCTCGACTTCCTCGCACGGGAGGTCCGCACGCGCTCGTCCGTGCCCGTGGCGGTCCGGGTGGAGGTCAACGAGGCCGGCGGCGCGTCGCCCGCTGACGACCCCTCGTCCGGCGGGTCCGTGGCCGAGGACACCTTCGACGAGGTAGCGCAGCTTCCTCAGGGGGATCTGGGCCAGCGCCGGTCGGTGGCTGGCCTCAACGGCCGCTACGCCTTCGACACGTTCGTCGTGGGCGCGTCCAACGAGATGGCTTTTTCGGCGGCCATGTCCGTGGCCAGCCGGCCCGGCGCCGCGTACAATCCGCTGTTCATCCACGGGGGCGTCGGCCTCGGCAAGACCCACCTGCTGCACGCCATCGGCCAGCAGGTGCTGGACGGCCGGCCGCACCTGCGGGTGCTGTACCGCTCCGCCGAGATGTTCATCAACGACTTCGTAAGGGCGCTCAAGACGAAGTCGATGGACCGGTTCCGTGCCACCTATCGGCGGGACTGCGACGTGCTCCTCGTCGACGACGTGCAGTTTCTGGCGTCCAAGGAGCACACCCAGGAGGAGTTCTTCCACACGTTCGAGGCGCTGAAGAACTCGGGCCGGCAGATCGTGCTCACCAGCGACCGGCCGCCCAGGGACATCGCCAACCTCGCAGATCGCCTCAAGAGCCGGTTCAACTGGGGCCTGACGGTGGACATCCAGCGCCCGTCCCTCGAGACCCGGGTCGCCATTGTCCACAAGAAGGCCCGGTACGACGGCATCGACCTGCCGGACGTGGTGGCCGAGTACCTGGCCGAGTCCTTCCGCGGGAACATCCGCGAGATGGAGGGCTGCCTGAACCGCCTGGGCGCCTTCGCCGACTTCTCCCGCCGGCCGATCACCCTGGAGTTCGCCAGGGAGGTCCTGCGCGACCAGCTGCCGGACCGCCGCCAGCCCACGAGCGAGGACGTCATCCGCTCCGTGGCCGAGCACTTCGGGCTGCGCGCGGCCGAGCTCAAGGGCCGCCGCCGGCACCGCGCCATCTCCCGCCCTCGCCAGATCGCCATGTGGCTCTGCCGCAAGGTCCTGGCCAAGTCCTATCCCGAGATCGGCCGGGACTTCGCCAAGGACCACAGCACCGTGATCAGCGCCTGCCGCAAGGTCGACGAGCTCATCGAGATCGACGCCACCGTGCGTACGGCCATTGATGTGCTGTCCAAGAGGTTCGACCAGAACTAGATGTCCTCGACGGGCACCGGCTCGCCATCTCCGCCGGGGACATCTAGGCCAAGACGCGCGCCAGCAGCTCCTCCAACACAGCGTGGGTGGCCGGCACGGCAGGCGTGATCGGCAGGCGGGCGTCCGGGCGGCACTTGCCGAGCATGGACAGCGCGAGCTTGACCGGGATGGGGTTGGTCTCCGCGAACATGGCGGCGTGCAGCGGCAGCAGGCGCTCGTGCACGGCCCGGGCGGTGGCGAGGTCGCCGGCGGCGAAGGCGTTCCAGCACTGGGCCGCCAGCGCGGGGGCGACGTTGCCCGTGACGCTGATGGATCCGCAGCCGCCGACCGCCCATAGGGGCAGGGCGGTGAAGTCGTCGCCGGACAGAAGGGCCAGACCGTCGCCGCAGCGGGCGTGGATCTCGCTGCCGAACGCCAGGTCCGCGGTGGCCTCCTTGATGGCGACGATGCCGGGGTTGTCGGCCAGGGAGGCGATGGTATCGACCGTCAGCGATGCGGCGGTGCGGCCGGGCACGTTGTACATGACCACCGGGCAGCCGGCGGTGGCCGCAGCGGTGAAGTGGGCGTGCAGGCCGGCCTGCGTGGGCTTGTTGTAGTAGGGCACCACGACCAGCGCCCCGTCCGCCCCGGCGTCCTTGGCGGCGCGACACAGCTCGACGGTCTCGGCGGTGTTGTTGGTGCCTGCGCCCGCGATCACGGGCACCCGGCCGCCGGCCTGCTCGATCGTGATCCGCCAGACGGCAGCCCGCTCCTGGGCGGACAGCGTGGGGTTCTCGCCGGTGGTGCCGCACGGGACCAGGCCGTGGGTGCCCGACTCGATCTGCCAATCCACGAGGCCCCGCAGGGCCGGCTCGTCCACGGCGCCGTCGGCGGCGAAGGGCGTGACGATGGCTACGTAGCTGCCTTCAAACATGCCGCCAATCAGACCGCCTCGGTGGAATCGTCGTCAAGCGTCGCCGCGGGTGGCAGGGCCGCCAGGGCGGCGCGGGCCCGGTCGGCCTCGGCGCGATCCTCGGCCGCGTCCAGCAGTCGGACGGCCTGCGCCAACGCCTCGGCGTCGCTGGTGACCTCCCCGAGCACCCGCAGGGCGACCCCTTCGCGCAGGGTGTCGGCGTTGTCCCGGGCGAGCTCTACCGCGGCGCGGGCCTTGTCGGCGGCCTGCTCGGCGTCCCCGTCCGCCTGGGCCACCTGGGCCTGCAGCCGCCGAATCTCGGGGAGGAGCGAGCGGTTTCCCACGTCCCCGCAGGCCGCCTCGGACTCCGACAGCCGCGTCTGACACCCCTGCAGATCGCCCGAGTCGAAGAGCACCTCCGCCAGGTTGGCCAGCGTGACCGCCTCGCCCCAGCGGTTGCCCAGCCGCTGCTTGAGATCGAGGCTCGCGCCCAGGGCGGAGGCGGCGCGGTCGAGATCGCCCCGCCGCCAGTACAGCGCCCCGAGGTTGTTGTAGGCGCTGGCGAGCCCGGGGCGGTCACCGGCCGCGGCCTTCAGGCGGATGCTGCGTGCGTGCCAGCGGGCGGCGGCGTCATCGTCGCCCCTGCGCTCTGCGACGATGCCCAGGTTGTTGTAGCTCTTCGACATGCCGGCCTTGTCACCTTCGGCCTCGCGCAGGGCCAGCGCCGCCTCGTGCTGGGTGACCGCCTCGTCGTGGTCGCCGCGCCCGTAGGCCAGGCCCCCAAGGAGGCTGTGCAGCTGGGCCCGATCCCGGGCCGGCCCCGCGTCGCCGAGCAGCTTGAGGGCCTGCACGCACACCTTGCCGGCCTCCTCGAGCTGGCCGAGGCGGAACAGGGTCCAGCCGCGATCTGCGCGCAGCCGCGCCGCGATCTCGGGCGGCGGGAACGTGGCGTCCGCCTCGTCCAGACACGCCAGCGCCTCGTCGAACGCCCCGCGTGCGTCGTGCACGCCCGCCTCGCGACGCCGCAGCTCGGCCACCCGCGCGGGGTCGGCGGCCTCGTCGCGCACGGCGGAGTACAGCGCCAGCGCCTCGTCCCAGTCGCCGGTGCGGGTGAGCGAGTCGGCCAGGCCCTCGCGCAGCACGCCGCTGTCGTCGATGTCGCCGAGCAGCCGCAGGGCGGCCCGGTAGTGGGCCTGCGCCTCGCGATCGGAGCGCGCCGCGGCCGCGCGCGCGGCCGCCTGGGCCCGCAGGCGCGCCGCCCCGGGCGAGTCGCCCGCCCGCTCGTGGTGCTCGGCGCGTGCGTCCAGGTGCTCCTCCGCCGCCGGCAGGCCGTCGTACCAGGCGGCCGCCGCACGGTGCAGCGAGCCCCGCTCGTCGCGGCCGATGCGGATGTACGCGACGTCCCGGAGCAGGGCGTGCTTGAACAGGAACTCCTCGTCGCCGGCGATGCGCGACGGGCTCCGCCGGAGCAGGATCCCCCGGCCCCGCAGGTCCTGCAGCGCCGCGGCCACGTCGCCGGGCGCGCCCATGGTCTCCAGGGCCCCCCGCCAGAAGGTCCGCCCGAGCACAGCGGCCCGGCGGAGGATGGCTCGCTCGGACTCGCCGCAGCGATCGAGCCGGGCCGCCAATACGCCCTCCAGCGTCTCGGGCACCCCGGTGATGTCCGGGCCGCCGCCGGACTCGAGGTGGTCCTTGACCAGCTCCTCGAGGAACAGCGGGTTGCCGTCGGAGCGCTCGATGGCGGCGGTGCCCGCGGCGTCGGCCACGGCCCCGCCCCGCTGCGCGATGGCCTGGACCAGGTCTCGGCACGCCTGCTCATCGAGGGGCTTGAGATCTATGCGCACGTGCTCCGCGCGGCCTTCGCCCAGGTGGGGTCTGCGCTCGAACAGGCCCGGCCTTGCGAGCGTGACCATGAGGACCGGCACGTCTGCGAGGAACCGGCCGAGATCCTCGAGCACGTCCAGGGTCGCGTCGGGCGCCCACTGCATGTCGATGAACCCGAGCACCAGCGGGCGGGACGCCGCCAGCCGCTCGACGAGCCGCTGCACGGCGACGGGGATCCGCCCGTGCAGCGCCGCCGCGTCGGCGTCGCCGTGGGGCGCCTCCGCGCCCAGGAGCAAGGCGAGCGCTCGCCGATCCTCGTCGTCGTGGGGTCCGGCGCCCCCGGTGCGGGGCACCCAGTCCGGCAGGTCGTCGTCCCGGCTCTGGGCCTGGTCCTCGGCCTCGGCCTCGTCCAAGGCCCGGACCACCGCCGCCGGGGTGGCGCCCTCGGACAGGCCGAGGAGCTCGCGCAGCAGCGACGCCACCGGACCGTACGGATCGCCACCCTCGTACGGCAGGGCCGCGCCGAGCGCGATGCGGGGCGGTGAGACGCCCTCGCGCACCTCGGCCAGCATCTCGTCGAACAGCCGGCTCTTCCCGATGCCGGCGGGGCCGGCGATGGTGACCCCCCCGGGGCGGCGATCCGCCCGGACCGAGCCATAGGCGGTGCGCACCCGGGCCAACTCGTCCCTGCGCCCAACCAGGGGCAGCGGCCCTCCGAAGCGCCGACGCTGACGCCGGTCGGCCGCGGCCTTGGGACCCAGGATCCGTCGAGCGCCCTGGGCCGCCCTTCCGCCGGCGGGGGCCGTGCGGACCGCGCCGGCCAGCCGCCGCGCCGCCTCGGGGCCGCACAGGACCTGGCCCGGACGCGCCGCCCGCATCAACCGGCCAGCCTCGAGCAGCACGGCGCCGGCCAGGCCGTGATCCCGTCGATGGGCGTCGCCGAGCCCGCCGATCACCGCGATCCCGGTCTCCACGCCTGCCCGGGCCAGCACGCCGCCCGAGCGCTCCGCGACGATCTCCCGGGCAGCCAGAGCCGCGCGCTCGGGGTCGTTTTCGTGCGCGTGGGGGGCGCCGAACACCGCGACGACGGCGTCGCCTGCGAAACGGTCGACGGATCCGCCGTACCGGCGGACGACCTCGGCGATGCGGGCGTACTCGGCGTTGAGCCGCCGATGGACCTCCTCCGCGTCGGCGTCGTCCCCAGGGTCCACCCCCACGCTCACCACGGTCACCGTCCGTCGCTCCTCGCCCGCACGTTCGGCGATGGGCAGCGGGGCGCCGCAGCGATCACAGAAGCGCGAACCGGACGCCGCCGCCGGGGTCCCGCACGCCCCGCAGGACATGATCGCGGGCATCGGCGGGGCTACGGGGTCGCCGTGCAGTACGTACGCCGTGCCTCCCACCAGCCCGGCCGCGGTCCGCGCCGCACGCACCGCGGCGCCGGACCCGGCCCCTGTGGTGACGGCCCGCCAGAACGCGGAGGCCGCCTCCGGCGCGGACTCGTCGGGGATGTCCCAGAGCGCCCCGACGGTCTGGGCGCAGCCGGCCTTGAGCAGCCCGCGCAGCACCCCGTCCCTGCCCTCGGTCGGATCGGCGGAGCGGCAGGCGTGGGCGAACACCAGGCCGGGTCGGGAGGCGCCGCCCGCCAGCGCCTCGGCGTCCGCACGGGTCAGGTGTCCGTCGGCCATCCGCCATCCCTCGGGGTCCGCATGGCCGGCGAAGTGCAGCGCGTCGCATTCCCGCAGCGCGGCGAGCAGCTCTACCCGGCGAACCGGCCCGGCCCGCAAGACCACGGAGCACCCGCTGTCTCCGGCGCCCAGCAGTCCTGCGATGGCCTCTCCTTCGCGCCGCGCGTGGGGGAGATCGCTGGCCGGGTTCGCCACCACCAGCACTCGCGTGCCACCGGGCTGGGCCGCCATGGCCCGCGCCTCGGACAAGGCCACGTGGCGGCCTACGTCGAAGCGCTCGGCCAGCAGGCCGTCGCCCACGGCCATGGCCTCCCAGGGGATGCGCGCAGCGTCGGCGTGGACGACGAGCCGCAAGGCGCTGCCTGGCGCGGCGGCCGCCAGGGCGGCCTTGATCTCCGCAGGGAGCGCCCCGTCGGCCAGCGCGGCGCCGGCCGACACCAGCCCCTCCTCCGCGCCGCCGCGAGCCCGCCCTCTGCGGGTGGTCCGCGCCACCGCCGACAGGACCGCCTGGGCGAGATCGTCGAGGCCGGCGAGGTCGATAGGCGTGGTCCAGCTGCCCCAGCAGCCGGCGCCGGTCACGCCGAACACCACGCGCAAGCCGTCACTCGCCGGTGACAGCTCCAGGGTCCACGAGGCTGTGCGGGGCACGCCCGAAGGCTAGCGTACGCGCTACCGGCGGCCCAGGAAGGCCCGCAGCAGGGCGACTGGACCGGCCTCGGACGCCACCGGGGAGGTTGCGCAGCCGCCGCCGTCGTCGTCGCCGTCGGCGGCCAGGCTGTGCTGGGGGCCGGACAGGAAGGAGGCCTCCACGCACATCGCCCGGGCGTTGCAGATGTCATCGCCCGAGCAGTCCTCGGGGGTCAGGCACTCGCTGGCGCACATGCCGGCGCGGCAGTGCGAACCGAAGGGGCAGTCGTCGTGGGACTCGCAGGCGCCCTCGGGGTCGAAGCCGTTGCCGCCCTCCTCGGGTGCCGGCAGCACGTGCGGGCCGTCGTTGACGGGCTTGATCTCGTCGACGACACACTTGCCGTCCTTTTCGTGGGTGCCCCGGCCGCACCTCGCGTTGGCGTCATCCGCCTCGTCCACGCAGCGGTCGCCCTCGGCGTGGGTGCCGCTGGGGCAGTCGGGCTCGCACAGCTGGCCCGTGACGTCCGCAACGAAGCCCGGGTCGCACTCGATGATGCAGTCGCCGCCGTCGGCGACGAAGCCCTTGTCGCAGGCGGCGACGCACTCGTCGCGCCAGCCCCGCTCGCCGTCGGCGCAGTCGGGCACGCAGGCGCCGCCCTCCCAGCGGAACTTGTCGTCGCAGATGGGCTCGCAGGTGCCGGCGTCGCCGTAGCGGAAGCCGATCGGGCAGTCGGCGACACACTCGCCGTCGATGGGCTGCGAGCCCTCGGGGCAGGCGCCGATGTCCGCGAGGCCGATGTCCGGGGCGGAGATGGTGATGCCCTCGAGCGCGGCGGAGATGTCCATGAACCGGTCGGGCAGGAAGCGGCGGTGCTCCCGCAGGGTCGAGCCGATGTTCAGGGCGTCGATGTGCACCGGCGTGTCGCGCTCGGACTGCAGCACCAGGAAGTACTCGTGGTAGCCGGGGTCGTGGCTGTGCTCAGGGTCGAGGGCGGTCAGCTGCCACTCCATGTCGGTTGCGCCGGCGGACACCCGCATCTCCCAGCGCCAGAGCGTGATGGTGTAGCGGGTGCTGATCTTGAACTTGGCGTCGGCGGAGCCCTTGGCTTGGATGTTCACGCCCTCGGTGACCGACTTCATGGCGCCGCCCTCGACGTGGGCGCCGGCGGTGTAGTTCTGGCTGACCTGGATGACCCGCTCGGGCTCCCAGCGATAGTTCTGGAAGGGCACCGACCAGTCCCAGCGGATGGCGCCGTTGCGGCCCGAGCGGTCGACGTTGGCCACGACGTGCTGCGCCGGCCCGATGTTGCGGAACATCATGTCGTCCACGAGGTTGCCCGGGTTGGCGATCTTCCAGTTGGTGCTGGGCTCCGGGGTGCTCGTGACCTTGAGGACGACGACGTAGAAGTCGCTGTTGCGCGGGATCGACGACTCTAACCAGTAGAACTCGGCGACCATGTCGACCCGGTTGCTGCTCTCCTCGTCGATCACGCCGGCGAACAGCGAGTCGCCCTGCCAGAACAGATAGCGGTCCCGGATCTCGCCGTCATCCGGGTAGCGGCCCTGGCCCACGCCGGCCACGGTGACCTCCGAGTCGCCGCCGAGCAGCTGCGCCCCGATGTAGCCGGTCTGCGTTGCCGACAGGTCCTCGGCGTCCGGGGCGGCGCCCTGGGCCTTGGCCACACCGGCGACGAGCAGCAGGGCCAGCGTCAGGCCGGCGATGATGACGGGGGTCGAGAGCATGGGGCGGGTAGGCATGCCCCATTGTCTCGCAAAGGTCGTGCCGGACGGGCAACTACAGACGCCACCATGTGATTTCAGTGACTTAGGGTTGTTTTCATCGGGTGTTGGCACCCTGCGTCCGCGGGATCGATCTGCCACTGGCAGATCGATCCTCCGGCCGTCTCAGCGTGCTAGCTTCTGCCCCAGATGCCGCTGTCGCACATCCAAGCCCAGGACCGGGCCATCACGGCGCTGATGAACGCCGCGCGTGCCGACCGGGTGCCCAACGCGTGGCTCTTCACCGGGCCCGCCGGCGTGGGCAAGGCCATGACTGCCCGGGCGTTGGCCGGGGTGCTCGTCGGCCCGCAGCCGCCGGCAGAGGTGACCCGCCAGAGCCGGGGTTGGCGTCGGGTGGACGAGGGCATCCACCCCGACCTGGTCTGGGTGGCGCCGCAGGGCGCCGGCCGCCGGGTCAAGATCGATCAGGTGCGGGAGGTGGTGCGCACCTTCCGGTACGCCCCCTTCGAGGCGGCGCGCCGGGTCGTCGTCTTTCCCGAGGCGGACCGCTTGGGCGAAGAGGCGGCGAACGCGCTGCTCAAGGGGCTGGAGGAGCCGCCTCCGCATACCGTCCTGATCCTGGTCTCCGCCCGCTCCCACGCGCTCCTCGACACCATCCGCTCCCGATGCCAGGAGGTGCGGTTCGCGCCGCTGCCTCGGGAGCTGTGCGCCCGCCTGCTCGAGGAGCTCGGCGTGGCCCCCGCGGACGCCCCGGTCGCCGCGGCCCTCGCAGAGGGCAGCGTCGGTCGCGGGGTCGCCCTGTCCGAGGCGGGAGTCCTCGAGGACCGTCGGGCCACGCTCCTGGCGGTCGCCGGGCTGTCGTTGGAGCGGCCATCCGGGCTGTTCGACCTCGCCGCGGGCTGGTCCGCAGGTCCGGACGCGGCGTCCAGCCGGGAGGCGCTGGGCGCCCGGCTGGACCTGCTGGCGTCCTGGTATCGCGACGTCGCGCTCGCTGGGTCGGGCCACGCCGGGCTCATCCACGGCGACCTCGCCGACGAGATCCGCATCGCCGCCTCGATGGGCAGCCACAGCGCGCTGGCCTGCGTCGACGCCATCGGCGCGGCCCGAGGCGCCCTTGAGCTCAACGCCGGCGCCCGGCTCACCTGCGAGAAGCTCCTCGTGACCCTTGCGAGGCAGGCTGCGTGAGCGGCGGCGCGGCATCCGACCCGGGCGCCAGCCCGGGCCTGGAGGGCCTTGAGGCGCGCTACCTGCAGTGGCTGGACGAGCCGGCGGACGACGCCAAGCGCCTGCTGCGCAGGGTCAACGTGAGGCTGGTGCGCAACGGCAGGCTGAACAGCTACGACGGCGGAGATCTCGGGCTCACGCCCGGCGAGCCGGTCCTCGTCGACACGGCCGCCGGCCGGCAGCTCGGCCGCGTGGAGGGGCGCCCGGTGGTCGTGCTCCACGAGGGCGCCGCGCTCCCGAAGGTGTTGCGACGGGCCTCCTCGGGCGACCGCCGCAAGGACCGGTCGCTGCGGGATCGGGAGGGGCGCGCCCGGAGCTCCGCGAGGGACGAGATCGAGCGCCACCGGCTGCCGATGCGGCTCATCAACGTCCACATGCCCCATGGCGGGAACAAGGCCATCGTCTACTTCGTCGCCGAGGGGCGGATCGAGTTCCGGGCGCTGGTCAAGGACCTGTCCCGCCAGCTGCGCTGCAGGGTGGAGATGCGCCAGATCGGCAGCCGGGACGCCGCCGGCCAGCTCGGGGGCGCCGGCATCTGCGGCCTGCAGCTGTGCTGCACCACGTGGCTGCAGGGCTTTGATCCGGTGAGCATCCGGCACGCCAAGAGCCAAGGGCTGGAGACACAGCTCGACAAGCACCAGGGCTTGTGCGGCCGCCTGATGTGCTGCCTCGTGTATGAGCACAGCCACTACAAGCGCATGCGCAAGGGGCTGCCCAAGGTCGGCAAGATCATCGAGACTCCCGCCGGCGAGGGCCGGGTGCGGGAGGTCAACGTGCCGCTGCGCAAGGTGCGGGTGCAGGTCGGGCGGAGCGAATACAAGACCTTCACCGCCGAGGAGCTGGGGCTGCCCCCTCCGCCGGAGGGCCCGGAGGCCTCATCGACGCCCTCTGCCGGGCCCGCGAAATCCGGTGCCGGCGAGCCCCCGTTTCAGCGAGCGCCCAAGCGCCGCAGACGCAGACGGCGTGGGGGTCCGAAGCCCAAAACCGATTGACAATCGGGTATTTGCGAGGCAGTATCCGCCCCCCCCTCGCCCCGCAAGTCCGACTCATGCGGAGGCACATCCGGTGCCTTCTCCTCCCCCGGAAGCCGCCATGGTCCAGGTCTTCATCCCCAAGGAACGCGCAGCGCGCGAAAGCCGCGTCGCCGCCACCCCCGAGACGGTCGGGAAGCTGGCCTCGGAGCACTGCAAGGTGGTCGTCGAGGCCGGCGCCGGGGCCGGGGCCGGCATCCCGGACGAGGACTACGAGGCGGCCGGCGCCGAGGTCGTGTCCCACGCCGTGGCCGTGTGGTCGTCGGCGGACGTGGTCGCCAAGGTCGGTCCGCTGGACGCCGAGGAGGCCGGGGCGCTCAAGGAGGGCGCCGTCGTCGCCTGCCTGTGCAAGCCCCACAAGCACCTCGACACCGTCCGGATCCTCAAGGATCGCAACGTCTCCGCCCTGGCGCTGGAGCTCATCCCACGCACCACGCGGGCCCAGAGCATGGACGTGCTGTCCTCGCAGGCCAACATCGCCGGCTACAAGGCCGCCCTGCTGGCCGCCAGCCAGGCGCCCCGCTACTTCCCGATGTTCATGACCGCCGCTGGCACGGTGAAGCCGAGCCGCGTCGTCGTCATCGGCGCCGGCGTCGCAGGGCTGCAGGCCATCGCGACCTGCCGTCGCCTGGGCGCGGTGGTCGAGGTGTCCGACATCCGCGCCGCCGCCAAGGAGGAGGCGGAGTCCCTGGGCGCCCGCTTCATCGAGGTGCCCAAGGTCGAAGAGGGCGAGGAGGGGGGCGAGGGCAAGGGCGGGTACGCCAAGGAGATGAAGGAGGACTTCCTTCGCCGCCAGCGCGAGATCCTGGCCCAGCGGATTGCGGCCTCCAACGCCGTGATCACCACCGCCCTGATCCCCGGGCGACCTGCGCCCCGTCTCGTCAGCACCGAGATGGTCGAGGGCATGAAGCCAGGCGGCATAGTCGTGGACCTGGCGGGCGAGGAGGGCGGCAACTGCGAGCTGTCCAAGGCCGACGAGGAGGTGGTGCACAACGGCGTGCGCGTCCTGGCCCCCACCGACCTGGCCTCCCAGCTGTCCCAGGACGCCAGCATGCTGTTCGCTCGAAACGTGCTGAACCTGTTGAAGCTGGTCGTAGGTGAGGAGGGCGTCACCGTCGACCTGGAGGACGAGATCATCGACGGCGCGCTGCTGACGCATCAGGGGGAGGTCCGGCACGCGCCCACCCGCGAAAAGCTTGAGGGAGACGCGTAATGGGCGCACTGCTCGTCGGTCTGTACGTCTTTGTCCTGGCGATCTTCGTCGGGGTGGAGATCATCACGAAGATCCCGCCGACCCTTCACACGCCGCTGATGTCGGGCGCCAACGCGGTGTCCGGCATCACGGTCGTCGGTGCCCTGATCGCCGCCAAGGACGCCGACCCGACCGTCGGCACCATCCTCGGCTGCGTCGCGGTGATCGTCGCCACCGTCAACGTCGTCGGCGGCTTCATGGTGACCGACCGGATGCTGGCCATGTTCGGAGGCAAGAAGCGATGAAAGGCATCATCGCCAGCGCCATCGTCCCCGCGCTGTACCTGATCTCCTCGGTGCTGTTCATCCTGGGACTCAAGGGGCTCACCCGGGTGCGCACCGCCCGCAAGGGCAACCGGCAGTCGGCCATCGCGATGCTCATCGCCGTGGTCGCCACGCTGCTCCACCTCGGGGTGGTGTCCTACACCTGGATCCTCATCGGCCTGGTCGTCGGCGCCGCCATCGGGGCGTACGCGGCCACCAAGGTCGAGATGACGCAGATGCCCGAGATGGTCGCCCTGTTCAACGGGTGCGGCGGTGCTTCGTCGGCCCTCGTGGCCCTCGCCGTCGTCTGGCTGCACGCCATCCAGCCCGCCAGCGCGGCGACGCTGGACGCGGTCCTCGAGGGCGGCACCGCCTCGGCGATCACGACCAGCCTGTCGATCCTCATCGGGGGCCTGACCTTCAGCGGCTCAGTCGTCGCATACCTCAAGCTCAATGGCACGCTGCGGGGCATGACCCTGCTGCCCGGTCGGCACGTCATCAACGCGCTGCTGATCCTCGGCGGGCTGGCCGTCGGCGTGTGGATGGCGGTCGTCGCCAGCTCGGCGGGCGCCCTGACCATGGGCGCGCTCATCCTCGCAGGCGTCGCCGTGCTCCTGGGGATCCTGCTCGTCGTGCCGATCGGCGGCGCCGACATGCCGGTGGTCATCAGCCTGCTCAACTCCTACTCGGGCATCGCCGCGTCGGCGACGGGTTTCGTCCTGGGCAACAAGGTGCTGATCATCAGCGGCGCCCTGGTCGGCGCCTCCGGCCTCATCCTCACGAACATCATGTGCGTGGCGATGAACCGCTCGCTCTTGAACGTCCTGCTCGGCGGGTTCGGTGAGGACAGTGGCGGCTCGGCGGGCAGCGGCGAGTACTCCAACGTGCGCTCCACGGCCGCCGAGGAGGTCGCCATGATGATGGAGGACGCCACCTCCGTCGTCATCGTGCCCGGCTACGGCCTCGCGGTCGCCCAGGCCCAGCACGCCGTGCGCGAGCTGGCCTCCCTGCTCGAGGCTCGAGGCTGCACGGTCAGGTTCGCCATCCACCCGGTTGCGGGCCGCATGCCCGGCCACATGAACGTGCTGCTCGCCGAGGCCGACGTGCCGTACGAGCAGCTCGTCGAGATGGACGAGATCAACCCGGACTTCAAGAACACCGACATGACGCTCATCGTGGGCGCCAACGACGTGGTCAACCCCGCCGCCCTGTCCGACAAGGGCAGCCCGATCTACGGCATGCCCATCCTCGAGGTGCACCACTCCCGCATGGTCATCGTGATCAAGCGGTCCCTGTCGCCGGGCTATGCCGGCATCAAGAACGAGCTGTTCGACTACGACAACACGCTCATGCTCTTCGGCGACGGGAAGAAGGCGATCACGGGGATCGTCAACGAGCTCAAAGAGAACGCATAGCCTCATTGCCAGCCCGTTCGTTCGATTCTGGTGGGAGATCGGCGATTTCAGGCGTTCTCAATCTCCGACCGCCGCCCTGCCGGTCGGCAGGGCTCGTCGGCGTATGCCGACGACCCTCCGCGCCGTGTTCGATGGGCTTGGACAGCCGACGGGCCCCCCTCCTTGGGGGGCTCTTGGGGGGTCCTCCTCGCCGCCCCCTCGGGAGGGGGCCGGGGGGTGCGGAGCCTCCGCTCGGAGATTCGAGCTGCCCCTCAGGCTCGCCTCTGCGGATGCGACGACACCGGCCATCCGCCCCGGGCGACCGGCATGGCGGAGGCCGACCTCCCAGGTCCGGCGGCAGACCCATGCGGACGCGCGTCCCCCCGACCCCCAAGGGAGACGAGGA